>Ga0315277_10001039_pt1 | contig 41605 bp, 38 predicted proteins | sample YL17G05_15_MG_FD_203695 | JGI IMG/M metagenome (GOLD analysis project Ga0315277, IMG submission 203695) | Sediment microbial communities from Yellowstone Lake, YNP, Wyoming, USA - YL17G05_15 | ecosystem: Environmental > Aquatic > Freshwater > Lake > Sediment | place: USA: Wyoming | collected... | reverse complement strand
ATGAACCACCGTTGCCACAAATGAATACCCATCGCTCGTTCTTCCAAGCGGAGAACAGCAGATCGACTATCTTCTGCAAAGAGTCCCTTGAGGTATTGGCTGCGATGGTCTGTGTTTCTTTCAGGTAAACATCAATCATTTCTCTTGTCTGTGTCATTCAAAGTCCACCTCACGAAGAGCTCTTGATGTTGATCAGAATTTTGGCACCTTCATGGTCGAATCTGAAGGGCATGTGTTGAAGTCCGACCTCCTTCATTGCAGAGATCAGTTTCCCTCTCTTATCGCTACAGTAGAACAGGAAGAAACCGCCACCACCAGCGCCCATGATCTTGCCGCCAAGTGCCCCGTTCTTGATCGCATTGTCATAGCATTTGTCGATGAATGGGGAGGATATCTTGTTGGAAAGGCCTTTCTTGATCCTCCAGTGTTCATCGAGCATCTCGCCAAAACCGTCCAAATCACCGGTCTCGAATGCGTGCTTGGTCCTAAGACCGATGTCTTTGATCTTGTGCAAGACGTCCAAGACAGACCCCTCGCTCTTTTTGCTCTTTTCGTTCTGCTCACCGAGTATCTCGGATGCGCTCCTCTCTAAGCCCGTGTAGAACAGTAGAATGTTGTTCTCGAGTTCCCTAGCATTCTCTTCAGAGATCCTCAATGGCTCGACCTGGACGGTCCCGTTCTTTTCGATATTGAGACAAGTGAGTCCCCCAAAGGCGCTGATGTACTGATCTTGTTTTCCTATGGGTTCTCCTAACCGCTTTATCTCGATCTCGCATGCTTTCTCAGCTAGTTGCTGTTGAGTGACAAAGTCTCGCCTGTAGGCATGCAGGGCGTTCAATAGAGCGACTGTGAAACTGCTCGAGGTGCCCAAACCGCAATTGGCTGGGACATCTGCAATTGAGACCAGTTCAATGCCGCCGTTAATGGATAGCATCGACAGGACTTCACGGAAGATCCGGTGCTTGATCTCATCCACGTGGTCCACGATCTCCGTCTGCGAATAACTCAATCGAATTGACTTGTGGAATCGCCGGTTCGCACATATGTGGACATACTTGTCTATTGCTCCAGCTATCAGGAATCCACCAAATTTGGAGTAGTACGACTCCAAATCTGTTCCCCCTCCGCCGAGTGATATCCTGACAGGTGCTCGCGATACAATTATCCGGCTCACCTCTGCAGACTGTGTCCTCATCAAAGAAGTCTGGTGCCGCTCCTCATAGTCTGCAGGCGATATATTGTCCTTTCGCCCGAGGATTTCTTCCGATTTCACTCACGTCCAGTTGATTCGGACCTGAGGAGTCTGTCGGGTCCCGTATTCTTCACGTACTGAGTGAAATCGGCCAGGCCCTGGACGGAACCGACCTCATAGAACCGTTGATGCACCTCGTATGCCGATAATTGCCTTTTGCTCGCCAACGCGGACAACAGGACGGATAGATCGGTCGGGGTCTTCTTTGGCAGGGTGGCCAAGGCCGATTTCCGCAGACATATGAATCCGAAGTCGACATACTCGTACAATGGATGAGCACCACCCTTTGAGTAACTGGTCACCAAGCCGGATTCGACCGCGCAATTGCTCAAACCGTATCTATTCTGGTTCTTGAGCACGACCATCAACCCCGGCAAGTCCAGCGCGTGAAACCTAGTCCAAATGTCACCGATCGGCAACTGGAAATACGAATCACCGTACATGACAGAGAACTCGTTTTCCAGTTGAGGCTCCGCATTCCTCAATGCTCCGCCAGTACCGAGAAGACTCTTTCCCTCGTCACTGTAGGACACCGCAAGACCGAACCGGCGACCGTCTCCAACGAAGTCTCTGATATGGTCGCCCAAGTGACCGATGCAGAGAAGGACCTTCCTAGCCCCACATTTCCTCAACGTCGCAAGCTGATATGCGATGAAGGGATGCCCTTCGATGCTTATCATTGACTTGGGAGTGTGCTCGGTGAGATTGTTGAGTCTGGTAGCGAGGCCGCCTGCGAGAACGACTACCTGCATGACTTCCTCTTCCTTTCATCCAGGCATTCCCTGATGGCGATCGTAACCACTTGAGTCGAGGAATGCTTCGCCCTCCACCCCAATTTCGTCATTCTGGTCACGTCGAACCGCACCTGAGGTACGTCCCCAGGCCAGCCTCGTTCCGTGCCGGTGTACCGGATGCGGCAGTTCCTCAGCCCAAGCTCAGAAATGACCATCTTCGCAATGTCGGAGACAGCCGTGGTGCTCTCGACGCCCAGATTCAATACATTCACTTGGCTTTGTGAGGCTTCCTTGCCGTACAGCATCCCGCTGACGCAATCCTTGACATGGATGTACGGCTTTCTCTGCTTGCCGTTGCCCAGGACCTCGAGCTCCTTCTTGTTCCTGTCAAGCTTGTTCACGAAATCAAAGATCACTCCGTGTGTCATCCTCGGTCCGACCACGTTTGCGAAGCGATAGATCCAGGCCTTCATTCCGAAAGTCCCACAGAATGCGGTTATCAGCCCTTCCGATGCCAGTTTCCCAGCGCCGTACAATGATACTGGCAGGACGGGGCCATAGTCCTCGGCTATCGGCCTGACTGGCGTCTCGCCATATATTGTACCGCTGGACGAGAAAACGATCTCATCAACGTCCGCGAGTCTCATGGATTCGAGGACGTTGTACGTTGCATCCGTCTCCAGTTCCAGGTCCAGTCTGGTGTTCTCGATGCCCCTTCGCGCATCTGGATTGGCTGAGAGGTGATAGACGATATCGCAATCCCTGAACAGCTTCTTGATCTTTGAGATGTTCCTGACATCCACCTTCACAAGGTCGAAATGCTTGTTGCTCTTGTGATGAGTTATGAACTCCATCCTGCCAGAGGAGAAATCGTCAAGCACCCTCACATCGTCCCCTTTGGCAATCAGCTCATCCACCAAATGACTGCCAATAAAGCCAGCCCCTCCTGTTACTACGCTAACCATCTGACGTCTCCCGCCAGAGAGGCCAATGGCAAGTCTACCTCATTAGACTTAGCCTTCCGAGTTCAGCCAATAACACCTGAATGCCAATCTCAGAAGGAGCCCCTATGTTGGAGTGTCCATCGATACCTATTCGAGACCGCTTATCTTCTTCTCGATTTCCTCGTCTTCTTTGGCAGGTCAATGGTTCTCGGACATGGCGGTTCTAACGCGTCACGAAACCCGTCAGGTGGTTCTCCAGGGGTCCGCCCACGAACACGACGCTATTGTCGCCCAGAAGGCCCGCGATACGCTGCTCCTCGATGACGACGACTCCCAAGGGGAACTCCTGGGCGCCCTTTGTCGTCCACTGGCCCTCGACGACGAAGAACGAATCCCGGCTTAGCGACAGCCCTTCCCTGAGGTCAAAAGGCAGCCCTCTGGCGCCCTCGATGTCGAACAGCCTCGTGCCGGTCTCGCTCAGGCGCTGGTCGGAGGCTACCTTGCTCACATCGTGCTCCGAGAACCACTCGAAGGCGTCATATTCGAACCAGTAGGTCTGGTTCTCGACTCCGAAGAGCTCCTGGGTGCTGTAGGCTATCGGGAGGGTGGAGGCACAGACGATGACGAGGGAGATGCCTGCGGCGATGCCTAGCCTCTCCCTTCCTTTCACGAGCGCTGCAAAGCCCAGTCCGACGAGAATCGCGAACGCGGGCATCAGAAAGTCGAACGTGCGGTAGATGATCGTGTATGAGGTGTCGTCGAGGGCCCTGAGGAAGGCGAACAGGATGAGGGAGAGGGGGCCGAGGACCATCGCGAGGACCATGTTCTTGCCCGGACCCTTGTTGGCGAGGGCTATTTGTGCCCCGGTCCACGCTGGGACGACGAGGATGAGATAGGCGAGGAATGGCACGGCTATCAGGGCCGCAGGGGCGGGAGTGCCGGGGAAGATGGGGCGGAAGTAGTTGTAGGCCATCACGAGGGCGCCTATCACGGGCACGGCGAGGGCGATTGGTAGCTTCGACAATGGTCGGTCCTTCCGGGAGGCTTTGACGCCAACGATGAGCAGGAGGGAGGCGACGGCGAGGAAGAGGTAGAGGTCGGTCCTGGGGGAGAGGTAGTCGAGGTAGGGCAGGTTGACGGTGTCGTAGTAGAGGATGGCGACGAACCACGCGCCTGCGATTGTCAGGGCGTCAGTGAACGGATCCTGGGAGAAGGTAGGGCCCTTGCGCCAGTTGGCGTACTCGAACACGAATGCGAAGGTGATAATCACGAAGCCGACGACGGTCGCGTGGTGGTGCGTGAACGGGAGCAGGAGGAGAGAGGAGGTTAGGACGTACCTGTGGGGCAGGGAGGATCTTAGGGGGAAGGAGTAGAGGGCGAGGAGGACGAGCACGAAGCCGAGGGTTTCCTTCCAAGTGCATCCAGCAGAGAAGACGAAGGAGCCGGTGAGGGCGAGGACGAGGACGGTCGCAAGTGAGCCCTTTGATGAGGGCCAGTACTGTCTGAACACCAGGAGAGCGAGGACAACAGCTACGACTCCAAGCAATGCGGCGAGAATCTGGATGGAGTCCACCGGCTCGATACCCACGGTCGAGCATGTGAATGCCACGAATAGGCCGAGGATGGGCATGTCGGCGACATACGTGTCCGCGTAGGAGGCTTTAGGAGGAAAATCCAGGTTCCCGCTGGCCATAATATCGTTGGCGACCCTGACCTCGCTGAGACCGTCGATGTTGTAGGGAAGGGTGGACCATTGGAGCGAGAGGGAGCGGAAGACGAAGGCGACCATGAGGACAATGATGACAGCCAGCATGGTCGAACGCTCTATCCGCAAGAGTGAGAACACCTCCTGAGAGAGACGGCGCTCGGATGAGTATCTCGGCATAAGTAACTTGGGAGGTGTCTGAATCGATCTAAGAGGCGAATCGATGGGCAAAGAACCCGAATGACATACTGACTCGTTTTCTCAGCGACTGAAGGAGACGACCGGGTAACAGACGGTCTGACATCTACTCTGAGTGTAACGGGAAAAGGTTTTAAGGCATTAACCCAATTCGAAATTCGCCCTCGATATTCTGGAGAGCGGGAGAAGTAGTGAGCTCGGACCATTCTGGGAGAAGACATCTAGATGACGCGAGAAGCAAAGGCAGAAATCACCGCGTTGATTCCTGCATACAATGAGGAGAAGACCATCGGACGAGTCATAGAGAACACAATGCGATATGTCCGGGATGTCATCGTCGTCGATGACGGAAGCTCCGATGGAACTGTGGATGTCGCTCATAGCGCCGGAGCCACCGTTCTTAGACATCACAAGAACCTTGGGTATGGTAGCGCGCTTGCCACCGGATTCAACTACTTCAGAGACAACGGGGCTGGAGTCGTGGTCGTCCTTGATGGCGATGGTCAACACGATCCCTCCGAGATACCACGGTTGATAAAGCCGCTTGTGGATGGTAAGGCAGATGTTGTGATTGGATCACGGTTCATGAATTGCGAGGAGAAAGGCGGCATCCCAAGATACCGGAGATTCGGAATCGGAATCGTGAACAGGGCGTGGAATCTCGCTTCCGGCGAGGAAAGAACAGATACGCAGTGCGGATTCAGAGCATATTCTAGAGATGCCGTGGAGAAGATGGAAATAAGGGAGACGAACATGAGCGCCAGCCTCGAGATTCTGGACCAGGCAGCGGAGAAAAAACTCAGAGTCGTCGAGGTCCCGGTCACGGTAGGATACGTTGGAGATACATCTGCCATTGAGCCAGGAAAGCATGGAATGGAGCTCGTCAACTATGTCCTGAAGAAGCTGAAGGACGAACACCCTCTGTTGATTTTCGGAGGCGGTGGACTAATCGTGACTTCGATTGGCCTGGTATTCGGCGTATACTCAATCAACTCGTACTTTGACTCCAGATATTTGCCATTCGGGCCCACGATTGTCGCTGCTCTCTTCATTTACATCGGCACACTGATGGTATTTGGAGGCTTGATTCTGAATTCCATTCAGTCGTTGGCTGCGCGGCTTGAAGAGAAGAAGACTAGATGAACAAGATTCATTAGGAAAGACTCTGGTTGACCCAGTGAGCAGTCTGGTGGATTCCCCATGAAGAGAGAAAGGGTTTTAGTGACCGGGGGTGCTGGTTTCATAGGGACCAATCTTGTGAAGGAATTGAACAAGAGAGGACATCAAGTCATCGCCCTCGATTTGTGCAACACATACAGAGACAACTACATCAGGGCAGATGTCAGGAATTACCGGCAACTTGAGCGTGTTTTCGAGAACAATAAATTCGACTATGTCTATCACCTAGCGGCGGAGTATGGAAGATGGAACGGCGAGGACTACTACGAGAATCTCTGGTCGACCAATATGATAGGCACGAAGCACTTGATCAGACTTCAGGAGAAGCTCAAGTTCCGGATGGTTTTCTTTTCGTCAGCCGAGGTCTACGGTGACTATGAGGGAATCATGAAGGAAGCTGTTATGATTGACAATCCAATCAAGGATACTTACCAGATGAACGACTACGCCATCAGCAAGTGGGCCGGCGAGCTCATGGTTCTGAACTCGGCGAAGATGTTCGGGACGGAGACGGTCAGGACTAGACCCGTCAACTGCTACGGCCCGCATGAGGAGTACACCCCCTACAGAGGGTTCATACCCAAGTTCATCTACCACTCACTGCACAAGAAGCCATTCGTTGTCCATAAGGGTCACAAGAGGATCATCGACTACGTTGAGGACTCGTGCAGGACATGGGCGAATATCCTGAACAACTTCAAGCCTGGAGAGATCTACAATGTCGGCGGAAGGCCAGAGTGGGAGAGGGATATCAAGGAGTATTCCGACCTTGTACTGAAGGCGGTTGGAGTTGACGATTCCCTCGTGACCTACAAGAAGGCCGAGCCACATACGACCAAGGTGAAGCACATGGACTTCGCAAAGGCCGTTAAGGACTTGAAGCACGACCCGACGGTTCCGCCCGAAGAGGGCATCAAGAGGACAGTCGAGTGGATGAGGTCGTATTACAGGCAGCGGTGATCGAATGGAAGAGATTTACGAGTCGTTCAAGGGGAAGACCGTCCTCGTCACAGGAGGGGCCGGGGCAATCGGGGGCAACCTTGTCAGGAAGCTGAACGAGCTGGACACCAAGAAGATCGTGATACTCGATGACCTCTCCTCCTCGTATGAATGGAACATGCCAAGAGGGCCGAAGATACAATTCATCAAAGGTGACATTCTAGACGAGGAGAAGCTGAAGTGGGCGTTCAAGGGTAGGCCCGAGATCGTCTACCATCTGGCGGCGCACTTCGCGAACCAGAACTCCGTGGACAACCCCGAGACTGATTTGATGGTCAACGGCATGGGCACTCTGAAAGTCCTTGAGCACGCGCATTTGGTCGATGTGGAGCGGTTCGTCTATGCTTCCTCTGGCTGCGGCATCTACGGTGCAGGTTGCCAGATTCCATTCCGGGAAGAGACCGTGTCGATGATGCTCTATACGCCGTATCAGATCACGAAGATGCTAGGTGAGCTGTACACGAACTACTTCTACAACCTGTACGAGCTGCCCATTGTCAACGCGAGGTTCTTCAACTCGTATGGACCGGGGGAGGTGCCGGGGAAGTACAGGAATGTCATCCCGAACTTCTTTTTCTGGGCGATGAGTAAGAAGCCTCTCCCGATCACAGGTACTGGCGAGGAGACCAGAGATTTCACCTACGTGGGGGATATCGTGAACGGCCTGTTGGCAATGGTGCATTATGATGATGCCGTCGGCGAGGCCATCAACCTAGGAACTGGCCGTGAGATCAGAATAAGGAACTTGGCCAAGTGGATCAATGAGCTTTCGGGGAACAAGACCAAAACGGTCTTCAAGGAGAGAAGGAACTGGGACAAGAAGAATAGGTTATTGTCCTCGATAGACAAAGCGAAGAGAATTCTGAGGTACGAACCTAGGATGGAGTTCAAAGTTGGGCTCAAGCAGACCCACACATGGTTCAGGCAAAACTGGGAAGACATAAAGCGTAGTGCTGAGTTCTAGGGAAGCGCCATGCGGATACTAGTCGTCCAGGAATCGGATTGGCTCGAAAAGGGTCCCCATCAGAGCCACCATTTGATGGAGAGGATGTCTGAGCGCGGCCATGAAATCGTTGTGATAGACTATGAGATACTCTGGAGAAGACATGATCGAGAAAGGACATGCTCGACTAGACAAGTGTTTCCCCAAGTAAGGAAGGCCACTGAGTCTGGGCATGTCACAGTGGTCAGACCTTCAGTGTTGAAACTACCTGTTCTGGAATATCTATCCATGCTCTATACTCATGATAAGGAGATTGACCGACAAATCAAGGAGTTCAAGCCAAACGTGGTGGTATGCTTCGGCATACTAAACGCGGCACTTGCCATTAAGCATGCAAGGATTGAGAAGATGCCTTTGGTGTACTATGTGATTGACGAACTCCACCGCCTGGTTCCACAGCCAGGGTTCCAGAGCCTTGCCAGGAGAGTTGAAATCCACAACATGAGAAGAGCAGATCTCGTGATGTCAATCAACGAAGGCTTGAGAGACTACACGACCCAAATGGGCGCCAGTAGAGAGAAGACAGCCGTGCTTCGAGCAGGAGTTGACCTCCAGAAGTTTGAAACCACTAGCTCTGAAGATCGTGAGCTCGCAAGAAGAAGGCGCGGGTTCAAAGAGGAGGACATCGTTCTCTTCTTCATGGGATGGCTATACGATTTCTCTGGCATTAGAGAAATCCTGCTAGAAATGGCGAAGGACATATGGAGAAACAGTCCCTTGAAGCTGCTAATCGTCGGAAGTGGCGATTCTTGGACCGAGATAAACCGATTGATCAATGAGAAGGGGCTTCGTGAGAAGGCGGTTGTTGAAGGTTGGAAGCCATATGCTGAAATCCCCGCATTGGTCATGACATCGGACATTTGCATTCTGCCAGCTCTCAAGAACGAAGTAATGATGAACATCGTCCCAATCAAGATGTATGAATACATGGCGGCTGGGAGACCCGTCATAGCAACCAGCTTGCCAGGCCTCATGAAAGAATTCGGGACAGCCAACGGTGTGTCGTACATCAATCGTCCTGAGGAAACGCTTTCCATGGCTTTGGAACTTGCAAAGGATCGAAGAATGGCAGATGAGGGAAGGAAAGCCAGAATGTTTGTGGAGAAGTCTGATTGGATGAGCATAACACAGGAATTTGAAGTTCTCCTGCAGAATCTGTCCGAGAGGAAACCTGCCACGGGATGAGGATGAGTGAATCTGGTGATTGCCATTGAAGGTCCTTGTTGGTAGTCTGCAATTCAATCCTATTTTCAAATCACTCTGTTGTGCTTTTGGGAGACAGTGTGAAAAGGCCGGCCACGAAGTTGCGTACCTTTTCAGCTCAAGCTACTCGTGGATGCTCGACGAAGATTCCAGAAACAAATCGTTTTTCATTGGGAATTCCAGAGATGTGATCTCCACAGTGTTCGATGGGCTCAAGCATTCAAACAGAAAATACATCAGAGGGGTGATTAAGCGCCGGAAACCTGATTGCGTCTACCTGCACAACATACATCCTTTCCTCAACCGAGCCGTGGCGGAGGCATCTCACAGAATTGGCGCGGTATTCGTCCAGCACTTCCACGAACCATACGTGGAGGACAAGACTGTCTATCGTGGAGCTCAGCGATACTGGCTGCGCGCATTTGAGAACATACAAGAAAGACTACTAAGATCCACGGACCTGGCTGTTGTTTCCTCCAAGGATGCTGAGGCTCTGTTCGACAAGAGATATCCTAGTTACGATGGAAAAAGGGCGCTGATTCCACTCCTTTATGAGGATCTTGCTGGGTCAAGGCCCTCCGAGAAGGAGAGGATATATGTGACTTTTATCGGGCCCATCGTTCCAGCCAAGGGACCTGAGATCTTTGCCAAGGTAGTAAAGCTCGCAATGATTTCCGCTCCTGAGCTACGATTCCAAATAGTGTCGCGGGCCCCAGTCACGGACATAGGTTTGTCAGGTTGCTTGAATCTGACAGTCTATCTCAAAGAGAGAATTACCGATGCCGAGTTCGGGGATAGAATTCAGCAATCTCATGTCGTGATTGCGCCATACAAGTCAGTCAGACAGAGCTCAAGCGTTGTGACTTCGTTCATGTATGGGGTTCCGGTGGTAGGAGGCAACGTAGGTGGAATGACGGAAGCAATCTTGCCAGGAAAGACGGGTTACTTAGTAGATTTGGATGCAAAACCTGAAGAATGGTTGGATGCCATATGTCTTGCGAAGAAGAATTTCCCCACAATGTCTCGGGATTGCAGGGAGTACTTCGTCAAGGTGCATTCGGAAGCGAATTGGACGACCTATCTCGAAGAGGTTCTCCATGGCGGAAAAGGATAATTTGATTCTTGAAATTGGCTGCGGCGACAGAAGGGATTACGCTGATTCAATCGGGTTGGACATCAGGAGGACTGAAACAGTCGACGTCGTCGCGGACGCAAGAGCGCTACCATTCGTTGATGGCTGTTTCGACAGGGTCTATAGTTCCCACACTTTAGAGCATTTCTCGCATCGAGAGACTAGACTCGTACTCAGTGAATGGGTGAGAGTTCTCAAAACGGGAGGGACGCTGGAGATCAGATGCCCTGACCTGAGAGCCAGGGCATTGCTGTTTGCGATTCGCCCATCTTGGGGCAACGTGGAGAACATATACGGAAACCAAGACTATCCAGAGAATCTTCACAGATCTGGATTCTCTTACGGTCTCCTGAAGAGGTTGTTGAGACAGTCAGGTATCAAGGGGATGAAACGAGTAATACGCGGATACAAGGGCATACCTTTCCTTCCAGACAGCATCCACATAACAGGCACCAAGCACTGCGCTGATGCCAAGGCAAGGACGACGCGGCTAGAGGAGCGTGAACAATGAAGATACTTCAGGTAGTCTCAACTCCGCCCTTTGCGTGGTCGTCGGGGGGCTGCGCAAGGGCTGTGTACGAGATCTCAAAAGCCTTGGCAAGAAAAGGACATGAAGTCACTATCCTGACTACTGATATTCATGGTCCTGGAGACTGTTTTCCGTCCTTGAGAATCGACGAGGTCGTCGACGGAGTCAGAATTGTTCGAGCCAAACACATAAGTGATTGGTTGGCCTGGAAACACAAATTGTACTTATCTCCAGGCGCAACGATCTTTCTGAGGAAACATGTAAGGGGTTTCGACGTGGTTCATCTTCAAGACCTACTATCCATACTCGCGATTTCCACGGAAAGATACTGTGTGCGGCTGAAGGTTCCGTATGTTCTCACCACCCACGGTTCCATAGGTTGGCTTCTAGACCCGAAATTGATGAATAGATTGTACCTCCGCGTATTTGGCACGAGAATCATCAAATCTGCAAGCAGAGTCTTGGCGTTGAGCAATAGTGAGGCCGGCCAATACAAGCTTATCGGCATCCCAAATCGAATCACGGAGATCGTGCCAAACGCAATCGACGCTGAGGAATTCAAGAATCTACCTTCCAAGGGGGAATTTAGGGATATGTACAAGATCCCGATGAATGAACCCGTGATCCTATCCTTGGGGAGACTACACAGAATAAAGGGACTGGATATGCTACTGGAGGCATTTTCGGAGTCGATAAAGGACACATCTGCGAATTCGAAGCTCGTGATTGTTGGACCAGATGACGGTTTTCTGCACACTCTAGAAAAGATGGTACTTGATTTGGGGATTGAAAACAGAGTAATCATCACAGGACCTCTATATGACCGAGCCAAGCTCGGTGCTTTTGTCGATGCGAGTGTATTCGTTCTCTCCTCGATTTATGAGACATTCCCGAACACCGTCCTTGAATCCTGGGCATGTGGAACCCCAGTAATTGCAACGGACAGGTGTGGTATCGCAAATCTGATTGAAGGTGCAGGATTAGTGGTTAGACATAGCGCAGACGACCTCGGCAAAGGAATCAGGAAGATGCTCAGTGATGAGGAATTGCGCACCAAGCTATCTAGCGAAGGCAAGAGTAGAGTTATGAACGAATTTGTGTGGTCTAGGGTAGTGAGTAATGTCGAAAGGATCTACGAAGAAGTCATAGCCGAACAGAAGCTACGGAGCTCCTTTTATGTCTCCTAACCGTGACGTGGAGAAGATGAGAATAGCCCACGTGATGAGTTGGTACATTCCAAACCTCGGATACCAGGAGAATTTTCTACCTGCCGAACAAGCGAAACTGGGTCATGAGGTCCACATTGTGACTTCGGATAGGATGCCAGATTACGGGGGTTATGAGCACCACGTAGGACGAGTCGTGGGGAAGAGGATTGTTGGCGAGGGCAGACACCGCGAAAACGGAGTTGATATTCACAGACTACCCATATCCCTCGAACTCAACCATGGAAACATTGTTCTGCTGAAGGGACTGAGAGCGAAGCTGGATGAGATTTCCCCCGAGATTGTTCATGCGCACGGAGCTTTCATCCCTCTTACAGCAGAAGTGGTTTTCCACAGTAGGCGTCTTGGCTACAAAGTGTTCGTGGACGACCATTCCCACGAGGACAACTTTCACATCGATTCACTATCTAAGAGGCTCTACATGTTCCTAATCCGAACATACTACAACTACTACAAGAATTCAGTATGCTGCTGGCTTCCAGTCACATATTCTGCAGAAAGGATAGTGAAGAATCAGCTGAACCTCAGTGGATCTAGAGTCAGGATTTTGGATTTAGGTTCTGACTCGAAGCTATTCAGGAAATCGACTGAACTCCGAGAAATCGGAAGGCGGGAACTCGGAATAGATGATGGGACGATTCTTGTGGTCTCAGCCGGTAAGTTCGACGAACCCAAGGAGACTCACCGCCTTCTCAAAGCTGTAGAAACTGTCCGCGAGAAGCATCCAGAAATCGCGGTTCTGCTAGTCGGTGGCGGTCCCGCAGATTATATGTCCAACCTTCGGGACTTGATTCATTCATCGCCACTCTTGCGAGGGAAGGTCATCTTTAAGGACTTCGTCCCCAACAAGTGCCTCCCAATCTATTACAACGCCGGTGACATTGGAGTGTGGCCAGGAGATCACACCATAACAGCAATCGAAGCTGCTTCCACAGGACTGCCATGCATCCTTCCCGCAAACACCTTGGCGTACAATGTGCTCTTTGACGACGATGCTGCTCGGAGCTTTGAGAGGGGAAACCTAGGTTCTTTGACTGCCGCTCTTGAGGAGTTGGCTGCTAATGCAGATCTCAGATCAAGGATCAGCCGCAACTCAATGAGGATCGTCGAGGGAAGACTCTCCTGGAAGAGAGTGGCCCTGGAATCGGAACTTATCTACACGAAATGCAGTGCCCCTGTGGGTGGTCAAGTCCAAGGAGGTTTGGTTTCGAGCTTGCCAGGGAGAGAACTCATTGTCACTACCAGCTGGGATGACGGTACGGTTAGCGACATGAAGCTTTCAGCTTTGATGGAGAACTTATCGATCAAAGGTACCTTCTACGTTTCGTGTAGACACCATTATCTTGAAAGACCACTCACTTTCGACGAGATACGAGAACTTGGTAGGAATAACGAAATCGGAGCTCATACGATAAGCCACCCGAGACTTGATAGACTCAGCATAGATGAAGCAACGGCCGAGATTGTGAAGTCTAGGCAATATCTGCAGGAGTGTCTTGGCCGCCAGATTGACATGTTCTGCTATCCATATGGAAAGTACAATGACGATGTCGTTGAAGTAGTGAGGAATTGTGGATTCATAGGTGCGAGAACTTGCGAACCCGCAGTCTCCGAAGCCAGGAATGACCCGTTCAGATGGAGAATCACTCTTCATGCGTCCAACGGCTCGCCACTGACGACTCTTCGGATTTGGAGGGCAAACGGACTATCATTTGCTTCAATTGCCGACTGGGAGCAAAGAGCAAAGGAACTGTTCGACCATGCAATTCACACTGGTGGCGTGTATCATCTTTGGGGGCATTCTTCTGAGATAGAAAAGCGTCAAGAATGGGACAAACTAAGTCGTGTTTTCGAACACATTTCCAAAAGACCGCATGTCAGATATCTATCGAACGGTGGTTGCCTCAGGTCTCTTTCAAGTTCCGACTCAGACGAGACATAGGAATGGTTACATCTCGTGTCCGCTTGGACTTGGCAACGACATGAAATCAGCGAAATACCCAACGGTCCTGCGACGCCTTCTCGCATCCGATTCTTGATATAGTTTCAGTTCGATGAACACACCACCATGTCAAGACTGGTTTGGAAGACTTCAAGATTCGTTGAGATTGGCGAATACCGAATCCCCTGTTCCGAAAACCTGCATGACCAGACAAACCAAGTTTCGGGAATCATAAGAGAATCAAAATCCAAGCTGCTAATCAGGAGAATCTCTTGGCCACTCACGAAAATACAGTATGATATGTTCGTTGATGGCTTCATAGAGTGGACTATCGGCAAGTGGATTAAGGAATATGTCAGGCGGGATTCTGTTTTTCTTGAGGTCGGTTGCGGAGATATGAGACTGGCAAGATATCTTCCTCTCGGAGTAGCGTACAACGCATTTGACCTTGCATTTTCAGAGTTCAACCTGAGGAGAGCTCTACACGGCAAAAGGGATCTCAATGTTGCGTTAGCTTCGGCAAGTGATATTCCACTTGATGACGACTCTGTGTCAATAGTGGTCTCAACAGAGTGTTTTGAGGAGATACCCGACATAAACCAGGCCATGCGTGAGATTCGAAGAATCTGTCGACCGGGGGCTGTAATGCTATGCAGCATTCCGAACGGATTCTGTCTAAAATACAGGACGAAAGGACCCCACAGGCGCAACTTCCATAGCTGGTCTTTCGACGGATTCAAGACTCTTGCGGAAAAGCACGGATTCGTTCTCTCAAGAAGTTGCATGAGAGGATTCTGGATACCTCTTCCTCCGTCTATAGTCAAAACATCATACCAGCTGCCAATCACTTCAGAGACCGAACACCTGAACACCAATTTCTTCTACGTATTCACTAAAGCTGAGTAGACCCAGACGAACACCCGCGACTGTCGCCCCATGTGACGGCCGAGAAGGTTGCAGGTAAGGACATCACCAGGTACAAGCGAACACTTCACCGGAATCGAACGCCACGGATTTAGTCGCGAATGATACTGGATAGAGTGGCTGCGGCCAGAAGTCGTACAAATTCCTTCCAGGCAAACGATGAAAGGATATCTTAGCAGGTTCTCCCAATCGATGAGGAGACCTATCCACTCCTCCCAGAGAACGATGGAACGACTCGCATCTTCCACACTAATATTGTCATCAGTGAACCTGAACTGGGCTGATTACAATCGCTGTCGCGTTGCTCGTGTCGCCAGGTCTGATCATGGCAATTCGTGAATCATAGTTCTGTGGACAAACCAGAGACGGATCTGATGGTTAGCGGAATGGAGAATACAGAAGTGCTTGAGTATTCGCGTCTCGCTGGACATGGCCTTCAAAGGCAGAGCTGTATCGAGTACTGTGTGAAGAGGAAGCTTTGAGGATTGTATTTCACAGGTCTAATAAGCGATGATCACAAGATTAGGTGCTATTCGATTTCAGACATTTTTATGCTGACATCTATTGGAGGCCGGTGAAGTGGTGTTGTGAACGACGCGATGTCGAACTGTCCGCCTGTCATAGTGGGTCGAGTCGCCGGCGCTTTCGAGATGGTCGTCTCTGGAGTCAATAGATTCACAGTTGATGGGGCAAATACTGATCAGATTTACCAGGTTCTGACAGGAGTATTGTCAGGCAGTGAGGTCGTCACGAGAATGGGAAGGCGGTATCCTGCAAATGCCATACGCGGGTTCGCGAGGGGTCGAAGAGTTGCGAGCTCGGTCTCCGCAATAGAGTTCACCAAATAAACAAATGCTGAACAGTCCCCAAGGAATTGGAGCTAGTCACTCATATGCCCCAAGACTGTTCTTGAGAAGGCTCCGAATGTTTGCAGCTGAGTCGTGACTCAGAAACATTCTCTTCCACGAACGTGAGAAGTACTCCCTGATTTCGGGATCATCGATTCTAGGAGACTCTAACCCTATTTCTCCCACAAAGGCACCAAGATAACTGTTGCCCATTCTAGGACCATAGAGGACCGACAGCAATAGGGATGTCAACAGCGAGCTGAGGAGGTCGTAACCCAAATAGTAGTATGATCTGCCTAAGCTCCTAAACCCATTTGCATCTCTTGATATCGAGGATGCGTGAGTCCGACCTTTGGCGCCTTCGTCTATGAAGACCTCGTAGTCCCTCTTCCTTGCTTTGATATCCAATATTGTGTCAGGCGAAGGTGCTTCTGGAAAGCCAGCTATTTCGTCAAGGAAGCTCTTCTTGTAGACCCTTGCACATCCGCGAGGAAGTTCGCGACTTCTATCACCGGAATCGAAGACCTCGTGGATCATGCCAGTTGCAATGACTGCCCTGGAATTCCTAGCAAGGTCAGACGCCAATCTCTCAAAGTAGTCGGCTTCAACGACAGTGTCTGCGTCAAGTACTGCAATCAGAGTAGGAGTCATTGTCGAATTCCTGCAAATCTGAAGCCCAATCCGAATGCCAAATGAAACGACCTCACCATAGCGCAGCCAGTTTCTTTCACTGGTGTGCACATCTCTTATGACCACTCTAATCCAATCATGCTGGCTTGCGAGTCTCGTCGCCAGACTCAAGCTATCATCCGTGCTTCCGTCGTCGACGATAATCCACAAGCTAGGTCGGAGAGTCTGGGACAACATTGACAGAAACAGCTCATGCAGGTTTCCGCTCTCATCCCTCATTGGAGTGACTGAAAGGTAACAAGCACTGCGATTGTCCATGATATGTAAGTGCTAATTGCACGATTAGGGTTATAGAACTGCCGATTCAGTCTTCAGTAATCCATGGCGATTGTCATCATAGGGGTTGTGTCTCCACACACTTGACAAGGCCAATCAAACTGCACATTGAACCGACAATAATCTGGCGACCCTCCCCTCAAATCATTTAATAATCCGAGAACGATTCGGTGCCGAAGGCAATCAAGACTTCCGCGTTTCGAAAGCAAACTGCGAGAGAGAGGATAGAGTCACAACTGTTCCATAGGGGGTCATGAAACGAAGAGAAGATGGCATTTTGCTGTCATGATTCCTGCAATCATCGCATCTATGGCAACACTATTTCTCTATTCTTCAATGATTATCCAGTTCCTGTCTGTTTCTGTGCTAGCCTTCGCACTCTACATGGCAATTCGTGATCGCAAACCCTATGACGAGGAGAAAGCGCTACCGAGAATGACATCCTGATTCTGCCTATCGCTAGGTGGTGTGATTCTACTTGCGGCGGCTCTAGTTGTGTCTCGGGTGGGGTTGTCATACTTCTATGTGACAACCACAATAGGATTGATGATAATCCTCGCGACCATAATATGGATGCCAAGAGAGAAATCAACAGCGTACACTTCAGCATTGGTTGGACTTCTTCTAGCATATTCTCTGGCACTACGAGCGAACGTCTACTTCTATTATCCCAGCATAGTTGGTATAGATCCTTGGCTTCATGCGAGGCTAATTGACGATATCGTCCAAAGTGGAACAATCTCTCAATCGGACCAACTTCAATGGGGAGTCTGCTTCACTTTGCCGATCCACGCCATCACGACATACTCAAAGGGCAGGCGGGGCAAGAACAAGGCCGCCAATTACCTCTTCGCCAGCAGCTCCTCCTATCCACCTCTCAACAGAATGCTGGAGGAGTACCGCCTGCGATTCGGCATCGAGTCGAGCTATCGGCTGCTGTCCAGAAGCCGGGTACGGACATCCACTAGGGACCCGAAACTCAGGGTCGTGTACGTGGCCACGAGCCTCCTGCTCGTGAACACATGGGTCGAGAAGAAGTGGGAGAGGCTCTCGACGACGAGAAGAGGGCCTGGAGGACGGGATGTCGACGAGGAGCTGCTGCCGTAGGAGAGGTTCCTGGCCATGCTCCAGTATGTGCTCGAGAGGGAGTACGAGTTCATACTGGCTGTCGAGGTTCCTCTGGAGAAAAGCGCTGCTGGCTCAAGGAGGAGGTGATCTACGAACTACTGAATCTGGCTCTAGGAAGTCTGCAGTGGATGCTGTGGATACCTTGGATGAAGTCTCGACAATGCAAGTCTGTTTTTTCATCGACCAATACTCGAGACAACGCAACTTTCATTCTTCTTAGCTATCGGGGGAAAGAAGCTAACGAGGAGCAGGAGGGTGGTCATTACCTTGCTTCTCCATGAAGGCACTTTGTTTGGCATCTACCGGAAACGACGCACAACAATATATAGAAAAGGAATCATGCCTTTGCATCGTATGCAGGATGACACTGCGAGATCTATCTGAGATTGATCGAATGGCGACTAACTCGACAAGAAGTATCCTAATCGCGGGACCCAGCTTCAGGGCAATAGCGAAATCCTTGGAAGTGTCGTTCAAGAGTCTGGGATTCAAAGTGTCAACCCTCGAATGGAGACAGCCGCCGCCAAACCGAATGGATGGATTGCGTTTTCTTCTTTCAAAGAAGGCATCCGGAAGAATGCAGGAACTCCAAATGTTTCAGAACGCCCTCATGCTTGAGAGGGTTGTAACCGAACTGAAACCTGACATCATACTTGTACTGAAGCATGCCCGCATTGCACAAAAAGCCAGAAAGGTCTGCGATGATCTCATTTCAAAGCTATTCCTGTGGGCATACGACAGCGTTCGACACATCCCCGAGATTGCAGAATGCGCGAGGGATTTCGACACAGTCTTTACCTATGAGCCTAATGACTTGGAGCCACTTTCGAAAATGGGACCAACGGAGTTCTTGCCAATGGCGTATGATTCTCACCTATACTATCCTATCGTTCAGCAAGGCCCGAAATCCGCAGACATCCTTTTCGTAGGAGCTCTAGATGGTTATCGTAACAGAAGAAAGCTTCTGGAACTACTTGCCGACAAACTAAGGAATCGACAGCTCAGAATCTGGACTGACAGTGCGAGAATGTATTCGTTGAATCGGATATCGGATCTTCTAATCACAGCCGGAAGAAGTAACACTGGACTTCGCAGGCAAACAATCAGTCACGAGACCGTAAACAAGTTATGCAATGATGCCAAGATCTGCCTCAACATCCACCGTCCTCAATCCATGCGAGCGGTGAATTCTCGCAACTTTGAAATCCTCGGTAGCGGAGGGTTCCTGCTAACGGATAGAGAGTTCATGTGCGTGAACGGCATTACAGGAGGAGAACACTATGAAGCATATTCGACTATTGGAGAACTCCCAGATAGAATAGAGTACTTCATTGAGAACGAAGAAGAAAGAGAGCATTTATCGAAATGCGGTCACCAAGCAGTCCAAGGGGAGCATACTTACCTGCACAGGGCTCGGAGAATAACATATGAAGCCGGCAGAATCTGAAAGCTGTCTTCTTCCTCTGGGCCCATATCACCAACTAGATACTCACTTGCGCGAGCACCTTGGTTTCATTGAGAATGCGTGCACAAACTGGCCGAAGGCAGAAGGGCTCAGAGGCAATCATGAATCAACGTAGGATGCTGAGATTTGCGGTGTTCACAGCAACTTTGCTGTTGCTTCTAGCAATTGTGCGAATTGCTGTATTCCCTCCTGCGAAGAGATATGAGATCTCAATATATGACTCCATTCCCTTGGATTTCTGGCTGATGGTCGCTGGAGCATTGTTTCTTGCTGAGGTTTCTTTGTTCGGCTATGCACTCACTGGGAGAAACCGCTCATTATCGAGGGTCGCGATTTTCATGGTTGTTTTCTCCAATTGCGTTCTCATGTCCGTCCCCCTCTTTCAGGGATACTTCTCATTCGGTCGCGGCGACGCGCTCACACACTACGGGAGCATTGAGTATACAATTGAGCATGCAAGATATCCCAGAGATCTATTCTACCCTGCCGACATTCAAATGGCAGTATCGTTGCACATCGTAGGGTCTATCCGCACAGGAGAGATTACCGTCATCTGGCCAATGATCATGGCTGCCTTCTACCTGTTGGGCCTGTTCGTTTTCGTCAGAGAAGAACTCGCAGAACGAAAGGCATTGATGGTCCTCGCCTTTGCCGGATCACTGCCATTTGGAGTTGGACAGATACTGATCCTTGCGCCGAGCGTTCAGGGCTTTCTTCTGCTACCTTTCAGCTTGTATCTCATTTTCATGTCAATGACACGAACCCGATCTCCCTCATTCGCAATCTCTGCACTGATTGTCATCCTTGCCACAGTATTCTATCATCCTCTCGAAACTCTCCTCCTTATCCTGATTCTTGCCATCGCACGTCCAATAGATGTGTGGTCAAGGAGAACCAGCAAACAACTTCTCAGAACGACCAGCCTTGATCGCGAACCCCATATCGGCAATGAACTCCTATCAAACAGAAGAACTCTATGCATTCTGACTGGCATATTGTTCTTCCAATGGTACTTCTCCTTTGACAAGACCGCAGGCACAGTGAGAACTTTTGTTGCAAGTATTTTCTTCGGCACACCTTCTGCGCCAATCAGCTTGTATTCCGGGTACTTATCTATGGTCCACCCAAGTTTCCAATATGTGCTAGAGATCCTGTTCCAGACATATGGTGAATTCATTCTACTGTTCCTGGCGGCAATCGTGTCGGCGCTATTTCTCAGGAATCTGATGAAGCAGAAGGCGTTGCCAAAGGAGGTAAAAGCCTATGTCCGCTTCTTCGAAAGAGGTGCCCTTGTCTTCGCTGCGCTAATGACAGCAGGTTTCGTATGGGAGTTGATTGTTGGTACAAGGTACTCTAAAGACTACGTTTTCTTCTCGACATGTCTGATTGGAGTGGCTGCTGCATCGACGGTCGCCGGGCCGAGGGGGTGGAAAAGTGGTTTTCGGTTGGCTGCGACAGTCGGACTGATACTGGCAATTTCATTCTTGTCGGTTTTTCAGTGTTACCATTCACCACGGACTGTGGATCCAAGTCATCAGGTGACCGAAATGGAATTCACAGGAGCTGAATGGTTTCTAAAGTACAATGAAAGCACACAGAATGTCGCCGACCTTGGACTCGGCTTGGACAGATTTCACTACGCCATCCTAATGACTGGTATTGACGTAAACCGAGTAGTTGCTGTCCCGCCGCACTTCGACTACGACGCGAATACCACTTACGGGAAGAGCTATGTTCATGAGACTTACGTTATCATCACGGCCCTTGGCGAGGAGTGGTATCCCATCGGTCGTCCTGATTTCAAGGACATATGGCGTTGGGCGCCAGAAGATTTCAGAATGCTCGAGAACGATACCTACGTCGCTAGATTGTTTGACAATGGCGGGTTTCAGGGGCTGGATGTCACGCCTGAGACTTAGTGGTTTGTTTCTTTCGTTATTCTGAAAGAATATGTTGCCAAGTTCCGGGTCTATTCTGAGACCTATCGCCATCCCAAGAGGGTTGCTCGGGTTCGTAGCTGCCTGGTACAACATCGAGAAGGAGATCAGAGAGTCGACGACCAAACCTGACTTCAGAGCGGACACTCTCATGCAAGCGGTTGACTAGATGCTCGAGAGGCTTGACAATGGAGACTGAGAAGTGCCCGCACGTCATCGATACATCCCCATGCAAACGTCTTCCCGAGCCAATCGCAGCGATGATCTTAACATCCTTCACCTCTCGCCTCACGAAACCCCTTGCATCGTAGTAAACAAGAAATCTGGTCTTTAAAACACGCCTGCAAATGGAAATTCCTGTTTCCTCTCCGTCCTCCGACCGATTTCAAAACCTTTCTCCTACGGTCATTTCTAGAAAAGCATATGGTGGACTCTGTGGGATTTGAACCTACCGGAATGACTTGCTCGACCCGAAAACGTTCAAGGTCACTCGTTTATCGCGTCTTTGGAAGGCAATCGGAAACCGGACCTAAACCCCTTTCTTTTTTCTGCACCTCACGACAATGTCTCCTCCGAGAAGGGACACCCACAATTCTCGATAGGCTGCGAACACGCCAGAGCAGACAACTTGCTCAATCTCGAATCCTTTGGTTACCAGCAAGTCTGTTGTAACCTTCTTCGTGAATATGTGCAGATGCTCCCAGTCTGCTCCAAGATAGACTCCACCAGACAATGGAAGTTGCCCGAAAAGAAGACCGATTCTCAACGGCAGCCAGGCAACGTTTGGCGCTCCAACTACAAAAACGCCATCTGGTTTCAACACACGGTGAATCTCATCGATCACGTTGGGTGGATTCATCACATGTTCAAGTACTCCTATGCACGAAACGGCATCGAAACAGTTATTGTCAAAGGGCAGTCCTTGGTCGAGGTCGCATCGAGAAAGTGAGATGTTGTTCTGACCCGCAATGTTAGCGAGGTTATCTGATGCCTGCTTCAACAATACTGGAGATAGGTCCACGCCGTGATATTCTGAGAACCTTCCTGCAGCCGCTTTCGCCAAACATCCACCACCACATCCTGCATCTAGGAGTTTCTCGACTTTCAACGGCAACAACTGTAGACAGACCTCATAGCGATTCACCTCGTACTTTCTCAGTCTCTTGTAAAAGGAAGCGCGAATGCCAGTCTGCTCCTCGTAAACTTGCCGTCCATATACTTCGTCGTAGATTCCCGACTTCGTTGGCATGGCTGTGTCCATTCATATGATTGTCTTTCCTTCCCTAAGGTGTTTCCGATACTTCGGACGGTTTGGTATCGGTATCATGAACCTTCCTGCTACCTGTAATCTACCTAGCATCGCCCTCAATGGGGCCTAGGGTCGGCCTAAAGACCCCCTTATTCGACCCTAGAAGAGGGCCATTTTGACCCTTGACGGGTGCCTTGCATCTATACCTCTTTTGAATCGGTACATTGGTACATTGCATCTATCCAGACTGGCTAATCTCGATGTACCAATGTACCATGTCGCGGACTAACACAAACAGGACTTATATTGGTTATCATCAAGTGCCGAGGGTCCCGTAATCAAAGATATATCGTCGTGTTCTCTCCGACCACTAGTCTCTGACCCTTCGGGAGGAGCCCGTTGGCGTTCAGTATCTTCGTGCCCTTTCCCACCATGCTCCTGACAAGCTTCCTCTCGACATCTATGACGGCATCATCCATGACGATAGATGGATGTGGGCATGACGCACTCGGTCGGTGCCAAAGGGGTACTTGTCCCGGAACCCGGGGATCAGCACAACATCGAGAAGGAGATCAGAGAGTCGACGACCAAACCTGACTTCAGGGCGGACACTTTCATGCAGGCGGTTGACTGGATACTCGAGAGGCTTGACAAGAGAGACTGAGGAGTGCCCGCTCGTCATCGATACATCCCCAAACAAATGTCTTCCCGAGCCACTCGCAGCGATGATCTTGACATCCTTCACCTCGCGCTTCACGGACTCTATCGCGTCATGGAAGACCTCTTCACCTCTCATCCCGACCACGGACCAGCACTTGCTTTCCCTGATGGGGTATCCTGCCTCGATGATAATGATTTCCAAGATCTATTCCCGGCGGGAGGAGTATCGGCTTGTTAGCAATCGGTATCAGCTGCTTGGGTCCAGTGTGCGTCAATGGTCTAAGCCTGGTCTCGTATCCATCAGAAGGCACCAAACCATTAAGCGACGAGGACCTCGCGGCTTCCTCCGTCAGAATACCTATCTGAAGGCTACAGAGAACTCAAATCGGTCCGAATCCCCAACCGTATGAATCAAGAACTATTGAGGTCCGCCCACAACTTCCTCGAGACCTCCGCACCGTCATGAATCGAGATCATCTTCTTTGAGGAAGCCGTCAAGGAGCTGGCTAGAGCCGGGGATGCACGCAGCTCCTCCAGTGCCCTGACGATGTTCTCAGGTCCCTCCTTCGTCACGGTCAACGCAAAGCCCTGCTCCGAGGCGTACCTTATGAAAGCGTACTCGTCAGGTCCGTACGCAAGCACTGGTCTCTGCGCCAACCAGTAGTCGGTGACCTTGGTGGGGAAAATGGTCATGAGGTCGTCGTGATATATCGATTCGAAGTTCATAGGCAGAAAGAGCACATCGCATCCAGCTAGGAAGTCGAGCAGCTCATCGTGCGTCCGAGGGGTGGTCATGACATCTACGTCCTTGACGGCTCCAAGGGAGGAGAGGCGGTCCATAGACACCTTCGCAGTCGCAATACGGATAGTCGGCTTGTCAAGAATGAGTTTCTTGGCAGAGAGGAGGTCCAGGATCCCTTTGTCGTTTGTTTCATACACAGCTCCGGCGAACCCTATGCTGAACGTCCCTGAGCGATTGGCAGAAGATGGACTTCGGACTAGCCTAGGATCCAGACCGTGAGGCAGGACGTCCATCGAGTATCCCTTCCCTGCATAGAACGCCCGCATCGGTTCGCTGAGGGCATAGACTTTCTTGGCCCCCCGAAACACCGCCCTCTCAACGAACCTGCCGAAGAATCGATTATCAGGGTTCATCGTCTCGACTAGGCAATCATGGAAGTAGACGAACAAAGGAAGATTCAGCAACTTCGAAAGGACCAGCGACATCATAATGAAGTCCAGTGATGGATATACTGCCAGGATGTTCCGGGGACGTACTGACTGGTTCTTGAGGAACATGAGTGTGAGCAGAATCCTCTTCGCGAGGACGAGCGGCGGCCAAATGAATCGCAGCGGTCTTATTCGGATGTCTTCTGGAAGGAGAAGGGTTTTCGCATCAAGTACACGAGTGTCCTTTGATGCCCCGGGCATATCCGCAGTCACGAGAACGAATGAACCCGAAGGGAAGTGCCGAAGACACTCGTACATCACCGATGGTGTGCCGCCTATGACGGGCGGCGCCCAGGCCGATGTCACTATGGTTGCCTGTGCCTTGGGTGGTCCGACCAATCAACAACACTCCGATTCAGCAGGCATCGATACTGGAATTCAAACACGCCATGACTGAGATTATGAGAATGATACACTCAGCAGGTTATACACTTTTTCGTGGCCGATGCTGTGATATGTAGTTTTCATGTGCATCAACAGATTATGATACGCCTATGATTGTCTTCAGCATTGTCTTTGAGGTTCTTAGTATCATGGAGGTGTCTGGATCATACGCTGAGAGTGCGATGACAAGAAGCAGGTAGATGACGGATCCTAGTGCGCCCCAAATCAGGAGGAAGATTGTCCCGGTGAACATTAGTCCGAGCACGAAATAGGCCGTCAGATAGCTCGCGGCCGCCAATCCCACGGCAATGCAACAATGCCGCCATGGGATTTGCAACTTCATGCGAGCAGCGACGACATAGAGCACGATTGATATCCCCAGCACCTGAACACATGCTTGTACGATGACGGCTCCAAGAAGTCCCATGAGTGGCACCATCACCAGAAACAGAGCGATTGCCAGCACGGAGCTCGCCAAGGCTATCTTCATCCAGCTGAAATGCTTCTCTTGAGCATACCCGAAAGACGTTGCAAGCCCGCCTATCGCCACGAATCCCGAGGAGATCGCCAGTAAGAAGATCACTTCCCCAGCCTGGTCAAATTCCGCGCCGAACAGGATCGCTGCCAGACTAGAACCTCCAAGAACCAAAAAAGTCGCCACTGGCGCGACGAGCAGAGTGTTCGCTTTGAAGCCTACCCTGAATGTTGAATGGCCACGCTGTGCGTCACCGCCTCCGTAAAGCTTGGAGAACTCTGGGAACAGTGATAACACGATAGAGCCGGAGAGGAGGCCGATCAAGACATAGGTTAGCGTGTATGCGATACTGAATTGGCCCGCGTAGCTGCTCCCCACGAACAGCCAGAGGAAGAACACACCTGACTGCTGCCACACGACAAGGTCCAGAACGCTGTTTATCCATAGTGCTCGGCCGTAGCCCTTGGCCCTGGATTCGATATCCACGGGGAGTATCCCAGTGTCTTTCTCTGATCGAAATATGCGGGAGGCCCTAAACTGCAAAATGGCACCGATCGCGGTGCTAGTGGTGAGCACGGACAGATACACAAACAAAGGGAAATTCAGCAGGACGACAGTCAAGCCGACCACGACCAGGAACGCCTTGGAAACAACGGTGGCCACAAGCACGCTTTTGAAATCCTGAAGCCCCACTGAAAGCTGGGTTGCCGAAGAGAACAGAATCGTGATGGGGACAGAAAGGGCTATGACGACAAGCGAGGGGACGTCATCGTAACCCTTACCCAGAAAAAGCAGGGCCATCACTGCGAGAACGCCAAAGGCCGCGACTAAACCGGACCTGGTCACCGCTTTGATTTGTCTGCGTGAGAACAGAATGGCGGCGTGTGTATTCGCACTCCCTTTCAGCTCGGAGACATATTTGGCCAGCGTATTCGGTATGCCCATCGCCCCGATAGTAGCTCCCACACCAGAGATGAAAAGGTAAGTGGTGAGGTTGCCATACCAGTCCGGGCCGCGCAGCCTGGCTATGACTAGCGCCAAGACAATGGAGGTCAAAGTCGAAACGAGGGTGGAGCCCTGCCAAAGCAAAGCAGAGAACCCCAGTCTCTTCGCTCGACTTGATTCCGTCTCTTCAACGGCTCCGGAGGCTTGCCCGGGCTCACTCAATCAGTACCACCTTCGACAAGAATGGACGAGCAAGCCCTGAGATACTAGAGAAACGAATGGATTGCTGGTGCGCCATGTGGCTCGTCATGCTGCATTGACTCCCTGTTATTGAATGATTCTCCTCCGAAACCGCTATATGAGGCGGGACTCCTTCATCGGTATGCAAACGCCACCCGGTGGGCTTCAATAGATATCAGAGTGAGGGTAGGGGAATTTTGAGTCGACGATGAGATCAGGGATGCCGTTCCAAAGGTCCTCCTCCTTGAACGGTATCGGGACGAACTTGGGGTACGAGCAAATCGTGCCCGCCATAACGAACTTGTCCACATCAGCCTGTCAAGCGGCTTCCATCAGCTGTATGCCCATGACCGCGTTGTCGTAGAATGTAGCCCCAGGGTTCTCCCTGTTGAACCCAATCCCGCCGCCCGTCACAGCCAGATGTATCACGATATCGATACCTTTCACGACCTCCCTGCAGTTCTCCCACCTCCGGAGGTCCGTGTCCTTCTTCTCCGGAACCAAGATGAGTTTCTTTTCCGCACCGTGCTGAAGGAGCTCGTTCACCAAGAACCTCCCCAGGAAGCCCGCCCCGCCAGTGATGAGGACCCGCTTCCCCTCCCAGAAGGCTATGCCTCAGTCCGCCCCCCACCAGCGCTTCGGGTACTTCCTCGCCAGGGCCTTGTCCCCTTCGCCCACAGGTTTCAGCCCGACCGCGCGCATATCCGCATCGACCATAATCTTCACGAGGTCGTTGAACCTGACCTTTGCCTCGAACCCGAGCTCCCTCTTGGCCTTCGAAACATCTGCCACGAGGTACTCGACCTCCGTGGGCCTGTAGTAGCGCTTGTCGATCTTGATGTGCTTCTTCTGGTCTAGGCCCGCATAGCTGAAGGCGACATCGACGAAGTCCTTCACAGAATGGGTCTCGCCGCTCCCGATGACATAGTCCCCAGGCTTCTTCTGCTGGAGCATCTTCCAGATGGCCTCCACATACTCCGGAGCATAGCCCCAGTCCCTTTGGGCGTCCATGTTGCCCATGAAGAGGACCTTCTGCTTCTTTGCCAGTATGCTCGCGATCCCCCTGGTGACCTTCCTAGTGACGAACGTCTCCCCTCTTCTCGGGCTCTCGTGGTTGAACAGTATGCCGTTACAGCCGAAGATGCCATACCCGTCCCTGTAGTTCCTGACCATGTTGCAGGCGTACACCTTGGCGCACGCGTACGGGCTCCTCGGGCTGAAGAGGGTTGTCTCGTTCAGCGGCGGTTTGACATCGCCGAACATCTCAGAGGTAGACGCCTGGTAGAACTTGATTGGGAAGCCGCTCCTCCGGATGGCTTCGAGCATACGCGTGGTGCCGAGGCCGGTGACATCGCCGGTATAGGTGGGGCTGTCGAAGCTTGTCCTGACCTGGCTCTGAGCGCCCAGGTGATACACCTCGTTGGGCCTGATACTGTAGATGATGGTCGAGATCTCCTCGGAGTGGGTGAGGTCACCATAATGAAGGAAGAACCGGGTGTCCGCATCGTGCAGGTCCTTGTAGATGTGGTCTATCCGCCATGTGTTGAAAGTGCTCGTCTGCCTCCTCAGGCCATGGACCTCGTAGCCCTTCGACAGCAGTAGCTCTGCTAGGTACGAGCCGTCTTGGCCAGTTATCCCCGTTATCAATGCCTTCTTCATCGTAACACCTGATAGAGATGGCGCGCGAATGCATCAACTGTAGCTATTACCTGGAAGATAGAGTTATCCTGAGATTGGAGGCAAACTTGGGCGCAGATTCCTTCTTCAGAACGCTTCAATCGTTCGTGAAATCTCGCGAGAACGCGAAGCCCCTCACCAACCTGTCCAGGCCTAGCACTCCGACATTCATGACCGCCGCAGCGAATAGGCGGTGAGTCCCAATGCTCCGCCCTCGTGAACCTTGATCGGGCTCTTCGCTTTGACCATACAATCACGAGCGTGCTATCGCCACTACGCAAATCCCTACATTGCCCATAAGGCATAGGAAGGAAGCTGACAAGGAAAGGAAGATTCCGTCGACAAGATAGACCACGGGCTCGTCCGCGAAGCATTGCGAAAGGTCGGCATCAGGAACGGCATCGAGATCACTACTATCGCCGACATCCCCTCCGGAGGTACCGGCCTCGGTTCATCATCCGCAATCGCCGTCGGCCTCCTGAACGCACTCTACGCATTCAAGGGCCATCGGACTTCCCCGAAGAAGCTCGCGGAGGAGGCGTGCGAGATGGAGATCGATAAGCTCGGCGAGCCCATAGGAAAGCAGGACCAGTACATCGCGGCCCACGGAGGCATCCAGCACATCAAGTTCAACGTCGACGAGACGGTCATCCTCGACCCCGTCATTTGCCCTCCGAAGACCAAGCGCGACATCGAGAGCCACCTGATGTTGTTCTACACCGGCAGGACGCGCAAGTCATCGGACATACTGTCAAAACAGAAAACCAACTCCAAGGTCAACAAGGAGGTCCAGGACAAGATGCGGAATCAGGCCGAGAGACTGTTCCACGACCTCACATCCCTCCAGGTGCACAAGCTCGGGCAGGCGCTCAAGGAAGGCTGAGAGCTGAAGAAGGCGCTCGCGAAGGGCATATCCGACCCCGAGATCGACGAGATCTACGAGAAGGCCCTGAAGGCGGGCGCGATCGGCGGCAAGAGCATCGGCTCGTAACCGCTTCTCGCTCGAACGAAATCCGCTCGTTCCAGGAACAAACGCTAGGGAACTATTTTAGGGGGCTTCCGGCATACAAGCGCAAGGGTTTCCTGCTTCGAGAATATGAATCCAAATGAGGGTCTGGATGAAGATCAACTATGTTCTGCCCGCAAGCAACCTGACCGGAGGGATCAGGACCTTTGCGGAGATCACAAGAAGGTTCGTCGCGAAGGGACACCATGTGTCGATCACTCTGCCGACAAGACCCGAAAAGGCCTTCGAATGGCAAGTAGAGACTCTCTTCCCCCGCTTTCCAGACCTGAGGATATTCGCGCTCCGTTCCATCAACAAGCTCTTCGTCCCGGGACTGTCGACAGAGCGTTTGAACTTCGGGCTCGAGAAAGCCATCCCGGACTGCGACATCAACGTGGCTACCTTCTGCATGACCGCGTTCCCAGTCCACAGATCCGGAAAGGGAAGACAATTCTATCACATGCAGCATTTCGAGCCTTTGATCTTCGACAACCCCAGGCTCCAGAAGAAAGCAGAGGAATCCTACCACCTGCCCTTCACCAGGATAGCCAACTCTTCTTGGCTGAAGAAGACGGTATTCGAAAGAACGGGAGCGGAATCGCATCTGGTTCTGCATGGTCTCGACCACGAGAAATTCTATCCAAGGGAAATCCACAAAGAAGGACACAAGAGAAGAGTCGTTGCTTATGGGAACCAGCGAGACTGGAAGGGCATCCCAGACCTCTTGGAGGCCATGGTGACCGTCAACAGGCAGATAGACGATGTGGAACTCATCCTATATGGCCCCAGTCCGATCACTCATGCGAGGCCCGGGGCACCCTACTCCTTCATCAGAGGTCTGACCGATGACGGGCTTGCCGAGTTGTGCTCATCTGCAGATGTCATTGCCTGTCCATCCTGGTATGAGAGCTTCCCCGGTCCGCCTCTGGAAGGAATGGCGTGCGGCGTCCCAGTGGTCACAACGAGCATCGGGACAGAAGACTACGCCATCAACGAGGAGACCGCTCTCGTCGTACCTCCGCGGGATCCGAAGAAGATGGCAGAAGCCATTCTGGAACTTATGAGGAACGAGGAACTCAGAGAGAGACTCAAGAAGGCGGGTATCAAGAAGGCGAAGGAATTTACCTGGGACAGGACGGCGGACGCAGTTGAGAAGGTGTTCCGCGGTGAGGTGCGATGACGATAGGGATACTGGGAGGAGGACTCGCGGGATGTGTGCTTGGGAGGCTCTTCCTAGACGAGGGTTGGTCATTCGAAATACTTGAGGCCCTTGCCGAACCTGGGGGACTCATGAAATCCGCGAAGAAGGGCGAATACACCTTCGATGTCGGCGGTCCCCACATCCTTTTCACAAGCAAGAACGAGGAGGCGCTCGAATTCGTTCTCTCTGCCATCACCGGCAACGTCAGCAAAAGGCGGCGAAACAACAAGATCCTCTTCAAGAACAGGTATATCAAGTATCCTTTCGAGAACGGCCTTTCAGGGCTCCCGATCCGAGACAACCTGGCCTGTCTCGCTGGATTCTCATCGGCTGCAATCAAAAGAAGGTTCGGGAAGACTCACAAGGCGGACAACCTTCAGGACTGGTGTCTCCAGTCTTTCGGAAAGGGAATCTCAGAAAAGTACCTCCTGCCCTACAACGAGAAGATCTGGAAGTATCCGCCCAGAGACACCTCTACTGGCTGGGTGGAACGGATACCGAATCCGCCATGGAAGGATGTGTTCAAGTCCTCTCTAGGAATCGAGACGGAAGGATACACGCACCAATTGAATTTCAGCTATCCCACGGCTGGGGGCATCCAATCCATCATTGAAGGTCTGACGGAGAAGTTCAGGGACAGGATTGTGACGAACTTCGAGGTGAAGTCGATAACCAGAAAGAACGGGAAATGGATTGTCTCGGACGGCAAGAAAGAGAAGAAGTTCGACGCCATCGTCTCGACGCTCCCTCTCCCGACGCTTGCGCAGGTTGCCGATCTTCCCCCTGAAATCGGTTCTGCAATCGAATCGTTGAACGTCAATTCGATTGTCTGCGTTCTCCTTGGAGGGGTTGAGCCTGTTGCTGCGGGCCTTACCGCGATCTACATTCCCGACAAGAAAGCCCTGACTCACAGGGTGAGCTTCATGTCAACCTTCAGCGACCATGTCGCACCACCAGGCAAGACCTCACTGACTGCCGACATCACCTGCCGCTTCAATGACGAAACTTGGAATGCAAGAGATGAGGAGTTGATTGAGAGGACCGTGAAGGACTTGGTCTCGATCGGTGTCCTAAAATCTGGCAAGATGGAGGTCTCGCTCGTCTCCCGGCACAGATTCGCATACGTCATTGACGACAAGAACCGGGCAGCCAATGTTGCGAAGATCCGCAGCCATCTGACCGACCAGGGGATCCTCACTTGTGGCAGATTCGCCGAGTTCGAGTACCTGAACATGGATGCGGTAGCGGCACATGCTTTCGTGTTCCTCAAAGAGCACGGGGCCGTGCTGGCAAGCGCTGGCTAGATCGGAAAGTGGAATCATGTCGCTGAAGAAGAAGACTGTCAGAAACCTCCAGTTCGTCGGAGCAGCCCAACTCCTGAACCTTTGCCTCGTTCAGGTGGGCTATCTCATACTAGCGAAGATTCTCACGCCGGATGATTTCGGAATCTATGCAGCAGTCCTGGTTGTCTTCAATCTGTGTGTCACCATCTCGATGGTGGGACTCGACCAGGCAGCTATCCAGAGCAAGGATGAGAGCGAGGAACTCCTCAGAACAGCAGCCACGTTTAGGATGACGATGGCAATCATAGCAATCGTCGTGGTGTTCATACTGGCACCAGTGATAGCTTCCTTCTTCGGAAGAACCGAGATGACGGCCCCGTTGCGCGTAATGACAGCAGCTCTCCTGATATCATCCGCCGGCTTCGTTTCAACTGTTCGATTGGCGAAGGCTCTTAGATTCCGAGAGCTATCCATATCCAAGACAGGAAATGCCATCACGTGGATAGCAATGGCCCTAACCGGGGGGGTCATCGGTCTCACCTATTGGTCGATGATACTGGCGACCTTGTTTGCGAGCGCAGCAGCCCTTGTGATACTCTGGGCATACGCACCCTGGAAGGTCAGCTACCACATTGACAAGGTGATCCTGACCAGACTGCTTCACTTCGGCAAGTTTCCAGCAGCGACCAGCATCATCGTGCTTCTCGTCTTCAATCTCGACAAGGTCGTCGTCGGTAGGTGGCTCGGGCCTGAACTGCTGGGGGCGTATTTTCTTGCATTCACATGGGGCACGATAGTCCCGAACATATTCACGAACATCGTGAACACCGTCATGTTCCCGACCTACACACACATCGTGCACGACGACTCGCTCCTGTCACACGCATACCGCCACACTCTAACATATCTTGGATATGTGTCCTTGCCGATCAGCGTTGGCCTGGCATCCATCTCCTCTGTCTTCGTGATGGGGGTCCTGGGACCCCAGTGGCACAATGCCACGCTGCCTCTGGCTATATTCTCGTTTGTAGGCCTCTGCGGTTCCCTGACCTCGCCCGCAGGAAATGTGTTCCTCGCGAAGGGAAGACCGGACAGGATGTGGCTGCTAACCTGGGTAGGTTTCGTCCCGTTCGCAGTGCTACTCGTGCCCGCCGTCGTCTACGGAGGCCTCGGGGGCGTGTCCCTGCTGATGTTGGCCATCGATGCCTTCATGCTCATTTGGGTGTGGTTCGTGGCCTCAAGCTTGGCGAGTACGTCCTTCGGAGACATCGCAAGAAGCCTCTGGGTGCCGACGCTTTGCGCGTCGGTCATGGGCTTGGTAGTATATCTCGTGTCGACGGCTTTGACTGCAACTATCATCAATCTGGTCGCGCTGATCGCCCTGGGCGTCCTCATCTATGTCGGTTTGGTCCTTATCTTGGCTGATTCAGACACGAAGAAGGAGATGCTGAACTTGGCGACGCTCGCAATCAAAAGGTGATCCTCTCTTCAAGACCTACAATTTTGTTTCATCCCCGACGACCAACTCCTCACCCTCGAGCAGCAGCCCGTTCAAACTCATTATTTTGGCCTTTTTCTCATTGGGCTCCGGACGAACCTAAGCTCAACGCTCGCTGTCACCCTCGATCACGACTGAATCGTAGGCAGCCGAATTGGCGCATCAACCACAAAGCACTATTCATCTGTGAATCTTAAACGGCTTCTTGCAGATTGCCAACAATCCAAATGAATCTTCAGGCTCATCTTCGATGACGAAATCGCTCGCAACTAACTGTCTACCGTGAATTGTGTCCAAATGGCCTCTCAGCCTCTTGCCATCAAGAACGACATCTTGACCGAGCATATTGACTTCGCGAAAGTGTCTCCTCAGCAGATTCTCGAATTCCTCCCTTGTAAGTTCACCCAAATGAAATGGATTCAAACCATGACTCCTCGTAGCATTCGGACAACCAATGTATGCAGAACCAGTGACGCTCAGAACGCGTGCCAACTCTGAGGAGAATAGACCCTGGCCAATTCCATCCATGTGCTCCATGACATCGAATGATATCACTGTTTCGAAACAATCGTCCCTCAGTGCCAGTTGTCTCACGTCCATTACTTCGTAGTCGAGGCCGTCCAGACGATACTTGTCGCGAGCGTACCTTATTGCCTCATTGGAGACGTCCACAGCAATTACCCTTTTGGCTCCGTGTGCTGCCAGAAAAAACGACCCATATCCTGTACCACAGCCAGCGTCTAGACATGCTGGTCCTTCGACGCGCGGCAAGACCCACTCGTACCTCTGAAGATGTGCCAAAGCATCGAAGTCTCCCGAGTCCCTCGCCTTACTCCATTCACGAATCACTAAGCGCTCTCCTTTCCCTACTGCCTGCGCCTCCAGGGATATTTCAAGTTTGGAGTCGACATATGAGAGGATGGTTCTGAACAGGCGCATCGGGTTCTTCATGCGCGCAAGCAGAAAAGATGGAACCCAATCGAGAGCGCGAGGCGATTTTCCCTTTTCCATGAACCAAGTAGTCTCCTTGCTTGGCATAAATCTGTTGATTGACCCCCGGGGTCATCCCCGCTGCCGCAAGTGCGGCCAGATGACCGTGGCTATCCCCTGAAATGACCGCGTGCAAGGGCTGTTGCGAGCCGCAATACCCCTAGCATTCGTGACAGAGGTGACAACAGTCTTACATCACCGTAGAACTCTTCTCATTCAACAATGACCCGGTAGGTGACGACGACAATTCCTCAAGGGTATCTACGCGTAGATCTAATCAAAGCATCCAGGGAATTGCGAACTTCATTTCTCAGCATCCACATAGAGTGAGAATGCAGGGACATCTTGATTCGAGCTATCGAAGTCGGAATGATTGAATTCGGACCATCTGCTAGTCATATATGCAGACCTCTCAATCATTCCGAATCCCTGCTGCCTCAATCTGTGGGATAGATTCTCGAAATTGTACGCGTACTTGTGGCAATTGTTATTGTACGAAGGGTCCGAGTAGAAATTCATCAAGAAGGTATCTGTGAGATTTCCTAGCCAAAATCCGCCTGCTATTCTAGGATTCTTGAAGAAGGGGAGATTGCCTTCGACGAACTTCGTGACGTATAGATCAAGATCGGGCACAACTACCCTCATTCGACCGCCTCGTCTTAGGACTCGAAAGCACTCCGCCGTAATGAAACAAGACTCGTTGTAGGTGAAGTGCTCCAGAACATGAGACATGTATATCGCCTCAACTGTCTCATTCCCAAATGGAAGACCCCAAAGTACGTTCCAATCAATATCGTATCCGCGATGTGCGCCTTCCTTCTTCTCGTACACCATTCTGCGAGCACGATAGTCCATGCCCAGCCATCCTTCTCGGGACCATCCATCTCCGCACCCGATGTTCACTCTAATCTGACTCTCGAGGTTGCGAACCTTCATCAGTCGCTTGAATCTTCGCTTCCTAAGGGCTTTTGAATGGAGCGAATCTGATAGCAAATGAAACGCTTCGTAGAGAGTCCTGTTCATCTCCTTTCCCTCATTGCTCATGCTGCGAGCCAACACCGACAGGGATTATGTTGGCTATTATGGATTGCCTATGGAAGAGGAGAACCCGCTACCAACAGCAGGATCTTCCTCTGACAAGTCTTGAACTCGACCTGTTCACCGACAACATCATCTTACGAAATCCCTGAGCTCATGGAGGAAGTTGACAAAGGTCTTCCTGTCGCCATGCATCGCAAGAAACATGAACATCCACTTTGGCATGAGGACCACGAGGAATTGCAGGACATGGTACACGTACCAAGGCAACGAAAAGTTCAACCTCAAGAACTTGAAGTACAGGAAAATACTCCTCCTGATCGTCTTCCCCATCTTCGCCCAAGACGCTCCCACCTTGTGCCATAGCTTCGCACTATGAACGTACACGATCTTCCATCCAAGCTTCTTCGCTTTCATGCAGAACTCTACGTCCTCGTTGCCGAATGGATAGAGAGGGTTGAGCTTTTGCTGACGTGCGAGACTGTCTCTGATCATCATGCCCGCTCCGGAGCACCAGTCCGTCTCGCCGTCCTTGTCATACTGTCCCTTGTCAATTACCCCATCACCTATGTGCTTGTACACCACCTCTCGCCAAGGGACTATTCTCGCTCCAGCGTACAACACAACATCGGATCTTCCCTCGTAGTCGTAGTAGTACATCTTCGGCCCCAGAACTCCAATTCTCTTGTCCGATTCTGCCACACGCACAAGCTCCGCAAGGAATCTTGGGTCGACGACGGTATCGTTGTTGAGGAGGAACACATATTTCGAATCGAGAACCTCCAAAGCAAAGCTGATTCCCATGTTGCTACCGACTGCAAAGCCGAGGTTCTCCTTGTTGTCTATCAGGACGAGCCGTTGGTTCGAGGCGAGCTTGGTCGTCAGCAGGCCCCTGGAACCTCTTTCAAGCGCATTCTCTCGGTCGAACTCATAAATCATCACCGGCTTGTTAGAAGGACCTTCACCCTTCAAGAATCGCGATTCAACCTTCAGCCCGCCAGCGCAGTATTCCCGTATCTTTGCCAACGAATCATCGGTTGAACCATTGTCCAAGAGAACGACCCAGTAGTTGGAATAGGTGGCGCGCCAGATCGACTCAAGGCACTCGATGGTGTCCCGCCAACCGTTCCAATTGATCACTACAATCGCAACCGCCGGGTCCATCAAAGGCCACCATTCCCTCTCAGAAGCAAACACAGCCTTACAGGTAGAGCGCTGTGTTCTCCCCGACAATCAGCCTCTCACCCCTCGGTATCAACCCATTAGAGCTGAGTATCCGGGAGCCCTTGCCTATCATACTTCTGACGATCTTCCTCTCAACCTCAACGACAGTGTCATCCATGACGATGGAATCGTCTATCTCTGCAGCCCTTATCTGGCACCTATCACCCACAGCCGTGTATGGACCTATGTATGCGTTGGGTCCGATCTTGCAGTTCTCGCCGATGATCGACGGGCCGCGAACCACCGAACGACCCATGATAACGGTCCCATTTCCTACTCTCACCCGACCAATGACTGTAGCGCCGTCCTCTACCCGCCCTTCATTCTTCTCATTAATCCCATCTAGAATGAGGTGGTTCGCCTCGAGGATGTCCTCGGGCTTGCCCGTGTCCTTCCACCAGCCCTCGACACGATGAGGCAAAACCTTGTAACCAGCATCGATCAGCTGGGTGATCGCATCCGTGATCTCATACTCGTTCCGCCAGGAAGGCTTGAGTTTGGGATACACCTTGAAGAACGACTGGTTAAAGGCGTACACGCCTATGACTGCGAGATTGGACTTGGGTTCCCTGGGCTTTTCCACAGTCCTGAGAACGCTCTTGCCGTCAGGGGACAGCTCGGCGATTCCATATCTCTGGGGTTCTTTCACAGGGCACAACGAGATAATGCAATCAGCCTTCTCCTTGACCATCTTCTCAGGTATCGTCTTGATGCCGTTCTTCAGCAAGTTGTCCCCTAGGTACACAACGAACGGATCCTGCCCCATGAACTGCTTTGCGCAGTTCACCGCATGAGCGATGCCCTTGGGCTCGCCCTGAACGATGTAGGTGAGTTTGACGCCGAACTTGGACCCGTCCCCGAGGAATTCCTGCACTTTCTCCGGCATTACGTTCCCGAGTATGATACCGATATCCGTGATTCCCGCTTCTCGCAGGTCTTCGATGCAGTACAAGATGTTCGGCTTGTTCGCGATCGGTATGAGCTGTTTCGGACCGGTGTGCGTGAGAGGACGGAGTCGAGTGCCATAACCTCCTGATAGAACGAGACCTTTCATGTCCTCGGTTTCTCCTGTCTGCCGTCCTGAGCGCTCTCGACCTTTGAACGTCCTTTCCTGTTAAACAACTTTCTGGTGGATTCCGAATGCCAGCCGATTCGGGCCAGCCAGATAACATCGCGAGACCCAATTAGTTTGTGGGCAAGGTTTACATATCATAATCCCGTTTGGACTGCAGGTGTCTCTGTGCTGGAAGGCATCAAGATCTACGACCTCAAGAAGTTCCCCGATGAAAGGGGCTATTTTAGCGAAATACTCCGCAAAGACTGGAAAGACCTGCTTGAAGAAGACGCTATCTCGCAGGTGAACCTATCATTCAGCTACCCCGGCATGATCCGCGCCTGGCACCGCCATCTGAGAGGGCAAATCGATTACTTCCTCGTGGTGAAGGGCTCAATGAAGATCTGTGCCTACGATGATCAGCTGAAGCAGGTCGACGAGATCATCGCCAGCGAACACAAGCATCAGATTGTGAAGATACCAGGCCATTACTGGCATGGCACCAAGACAGTCAGCAACGAACCATCCCTGTTGATCTACTTCGTCAACAGACTCTACGACTACAAGAACCCGGACGAAGAGAGACGCCCATGGAACGATCCTGCCATAATCGATGGCAAGACGGGTGCTCCGTTCGATTGGAACAAGCCTCCCCACAAGTGAATAGCAGGACATCGCATTGGTGAGACAAATGAAGGTGCTGGTAACAGGAGGTGCCGGTTACATCGGCTCCGTGCTTTCCCGGTTGTTGCTCGAGAAGGGATACAAGGTCGCTATCCTGGACAGGCTCTTCTTCGGCAAGGATTCGATCAAGGACATATCAGACCAGATACAGCTCATAAGGGAAGACTCAAGATGGTATGAGCCAGGCATCCTGAAGGGGATAGATGCGGTATTGGACCTGGCCGCACTATCAAACGACCCGAGCGGTGAGCTTGACCCTGGCAAGACCCTGGAAATCAATCATCAGGCAAGGGCTAGGACTGCGAAGCTCGCCAAGAAGCACGGTGTCTCGAGATACGTCCTGGCGAGCAGCTGCAGCGTCTACGGTTTCCAAGAAGGCATGTTGACCGAGCAGTCAACTCCCAACCCCCTGACAACCTATGCGAAGGCGAACATCCTGGCGGAGCAGGATAACTTGCCACTCGCGGACAAGAAGTTCACCTCGACAGCCGTTAGACAGGCTACCGTGTATGGCTATTCCCCCAGAATGAGGTTCGACCTGGCCGTCAACGGAATGGCCCTTGGCTTCTTCAAGAACGGCAAGATACCGATCATGAGAGACGGAAAGCAGTGGAGACCTTTTGTCCATGTCAAGGACACATCGGCCGCATTCGTACGGGTGCTTGAGGCTGAGCCAGAGCTGGTGAACGGACAGATATTCAACGTGGGCAGCAACGACCAGAATGTCCAAGTGTTTGACCTTGCAAAGACCGTTGCCGAAGCCATCAATCTGCCCTTCAACTTCGACTGGTACGGTTCGACCGATACAAGGAGCTACCGGGTGAGTTTCGACAAGATAGGGCAGACCCTAGGCTACAAGCCGATGCTTGGTCCGAAGGACGGAGCAAGAGAGGTCTATGATGCCCTTAAGCAGGGTCGGCTGAATGGCGATGATCCGAGGACAATCACGGTCAAGTGGTACAAACAGCTCATGGAGATGCATTCTGTTCTCAAAGAGATCGAACAGAACGGAGTGGTTCTTTGAAGGTCGTTGTGATCGGTTCAAACGGACAACTTGGAACAGATCTTGTCCGAGTGCTCGCGCAGTCCCATGAGGTCTCTGGTCTGACGCACAAGGAGATCGAGGTGACCTCCCAGGAGAGTTGTTCGATACTCACGTCACTCAGCCCAGATGCCGTGATAAACACGGCCGCATTTCACAAGACAGACCTCTGCGAAGACGACCCGGTCAAAACCTTTGCCGTCAACGCAATCGGTGCACGCAATGTAGCGTTAGCATGCAGAAGCATCGGCGCGACCGATGTCTACATCAGCACGGATTACGTGTTCGATGGCGAGAAGAGGACCCCATACATAGAAGAGGATACGCCTTTCCCGATCAACACATACGGCATATCGAAGCTGGCGGGCGAGTTCTTCACCAGGCAAATTCCCAAACATTACGTCGTGAGAATCTCCAGCGTGTTTGGCGTTGCGGGAGCGAGCGGAAAAGGCGGCAATTTTGTGGAGACAATGATTTCAAAGGCCAAATCGAAAGAGCAGATCAAGGTTGTTGACGACCAATGGATGAGTCCCACATATACTATGGATGCAGCGTTGACAATCCGGTCGATGCTCGACATGGGGATTCCGCCAGGCATATATCACGCTGCGAATGCTGGTTGTTGCTCCTGGTACGAGTTCACGAAGGCCATCATGGAATTGTCCAATATGGACCCTTCCGTTCTTCCTATCAAGTCTTCATCTTTCCAGACGAAGGCGCGGAGACCCGCGTTCTCAGCTCTAGCGAGTTCGTGTCTTAGCAGGTTCGGGATTCCCATCAGGAATTGGCGAGAGGCATTGGCGGACTACCTTGTTCAGAAAGGGCACGTTCCCAAGTCACCGGCGTCGAAACCTCAGCCGAGACAGTAGCAGGCCTGAGAGCCACATCAAATGAATGATTGAAATCCGGGGACTCACAGACCGATGGAAGTCATTCTCTGACGCCCAAGAAGGAGTACGCCCTGGTCAATAAGACTTCTCGCCCATACGCAGAGAGCTGCTTCTCGAGCTCGGACGAGAACAGCCGAGCACCTTCGTACTCAAACTTCTCATCCGTCCCTTTCTTGTTATCGCTCCTGTCCAGCTGATTCAGAGACACCCTCTTGAACCGTCGATCTAACACCGCGGCGATCTCGCTGGGCAGCTTCTTGTTGAGATAGGTACCCGTGAACCGAAGCCATGCCTCGACCTCCTGATCCCCCAACAGGTGGCCCCACGGATGCGCAAGCGCTAGATCATCGGGCACATGAGCGCCAGAAAGAGAGTAGTAGTTGTGCCACAGATGGTAACAGACCCCAGACGGTTTCGTCACCCGGTGCAGCTCGTCGCACAGACCGTCTAGGTTCGAAACGTGTTCCAGGACGGCGTTCGAGCATACGATGTCGAATGCCTCGTCGGCGAAGGGGAGACGGATGCCATCGGACGCGACCAAGTTCTGATGGTGCTCATCAAGCTGCAGCTTGGAAAGCTTTCGAAGATGGTCGTAGTACCCGCTGTATGCCTGTCTCCTGACGAAGGCTCTCGCGAACGAGGATATCTGTCCCTTCCCGCCTGACCTGAAATCTCTGATCAAAGCCCAAAACCCGTTCCTCCAAAAGACCTTGCTCACATCCACGCCTACTGCGAGGTCTGCGAATGCCGACCATAGGAGGACCTCAGGATAGTTGTACCCCGAGCCGACCACGAGCACCTTTGAGGTAGGAATTTCAACAAGGCGCAAGCTCGAGACCTCGGCCTTGGCCTTCGAGAACATCTCGCAATAATCATGTCTCGCCACCTCGCAGGCTGAGGACATCTTCCTGAAAGCATGTTTGAGCGTTCGAACCTTGCTCAAGTTCCACCAGCTCCGATAGTGATCCTCCGACTGATTGCACAGGAGCGTCAAATACCTATCTCAAAGGGCGGATCGTGTTCCACTCTCGGCGACTGCGACGTGTTCTAGCGACCAGTTGATTCGAACGCCCGAATTCTCCTCAACGGCTTCCGAAAGCACTATATGAACAACCAGTCCTTTCACGGGCCTGGGAACGCATGGACATCCGTGTCAGGGTCGGCGAGTTCAGGGTCGATCAATCCATCAGGGAGGCCGTCCTCAGGGTTCTCGAGTCCGGACGAGTCTCCGAGGGACGCGAGACCATGGCTTTCGAGTCCAGCTTCGCCAAGTTCGTTGGCACAAAGCACGCCGTCGCCGTCAACTCCGGCACGTCCGCCCTCATAGCGGGGTTCCTGGCGCTGTCAGAGTCAAAGGCCAAGAAACCAATCAGAGCCTTGACCTCCCCCTTGACCTACATCGCAACAGCAAACGCCATCGCGCTGACAGGCATGGAGCCCGTCTTCGCGGACGTCGATCCTGAGACGCTCTGCCTGGACCAGGATGCGGTAGAAGAAGCCGTCGAGAACGACCGCGCCGGC
>Ga0315277_10001038_pt1 | contig 41605 bp, 37 predicted proteins | sample YL17G05_15_MG_FD_203695 | JGI IMG/M metagenome (GOLD analysis project Ga0315277, IMG submission 203695) | Sediment microbial communities from Yellowstone Lake, YNP, Wyoming, USA - YL17G05_15 | ecosystem: Environmental > Aquatic > Freshwater > Lake > Sediment | place: USA: Wyoming | collected... | reverse complement strand
GATTGTGTTAGTTTCCACCTTGCCTTGGCCATAGAAAAAACTCCTTTCATTGGCCAAGTTTACGTAAGTCCTTTGCTGGCGCAAGTTTAAAATCTACAAATACTTAGGTTATGAAATGGCTTGTAGCACTTTTACGGCTTTATCTCAACAAGCACATAAAATACCGTCTATCCTGTTTTGGGATAAATCCGCGACATGTTTAGAATATCCCCTTTCTTAGAGAACAGAGGTTTTGATTATGACGAGGTCCGTATTCTCGGAAAACTACAAGAAGTTGTGTCACCTGTTGGCACAGGCACGAAAGTCCCGGAATCTGACACAGACAGATGTGGCTGGGCGACTTCACAGGCCACAGTCCTTTGTGTCAAAGTATGAAAGTGGAGAGAGGCGTCTGGACGTTATCGAATTTCTTGAGGTAACTGCCGCTCTCGGTGTAAATGCTAAATCGCTCCTCGCTGAAATCGAGGTTATGAAACCAGGTCGATAAAAAAAACCAATGACACACAAGAACGAAACAATTCTTGAACGGTTGCAGGTAAGCGCCGCCCAACTGACCGAAGTAATCGACGCAAATCCGAGCTTGCGCGGAATTATTCTTGGCTACCTGGCCGAGATGAAACTTAAGCAAACGTGGTTTGACAGGCCGGAGGTCGCCAAGTCGTTTAAGTATGATGACCACGACCGGCTGAAGAAAGGCGACCTCGTAGTAAGCTACAAAGGCAGGGAATTCACAATCGAGTCAAAGTCATTACAGACCAATACAATTCGGTATGAAGACGGGGTATGGTCAGGTAAGGTGCAATGTGATGCCAGCGACAGACGAACGGTCAAACTGCCTAATGGCCGCAGGATAGAAACCACCTGTTTGGTTATCGGTGAATTCGACCTGCTTGCCGTTAATCTATTCGCTTTCGAGAACAAGTGGCGATTTATTTTTGCCAAGAACAGCGACCTGCCAAGGACCCGCTTCAAGAGGTACACTGCGACTCAGCGAAAATACCTTCTGGCAACTCTCATAGACGTGACTTGGCCGCCACAGCCGCCATTTAGGGATGAGCCGTTCGGTCTCTTATACGAAATGCTTTAAGAACGCATCTTTTGGCAGGTCTTGCCTTCGGGTATCTTCATTAAGACCAGGAAATACGAGTGGTTCTTTCTGGCGTGGACCTGTTTTATCAGTCGGCTCACTGCCGGTCTGTTGGGGCGAACAACAATAAACAGGTCTTTAGTGTAAAATCCCATCCGTTCGTATTCGTTTATGAGTTCCACATGTGTGAGATTCTGTCGATTTGCACTGACTTCATCCTGGCATTTCACGATGAAGACACCAGCATCTCGCAGAACACGGTGAGCTTCTTTGCCGGCTTTGAAATACATGTCGAGAACCGCCTTATGCCACTTGGCGCTGCCAGGCTGTTCATCGCCATTGGAGTAATAATCGCGGAACGAATTGTGCGTACCAGCACCGGCCTTTTGGCTGCTTTCGCCTCGGAAAAAACCCTCCATATACGGCGGGTCAAGCACTACGCAGTCAATACTGCCCGACTCATACGGGAGCTTGCGGCAATCAACACCATCCGCAATGTCGGATGCTCGTAGAACGTACTTGTTAATCGGGACGTTCTTCCAGAAGACGCCCTTGCCATAGGTGACATCGGCAATAATCGAACCTTCGGGAACGTGAAGCGACAATACGCAAGGAAAAATGTCTTCATTCGTGCCCACACAGGCAGAGAGAACGAGATTGGATGTAGGGATTCCCCCCTGCCTCCGCCTGACAGCGGTTGAATTATGACTTGTCTCGAATAGCGACAACTGAGTGCGCATTTTTCACGTTCCTAACCGGCAATTATACCAACGGTATTAGAGGGCATTCAACTACGGTTGTCAACACCCCTGGTCTGGGAGCGCAGTCGGAAAGTAACCGACAATGGTGGGCGATTCCAAATGTGGATTATCCGAGGCGGACCTCTACACTGACGACGCTGCCTTTTTGGGCTGGTTTGACAATGTTGCCAGGGGTTTCCTGGCCGTTGACTAACATTCTCTTTACGCCTCGCATTACACCGTCAGGATTCGTTACCTTTATGTTGTAGGTTGCGCCCCTGAATTTGCGAGTAACGGCAAACTTTTTCCAGTCGGGCGGGATGCAGGGGTCTATCCTGAGTCCGTCGAATTCGGCCCTTATTCCCAGGATGTATTGCGACAGCGCCACAAAGCTCCAGGATGCGGTGCCGGTCAGCCAGGAATTTTTGGCCTCGCCCGGCAAGGGGCTGTCGTGACCGGATATTGTTTGTGCGAAGCAATACGGCTCGCATTTGTAGATGTCAGATTTGTCTTCTTTGGTCCGGCTACGGCTCGGCGTCTCGTTTGCTTCTTTGGCCTCATTAGCGCCTTCGCCGAGACGAGTGCTTGGGCAGATTCGCTTATACAGTTCCCAGGCCTTGTCGCCGCGGCCGAGGATGGTTTCGGCAATGATGACCCAGGTGTTGTTGTGGCAAAATATGCTGGCGTTTTCCTTATAGCCAGGCGGGTAGGATGTAATCTCGCCGAGACGGTCTGCGTATTTCGTATAAGCCGGCTGCTCAAGAACCATTCCATTCTCGTCGGCCAGGTATTGCCAGGCGCTGTCGAGCGCCGAAATTGCCTTGCCGTCATCGAGGCCGATTCCTGCTAAAACGCCCCAGCCCTGTGTCTCAATGAATATCTTTCCTTCATCGCAAACCTTTGAACCAATCGGCTGCTCGAAATGGTCATAAGCGCGGATGAACCAGGAGCCGTCCCAGCCGTGCTTGAGGATGGCTTTTCTCATATCCTCGGCTTTCTGCGCATACTCACTTGCTTTACTCGTTTGGTCTAAGTGTTTGAGCACCCCCATCATCTCTTTGGCAGCGTAAATAAAAAGCTGCGCCACCATAACGGATTCCGCCTTGCCGCCCTCGATGTCGCCTGAGGTCTGGAAGCTCTCGCCGGGGTTATTGCTGAAGCAATTGAGGTTGAGGCAGTCGTTCCAGTCGGCGTGCTGTATCAGGGGCAGATTATGTGAGCCGCGAAGTTCCCAGACGTGCTTCATTGAAAGATGCAGGTGATCCATCATTGTTGTGCTTTTTTCGCTGCCGGGGACATCCCCGCCATTTGGCGGGCTCGCCAAATGGCGAGGTCTCGCCGAAGCCGGGGCTTCGGCGGACTGATAGCCGGCAGGCACGTCAAGGATTGTCCAGTCGCCTGTTTCCTTGATGTAAGCAGCGGTCGAGACAATCAGCCAAAGCGGGTCGTCGCTAAAGCCGGTCCCCACGGCGGTGTTGCCCTTCCTGGTCAACGGCTGATACTGATGATAGCACGAGCCGTCGCGGTTCTGCGTCGATGCCAAATCGATAATCCGCCGGCGGGCGCGCTCGGGAACGATATGGACAAAGCCGAGGATGTCCTGGTTTGAATCGCGGAAACCAAGCCCCCTGCTGACGCCCGTCTCGAATGAGCTGGCCGAGCGAGAAAGGTTGAACGTCACCATACACTGATACTGATTCCAGATATTGGCCATTCGTTCGACGTGCTCGTTACTTACCTGTGGTGAGCTTGTCGAATCCATTTTAACCTGGTAACCTGACAGGGCGTCTGCCCAGAATTTTTTAAGCTCCTTCAACTTTGCATCAACCTGGCTTGTGGTCCTGAAATTGGCGATTGTCTCGTAAAATCCGGTTTTATTTATGACGCCAGGGGACGTGAACTTCTCCTGCTGGGGATTTTCGATATAGCCGAGGACAAAGTGCAGGCGTTTTGTCTGTCCAGGTTTCAAAGACAGATTCACCTGATGCGAGCCAATCGGCGACCAACTGTGGGCAATACTGTTTGTTGCTTTGCGATGCCTGACAACGTCCGGACAGCCGTAGTCGTTCAGTCGGCCGAGAAAGGTATCCCGGCTGGTGTCAAAACCGATGATTTTCTCACTGCACCAGAAGAACACGTAGTGATTCCGGCGTTCACGGTATTCGGTCTTATGAAATATGGCGCTTTCCTCAATTTCCATTTCCGCGATGTTCCAGTTGCGTTGGAAATTGGTGGCATCATCGAGTGCGTCGTAGAGGCAAAATTCCGCGTAACTGAACAGGTCGATATCTTTTGACTTTCGGCTTTCATTAGTTACCGCGACCGACCAGATTTCAGCGTTCGTGTCTATAGGAACAAAATATGTTGTCGAAACCCGCAGACCATCCAGTGCGCCTTCAATCACGCTATAACCCAGACCGTGCCGACACTTGTAATCGTCAATCCTTTTCCGTGTGGGTTTGAATCCAGGATTCCACGTCTTCCTGCCGTCGCAGACGTAGATATATCTGCCGGGATTATCTTTTGGAATGGCGTTGTAATGATAGCGGGTAAGACGCCGTAGGCGCGCATCACGGTAAAAACTGTATCCGCCCGCGGTGTTTGATATTATTCCGAGATAGTCCTCACAGCCGAGGTAATTTATCCAGGGTATGGGAGTATCAGGCCTGGTTATCACAAACTCTCTGGCCTTATTATCGAAGTAACCGTAACGAGATTTTTCTTTCATATCCAGCGTTCCCCAAACGAGAGTTCATCTTTTTTATTGCGTCTGTTTGCCTGCTGCTATCGCATCGGCAAGGGACAGCTTACCTTCGTAAAGCGCCCTGCCAATTATGGCGGCTGCGGCGCCGAACTTGACCATTTTGTTGACGTCGCTTATTTTTGTCACGCCTCCTGAGGCGACAATGGGGACATTCACGGCGTCAATGAGGGCCTTTGTTCGGGTGAAGTTCGGGCCTGTCATCATCCCATCTTTAGTAATGTCGGTATAGATTATCGCTGCAATGGGAAGTTTTGCGGCATCTTTTGCAAAGTCGAGCAGTCCTCTGGGATTATCTGTTGTCCAGCCGTGAGTGGAGACCTTTGAGCCGCGGGCGTCAAGGCCGAGGGCGAGCCAGTTGTCGAACTTGCCGGCCATATCGCCAAACCACGCGAAGTCCTCGACTGCCTTTGTGCCGATTATCACCCGTTCGATACCGAGGTCGAGCAGTTGTTTTATCGCCTGCTCGGTTCTGATGCCGCCGCCAACCTCGATTCTCAATTTGCCGATTTTCGCAAGAGCGGCTATCGTTTTAGTGTTGACGGGTTTGCCTGCCTTTGCGCCGTCAAGGTCAACGATGTGCAGCCATTCGGCCCCCGCCGCAATAAAATCCTCTGCCTGTTTGACGGGATTATCCTCGTAGTTTATCTGTCGGCTGTAGTCGCCCTGAATCAGCCGAACGCATTTGCCGTCTCGCAGGTCAATCGCCGGTATGATATACATTTTATTCCTTTCAATATGGCTGACTCTTTTGGGAGATTGTAGAAGGGAGCGATATTTCCTGCAATGCTTTTCACTACGCTTATTATCCTTGCATTTTGATTTGCCGAAATGTATGGTTTATTGCGGTTTTTGGAGAGGTGTCGGAGCGGCTGATCGAGCCGGTTTCGAAAACCGGTGTGCTCTTTATTGAGCACCGCGGGTTCGAATCCCGCCCTCTCCGTTTTTTGTCTGCCATCGGCAGGCAAAAAACAGAGCAGTTGAGCATTTGAACAGTGGAACAGGTGAAAATGTGAAACTGCGGTCAACTGTTCTACTGCTCAACTATCAGGTTGGCGGGAGTCGAACCCTAAAGGGGTGTGGGGAAAAATATGGCATTAGTAGAAGTAAGAGCCCGACAGCATGAGCAGAGTTATTCAGTGAGAGACCGCAAGCAATTTGGCGCTCACTATACACCCGACTCTGTTGTTGATTATATTGTCGGGCACACACTGCGACCCCTGTTAAAATGCCCGGATGATGTTCGACACATCCGGATTTTAGACCCCGCTTGCGGGTCAGGACTTTTTCTGCTAAAGGCATACGAGATTCTTGCGGATTGCTGGCAAAGAGCCAACGGTGGTTTTGGTCCAAGGGATGCTAAACATATCTTAGAAAATTGCCTGTTCGGCATAGACATTGATGAACGTGCCGTCTTGGCGACTAAAAAGTATCTGCTTCAAAAGGCGTCTTTTTCTGAATCAGATATGGCCATTGTTGACAAGAACATTGTAATCGGGGATGCTCTCTCCATCGCGCATCCCGCCACACTTATTCCGATACACAACCAGGATTCAGATAAACGTTCACTTGACAGGATTTTCTCAAAGCATAGTTTTGATTACATCATCGGCAACCCTCCATACGTGCGCATTCAAAACACGCCCTTGGAAAAGCGAGGGTGCTATACGTTTTCATATACGACTGCTGCCGGTCGTTTTGACATATCAACACTGTTCATCGAACTGTCGGAATATCTACTGAAGGAGAACGGCCGATTCGGTTTCATTGTCTCCAATAAGATTCTTTCAACGGCAGGCGCAAAAAAACTCAGGAGTTTTTTACTTGAGCGGTTTGGTATCGAGGAAATCGTAGATTTGGCTGACACCAAACTCTTTGCCGCCGCCGTGCTGCCGATGATTCTGATTGCAAGCCGGTCCGGGAAAAACGGTAATCGGATTACGTACTCATCCGTCACTGAATCGCATAACGTAACTGCAAGTGCAGCTCCGACGGATAATGTCCTCCATCTGCTGGACAATTCTGAGATTCCTTTTGAGGCGAACGTATCTGTTGCCGACAGAGTGTTCAAGCTGCAACGATTCTATGTAGAGACACCATCTTCAAGAGACAAAGTATGGACTTTCCATAATGCGAGCGAGAATCGTATATTGTCGAAAATACATCAGAATTCAATTTGCACATTAAGCGATATTTCCCAGAAAATCAGTGTGGGTTTGAAAACGACCGCCGATGATGTATTCATCAAACCGATGACCGAGGACTTTATCAAGCAAAAAGGTCTTGAGGCCGCTTTGGTTTTTTCTGTGCTGGAAAGCCACAACATAAATCGCTGGACTTATGCTTGGGACCCTCATCGTGACCTTTTTGTGTTGTACCCGCATATTGAGCAGAATGGAAATGTAGTCCCTGTTGAATTGGACGCCTATCCCGGAGTCAAGGAATACCTCGAGGCCAATCGCACCCAGTTGGAAGCAAGAACTTATCTTATCGATAGCGGCCGTCGCTGGTACGAAATCTGGGTTCACCAGTCACCGAGTGATTTCAGCAAGAAGAAAATCATTACACCGGATATTTCTTCAGGCAATCGGTTTGCTTTCGATGACAAGGGTTTCTATGTGAACGGCACCTGCTTCTATCTAATTCTGAACGAGAAGTCCGATGCCTCGTACTATTCAATTCTCGGCCTGCTGAACTCAAAGGTGATTGAGTACTTCCACAAAGTAACCAGTGGTAATACCTTGTACGCAAAACGTTTTCGCTATTGGTCCAGCTATATTGGGGAATACCCGGTGCCCAAACGCCTGTTCGATTCTCCAGAGACGGCGTTGTCAATCGTTCGCAATGTTATTCGTTTACTCAAGACGCACAAGGAACTTGAGCGGATAAAACTTGAAAGAGAGAATGACCGTCTTTGCTACGAATTGTTTGACCTTACAGAGAACGAGGTGAAAGAGATTGAGGCAACATTGTCCGCATGTGGTCTGCCCTTATCAAAGAAAGGCAATACTCCCGAATGAAGATTAGAGAATCTATTGCAATCTCGGCAAATAAAAAGAAGAAGTTGATATTCCAGGCGGATCTGGAAGATGCAAATAGCTTAGCTAACCAGCCGACCGGCAAGGAAACCTTTTACACGCTCGACGAGATTGCCATCCTCACCGAAGATCTGATGGGGATAGATGCGCCTACAGATATAAATGGGCGTATCCTTGAGGTTCGTCCGAAGGGGCACTGGTTTGAATTCGAGGTAGCCAAGCGGCTGGGGTACAACTATCCCCCCGGTGGAGGATTGTTCCCGGACATACGCCATCAGGCCCTCGAAATTAAGCACCACACAGGCAAAAACATCACCGTTGACTTTGGCCGTTATCATCCCGGTTCTAATGATGTAATAAATGAAATTTGGAATCGCCAATCGCAACTCAAGGTGAAAGACATCCGTTATCTTATCGCGATTGCCCCTCCTCGCGAATACAAAGTCACAACGCTTATTCTTCTCACCGGCGCTCAAATTGTAAATGTCTTCGGTGTATCACCAAAGGCAACCATTAAATACCAGATGGGAATCTCCGAAAAATGGAGACAGGAGCATCGTGGTAAGATGCTGGTCGGTGAAAAAATATGGCGAGCTGAATAGCGGGAAACGCGGATGCGAATTGGCCTGGGACAATTTGATGCGGTGGTGGGCGACCTTGAGGGAAACGCTGAGAGGATGCGGCATATCTATAAGCAGGCGGTTGCCGCGGGTGTCGATTTACTCGTGTTTCCGGAGCTTGCTGTATGCGGTTATCCGCCTGAGGATTTGCTTTTAAAGAAGCATTTCCTTGATGACAATCGTCGGGCGGTCGAGAATCTTGCGGCGGACTGCCCAAAGGGGACGATAATTGTCGGTTTTGCAGGTCGTAGCGGTGAGGACGCTTACAACTGCGCTGCGGTATTACAGGATGGAAGAGTAGCCCAGGTTTATCGCAAGGGCTTGCTGCCAAACTACGGTGTCTTTGATGAAAAACGGTATTTTCAGTCGGGCGATAAGCCGCTGATAATCAAGCTCAAAGAGCTTCGCATCGCGGTAACGATTTGTATGGATATATGGGACATCGACTGGCTGCGTGAGTTTCTCAAGGACGCCGGGCGGGTCGATATGGTCCTCAATATCTCGGCCTCGCCGTTTCATTTGGGCAAAATCAAGACAAGGCAGGAAACGCTTGGCCAGTGCGCCAGACAATTCGGCTGCGCGGTTTGCTACTGCAATCTTGCAGGCGGGCAGGATGAGCTTGTTTTCGATGGGCGAAGTATGTTTGCCGATTCAGCCGGCAATATCGCAGCAATGGCAAAGGGCTTCGAGGATGATTTGCTGGTTGCTGATGTCACTGCCGAGGCAGGCGGTATTCGGATAAACCCCGCCCGGCCGGCAGCAGTTGAGCCATACAATATGCTTGATGAGGTTTATCGAGCGCTTGTGCTCGGCACAAGGGACTATGTGCTAAAGAACGGCTTTAAGAAGGTCCTGCTGGGGCTTAGCGGCGGGATTGACTCGTCGCTTGTCGCGGCAATCGCGGCGGCGGCGTTGGGCGCCGAAAACGTCATCGGTATTACGATGCCCTCTCAGTTCAACAGCCCCGATACAATATCGGATGCGGAACTGCTCGCGCGGAATCTCGGCGTCAAATTCCTGACTATCCCGATGAAGCCGGTGCTCGACCAGTTCAATGATTCACTTCTGCAGGTGGCCGGCTGGGACAGCAAAGGCATTGCATACGAGAATCTTCAGGCAAGAATCAGAGGAACAATTTTGATGTCGTTGAGCAATCAGTCCGGCGCTCTTGTCCTTACGACGGGCAATAAAAGCGAGATTGCGGTCGGCTATACGACACTTTACGGCGACGCGGCCGGTGGCTTTGCCGTAATAAAAGATGTCTTTAAAACGATGGTTTATAAACTCGCCGAGTACGTGAACCGGCTGAACGGGCGAGAGGTCATACCGGCTTCCGTTATTGCCAGGGTGCCGAGCGCGGAACTGCGCACCAATCAGAAAGATACCGATTCCCTGCCCGATTACGATTTGCTCGATGAGATACTGAAAGGTTACGTTGAAGAGGACAAATCCGTCCAGGAATTGATTGAATCGGGGCTGCCGAGGGATGTTGTTCGCCGGGTCGTCCAAATGGTTGACCGCAACGAATACAAGCGGAGACAATCCCCGCCAGGAGTGAAAATCACGCCGAAGGCATTCGGGCGTGACAGGCGTCTGCCCATTACCAACCGCTACAATCCGTGCTCCGGCATCGAGTAAAGTGTTGCGAAATCAGGACTTTGCTTTTCGGGGCGCGGTAATCGACCGGCTCTGGTTTTGCAGGCAGGCCGCGGCAATGGCCTGAGCGAACCTCACCGCTGCAAGAGGGCCGCTTGCTGTTATGATTGACCCGTCTTGTTCGACGGCCATATCGGTGTAAGTGGCGCCGCCGGCCTTGAGTGTATCGCGAACAGATATAAAGCCGGTCGCCTTTCGGCCCTTGAGCACGCCTGCGTTCGCCAGGATTGCCGGAGCGATGGATATTGCCCCGAGCACCTTGCCTTTTGCCGCCGCCTGCCGGGCAATGTCGAGGACAGTTGGATTCTCAAGATACTCCACAATACCGGGCCCACCCACAAATATTATCGCGTCGAAATCATCAACCTTCAGGTCGTTTATGAGTATTTCAGAGGCCGTTATACCGCCAAGCTCCGCTCTTATGGGACCGATTTTCGAGCTTGCCACAACTGTCTGGATACCGGCAGAAGTCAGGATGCGCTGTGTCTCAAACAGCTCTTCGTCGCGGAAGCTCTCGCGAGGAATAATCATCGCCGCTCTTTTGGGCGTCGCGGTTTTTGCGCCTTCGCCGGTTTGAGTCGCCGACTCGGCAGGGTAACCGACGCATACTATGAGAAGCGGCTCCAGGTCGCCCGGCATTTCAAGGATTTTGCCGACGTCTTTCGTCTCAAAACTGCCTACCGGCACCGACCCGAGTCCCAAGCAGACCGCCTGGAGCTGGATATTCTGGGCAATGTGTCCTGCTTCGAGCAGCATATATTGTCGCGCCTTGTTGCCGTATTTTGGCGCAAGTTTCCGGATAGAGCCGGCCACGACTATGTTGCAGGCGGCCTGAGCAATAAAATCCTGGTTTCCGGCAGCCACCGCCAGTTGTCTGCGAAGGTCTTCGCCCGAGATTTGCTCAAGGGAGTGTGCCTTCGGCTGGTAAACGAACGAACCCTGCGGTGCAACAAAGTACAGCTCTATGGGATAAATCGCTCCTGCCGACGGCGCCGTCCGAAGCCCCCTTTGCGATTCCGTGATGCCCTGACCTGCCCAGGCGAGTTGTCCGATTTGGATGAAGTCAAGGGGCTTGGTCGCAAACTGCCGGATGCTCCGACGCTTGCTCAATGCCTCCTCCAAGCTGAGCGTGCCGCTTGTCTTAGGCTCGGGAAGCTGAACAATCTTTAGCGTACCGCCTCGTGGTCTGGCGCCAAAGCAGACAGTTGAAAGCGTTATTACCGCCGAAGCAAATAGACACCATTTTGCGAGAAGTCGCAGCGTCGATATTCGAAAGATTGTAAATTGTCTCATTTATTAGGCCCTCCAAATCAGTCCTCACCCGCCTCAACGGCGGCTGCAACGGCACTTTTGGCGTGTCTGTGAATCAAATGCAAATTCCGCAAATAAATGAACGTGTTAAGCGAAAAGCCCAGCATAAAAACCGGATTCTTGATATGAATGGAATAGCTGAGCAGAATTATGCTGCCGACCACCGATATGTACCAGAAGGCCGTAGGAACGTGCGACTTTTTCTTGTATTCGCTGACAATCCACTGCAGGACGAATCTGCCGCCGAACACTACCTGCCCTGTCAGCGCTATTGTTGCCCAGAAGGGGTCGCCGACTATCTGCTCCATAATGGAACTTTTGAGAAATTGAACTATCGAATTCCACATAACGACTCTCCAACTGTCTGTAAACTGATTGTTACATCATAATTGAATTTCTGGTAAAATCAAAGGTTAGGGTAGATAAATATATTCTGCCGTTTTTTGATATTCTTCTTTAGAGACGTTTTGAGTATTGCTATGGCTTTGTCGCTTCGACAGAAAATTATGATTGCGTCGCTCGTGCCTTACTGGATTGTTCTTTTCATTTTTGCACACAGACCTATCCCAGAGTGGATGTATAAGGCAGAAGTTTCAGACAAGTGGCTTCATTTCCTGGCCTACCTGATTCTCGTTTTTCTGCTGTGGTTCTCAATCAGCCCTGAGAGGAAAGTCAACTGGCGCAGAGCTATCGTCTGGTGGGTTGTCCTCGGTTTGGCCTTGTATGGAGGCGTCGATGAAGTGGTACAGGATTATGTGGGACGTACCTGCGACATTATGGATTTTCTCGCAAACCTCGCGGGGATTTTTGCGGGGCTTGTAATTTTTAGTTTTGTGACTTTCTGGCCTGCATTGCTGGTGGTTACAGCCGTAACTGTTTTTGGACTCACAAACCTGGCGAAGGCCAATATAGCCGAACTGCTTCCGGTGACCGATGCCGTATTTCACTTCGTTGCCTACGTATGTCTTACCCTGCTGTGGATTCGGTTTATGAAATTGTATCTGATGCTCAAAGCCGGAAAGATTGGCTGGCTGATGGTTGCACTTGGTATGCCGCTTGGATTTCTTTTTATGGTGAAACTGTCGTCGGTAATTCTTGGCAGGTATTCGCAGCCGAGGGACATACTTATCGCCGCATCAGCAATCCTGGTTGTCGCCGGTACAGCTCAGGCGGCTGCGATATTCAGGCGAAAAGGCCGGCAGGTCTGATTAGTCGTTTTTGCCGGAAGGCTTGAACGGCCTGTAGAGCGGGTCGCCAATCAGGACCAGTTGCCACGAATTCAATGGTTTTGTCCTGTAATACGCCTCAACGAGACATCGGCCTTCAAACAATTCCAGAAAAAATTCTTTCGGCTCAGGGAACGAGTGAAGATATGGCTCTGCAACTGCCCCGAGCGTGGCCGTTATGCCGTCTTTGAGCATTGCCGGACACCACAGCGTGCTGTTTGCGTCGTGAAGCTCTTGCGCCTCCAAACTCGCAATATGAAATCCAACGGCGCCATCGACAAAATCAAAGGCATCGACATATTTTTTCAAGCTGTACCAGCCGCAATAAATGGCTGTTCGGGGACAGGTCCCCGGCTCAAAAAGCTTTTCCGTCCGTTCTTCTCTGACTGTCAAATCAGTTCTGAACCTTGTGAGCAAGGCCAAATCCCGCAGGGACTGGTCGAAATGTCCAGGGGAATGTTGCTGACCATCGTCCGGGATGCCGCGCGAGTCGATATAGGCGACCCCTTTTAATCCTTTTTCTTCGGCCCTGATTGCCTTATCTACAAGGGCTTTTGCCGTCTCAGCATCGGGGCCGTCAAGCCGGCTGACCATAAGAGTGTTGTTGTCCGGGCACTGGGCGTCTGCCTTGAGGCAATTCGGCTGCCACCTGTAAAGCTCATACGGCTTCTGTAAAACCATCGACAGCTCACAATCGACGGCGGCGCCTGTTTCATTACCTGCGATGCGGTCGATTTCCGATTGCAGCCGAACGAGATTTCGCCTTGTGCTTTCCTGCCGTTCAGTGAAATTATTATTGTCGCGGGAACCGGCGATTTGCTCGGTGCGATTGACCCTGGCGTTTTCCTGTTCAAGCATCTCTTTGAGCCGGGCAAGCTCTTCCTCGTGCCCCGCCAGACGCCCGCGCCCGGCAACCTTGTACGGCACGCCGTATGTTGTCAGCAGACACTTGATTTTACCTGCCGGTTCATCACTCGATAACTTCCTGCGGATGGGCTCCGCCAGCCGACTTTCATAATCCTGTCTGCTGATTGTATCGCCCAGAGCGGCGCCAAGAGGCAGGGCAAGAATATTTTGCGGCGGCACCATGCGTCTGTTGCAGTAATGGTCAGCAATCTTGACCGATGATTCTATCTCGGCGTTGGCAATTACCAGAATCTGGTTTGGCTCCAACGCCGGCGCAACACCGCGAAAGACCAGGGTGATTACCGTTGAAAAGATAACCCTGCTTTTCATTCTTTGACGTTCCCGGCGCCAACTATCCTGCCTTGTCGGCTCGCCTGTTTGGAATAGATTCAAGGTAATCGCCAGCCGGTGAGATAATTTCGTCCTGTTTGAGCATATAAACGCCGGCAGGGTATGAGCCGATGTCCGGCGTGAGAATTTGGTTTCTCCAAATCGCTATGAGTTTGGCAGGGAAATTCGCTCCGCAAAGATGGGAACAGGGGTAGCCCCCTCCGAAACGGGGATTTATCTCGAGAAGCTTCGCACCATTGTTTCCGACCCTGACATCCACATCCGCAGGGCCGAATATCTGGAAGTTCTCGGCTATTTTGACGCCGAGTGCGATTAACTGTTTATTGTCTGTGCTGACGGCCTTGTCGGTTTCGCCCGCCCGCATCGCCAGTTTACGCCTGCATAAAACGCTTACAGGGCGGTTATTCCTGTCACAAAACAGGTCATAGCCATACTCGTCGCCGGGCAGAAACTCCTGAATCATCGGCTCTGGGCAGCTCTCATACGCGAACTTCAGTTGGCTTTCGTTGCTGCAATAGGTTATATTGGCGGAGGCGCTCCCTTTTCTCGGCTTAACCACAACAGGCCAGGTAAGCTCGCCGCTCGAAATCAACCTTATCATCTCCTCGATTGCGATAACCGTCCGAGGCGTCGGTATGCCCGCCTGCTTTGCAAAGTTGTATGTAAGCACCTTGTCAAAGGTTATCTCAATTGTTTTGGGCGGAGAAACTACCGCAAGTATGCCTTCACCGTCAAACTTTGCCCGGTTGGCGGCGAGGACATTCAACTCGGGGTCTATGAGCGGGATAACCATATCAATTTTGTTGTTCTTGCACAGAGATATGACTTCGTCCGCGTAGTTTGGCTCGCTGACGTCCGGCAGCAGAACGGCCTTGTCACAATACTGAAAAGCCGCTGTGTACCTGTTACTGTCGGCGCCCCATATCTGGCCGTCCTTGCCGACCGCCTGCTTAAAGTACTTGACTAAGTATCCCCGCCTACCCACACTTGACAACAAGATTTTCATCACTACTGAGTTCCTTTCCCCTGGACTATCCAGCAAATCCGCAATCAAGGTGCAGATTTTAACAAAGAGCCGAAAAATGTCCAAACCTCTTTTGCCTGGACTTATTCCCGCCAAAAGTTAAAATTGCACAAGATTTGAGTTGTTCTCGAATACGCCGGTAACCGGAGGCGACAATGATTATATTTAGTGAGTTCATAGGTCCTAAGCGGCCACTGAGCTGGGCGTTTCAGTTTTGGCCGGTCCTGCTTGTGTCGTTTGTCTGCGCTTTGATAGCCACCTGGCTGTGCAAAAAGATTGCCCTGCGGCTTGGAATCGTTGACAGGCCCGACAACAGGGTCAAGATTCACAAGGAGCCGGTGGCCTACCTTGGCGGCATCGGCGTCCTTGTCGGCCTGACAGTTGGGATTCTATCCGGTGTTTATGTCATGCGAGACCAGGAGTACCTCGTTTCTGCGATACGCTGGTTATTCGGCATCCTGGCCGGCGGGGCCATTGCCTGTTTCATCGGCCTGCTCGACGATATTTTCGACCTCAGTCCCGGCAAAAAAATACTCGGCCAGGTCGCGGCCGCCATTACCCTGTTACTCGCAGGCATAAAACCTGCGCTGCATTATTTCACCGACCCGCTCGGCTGGCAAATGCCATACAATCTGGAGCTGATTTTGGGGATACCCATCGTCATTTTCTTTGTAGTCGGTGCAGCCAATTCGCTCAATCTGCTCGATGGACTCGACGGCCTCTGCGGCGGGGTGACCGCTATCATAACTATCGGGCTGTTCCTGCTTGCCGTTCACCGCTCCACCTGGGGATTCAGCGAGGTGGGAGACCCCGTCAGGATAATTCTTTGTCTTGCCCTTGTGGGAGGCGTCTGCGGCTTTCTGCCTTTCAATCGGCATCCTGCCAAGATATTTATGGGCGACGCCGGCTCGATGCTGCTTGGTTTTTGCGTGGCGGCTGTTATGCTGCTCTTTGCCGAAAAAACACCCAGATGGTGGATGGCCTCGATTATTATCTTCGGCCTGCCCATTCTTGATACCGCAACAGCGCTTGTCCGACGGCTGCTGAATAAAAGACCTTTGTTCGTCTCCGACAGGGGGCATATCTACGACCAGATGATTGATAGAGGGATCCCGCTCAACAAAACCGTTGCTATATGCTACCTCCTGGCGGCTGTTTATGCTCTCATAGGCGTTGCGATGAGTCAGATAAGAACCAGATATGCGGTTTTTGTTTATGTTATCATCTGTGCCGTCTCGGCATTATTTATCTGGAAACTGGGCTTCTTGAAAATGGAAGGCATTCGAGGTGCGGTGAAAAAAGATATTGGGAATTGAGCGTAAAGAACATTATAGAACCGTAAATTGCAAAATAATCTGCGTTTAATCTCACATTTCAAGTTAATCTCGACCCTACATTGGTACGACCGGCCGAAACCGGGTGATAAAATCTATGGTGCGGTGGATGGTTTTTTCACTTACGCGAGGGTGCAGCGGCAGGTTCACGGTTTCCGCGGCGGCCTTTTCCGCTTCCACACACATACCCGGAGTGTAATTGTATTTTTCAAGTGGTGTCTCAACGGGATGCAGGGGGCACTCAAACCAGGTCCCAAGCTCCACTCCTGCCGATGGAGCCATTTCAATCGCTTTGTTTTTCCCCTTTATCCGTAAAGGATATCGAACCAAAACCGGGTCCATTACGGATTTGTCGTATTGACGCGGCGGAAAACCTTTCTCGGCAAGCAGTCGGTCATAAACAAGAGCCATCCTTCTGCGATGTACGATATTCTGCTCTAATTTTCGTATCTGACGCAGACCGGAGCGGGCCTGAACAGAACTCATTGCTTTGAAAAAATCCGAAGCCATTACTGGTTCAAATTCAGTGGAAGAAGAAGAACCAACAACAGCTCCTTTCTTTGTCAGAAACCGAAATAATTGCTGAGCCAGCGTGGTTGTGCGGGGATAGATAAACATCCGGTAAACGAAAAGCTCAGCCGCCAGCATAAAAACCTCTTTGGCGGATGGTTGGCACATCTGCATATCACAAACATTTTGAATCTTTACTGACAATTCATCATCGGGGGTTATCAGCATTCCACCCAGGCCGGTGGTGAAGGGCTTGTTCCACTGAAACGAGAAATAAGCGGCCTTGCCGAATGTGCCGACGATTTTACCCTTGTATTCAGAGCCGAAGGCAAGGCAGCAATCCTCGACGATGGCGATACCCTTTTTTGCCGCGATAGTCATAATCGCTTCCATGTCGCAAGGATAGCCGTAGGTATGCTGGGCGATGATAATCCTGGTTCTGGGTGTAATTTTGCCTTCAAGCAAGGCCGGGTTTATATTAAACGTATTCGGCTCGATATCCACATAGACGGGTTTTGCGCCGAGGTATTTTATTGGATTGACGTCCATCACACAGGTATAACCTGGGAGAATTATCTCGTCGCCGGCTTTAACGTCCAGTGCCTTGAGAATGGCATATAATGCTACGCGGCCCTTCCAGAAAGCAAACGCATTTTCGACGCCGAACCAGTCCGTAAAGGCCCTTTGATATCTGTTAACAGTATCACCCATTTTTTACTGTCCTTCCGATTCTTGCGGCAAATCAAATATATATCTGTTCATCACTCGGCCCTCGGGAGTTGTGTATGAGGATTCGATTTTCCAGCCGAGTCCTTGATAAAAGCCGTTAACCTTATCATTGTTATAAGCATCTGTGGTAAGGAAACAACCAGTAACTCCATGTCGGTGGACTTCCTCGGCCCACCTTTTCACCAGTGCCTGACCGATACCCTGCCCCTGCGCCTGTGGAGAAACGGCTATACTGCTCAGAAGCGCCCGCTGGGGCCCAGAAGGAGCTTCTCCACGATAAAAGACCGCACGAAACAGACGGTTTATTATTGTCGGTCGCTTTAATATCGCCGCTGTGCTTGCCAAACAAAAGGCATACCATCGCTTTTTAAGGAGCCGCTTGAAATATCCCGCGGGAACAAGCGGACCGACAATGACACCAAGAATATCGTGTGTATTTCTCTCCACGGCGACAAAACCGATGCCGGTTTTGTCATAGGTAAATGACTTATAGAATTCTTTCAGAAAGCGAGGACCGAGAAAGGTGAGAAAAAAAGTCGGAAAGGATTTTATGTGGACATCGACGATTCTGTCAATGTGTCGCGTTTCTATTTCAACGATGTCATACTCCATAGTGATAATTATTCCCGTAATTCATCTCTTTGCAATCGACATAAAAATCTTTTCAAACCGTGTGGCTGCAATGTTAAATGAAAGATGCTCGTCATAAAATCTTTTACCGTTTTGGCCCATAGCGTCAAGCTGCTCTGGCGGCATCGCGTGGAATTTCAGAACGGCCTCGGCAATGCTTTGCGGATTCTCCGGTTCACAGGGCAGTCCTGCATTGGCCTTCTTCACGAGCTCGGCGGCATCACCCCTGACGCCGATGAGCAAAGGACGGCCCACAGTCATATACGCCTGTGTTTTTGAGGGTATGGTAATCCGGAAAAGCGCATCGTCTTTGAGATGGACAAGCAGCACATCGGCGATGCTCAGTATTGGACCAACCTCAGAAACCGGACGACGCGCAAAAAAAATGACATTTTTAAGACACATATCGCCGGCTTTTTGCTTGAGCATATCGACCTCGACCCCGCTGCCCATAAATACAAATTGAACATTGGGCTGTTTGTCACCGACGATTTTGGCGGCTTCCAGCACGGCCCCAAGCGCCTGTGCCTTGCCCATATTGCCTGCAAAAACAATGTTGAATCGACCGGCCATTCCGAGTGTTTTGGCGAGTTCCTTGTTCGGTTCGGCACGACATATCTGTGAGTCGTCGCACCAGTTGTATATCACCTCGATATTATCCTCCGGAACTCCTCTTTCTCGGAGCTTTTCTTTGATGCCAGGCGTAATCGCAACAATCTTGGCCGCGCGCTTATAGATAAAATTACACCAGGCGCCCACCATTTTGAGGCCGACTTGACTGTTGAACATTCCGCTCGATTGAAGCGAATCTGGCCATAAGTCCTGAATATGCAAGACAAAGGGAATGCCCTTCACGACTCTCAAAATCCACGCAGGCAATCCGACCGTGATTGGCCCTTGAATTACATACGCCACGTCAGCCCGTTTTACCGCCCAGGCACCTATTGTCGAGGCAGTCAGCCCAAAACTCGTATAACACAATATCCGCTTGATTGGGGAATTATCGTGGCTTGGATAGAGAGGAACGCGATTAATCGGGATGCCTTCGAGAGTTTCACGCTGAAGGATACGGACGCGGTAGCCGTCATAGATTCTTCCCCCGGGATAGTTGGGAAAGCCGGTAAGCACTTCAACCTCGTATCCTCGCCCGGCAAGTTCCTTTGCAAAGGGTAGGCCGAAAAAGAAATTGGGTTCCGGCTGAAAATAATGACTAATAAACAGCAGTCGCATTTTGTTAATAGATTTTTATATACCCACAACAAATACTACGTTAGTGGTTGCGGTGCCGCCGATGTTCAGCGTCGCTGCCTTTTTTGCGCCCTGAACCTGATAATCGCCCGCGGCGCCGGCGACCTGTTTGTATGCGTCAAGCAATTGTCGCACCCCCGTAGCGCCGACCGGATGCCCGCAGCCGATAAGTCCGCCCGATGGATTGACGGGAAGTTTGCCGCCCATTTCTATAATGCCGTCATCTATTGCTTTCCAACATTCGCCGGGCTTGGTCAGCCCAAAGTGGTCTATCGCCATATACTCGGAGGTCGTGAAGCAGTCGTGGGTCTCAATCACGTCCAAATCCCAGCAGCCCGATATGCCGGCGCGTTTGTACGCATCGGTTATTGCTTTTCGAGTCATCGGCAGAACGTATCGGTCATTTGCCGAGTCGGCCACCTTTTTGGCAAACTCAATCGCGGCGGTTGTATGTCCCCAGCCGAGTATCCGCGGGATACTGTCGATGTCGGTTCCTCTGTGCCTGGCGTATGCGCCGGCATATTTCTGCGAGGCAAAATACACACACGCCGCGCCGTCGGTTATCTGAGAGCAATCCGTCACTTTTATTCTGCCGCCGATTTGCGTGTTGTATTTGCCCGTCGTGCAGGCGTGGTCATAGTTCATAAACCATCCTCTGGTCTGGGCGTTCGGATTCTTCCGCGCATTGGCATAGTTTATCTCGGCGATGCGGGCAAGATATTTATTGTCCAGCCCGTATCGTTTGTCGTACTCATCTCCGAGTTTGCCGAACAGCTTGGGGAACGGAAATTCTATTCCCACGCATTCTTTTTCATACCACGCCGCTGTCCCCAGAAAATCCGCGCCTGCCGTTGCATCGACCGTCTTCATCTGCTCGACGCCAATCACACATACCAGCTCGTATATGCCCGCCTGGATGTAAGCCATTGCGGAAAGCGCGGCCACCGCGCCTGATGCACAGGCGTTCTCAAACCGAATGGTGGGAATACCGATAAAGTGCGGGTCAAAATCAATAAAGAACGCACTTAGATGCCCCTGCCTGCAGTACAATTCGCCCGCGAAGTTGCCGATAAACGCTGCATTGATATCTGCAGGATTGATATGTGTCGCCTCGACGCTGCCCTGGTATGCCTCGCGCATCATTGCGGCTATATGCTTATTTTCCCTGGCCCAGTTCCGGGCAAAATCGGTCTGATATCCGCCCAGAATATACACGCCTTCAGATTTCATTTACATTTCCTTTTCGTTCTTACTACTTTGCAACGAAGTACTTGCCTGAGCCGATTACGTTCATTGCCGGCGCCTGTTCGCTTTTTAACGTTTTCGGTACTGCAAAACCTTTCTTCGCAAGCAGTTCGCCTGCCGCCTCATTTCCCCCAAGCATCTGAACAATTACGCTCGGCGGCGCCCAGTTGAATCCGAATGACATCACCCTGTCGATGCCGTTAATTCCATACTCCGGTTCTGTGACCTCACCGATGCGTGCGTATGAATACGCGATATAGGCACAAAGTATGTCGGTCACGATGTCTGCTTCCGGGCAATGAGCCATCCTGATTTTATCGAACGCCTCTTTGTACATTCCCATACGAATAAAATGTTTGGCCTTCTCGACAAAGCCGATATGCGGCTGTATCGCCTCCACATATTCGCAGCTCTGCGGGTCAAGAAAGGTGTACCTGCCGCTCTCAAGTTTTTTATAGAAACCGCCTCGTGTCTTGTTGCCGAGCATCCTCTTTGCAATCATTGCATTGACGTAATCGGGCACAAGCAGCCAGTCATGCATCTCGTCATTGGTGTTTTCGTACAAGCTTTTGATGATGGCCCTGTGGATGTCAAGCCCGACCAGGTCGATTGTTGCCAGCGGCGGCATAAGTCGGCCTGTATATGGCCCAATCAGATAGTCCATCATCTCTACGCCGTACGCCTCAGCCAGAGCCGTTATCCGGCTGAAAAGCACAAATGCAATCCTGTTGCCTGCGAAACCCGCTACGTTTCTGACCGGTATGACCTCTCGCCCAAGCTGCTTTTCCAGAAATTGATTCATAAAGTCCAGAACTTCCGCATCGGTACCATCGTGCCCTGTTGTTTCACAGGCCGGCATCTTTCCGGGAGGATTATAAAAGTGAGTCGATATGAAATTCTTTTTAAAATCCTCACTTCTGCCGTCAACCAGCGCCGACAGCGGCAAGCTCGACGTCGTGGAGCTTACTATGCTGCTCGGCCGTCTGTATTTCTCCACCTCAGCATACATTGTCCGTTTAGCCGAGACATCTTCGGTCACCGCCTCAACAATCCAGTCCGCCTCAGCAAGTGCGGCCTTGAGTAAATGCTCATAGTCCCCGCATACAATCCGGCGGGCAATCACTTCCGAGCGCGCCTGGTTTATCGCCTTTTCCACGCCTTTTCTGGCGCCGTTTTCCGTCCGGCTCAAAAAAAATACCTTTATTCCGTTTTGAGCAATTATTCCGCCCGTCAAACTTCCCACTGTCCCGCTGGCGCCGAGCACCGCTACGGTTTTTATTCTGTCAACCACTATTGCTCCTTATTTAGTAATCAGCGGACGACTAAGTTCAGAATTTGACCTGTAAAATTCGTCGCGCAGCAATCCTATTCTAACGACATCGACTCTTTTTCCGCCGACGCACTTTTCCTGCCTGAGTGTCCCTTCGACCTTAAATCCCAGCTTTTCAACTACCCTGATTATTGCGGTGTTCTCTGCTCTTATGTCGGCCCATACTTTGTGCAATGCAAGGTTCTTAAAACCCCAGTCAATCAGCAGCCGATGCACCTCGGTTCCAAGACCCCTGCCCCAATATGCCTTCTCGCCAATCACGCAATAGCATTCGGCAGTACCGTGAGCTTTATTAATGTGCACCAGCCCGGTAATGCCTATCGGCTCACCCTCTTTGCTCTCAACCACAAAATCACGCCGTGAATAGTCGTCGCTGTGCTTCTCAAACCACTCAACCGTCTTGGCCAAATCAAGCGGCTCATCAATAAGCAGGGTCTTGTTGACCTCGGGGTCGTTAAACCATTTGACCTTGTTGGCCATATCTGCTTTCTCGATGTCTCGCAGCCGGATTGTCTTGCCGATGATTCGCATTACTCTGTTGAATCCTTTGTTACTCGAAACTGTAGTTGCTGAACATATTGTCGAGCGATTGTTTTTTCCTGACGGCTTTGTATTTCTTTGAGTGTTTCACCAGTACTGCCGGAGCAGGATTTATGAAGGGCGGCGACAGAACAACTGTGTATGCGCCGACATTGTCAATCCTTATATAGTCGCCAATTTGCGGCTTTGCGCCAATTATATCCGTCAGGAGGTAATCCTTCTCCATACAAGTCGAGCCGACAATGCTGTAGTTCTCCCGTTTGCCGGTCGGGGTATTCTTAATTATCTTGTATGGCAGGTTGATTTTGTGAAAGGTCGGCTTTGTATTAAAGGCGCTTCCGTCAACAGTAACAAACGCTTTACCCTGAATCTCTTTCGTACCTATCACCTTCGTTACAAAGCTCAGCGTATTTGCAACCATTGCAACGCCCGGCTCAAGAACAAGGTACGGCTTTTTTTGCTGCACCCAGGCATTATCTTTCAGCACGTCGCAAACGACCCTCGCATAGTCGTCAAATGACGGCGTTTTGGTCCATCGCATCTCCGGCGGTATGTGGCCGTAGATTCCGCCCCCAATATCGACATATTCAACGCTCTTTGGAAAATGCTTTGCTGCGATATTGCACAGCGTCTCGGTTATCACCCTGTAGCACCAGGTGCTCCTGCCCGCCGTCGATGTGTGGCCGTGAAGAGCGTTCACGACTACGTTGTTCTCGGCAAGCGCTGACGCCAGTTTCGAGATGTTTTCGGCATCGCAGGAAAACCCGAACCTGCCCGTCTGCAAATTCTCCTGTATGTGTGACGAGCCGCCCCGACCGGAAAGCACTATGTTTATTCTCAATCCAATCTTTACCTTCTTATCCGGATTACTCTTTGCGTACCTTGCGACGGAATCCACCTCGTACCACGAATCAAGGTTTACGATGCTCCCGTTTCGCAGTGCAAGCGCGATATCCTCGCAGCGTTTGACCGGGCCGTTAAAGATAATTTTTTTCGGGTTTTGTCCGACCTTCAACGCCAGGTCATATTCAAGTCGTGACACGACTTCCGCCCAGCCGCCTTTTCTTTTGATGATTTTGCACAGATACGGGATGTAGTTCGTTTTGTACGAATACGCGAGTATGAACCGCCTGTATCTGCTGCCGAATGCCGCTGTTATCCGGTCATAATTTTTCCTGAAGGCCGCCTCATCAAAGATATAAAAAGGCGAGCCGTACCTGCTTTCTATCCTCTTGGCCTGGTCGTAGGAAATCATTCGATTCACCATTGCTTTAACCATTCTGCAGCGAAGAAGGGGCCCTTTTCGGCGTCCCCATAAACTCGTCCATAGTGGCTCGACCGCCCTGAGTGATGTCTTTTCTCCCGACAACTATCGCAATGCTTCGCAGAATTATTTTGAAATCAAGCCACAAGCTCCAGTTATCAACATACCAGACATCAAGTTTAAACCTCTCCTCCCAGGAGATGGCGTTACGCCCGTTTATTTGTGCCCAGCCGGTGATACCAGGCCTGGCCTCGTGCCGTCTGGCCTGTTCAGGGCTGTATCGGGGAAGGTACTTCATCATCAAAGGCCGAGGCCCAACCAAGCTCATATCACCTTTTAATACGTTGAAAAGCTCAGGCAGTTCGTCCAAACTCGTGCTGCGAAGGAATCGTCCGAACGCCGGCAATCGCTGCTCATCAGGCAACAGCTTACCCTGCGCATCTCGGGCGTCGGTCATCGTCCTGAATTTAATCAGGTCAAATGGCCTGCCGTTCAGCCCGGGACGTTGTTGCCGAAAAAGGATGGGGCTTCCGAGCTTGATACGGATTACCGCCGCCAGCAACAGCAGCACGGGGCCAAGCAGAATCAGTCCTGCAACGGCCGCAATAATGTCAATCAGTCGTTTGACGGCAAATTGAATTCTGCGGGTGGATACCATTTCAATAGGCGATAATGGATATTCTTTAGGCAGTTTGACTATCAAATTAAAAAACGCTAATGACCCGGCATACGCCAGACCTTGATTGTCCCGCCCTGTCGCATATCCGACGTGGCCAGGTAGCCGGAATCAGGCGAAAAAACCATGCTGCTTATGACCTTGTGTCCCGAGTTCTCGCCGAAGAGTATTTTGTGAGTCCTGCTGTCCCACACATAGACAGTGCCAAAAACCGTCGCCGCCACCAGACCGCCGTTGGGACTTGCTGCAACCGTCTGAACGGGCTGAGCTCTATAGGTGCTTTTGTTTTCTTCTATCGGCAACAACCTGTCAATTATATCCCCTGAACTTGTCTTAAATAAAAGCAATGTGCTGTCGCTGCCCCTTACATAGATAGTATCTCCGTCACTCGCAAACGCCGCCTTGTATATCTTCCTCACATCCGGCATTTCCTTTTGCCACATCAGCCGTTTTTCCCTTGCATCTACAACACACATCCAGCCATGACTATTTTTCTCCCCAGCAGAAACGATGCAATTTCCGTCGTCTGATACTGATAAATGCCCCAGATTGCTCTGTTCTGAGTCAATTGTGAGTATTGGCTGTACCTGTCCCGAATCAATCAACACATCGAGTAGGTCATACCTTGCGCTGCTGTTGTTCCCGTCATTGCTCCGTGCCAGCAGCAGAACTATCCTGCTTCTGTCCCGATTTGCGCTCAAATACGCCGTGTCCGATTTTGTAGGCAGGGAAATTGTCTTGTGACTCTTGTCTGCGCCAAGCCCCGACACCACAACGCGGTCAGGATTTGCTCGCTTCACTGACACAACTGTGTCAGATGTAATAAGGATGCCCTGGTCTGACTCAAGCACACCCTCGCGGGGCTTTTTTGATAAATCAGCCCAGTCCCAAACATAGATTTTATTGTCGTGTGAGATGGCGGTCAGAAGGTTATCGCAGGTTGACAGGTTAACTATGCCGTTGTTGAGCGGAAGGCGAATCTCATTCGCGATTCGGCTGCGACGATTGGCAATGAGCATTATAACGATAATTGCGGCAAAAGCGCCGACGGAAAAAAGTACCGCCGAGCTACTTTTCTTTCGCGGCTTGTCCACAAAATTTACCCCACTGTCATTTCGCATTTATCCTTGTCATTACCATTTATCCGGTTATCGTATGCGTCTGTTTATCATACGCCGCGTGGCCCTTGAATCGCTGACTCAAGGGCATTCAACAATTGTTTTGTTCCAACCGCCAAAGACAACTTTTGTTGATAGAACCTTCTTCCATTTTCTCCCATTGTATCCAATTCCTGCTGTGACATCTTCAGAAATTTTCGTACACCCTCTGCAATGCTCTCGGCATTCTCAGGAATGCAGGGCAGTCCGGCTTCCGCATTAACAACCAAATCTGCTGCATCCCCCTGCACTGCGACAAGAATCGGACGTCCTACAGCCAGGTAGGCCTGTATCTTCGAGGGGACTGTTATTCTGAATAAGGGGTCATCTTTCAAATGGACAAGCAATACATCCGCTAAAACCAGAATCGCTCCCATTTCCGACATCGGCTGTTGAGGAATGAATAAGACATTTTCCAGTCCCATATCATGAGTTTTCGTTTTAAGATTTTCTATCTCAATGCCGGTCCCTACAAACACAAACTGGATACTCGACGACTCTTTGCGCAGAATATCTGCGGCGGCAATCACTGATTCCAATGCCTGGGCTTTTCCAATATTACCGGCGAACACAACATTAAACTTGCCGGACAGCCCAAGTTTTGCCGCCAAGGCCGGGTTCTTTGGGACCGGTTTAACCATTGTGTCATCCACCCAGTTGTAGATGACGTTAATTTTCTCGCTTCGTACCCCTCGTTCAACCAGTGCTTTTTTAAATCCGGGTGAAAGAACTATAATTCTGCTTGCAGTACTGTAAATAAGCCGACACCATTTTTCAACAAGCCAAAGCCCCATTTTGTTGCTGAACAATCCTGTTGCTGTCAGAGTGTCAGGCCATAAATCTTCGATGTCATAGACAAATGGAACCCTTCGCAACATTTTGAAAATCATCGCAGGAAACCCTATCGTTGCCGGCGGGTGATACACGTAGGCCACATCCGCTTTTTTCGCCACCCAGGGCCCGATTATCGCGGCGGAAAATGCGAAACTCGCGTAATTCATAAAACGCCGTAAACCACTTTTATCGTGACTTGGATAAAGTGGGACACGAATTACTGATATGCCTTCAATGGTTTCCCTCTGCAGAAATCTGACTTTATATCCCTTGTAAATTTTCCCTCCAGGATAATTTGGAAATCCTGTCAAAACCTCAACTTCATGCCCAAGCCTTGTCAACTCTTTGGCGAGAGGTAATCCCTTAAATAATTCCTCGGGCTGAAACCATTGGGTAATAAAGAGGATTCTCATCCTTAGGCAAGGTCGTTAAATTTAATGTTGTCCCAGAGATGGCTGAGTTTGGCCGTTCCCATTATTAACTTGACCACACGATAGGAGGTATTTTCGATTTCGTAATCGGCAGGGATACGGCGAGGCATTCTCTTGTTGTCTTCCGATATTTGCATTCTTATTGATGAAACTATTACTTCCAGCTCAAAGCAAGTCATTATTATAATTCCTGCGTCTATGGCTTCCGGCCGTTCCATTGCGTTACGTATGGTTACAGCCGGGAAATCCAGAATTGCTGATTCCTCACAGATTGTGCCGCTGTCACTAATGACGCAGCGGGCATCCATCTGCAGCCAGTTGTATTCATGAAATCCAAAAGGTTTGAGAAACCTTATGCCGTCTGAGATATTTGTCTTGCCGAGCGTTTCAAGTCGTTTACGGGTACGTGGATGCGTAGATACAATCACCGGTAAATTAAACTCCTTGTAAATACTTTCCAGCGCCGCAAGAATCTTCAGAAGGTTCCCTCTGTTATCAACGTTTTCTTCCCGATGTGCGCTGACTAAAAAATATTTACCCTTTTCTAGACCGAGTTCGCTTATGGCTTTAGAGGTCTTGATTCTTGCCAGATGCGTCACAAGCAGTTCTGGCCTGTGTGAACGATTTTGTGGTCAACGTGTTTGTCCAGCAGGGCCATAGTGCAGGCCAGCCGGATAATCTCCGGGCGCGTACCGAGAACCGTCATAATCCCCGCTTCTTCGCCATTTCCTGAACCTTTTCTAATTGTGGGATTGTTGTCCGGGCTTAGAGACCGTCAATGGCATTGTCAATCTCATCGTTACTCAGGAACTGCTCAAATTCATGGTCGTTTTCGGTAACGGCGAACATTGGCACCGTCACCATATCTTCTCGGCTGTTTCCAGCGGCAGTTTTAGTGCTCAGCCAGTACGGATTGCCAATGACCTGAGAGATTTGACGATTCCGCATATAGCCATTTGCAACGGCAGAGCGCAGCCCAATGCTGTTTCCAACTATATGCTCCAGGTGACCGGCATTGGATACAACAAGTTTCAAGGATTCCTGCCCTTCGGTCCCATCGAGGCACACTGCAAAGTCAAGCTGCGACATCCACTCAAATCTGAACGGAAGAGCGGTCTGCAATGTTTCGACTGCATTTCCGTCAACAACCGCATCCAGCTTGAATTTCAGGTCGTTACTATCAAGGTACAGGCACAAATAGTTTTGCAGGTCCTGCATCCACGTCTTGACGTGCCAGCGGAAATTAGGGACACAACGCCAATAATCTGAGGCGCTCTGTGGATTATTTCCGATGTTATTCGCCTGCAAACTCTCATACGTCTTGTCGCTGTAAGTCGCCCATACTCCTGCGGCGTATGAGGTATTACTGTCCCACGCACCATACTGAGTCATTGACGAATACCGGCTGTCCGGGATAATCCTGAAGGAGGAACTCCACGACTCCGGCACATTAACCGGCTTACGCAGAATTGCGGGGGACTCGCAATTGCTGTCTAATTGCAGTCCCGCCCGATTTGGAGATATGCAGATGCCCCCTACGTGAACCTCGGCGTCTCCGGCAACAAGATTGTAGGCATTTCCAATATATGCTCTTAACGCCACCGGCTCCAGACCACCCGTTGCTGGAACGGTTATCGGGTCCGTAATGATTTCGAGCCAATCATCTTTGTTGATTAAAGTAATATAACCGCCTGCAGAAAAACCTTTAGTGATTGATCCCACTTGAAATCTGGCCATCTGATCAGCCGAACACCCTCGAAACCAGATACGACCAATATATGTTCTGCCATCTCGAGGAACATAAGCAAACACATAAGGATTATATGCCGACAGATACCCGGCGCTTCCCTTGGATATCTTGACATGCCGGTCAGCGAATAAACCACCATTGGGTTCGGATGTGATCGTTGCGGAACCAGAGACCGATTGAGTCCAGAAACTCACCGAGTTTGGCTCGTCACCCAGATAAATATTCCGTGTGGCAAAGGCATTTTTTATGGGAGGAATGATTTTTGCCGAAGTTCGAATCCTGGTCCTTGCAGGTTTCAATATCATCGAGCGGTAATTGTCAGAACTATAGTAAACTGAAACATGTATTCCGTCTTCACTTTGACCACCGACAAAACGGACGCCGCGCTCATTATTACTGAACTGATAATATACTGCCCAGTTTTCAAGGTCCGGTGATACGGATATCTTGTTCAGGCGGTCCGGGCTATCCGTATCCATTTGAAAAGCATAGTAGAGACCGTCAAAATATCGCAGCATAAAGCAAAATCGCTGGGCTCCCGTGCGGTCATCCCAGTTCTTGAGCTTTTGATGCTTTACTGCCGTCTCCATATTCGAAACATCAAGTGTATATACGCCCAACGACCTGTCGGCTCCACAAACGAATTCAGTTGGATGCCCCGTATCCAGCAGTTGAACCGGCTGCACGCCGGAATTAACCTGAGCCGTAATCCACGTGTCTCCGTCGTCGGTGCTGTACAGCATTCTGGCATTTGCCCCGTCGCCTACAATCGCCAGAAAACGCTCCGTGCCCTGATGATACCCAACCGTGTGAAAATGACTCCATGCAGTTGTCGTCACAATTTCGGTAGCAGGGTTTATTTCGTATTGCTGCGTCCAGTTCTTGCCGTGGTCCACCGATTTAAATATCCTCCGTCCAACTGTTGCGAATCTTCCGTACTCAACCAGAATAACTGTCCCATGCTCGTTGGCAGGCGGGCTGCCTTGTCCAGGCCTTCTGAATGCAAGGGACCATCCGTTGTAGTATAAGGCACCAAATGAGGGAATAGGAGGAGTATTACAATCGTGCCAGGTCTCGCCGTTATCTTCTGAAAACCGGAACGTGTTATTGCTTTTAACGCCAAAAAGATAGCTGTCCCACAAACACCACACCACATCCGCCACTCCCGCGGCGGCAAGTTCCCACTCACTGCCTGCCGATTTCCGCCGCCGATAGACATTGCCATTGGCGTCCGTAGCAAAGACAAACAGCTCGTTCTCGCTGCAGGTTGTACGATTACTGCTCCCTATAATTACATCTTCTGTCATCTCGGGCTGCGAAACTACAAGCACATCGTTTTTGCATAACCGTTCCTTGTAATTAAGGTTAAGCCATCGTGGTGAAAAAAGCAGGAAATCATTTATATCGACTGCACCATCGAATGTAATGTCTGCATTATCGCATAAGCCGCAACCATACATAAGCCAACTTGACGCTAACGGGCCAAAATCAATGATGTCGATGTTGCCATCGGCTGTTATGTCAGCGGGCAAACTCCATTCACTTGCATATAGGGATGTTTCTGCTGCACAACCTGATATGATTATGAAGCAGCAGAACCATACAATGCCGGGTCTCATCATTTCGTATCCTTAATTAAGAACGGCAACTTCTTCCACTAATATCATTATACACAAAATGTGTGCGATTTTTTGTTTCAGCCCCCAAAAAATACGCCTGCCTCAAGTGCCTCTGCCTTCTGGTAAAACGTGTCCGCGTCATTGACGTCAAACAACTCATTTGTCCAGAAAAGGGGACGCAGTTTACCTGTGACGATATTACCGATGACGCCCTGCAGGATTGACCGGTTACACTATATTGTATGCACCGATGAGAAATAGAAGGTGGTTTAAAATCGCAACCCCTTAATCCTTCCAGCCAATAACATTGTAAACGGAATTCATCCAGTCCGTCGTCAAACGTATGCCTTGCTCAAGCGAGTAAGAGTTTTTATGGTCCAAGTCGCGGACGGACTTGGAAGTATCGACCTTCTTGATCTTTGTTGTAAGTATTTCAGAATCGCGATATCGAACGAGTTTTGGGTCTGCCTTTGTAACCTTCAGGATTATGTCCGATAGTTCTTCAATCGAATGGTATTCACCGCCGCCGATATTGTATGTCTCCCCTGGCTTGAAATTGTCTGCAATGTTCGCCAGCGTCCGTACACAGTCAGCAAGATAAGTAGAAGTTCTGTAGTGTCCTCTAAACACGGTCCATGGCAATCCTCTAAGGGCGCAGTAAAGAAACCTGCAGTTCACAGACCGATACGGACTATAATATTCTCCGGGTCCATACGTATTGAACAACCTGACAATTACCGATTCGGTGCCGTAGTGTGTCGCAGAATTTCTGATTTGCATCTCATTAACCCATTTGGTCATCGCATAGTCGTTAAGCTGCTTAATCTCATATTCATCCATAACGGTCTCGACCATTATGTTTGGCCAGTCGCCGTATACTTCGGACGAGGAAAAGTGAATCAGCCGAAATTTAAGCCGTTCCTGCAGACGAATCACGTTCTTCGTCCCAACTGTGTTGGTCCTCCAAAGCATTTCATAAAAGTCCTCGCCGTTCCACCGCCCGAACTCAGCAGCGCAGTTATAAACATAATCGAACGGGCCAAGACTTTCAAAAACGCGTTCCACCTGCCGAAACTCTCCTATATCACATCTTGCATACAGCGGCACTTTTACATCTGTCCCCACAGAGAAACCAATTTCGTCGGCTTGATGATAAAGGTCCAGGCCTGCTACGTGATGACCTCGACTACGCAGTTCGTTGACAAGCCCTGTTCCAACGGTTCCGAGACATCCCGTTACCAAAATTCGCATAAATTACTCCTAATTTTCAATAGTCGTAAATACTATTATATCCTATTGTTTCCATTCGAGTCAAGTTTGTTTTCATTACAGCGTTATCTCTGCAAATACTGCTTTGTATGCGTTTAGAAGACGTCTTTACCGGATGAGTCAGTCCCCTCCGCAACCAAAATTGTCCTGCCCGATAGTTATTTCATTCTATTTCTCCAAAATAGTGCTCAAGCGAATAAATTAAATAATTTTTAATGCTTTTGCCGGACTAAAAATTTGTTCCTATCATTTTATTCCATCCTGCATGCGAGTAAAATACCATTTGCTCTTCACCTGACACACCTCTGTACAGCAAAACCAGATTGGCTTTTTGTTTGTCCCAGGTAAAATGTTTTTCAAAAGCTTCTCTCCCCTTTCTTGCCGCTAACTCGATTTTTGCGGGATAGTTAAGTAATTCCGATACAAGTTCAATCAGGGCCTGGGAATTGCCGTAAGGAACCGTCCAACCCAAGCCGTATCTCTCGGCTATAATGCCGGGATATCCTTTTTCACTCGCCACGTAAGGACGCGACATCATCATCGCCTCGAACATCTTATTGGCGCTTGAGACAACCGCAAGCTCCGTATTGGTGTCGTACATGACGCAAATCAAATTTGCCTGCCGGAGCAAGTCCATGGCCTGAGCAAAAGGAAGTTGTTCATACAGAGTAATGTTCGGCAAAACCTGCAAGGCGGCTAAAAGCTTTTTATCCCGGATTTCTCCAACAACATCGACTTTTACCTGAGGCATCCGGGAAGCAAGGTCTATGACGGCCTGAGCATTGCGAACGTATGAAATATGACCGCTGAAATTAATTCGAATCCCATCCAGATTCGGTGGACAGTACTGTCCCGCAATGTCCCGCCCGGGAACATTGAGAACCTGAACGTTCGGCACTCGAAGACACACCTTTTTGCCAAAGTAATTGGCTGTTCTGTCTAATATCCCCTGGCTTAAAACAATGCCATCAACACGAGCGGCGGCCCATCTTTCCATGCCTTTGAATGTCCGCATCATAAAACTGCGAGAGTTTAAATTGGTCATTCCCCACGGGTCACGAACATCGAAAATAAGCTTAAATCTTCGAAATGGCTTTGCCAGAACACAAGGGACAACTGATTCCAGGTTTAATGCCTGAATCAGTGAGTATTGTCCGCTGCATATCTTGCGAATCACCCACACCCACCACCGTATCCACATCCATAAGAATGATAATTTATGCCCTGGCTTATAAGAGCTATGATACCAGATTATCTTCCACCCGTTAATACTCTCGATGTCCGGCTTTTCTCTGTAACGGTCCAAGGAAAGAATAGTGATGTTATATCCCATCTCCTGCAAAGTGGATGCTGCACGTGGAATTGCCTGGGTTATATCATATGCCCCCATGCGAATAAACAGGGCATTACGTCGAGAATTCATACCAAATTCATCTATTTAATTTGCAAAACGTACTTTATATAATGCTTTTATGATTCCGAAATTGTGCATAATGTAAATTAGCGTCATACACGATTGATTAAGTTTTGTATCGCCACTTCAACCAGTTTGGGATGCATATAAAAATACTGTCTTCCATCCCCTTTTCTTTGTACAAAAGGAAGCAGTTCATTTCTTAAATATCCAATGACCGTAAATACCATCAATTTTACCTGATATACTTCTGCATATTTCATTAACTCTTTAATGCTGTTTATCCTGCTGACATCAATTCTGTACATCAAAAATATATCCCCCTCATCAACATACCTGCTCATAAGATGAGTCGTACATCCGATTACATCTGGGTGCTTTTCCAGTAGCGGCCATTCGTAATTGTCAAGGCCTCTATATCGAGGCAGCAGCCCTCCATGACAATTCAATACGCCATTGCCTGATAATTTCATGGTTTCTTCATTAATGAGCCCCCCACCGCAAAAAACCACTAATTTAGGTCTGGCTTTCTTAAGATAATTATGTACCTTCAAATCATTTAAGTTGTTACACACTACTAACTCGCAAGAATTATCATTACACCACTTGGCAACGTCATCATGTCGAAGTTGAATCTTTTCACAATAGCCCGGCAGCGTTTCAAAATTCAGATTTCTATAACTGCTTTTTCGCAGCAATAGCTTCTCCTTGATTTTTTTATATAACCATTTATATCCGTCTCTTCTGATTTCCTGAACCAATCTTTTTGGATTCAACAGTCTTCTTACGACAATCCCCTTCACTTTTACGCCATGAATTCGCAGCAATTCCGCAATACACAATGTCATGAAGCCAAACCGATTTGGAGAAAAGAGCACTACCTGCGGTGACTGTTCAAATACATCACACATTGGCAAATTAATATCTTTTATTATTTTTGTTTCATCAGGACGCACTATATCAGTGCGCCAATCCGGAGATTTAATTATTTCCAGCGCGACCTCAAGAGTAAGCACGGTCAATGTTTCCAGAAATAGTCCGACATTCGCATTTTTGACAGGTGGCGTAGCAGATATTTTAAGCTTCAGCCAATCTAAGCCAATAATCTTCAATACGACATTAACGTATCTCGCGTCATTATATATAAAGAAACAATTAAGAAAAAACAAACATAAGCGAAGCGTTTTGATTTTGAGAATTTGTTGGTCCTCATTTTCAGCCAAAAGCTTTGCTTGCAAAATCAGCTTTCTCAATTCGCAAACTCTTAACAACTGTTCTGCCCACACTGATAACCATTCAGGTTTATCGTGAATATGACATGCCTGCTGTAATACTCCAAGAACAGTTGAATCTAAATGTTTCAACGCAGGTTCAACGGAAGGTTTTGTCACCGTTGCGCCTTCTGTCTTAAGTCGTATTCGACCATTTGATAAGTAATTTGCAAGAAAAGAAAAATCAGGCAGAGGAAATTCGAAAGTCACCCTTGATTGATTTCCCAATATCCACTGCCATAGCGTAAGGATTCTATGATTTTTTACGATTGTATTCTGCATTGAAGAATCTTTCCTTCGATACCACTTAAAGCTTCCGCAAAAAAATAGAAACAGGACGAGTTTTGCTTCCCCGTAGCGAAAGCGAGCACACCCGCTTTAAACAATACTATAGGCCATCTATCTTTCTTGGCTTTATATATTTCATGCCAATTCAATCCATCCTGGGTAGCGAATATTCTGGCATATTCTCTTTCCACAAAAGGTCCGACTTCAACTGCAGTGGCAAATAACATCCAATTGCCTTCAAGCTCTTTGCTGTACCAAACCGGCCCAGGCAGTTTAAACATTTTTTCCAGAGACCTGGTTTTTCTATCTAACCTGCAAACAAAACTTTGTGTCAAAGGCGAGTCCATTCCCCAAAACACATAATCTTTTTTGAAAATGAGCTGACAGGCTCTCCAAACTTGAGTTCCATCGCTTAACCATTCAATGTTCTTAAAATCTTCATCCGTGCAAATTATATGGCACTCCCCTTTAAGATCACCCGTGCAAACCCAGACCTTTTTTTCGAAAGGGTCCCAAAAGCATCCATGAACATGCCTTGCTTGATTTCTGGAAAACTCAAAAACAATTTTCCAACTATTTCCTTTGTCTTCGCTCTTCCATACGGGAACAGGCAAGTTCTTTTTATTTAAGCTGTACTCACCTAAGAAGAAACTTCCCTTTTCTGTCCGGCAAATACTTTGGTGCAGAGGCACTCTTCCCTGTCGAAACTGACCTGTTGTTCTAAAATTCATTGTCGGCCAGTCAATTCTGTAAATGTTCTTCTGATATACACCAATTATCGCCTCCAATTGTCCATTATCAGACACAGGATAAAAAACACTTTTATCCGTTCTCAGGAAGCGCCTTCCAATGCGGAAACCGTTGAAAACCTTTTTAAAAAAAGATAATGGCAAGCTTACTGTGTTAGTATTTCCGCAATGTTCGACTTTTATACGGTTACATTTACTTGTAATTTTCGTACCAGCATCATAATGATGAATTATTTCTGAATCTATAATTTGCTCAATGACCAGCTTCACTACAAAACGCCTTCCCGTCGTTAACTATCTCATTGACCGGCTTTTCCCCCGAAGCAACCCAAAGATACATTATTCATATCATAACCAATTTCCTGCAAAGCGGATGCTCGCCTGAGTCGCATCACACGGCCCCATACGTACCAAAAGGGAATCGCGTTTACAATTCGCATCTAATCCCATTTGCTCCAATTTCGCAAAATTCACGTATCGTAAGAGTCCATCATTGTTGATTCTTCAGATAATTCCGGAAGAGGATATTCCTCGTTCTCTATTTCTTCGTACCACACGCTTTTCGCTTTTCGCAGCGGCAGCCAGGCAATCATCACATACATCAATACAGTAGAGGTGTTCACTCCCCAGAACCCTGTTCTTTCCAACATATACGTCCAGAAAACCAGTACCCCAACGAGGCAGGCCTTGAAAAGATTATCATGTGAAATCAGATAAATATACAGCTTGTAACCTATAAGGGCCCAGACAATACCGTATATGAATGGCCCAAACCAGCTAAAAAGCAAATGTGCTTCAGATAAACAGCCAAAGGTCGATGTATGATAATAAACGGTTTCGGGCTCAAATTCCGGCCGGAAATATCTTCCCCACATCCCAATATATGCAGGTTTGCTGGTCCATATCGCCCGCGGAACAGGGAAAATAATCGTGTCTATAATGGTTTCCCACAGGTATCTTGGCTCCCAGGAAAAGTGCTCTATGACCAGAGGCAGATAAAATGCCTCGCGATGATACTGTACAACCATTGAGGCCGCATCTCTCAAGCCAACAACCTCACCGGGTTCAAACCAGAGTGAAAAACTGAGAATTATAACAAATCCGACAATTGTACAAACAAATAAGGTTTTGCGTAATCTCTGAAAAACGCTTCTGTCTGCCCATGACATTTTTTGCCATACGATGGTGAACATAATAAGAGGCACAACGAAAGACCTCTTGTCTCCGCCTATGATTGACACAAATGTGCATAAAATAAAAAAGACAATAGAGCCAATGGATTTATTCGATGTGAAAATCCTGGCGGACGCCAGGGCCAATAGTACAAATGTTAATCCGATATGAAGATGGTGTAACGGTCCTAACCCAATCCGGATGTACGTGTAGGCCCTTGGATTGAAAGCCCGATCCAGCATCGCAGCGGGCGAGAAACCGATTCCGATTCCCAGTTTTAATATCAATATCGGAATAAAAAGAAGCAACACAACAATCGACAGCATGTTAACTTGGGCAGAGTCCAATACCATGATGCTTCCCTTACGTTTGGAAAGCCGAACTAATAATGGGATTGCCACCAGACAATACGTGTATAGGAAACAGCGTAATGTATTAAAAGCCAATGCAAATTGTCCATAACTAAGCATGTTCATGCGCCAGTTTGGAACGAGGTAAAAGTGTGAAAGGTAGGGCAAAACATACAATACAAAAAAGGCAATAAAAAACATTGTCATCGGCGATATAATTCTGTAGTTATGCCGCAGAATGACCGCTTCCAGAATGGGCATAGCTACTACGACAAAAACAATATCCCAAATGAACGGGTACTCAGGCATCTAATTTTCTCCGTGTATTAGAGTTTTTGGAACGGGAACACATTGTGGTGACAAGATTGGTACTCACCGAAAAAAACTGTAGAAAATATAAATGCTTAACTTGGAACTTTCGGGTGACATTTCAGGACCCAAGCTTCGAGTTTTTGCCGTGAGAGCGCTGACCAATGTTTCCTTTTACAAAGATGCGCGCGATTTGCGTATCTCGCAAGCAGTGCGGACAGTTGCTCTGCCCAGTATTCATCAGGGCAGCAGGATGGTTGTTCCGGCCCTGACGTTGGTGGCTAAAGCATCCACGGCTACAGGCGGGGCATAGTTCCGCCATATTTGATTGCCATTATAATATGCGCCGTCAACCTGATTGCCCAGAAAGATGCCGTATTTCCCGGTACCGTTGCGCCCCGATATGTTTATCTTATTATCCAGTACGTTCACATCGTTAGTGTGGTTTATCAGAATTCCGTGATACGCGCCGACATCATTGGCAATCGAATTGCCCATCACAGTTACGTTGTTATTCCGCACAGAAGCAGTCGTACCCTCCGTGCGATATACCAGGATGACTGAGCTGGCTGCTATGTTGTTTGTATCGAGAATGGTATTATCTTTGACGGTTACATTTCGCGACGGGTAGGTGGCGGCGTGCAGTTCCTGCATAGCGACAGCAATGGCGATGTCACTGGCACCCACAACTAAGTAGAAACGCAAAAACATTTCAGGCGGCCTTTCTGTCTACATCATCGTGGTCAAAGATGAAGCCCATTTGATTCCGATGGCCATTAACTCGGCTAACCCCTCGGCAGAACGCCGCGACCAGATCGTTCATTGTTTCAAACAAGACATTCGCCAACACGGTCCTTTTCAGATGTCCCCACAGCCGTTCGATAAGATTCAAGCTGGGGCAATAGGGCGGCAGCCAGAATATCTCGACAAGCGATTTGTTGGCATGTAACCATTCTTGAACCGCTCGGGTATGATGAAACCTGCCGTTGTCGCAGACCAGATGTATTTTGCGTCCCGCATAAGCTTTGACCAATACAACCAGGAAAGCCAAAAAGTTATATCCGCTTTTAGTCGGAGAAACCGTGTAGGTGATTCGACCTGTCGCATAATCCACGCCTCCGTACACCACTTTCTTTTGGTTTTCTCCAGGAGATGGGACTTCAGACTGAATCCCTTTCATGCCCCACATACGTGTCAATGTCGGATGACGATGAATCTCAAGCTCATCCTGAAACACAAGCGCCTCTTTTGCATTTGTCTTCATCGCTTTTTTTTCAGGCGTATAAGCCGTTTGGCGGCCTTTTCGTAGGCCGCCTCGTCCCTCTTGCCTTTGAGCGTGTGCTTGGGACGATGAAATGAAAACCCCTGGTGGTGCAACAATCTGCGTACCTGGTCGTCGCTGAAACGAACACCCGTAACCTTGGCCAAATGCTCGGCCAGCCGCGTCGCCGACCATGTTGAAAAACCATATCCCAGTGTCAGCGGATTGGTCTGCACGGCCTGTCTCATCTGCCGTAGAAACTCCGGCGTCGCGCGACATGGACGACCGGGCGGCTTTATCGGATACAATGCGTTTACGCCGCCATTGCGGTATAACCGCCTGACCCTTATTACTGTATCGGTTCCGCATCCAAGCCGGCCGGCAATTGTGCCGACTGTTTCGCGACAATCCGACATAAGAATTATCAGGCAATTGCGAAATACGTCGGCTGACGGCGTCCTTAAACGTAAACTGTCCAACTCGTCCCATTGTTCAGGGGTAAGCTTGATTCCGTGTCCCATAGCGAACTCCTTTTCGCAACTTCGCCCCTCTATAAGGAGTATCGCCATTAGGACGTTTTTCAAACGAATCTTTTTGCGTTTCTACTTAGAACTCAGAAGTGTTGTGAACTAGGGGGTTTACATATATGTGACATCAATCAATCATGCTGTTACGGTTCCTGCTGCGACCCAACCGAGTGCGAGGACTGTAATGCAACTACTCATGCTTGTGAGGTTTGCGGCGGCGACCTGAACAAGAACTGCTGCGACGGCAATTGTTGTGATAAGGTATGGATTAAAAAGACTATCCCTGCAATACATGAAAGTTGTCCTTCTTGTGTAGGTAATGATGGTTGCGCGGGGAATAACTGCAAAATAGCTTCAAGTTATGATGAGTGTAGTAATGTTGGGGTTGGCAGTGGCGAACATTGTCAATGTCATTCTCAAGTGCAAACGATAGGATATATTTATCATTGTATTAACAACTTCGATGTTAGCAAGCTGCTTTGGTGCGCTTTACGAGGCGGCTGGTGTGCAGCGGTTTGTATCGAAACTATGAGTCCCTCTAGTTGTGCTAATTGTCTTGCGGGAGCTTCAGTCGATTGTTGTGATGGCCCATGTGAACTCTGTGATTTTATAGAAAGTTGCGATCCTGATACAGAGGAAGATATGATACCAGTAAAAGCCGATGTTTTTACTGGTTTTGGCTGTTAGCTGTTCTAAATGATAAAGTATTAAGAATTTCGCTTTAAATTGATTTGAAAAAAAAGGAGTTAATATGAAGAGGTCGAATGTTTTGGTTTTGTTATTGATAGTTTTGGCTTGCAGATTTACATACGCTGCGTCAGAAAATATTGCTATCCCTACAGAAGAACAAGTACAAAAATTGGCATCGGCTGCCTGGAAAGAGCCGATTAAAAGCATAGATGTTACTTTCTACAAAGATTATACCACGGTACCGATGCCGATCGAGAAGATTCACAAAGAAATAGAGCAATTTTTCGATGAAGAACTTGGGGGGCGTTCACTCAATGAACTCAATTCCTATGAAATTGAAAGTCGCAATAAAAATATAGAGTTAAACGTTAAAAACTGGGTTGAGAACCAAAAATTCCCTCGCAAGACAAAGAAGCGGGTACGGATATCAGGTGATGATCGGCGATGTGATTTTGTAACAATCGGGCCGAACGAACCTCTGGGACTGGATACACCTTTTGTCCATACCTTTGTTAAAACAAAAGACGCAAACACTGGAGAATTTGTCAGATATCACTATTCGAGTGAGATGAATACAGTCTTTATCGAAACGAAAAAGCAGGTCGGAGAGGATATCGACCGATTTGCACGTATGCCGTTCGCAACTGCGTTATTCCTGCGGATATTACTTGGTACAGACCAAGGTAGCAACCCAAAATCGATAAATTATATTCCCGATCCGAATAAGATGGCGGAGTTTGTCAGAACCGGCCTAGCCAAGATAGTTCCTAGAGAAGCTAAATACGCAGAAAATACGACGGTATATAGAATTGGTATCCGCCCAGACCCAAATGTTCCCGACACAAGGGATATAGTGGAAATGGGCGACACTAATTATTTTCCTACAACTGTATTGATATGTGACAGAAAGGACTACTCACGTGTCTACCGCACCGAACTTCATACTCCTAAAACGAATAAGATTATATATATTCGAGAATGCGGCGATTTTGATTCAAATGGATTTCCATGTAATATAACTGAAATAAAAAACGACAAAGACGGCAATTTAGTAGAAAAGTCGGTTTGCAAGGTTGAAAATGTCGACTTAAATCCCGTAATGCCAGCGGAGATATTTGAATTTCATCTGCCAGAAGGTTATAAAGAGGTGGACCAGAGGTCAAAGAGATATTAAAAGATATTACATTAATGAATGCTGCTCTGTTAACAAAAAGGTAAATTATCCAAGTCAAATAGCATCATCAGACTACCCTGGCAAGGCCTACGGCCCTGCCTTGCGATAGTGACAGTTGTTTGCATTGCGGCGCCGGCTTTTGCCAACTTTCTTAGGGGCTGAAGGATTAGCTTTCGCCTTCGGGGCAGGAGGAAGCATAATCGAGGATGTCAGCGAGATTGGCGGTGGCGACGGCGACCGAACAGTCGGCGGCACCGTAATAGAGGCGAAGCTCGTTGGTTTTTTTATCAACGGTGACACCCGTGGGGAACACGACGTCGCCGACATCGCCCACCCGCTCGTAAGGCGCCTGCGGCCCAAGAATCCATTCGTCGCTTCTTCTGAGCACCTTCCAGGGCTCGTGCAGGTCCAGCAGAGCCAGCCCGACGCGGTATATGGCACCGGCGGCTGTGATTCGCACGCCGTGATAGAATATCAGCCAGCCCGCCTCGGTCTCGATTGGCTGACAGCCGAGTCCTACGCGGTGACAATCCCAGTAGGCGGAGCGGGTCATAATAAGAGCGCGGTGGTCGCCCCAGTGTTTAAGGTCGGGTGAGAAGCTAATCCACATATGCGCTTCACCCCTTACAATGGGTCGGTGAATCAGGGCGAAGCGGCCTTTGAACCTTCGCGGAAAGAGGCAGGCGTCCTTGTCTTCGGGTGGCAGCAGGGCGCCGAGCCGGGCGAACGTCTTGAAATTCTTTGTAATGGCCAGCGAGACCACGGGGCCGCCTTCGCTAAAAGAGACGTATGTAATCGCGAATTGCTTTTGCTCCTCCAGCCAGATAATGCGCGGGTCTTCCAATCCCCATCTTTCCTCCCGCGAATCCTGGTCGGCCTCGAAGGTAGGCGCCTGGTCTATTTTCCAGTTGGTAAGCCCGTCGTGGCTGCGAGCGACGGTGAGGTGGGAAAAGCCCCGCATATCCTCACATCGAACCAGCAGCAGGGTTTCGTCGTTCATCTGGACTGCGCCGGCATTGAAGACGGCATTTACGGCGTAGGGCCAGTCGTGCGTGGTCAGTATGGGATTGCCCGCATACCGTTTGAAAAGTTCGTGTGCTCTTTTTTGTCTTT
>Ga0315277_10001037_pt1 | contig 41621 bp, 26 predicted proteins | sample YL17G05_15_MG_FD_203695 | JGI IMG/M metagenome (GOLD analysis project Ga0315277, IMG submission 203695) | Sediment microbial communities from Yellowstone Lake, YNP, Wyoming, USA - YL17G05_15 | ecosystem: Environmental > Aquatic > Freshwater > Lake > Sediment | place: USA: Wyoming | collected... | reverse complement strand
ATCGGCGATCGGCATGTCCTTGGCATAGTCATGGTAGAGACGCCGTGCCAGCCTGTTTTGTAGCAGGAAATCATCGTGGATGAAAGGTTTGCGCGCCATCAATTCCCTCCGGCGAGCCGGGCTTCACCTGGTCATTGAGATTGGTTGCAGAGTCCATTACCGAATCCGACACAGGCCGACTATCTGCTTCGCTTGCGGTGTCGCGCAGCGACATGTTTCCCACGCAGTCGCCCGGTGATATGTCCATAAGAATCCCTGCGGACAGGAGGATCAAATAGATAGTCGGCAAGAGCAAGCACTTGTTTTCGGTCAGGATCGCGGAGACATCAGAAGTGTCTGAAATCGGGATGTGCTCATGCAGGAAATACACCGAAAATTCCATCGGCCGCGAATGGATTTGCGGCCGCGCGGCGGTTTACCCTTGACGGCGAATCGAAACGGGATCAATCCTGCTGCGTCTGGCAAAGCGGCATTTGCCTGGGATCATGCGGAAGAGAGGTGCAAAATGTCTGATGCAGAATCGCTCCGAAAAGAACTGGAGGCGGTCTATAACGCGCATATCGAGGCCCTGAAGAAGAAAGACTTCGAGGCATTCATCGCCACGGTGTATGGCGCGATGGAGATGGGGATAGGGGACGAGATGCGCACACAATTTGCCGAAATGGCCGGGAGCTTTCTCGAGACGACCCCAGACCTGTCGCAGACCACTTTCGTCGCCGTCAAGACCGAGGGCGACGATCTCGCCGGCTATTATTACATTTTCAAAGACCCGGATTTCGTCAACGTCTGCCTCTGCCCGTTCATGAAGGTCAGCGGACGCTGGCGAGTCGTCCTGAGCAGCAGTTCCTACTCCTTCCCGCTCAAGAAGGGCGAGGACATCGTCGCCAAGGCGAAGAAGTTGGTTGAAACGGAAGACGGTCTTCGACTGGAACGACCGGCTCCGCCGGAAGGCCCGGCTGCTTCCCGAGCTTGGGACGAGAACGTGCGAGCCGCGCTCGACTGTATGGCCTACGACTACAAAGTCAAAATCGCCGTCAATGGCGCGCCGCTGGACTTTAAGGGGGGATGTTCCTATTCCGGGGTACTCGTCGGCTTTGTGTCGGGAAGCGAACCGGCCGCGCCCGCCGTCCTCCAAGTCGGCGAAAACGCGATCACCGTGGAGTGGAGCAAGGAGAAAGACCAGCCGGGCCCGGGGCTCGACATCCAAATCCGCGTCCTGCCCGATAGACCCTCCTTCACTCTGGTAACAACCAAGCGGCAGAGTGGTAAAGTCACCGCAGGATTTACGGTCCCGGCCACAGAGACCGACGAGATTTCCCTGGTCGAGATCAACGCCGACGAGGCGTCTTCATGACGATGTGCGCTACCAGACAATCGGCATAGAGGTCCTGGAACAAGCGACAGAGATATCAGATCGGGAGAAGTGAACGAATCTTCAAGAGGGAGAAGCAAGGATGGCAAAGAAATCAGGCAAGTCCAAAGGAACACGCTCCGCAAGGGGAGGAAAAGCGAGGGCAACGGCTCGGCCTCCGAAGGCGAAAAGAGTGTTTTCGGAACTGGAAAGGAACATCCTGAAATCGAAAGGGGTCGCCCAAGCGCAGATCGCCAAGCTGATTCAGAAAGGCATCCGGTGTCGGAACGATTTTGTGGAAGTGGGAGACGCCGCAACGCTCGCGGAGTTCGCCGGCCTGCCCCTCGAGACGGCCGAGAAGGTGATGGCTTGGGCGCGCGGCGGCGCGACAGCGGAGGCCAAGAACATTGTTGTGGAATCAGGCGATATCGTCCATTGCGTCTATTGCAAAACCAAACAGCCGGTGGACTATAAGCCGGGGGATCTGTGCGTCTCGTGCGGGAAACAAGCGGAGCCGGTCCTTGCGTGCTTTTGGTGCTCGTCCAGCGGACCGGGAAAGTTTTGTCGCCAGTGCGGCGCGGAGTTCGTTCCGACGGCAGACCTTCCGTTGGCGATCCTGTTGAAACGCGAAGGACTGCCGAGGGATGAGATTCCCGCAAAACTCCAAAAGATGAGCGCCGCCGACAAGCAACTGCTTTGGGGCCGCGTTCGCCGAGGCTGAGGACGGCCGATGCAGCGGGCGGTTTGCGAGCGGTGCGGCCAGAGGCAGCCGAAGGGTTGGAGCGGCGGCCATCTGTGTCTGGCGTGCGGCGCGGCGGTACGCCGTGAACTGCGCTGCGCCTGGTGCGCGCAGTGGGTTCCGGCGGGCAAGTTCTGCCGCGAGTGCGGATGCGAGCTCGTCGGCGAGGCCGACTATGGCGCCGCCCGCATGTTGAAGGACGCCGGCGTAGATCGCCTCTCCCTCGCTCAAAAGCTCCGCGAACTCGACCCGGACCAGATACAGAACTACGCACGCCTCTATGAAACACAGCTGGCTGCCGTCATTCGGCGGGTCGAAGAAATCCGGTTGTGCGAGGAGTATCTTCTTCAGAAAAACTACTCGACCCGACTGGAAGAAGAACTCATCCCGCTGTTGCCATTGAACAAGAAGGATCTGGCAGCCCTCCGCGAAGGGCCTTCCGGTCCATTCGAACACCGCCCCGAGCTTCTCAGTGAGATCGCTGAGCACAGTCCGATCCCAATGACGCGGACGCTTGCCTGCATCGCCCTGTTGCGTCAGGGAAACATCCCCAAGAAGGTCTTTGCTGCGGCACAGAGCGCCCTTTCGAGTGAGGATTCGGACATTGCGGTTGAGGCGGCTCTGGCCTTTGCGCATTGGCGGGCAAGGCTCTCCCCCTATCGGTTATGGAAGCGCATTGACGGGTTGGCATACGAAGGAGGCGGCGCCTGGAATGGGATTGATCCCTATCGTCTGTTCGAAGTTGCCGGGAGAGTCCCTAAAGGATCGCCTCTCTGGCCGTGGGCCGCTGCCGCGATGGCGCTGGCGCGGTTCGGCGAATACGGAACGGTTCCGGTTCCGTCGCCGGATCTTTCCGCTGACGAACGGGAATACGCAGAACTCCTGCGGCCGGCGCTTCGCGACGGCCTCGACTCCGGTGATCCCGACTTGCGATTTACCTGCGCAATGGCTCTCGGCGAGGATGAACTTGTCGCGCGGGCATTGGACGCAACCGACGAGCCGATGCGAACGGTGGCGCGGACATTTCTCGCGCGGCATGGCTCGCCTGCCGTTGGCCGCTGCATTACGGACGGGTCCGAAGAAGTCCGCCACGAAATCCTCGAAATCCTTCCCCGCCCCCTTCCCAAGGCGCTCATCGAACCGGTACTCCGTGCCGTCGAGATAGGCGGGCCGGAGATTCGTTCGACAGGTGCGTGGCTGCTGCAACCCGATTTGACCGCGGACACGGTTCACCGTCTCCTTGGAGTTGCGATTCGCGAACAAGATCTCGCCGTGTTCAAAACCCTCCTTAGCGCCCAACCGCTACCGGAAAGCCGGATGGTTGTTCGCGCGATCATCGAAGCCGGACTCTTCGAGGCGCTGTACGGCGCGCTGGTGGATGCGGCCTGGCATTTCGATTTCGCCGCAGAAGCGCCGGTTCTCCTGATGAAGAAGGGCGACGCCGAAACCCTGGAGAGGTTGCTCGCCATTGCTGAAAAGCAGCTCGACTGGAGCTTCTCGCAGGACAGTTCGTCGGAAACAACCAATCAAGCGGATCGCGCCGTCACTCAGACCGCTTTGGAGGCTGCGCGTTTTCTCGTCAGAATTGCGTTTGGAGATTATCCCAATGAGATTCGTCTCCGCGCTTACAGCAGACTTGAGTATCTTGAGTATCGAGATGAAACCAGATGGAGTTTGATGAGCCCTTCGGCGGCAAAGGAACTCTTTGGCCGCACAAGCGAGTTGCTTCGAGCAGTCAGCCGCGTTCTTCGCGATCCCGAGTTGCACCAGATGTGCATCTCGATCGTTGAGAGATTGCTGAAGCATTTCGCCGAACTCGAACCGCATCTCGGAGAAGACCCTGAGGCGCTTGCCGGACTGACCGACGCTCTCTTCTGCATGATCAAGGAGGACTTTTGCGGCAACACCGTGCTTCAGGCCGAAGTCGCAAAGCTGCTGAGAGCGATGGCGGCGGCGTATCCCGAACCGGCGCTTGGGTCCGTCATCTCCTTGCTTCATGATCACGATGCACTGCGACGCTGTCGAGATCTCGCGGCGTCTCTGCTGGACGACTACTCCGAACTGATTCGTCCCCTTCGGGCGGACAAGGACTTATTTGGGTCCTTCGTGGAAGCTCTCCTCCGAATTCTCCGGGCAGGTCGCGATCTCTACCACTGTCAGGACACGGTCGCGGAAATCCTGCAATGGCTCGCCGCCGACGCTCCTGCTTGTCGCGGGCGGATCGCGGAGATACTGACGCCGATGATCGCGGACCTGGATTTCCTTCCGGGCGATGAAAAGAAACGCCTCGAGCGCCTGGCTCGGGCGGTCGGCCTCGATCCGGAAGCCGTGGCGGGGGGAAACCTCGCGACAGAGGATGAGATCATCGTGGAAGAGGATCAGATTGCCGTGGACGCTCTCGACCACGAGGTTCTCCTGCCGGACGAGCCGTTGCCCACGCTTGCCCAATACACGGAGTTCCTGAAGGCATTCAGCGCCGCATCGAATCCAATGGACGTGCTCAGTCGCTACGGACTCAGCCTCGACCAGTACGCCCAGTCGGTTGAGACCTGGGGGCGTGTGCTGTCAAGCCGCGACGAGGTCGCGATACGCTATGCCCAGATTATGGCAGGCGGCTGAGGGTTCAGCGGAAATGTTCATCGCGCCCTTGTCTTGCAGCCAGCGCATGGCGCCGCCCGTCGTATCCACAAGCGCGCGCAATCGGCCCTCCGAGCGTTCCTGCACGAAGAACCCTTGCATTTTGGGCAGCGCCGAACCGTCGGCAAACAGGCAATCCACCATGCGGTAGCGATCCACGATCTCGGCCGTCGGCCCTTCGAGAAGCAGCCGGCCGTTCTTGATCATGCCGACGTGATCGGCGAACCGCTCGATGTCGCTCAGCGTATTCGAGGCGATCAGGACGGTGCGATTCTCGTCCTGCACGGCCGCGAGAAGTTCCGCGAAAATGTCCCGCTTCGAGACCGCGTCCAGTCCGATGATCGGTTCGTCCAGAAGCAGCAAAGCCGGCCGGTGGGACAGCGCGACGATCAGAGCCAACCGTATCCGCATCCCGAACGAGAGCGTCGAGATTCTGTCGTCCCATCCAACGCTCAGTTTCTCCATGAGTTCTCTGCAATACGTGTCGTCCCAATCGGAATAGAACTTGCGAATGAAATGAATCAGCCGGCTGACCCATTTCCATGCGTCGTAGTTGAGGTCGGGACTGACGTAGCCGATGCGGCGTTTGACCTCGACCTCCTGCGCGCGGTGGTCGAGACCGAACACGCGAATCGTCCCCGCATCCTCGCGCCCCATTCCCAGGATCAAATCAATCGTCGTGGTCTTGCCGGCGCCATTGGGCCCGATCAGGCCGTAGATGGCCCCTTTCGGGACGTTGAGATCGAGCGGACCGAGTTTGAATTGTGGAAAAGACTTTTCGAGCCCGCGGATTTCGAGTGTGAGGTCATTCACGCTTCTGCCCCTCCTTCTGTCCCCGGATCAGATGACGAGCCAGCTCGAGGATTTCGCGCTCGCCCATGCCGGCTTCGGCGGCTTCGCGAACCGCTTCGGCCATCAGCCGCTCGGCCCGGCCACGCTTGACTTCGCGATTGCGCGCCGTTCCGTCGTCCGAGACGAACGTCCCAAGGCCCTGCTTTCGATAGATGATCCCCTCGCGTTCCAGTTCTTCATAGGCGCGTTTGACCGTGATCAAGCTGACCAACAAATCCTCGGCCAAAGCGCGAAATGAGGGCAGCAGCTGGCCGGGCCGCAACCGCCCTTCGCTGATCTCCCGCTTCACGCCCTTGGCGATTTGGGCATAGAGAGGTCCCGGCGCAGCGGGCGAGATCGGGGCAATCTGAAAATGTCGGTCTATCCTGCTCATCTCATCTGGCTGTATATATGCACTATATACAGACGCTTGGTCAACAGAAAAATCTCCAGAACATTGGTTTGTGCGTTTCCTGTGGAATGCGGCACGCCATGTTGCCGCTGTTTTTGTCGAACTGTCACCGATGAAGGTGGTTGTTCCCAAAAATCAGAGAGGCAGCATGGCTGCCCACACTCCACATCAAGGACAAATCCTTCGGAAATTGCGGGAATGTCCTGCTACAACTTCTGGTTGACCGGCGTCTTTGGGCGTCTAAATTCGTTCCTCGCGTAACGTTGCTTCTCTTAAAGAAGAACAAAGTGCCCGAATTTTGATGGAAACCGAGGTGACCCCCAAAAGAGAATCGTCGGCAGCGTGGGTGCAGAAGAAACGCGCGCCGAATCCGCTCACGATGCTGCCGAGGTGATTCCCGTTGCTGAGACTGCTGCGAATCCCGCGTTCGGTGCAAGAGAACCATCGCTATCGCTTAGAAAAAAACGGGCCCTTTGAGTTAGGAGCCTATCCAAAAACCTCCGGTGCTGAAGGATCGGGGCATACCTGCGGTTGGGTTTGCACCCGGCTTATGGCCATCAACTATTTGACTGGACGAATCCACGGTGTCCAATCCCGTAGGGATGCCTGATAGTAGCCCAGTGATTTATCGCTGGGAAGATGAGTCGGAAAACCGGCAAGTCCCGTCGGGACGACTGAGAATGGCGGCGTTCAATCGTCCCTATGGGACTCTCTGCAAAGGTGACGATCTTGTTCCCAGGAATCAATTCCTGGGCTATTTTCAACGATCCCTACGGGATTGAAGAATGGCAGTTTGTAAGAATAAATGGTTGAAAACCATCAGCCGGGGTGAAAGAAGAACTCTCCGCCGGAGAGGCTAGCCGGCTTGAGCCGGACTTTTTCTGCCCGCCAGTGCAGAACTTCAGACTTTTTGCTGGTCCGAGGAAAGCCCGGCCGAGGCCGGCTAGCTACCAGCGGTCAGTGTCTGGCTCACCCCGGCTCAAGCCGGGTGCAAACTCGTCCGAAGCCATCACCCGATCTGTTTGGGTTTTCGGATAGGCTCTGAGAAGGCGTTTTCGGTTTCCAGGAATGGTCCAAAAGATAGGACACGCGTCTCTTTTCACTTGCTGACACAACGGGAAACCGGAAGAACAGGATTGGTTTGAAACGTTACGGAGGATTCAACGACATGGGGGGCATGTTTGGAGTCGCTTCGAGGCATGATTGTGTCGCCGACCTGTTCTATGGAACGGACTATCATTCCCATTTGGGCACCAGCCGCGGCGGACTGGCCGTCATCCACAACAACGGGATCCAACGCCACATCCACGACATCTCCACGTCACAGTTTCGCTCGAAATTCGAAGACGACATCAAAGGGATGAGCGGCAAGAGCGGCATCGGTGTCATCAGTGATTACGAATCGCAACCTCTGATTATCGGCTCCCACTTGGGCGTCTATGCCATCGCGACCGTGGGCATCGTAAAAAACCTGGAGATGTTGGCCCGCGATGCCTTTGGAAAGAATCGTACGCATTTCTCGGAGATGAGCGACGACGGGATCAATCCAACGGAATTGGTCGCCACGCTGATCAACCAAGGAACGACATTTGAAGAAGGGATCGCGATTGCGCAGAACGCAATCAAGGGATCGTGTTCGCTGCTGTTGCTGACGGGCAAAGGCATCTACGCCGCCCGCGACCCTCTGGGCCGCACCCCGCTGGTCGCCGGCAAAAAGGAAGGAACGTGGGCCGTGGCCCTCGAAACCTGTTCTTTCCCGAATCTCGGTTACCAGATCGAACGCTACCTGGGACCCGGCGAGATCGTCCGTCTGACCCCCGAAGGCGTCGAACGCCTCCGTGCGCCCGGCGAGAGAATGCAGATCTGTGGGTTCCTGTGGGTTTATTATGGATTCCCTGCCTCCAGCTACGAGGGGATCAACGTGGAAAATGTGCGCAACCGATGCGGGATCGCTCTGGCGAAAAAAGACGACACCCCGATTGACTTTGTGGCCGGAATTCCCGATTCCGGGACGGGCCACGCCATCGGCTATGCCCATGAGTCACATGTTCCCTACCGACGCCCGTTCGTGAAATATACTCCCACGTGGCCCCGCAGTTTTATGCCCCAGGATCAGGCCATTCGCGACCTTGTGGCCAAGATGAAACTGATTCCCATCCGAGAATTGATCGAGGGCAAGCGGCTCCTGTTCTGCGAGGATTCCATCGTTCGGGGCACGCAATTGAAGGACACCATCCGGGTCATCTATGACTACGGGGCCAAGGAGGTGCACATGCGGCCGGCGTGTCCCCCGCTTGTGTTCGGCTGCAAGTTCCTCAATTTCTCGCGCTCTCGGTCGGAACTGGACTTGGCGGGCCGAAGGGCCGTCAAAGAGATCGAAGGCAAGGCCAGCCTGCATTTGAATGAGTACATTAATTCCGCGTCCGACAAGTATCGCGCCATGGTGGAGAAAATCCGACAGCGGTTGGGCCTGACCACGTTGAAGTATCAAGAACTGGGCGATCTTGTTGCGGCGATCGGCCTGCCCAAGGCGAAGCTGTGCACCTACTGTTGGGATGGCGTCGAGCTCTCCGACTAGTGGGCTTTCAAGATTGAGATAATCGGTTGGGCCGCTGTCGTTTTAGGATTGACATCGAACTCGATTTGTCCTACCGGAATCACCAGGGTTTCCCACAGAAGTAGAAGTGGCGGTTAAGTCTCTTGCTGGCGGGAGAGTATGGAGGGAAAACCTATGCTTTCGAAAGCGCCCTGGTTGTTCGGACTTGTCCTTGCTTGCTGTTCTCCGGCTTCCGCTGTCGTGATCAGCGAGCTCATGTATCATCCGCAGACGGACGAGGCACACAACGAATACGTCGAGCTGTACAATGAGACAGCGACGCGGCTGGACCTCAGCGGTTGGCAATTCAACGAGGGAATTGATATCGTCTTTTCCTCCGGCACCGTGCTTTCGCCGTTCAGCTACCTGGTGGTTGCGCGCCATCCCGCCACGATCATGAGCCGCTACGGCATCACCAACGTCGTCGGCCCTTTCGGCGGCGCTCTCAACAACAGTTCCGACCACATCCTTCTGCGCGATCCGGTCGGCGCCGTCATGGCCGAGGTGGACTATAGCGATGATGGCAAGTGGCCCGTTGCAGCCGACGGAGCTGGTCATTCACTTTCGAAGTTCAACCTGCGGGGTGACCCGATGGATCCCGACAATTGGCGCGCCTCGCCGCTGCCCGGAGGTACTCCCGGCCGCGACAACGGCTTTCAACCCACCTATGAAGACACCGTCCTGATCGCCCCGGGCGACAGCTGGCGCTACTTCAAGGGATTGACCGAAGCCTCCAATCCCGTGACGGCGTGGCGGCAGATTACGTTCGATGATTCCAGTTGGTCGTCGGGTCCGACAGGCATCGGCTATGGCGACGGCGACGACGCGACGACCATTACCGACATGCAGCAAGGGGTTCCGCCGGGCAACCCAGGCTACTGGTGCATTTTCTGCCGCAAGACATTCACCCTGGCCGATCCCGCTTCGATCAGCGAGTTGATCCTGGAGATTGATCACGACGATGGATTTGTCGCCTATTTGAACGGAACCGACGTCGGTCGAGCGGCGATGTCCACGACGGGGCCTGTGACGTACACGACGCCGGCCACAAGCCACGAGGCCTCGCGCGGCAATAGCAGTCCTCAGCCGCCGACGGTTCTGGACATCACGTCGTATAAGGGCGTGCTGCAAGCGGGAACCAACGTGCTGGCCGTTCAGATTCACAACAATGTTCTCAATAGTTCGGATCTGAGCTTCATTCCAACCTTGCGAAGCCGAAAAACCTATCTGCCGGGACAGACCGTCTCGCCCGCGGTCATCAACGAAGTCTGCTTCCACACTTTCGGCACACAATTCATCGAACTCTACAATCGAGGCGAGGGGCCGGCAAACGTCGGCCGGTATTACTTGAGCAATGACCCCGATAATCTGCGGCTGTTTCAGATCCCCACCGACACCATGATTCCGGCACATGGGCGCATTGCATTTTTGCAGAGCCAACTGGGCTTCTACATGAATACGGCGGGCGACCGGGTTCTGTTCACCTCTCCGACCGGCAATGTGGTTCTCGACGCACGCGCCGTCGAGCCGGGACCGTCCCGCTGGAGCGAGGGTCGCTGGCCCGACGGCGCCGCCGAGTGGTTCAACATGTCCCCAACCACCGGCACTGCCAATGCGGTCACTCTCACGACAGCGGTCGTCATCAACGAGATCATGTACCATCCGCCGACAGAGAACGAATCGGACGAATATGTGGAACTCTACAATGCCGGCGCCACAACGGTCAGCCTGGCCGGCTGGAGTTTCTCGCGTGGCATCAGCTATGATTTTTCCTCCACGGCCTCCATCGGGCCAAGGCGCTATCTGGTGATTGCCAAAGATCGCAACCGCCTGATTTCGCGTTACGGTCTATTGCCTGCGATCATTCTGGGTAATTTTGTCGGCCAGTTGGATGACGCCGGAGAGAAAGTCCGGCTGCGCGACGCCAACTACAACATCGCCGACGAAGTGACCTACTCGGAAGGCGGCCACTGGTCGGAGTATGCGGATGGGTATGGATCGAGCCTCGAGCTGATTGACCCGCGTCACGACAACACCAACTATCAGGCGTGGGCGCCCGGCAATGAGACCAGCAAGGTCGGTTGGACCTCCTTCACGGTTACAGGCATCGGCAATGTCCCGGCTGACTGGCATTTGGATGAGCTGCAACTAATGCTTTCGGGACCGGGCGAGGTTCTGGTTGACGATATTAGTCTGACGCGCGGCGCAGTCGAATATATAGCCAACGGAGGGTTCGAAAGCGGTATAGGCGGCTGGGTGATTATGGGCAACCATGTCCGAAGCTACGTGACGACGGAAACCGCGCACAGCGGCAGTCGGTGTCTCAAGATCATTGCGACCGGTTGCGGCGATACGGGCGCCAACCACATTGAACAAGACGCTCAAACCACCATGACCACGGGCCAGATCTATACCCTGCGATTCTGGGCGAAGTGGCGGTATGGGAACAACTTGCTTTTCACCCGTCTCTGGGATGATCCCAGTTCGTTCTGCCACAACGCACTGCGCGAAACGAACGTTCTGCCGATCCCGGCGCTCACCGGCACGCCGGGCACAACAAACTCGGTTTATCGGGCCAATCTGGGACCGGTCTTCCGCCAGGTCGGTCACTCTCCCATCGTTCCCAACGGGAGCAATTCCGTGACGGTTCGTGCACACGTTTCGGATCCTGACGGTCTGACGACCGTTCGGGTGTATTACAAAGCCGACTCGGACGGTTCCTATGCGTGGGCGGCGATGCGCGACGATGGCCTTGGCGGCGACGAGCTCGCGGGCGATGGGGTTTACACCGGAACAATTCCGCCGCGAACCGCCGGCCAAACCGTGGCATTCTATTTCGTCGGCGCCGACGGCCGCGGGGCGAGCACTTCCTGGCCGACCGACCTTTCACGTCCTGCCCATTATCGGGTGGAGACAAATCCATGGTCTTCGATCTTTCCGCGCTACCGGATCATCATGACGGCGGCGGAGCTGAGCGAACTGTTCAATCGGCCCCACCTGAGCAACGAACCGATGAATTGCACATTCATCTTTGATGACAAAGATGTGTACTACAATTGCGGCATTCGGTTTGTGGGAAGCCCCTTCGGACGCGGCGGCAGCGGCTACAGGGGCTACAAAGTTCTCTTTAACGCGGACGAAAAACTGCACGGTGTCAGGACCCAGGCCCGTTTCGACGCCGAAGGAGGCACGAAGTATCATAACCGCATCACCTATGACCTCTTGCGTTCCTGGGGCCTGCCTTACGGCCCAGGTGAGTATGTGGATGTTCGGGTGAATGCACGGGTCGAAGGCATTAACGATGATATCATCGCACCGGGGAAAAACTATCTCAATCTGTTCTTCCGCGGGGACGACAACGGGCCGTTGTTCGAACTGTCCTGCCGCTATGAATTCACCAATGACAACGACCTGAACTTGCAGTCGTTCACACGTCAGTTGCCCACGTGGCAAGACTGGGGTCCCGACAAAGACATCTACCGCTTTACCTATCGCCCGCGCAACCACGACCGTCTGGACGATTTCACAACCATGATTGCCGCCGTCAAGGTCATCGGTCACATTCCCGGCGGGACTACCGAGGCCGAGGTCGCCGGCCTCATCGAAGTCCAGCAATGGTTGCGCGTCATGGCGGCCATCAGCGTGAACGCCCATTCGGATTTCTTCGCGACCAACGGAACCAAGAACGCTTACTTCTATCTCCCGCTCGAAACAGGCCGTTGGGCGCTGATCCCGTGGGATTGTGAGCTGAGTTTTTCCAACGGCAATGCGAATGCGTCGCTTTGGAGCACAAGAGCCGGGATCGAACAGATTCGGTATTTCGAACATTTCCGCAGTCACGAACACTACTTCCTCAATGGCGTTCACGAGTACATGGCGAAATACTTCAATCACGCCTTCATGGATTCGTGGGTTGATTATTACTACTCGGTCGTCGGCGGTCACCAGCCGGCCGATTTCAGAACCTTCATAGACAATCGCCGCGCGTCGGTGCAAACGCAGATCGCCCCGTATCTGCCGCCAAGCACCATTCTCAACATCACGACGCCGGACCCGCTCGCAGTTCCAGAGTTTACGGCGAATCTCGCCGGAACCGCACCCGTCAACGTCAGCTGGATTCGCTGCGGAGGCAGGCTCTACTGGCCCGGCTGGTCGGATGCCACACACTGGTATGCGACGATTGATGTCCCGCCGAACACCAACGACGTGACGCTCGAATTCCTTAACTACGACAAGAATCTCGTGGGCACAGACAGCATTACGATCATAGCGCCTCCCGCCACGTTGCATTTTGTCACGGACATGACTTCGGTGACGATTTCAGAAGGAGGAACCGCGCTGCTTCGGCTGAAGTTGGACGGCCTGCCGGTGGGAGCGACAACGGTCACCGTCAGCCGGATCGGCGGCGATAGCGATATTACGGTGACCTCAGGCGGAACACTGATTTTTACCCCCTCGAATTGGAATACCTATCGGACCGTGAGGCTGGCCGCCGCCGAGGATGCCGATGCGGCCAATGGGCAAGCGATGATTCGGCTGCACGGGACAGCGCTGGGACCGCTTCAGTCAATTGAAGACAAGAACCTGACGGCGACCGAAGCCGACAATGACGAATTGCTGTTTGTGACCGACGTGCCGGCGGCGACGGTTCCGGAGGGAGGCAGCGCACAGTTGCGCGTCAAGCTGACTGCGCAGCCGTTGGGGACTGTGACGGTCTCCGTCAGCCGGGTCAGTGGGGATAGCGACCTTGCGGTGACGTCGGGAGGAACACTGACGTTTACCCCATCGAATTGGAATATCTACCAGGCCGTAACGTTGACTGCCGCCGAGGATCCCGACGCGGCCAATGGACAAGCCACGTTCCGGGTGCACGCAATAGGGCTCTCGATTGCGGACAAAGATGCGGTGGCGACAGAGGCCGACAATGACCAATTGGCGTTTCTGACCGACGTGCAAGCCGTGACAGTTTTGGAGGGAGGAATGGCACCGTTGCGCGTCCAGCTGACTGCGCAGCCGTTGGAGACTGTAACAGTCACGGTCAGCCGGGTCAGTGGGGATAGCGACCTTGCGGTGACGTCGGGCGGAACACTGACGTTTACCCCATCGAATTGGAATATCTACCAGGCCGTAACGTTGACTGCCGCCGAGGATCCCGACGCGGCCAATGGACAAGCCACGTTCCGGGTGCACGCAATAGGGCTCTCGATTGCGGACAAGGACGTGGCGGCAACAGAAGCCGACGATGACCTGATGTTGTTTATGACCGATGTGCCCGCCGTGACGGTTCCAGAGGGAGAAAGCGTCCCATTTCGCGTCAAGCTGACTGCGCAGCCATTGGGGGCCGTAACAGTCACGGTCAGCCGGATCAGCGGCGATAGCGACATTGTCGTAACGTCGGGAGGAATACTCACCTTCACTGCTTCGAATTGGAACACCTACCAGACCGTAACGCTCAGCGCCGCGCCGGATCCCGATACGATCATTGGACGAGCCACAATCCGCATCCAGGCCACCGCAGGCGCAACCATACCGTTCAAGGATGTGGTTGCGACAGAAGGAGAACCCAGCACGGCCGTCCGGCGGTGGCGGCAATACTGACCGGCGCCGCCCGCCGGCAATCGTAGAGAGTCTTTGTCCGCTCCAAGGCCGCTCAGCCCGTGACGGACGTTCGCGGCCGTGTTCGGCGCCACCTCGCGCAAGGGCGATCTTTCCGTTTTCTGATTGCAGCCACCGGCGCGCTAAAGTAAATACTCCAGTACTCCTCCTCTTGGAGCGCTTCGAAATGGCGATTTTAGAGAGACATCGCACAGTCCTCAGCAGGGATCTTTGGCGAATCCGCCGCAAGGATCTGACGCGCCAGAAATTCTTCTGGTTGCAGCAATTACGAATTCTGATTCTGTCGCTGAGGGAATTCAAGAAAGACAAATGCCTCTTACACGCCTCCGCACTCACCTTCTACACGGTTCTGTCCATCGTGCCGTTGGTGGCAATGGCCTTCGGGATTGCGAAGGGCTTCGGATTGGCGGAACTCTTGGACAAAACCCTCCGGGAAAAGATCCAGCTTCAGGAAGAAACCCTCAATTGGATCATTGCATTTTCCAACAATCTGCTTGCCAGCGCCCGCGGAGGAATTGTCGCCGGAATTGGCGTGGTCCTGCTCCTGTGGACCATCATTAAGGTTCTCGGCAGCATCGAAGGTTCATTCAATGACATTTGGGGGATCAAGGAATCGCGCTCTCTGTGGCGCAAATTCAGCGACTACCTGGCGTTCATGATGATCGCCCCGATCGTCCTCATCGTGGCGAGCAGCATGACGGTTCTCGTGACCAGCAAGGTGCAAACCTTCGTTCAAGAGATGAAATTGTGGGGATGGATTGGGTCGCTGGTCTTCCTTCTGCTGCGGGTCATCCCCTTCAGTCTGCTTTGGGGGTTATTTACGTTCACCTATATCTTCATGCCGAACACGAAAGTGCATCTCTCGTCGGGATTGGTGGGAGGAATCATCGCCGGAACCCTCTACCAGGTGGCTCAGTGGATCTACATTACCTTCCAAATCGGCGTCGCCAGCTATGGAGCCGTCTATGGAAGTTTTGCCGCGCTTCCCCTTTTTCTTGTTTGGATGCAGACCAGTTGGCTGATCGTATTGCTCGGAGCGGAAATCTCTTTCGCCCATCAGCATGTGGATACCTACGAGTTTGAACCGGACTGTCTGCGGGTCAGTCCTGGATTCAAGCGATTGTTGACCCTGCTGGTGACGCATCATTGCGTCAAGTTGTTCAACGAAGGCAAAACGCCCCTAACCGCCAACGAAATTGCCCGGGAATTGGACACCCCGATCCGCTTGATCCATCAGATTCTGGATGAATTGGTCGAGGCACGGGTGCTGTCGGAAGTGAAGAGAAAGGAGGATCGCATCGTTGCGTATCAGCCGGCGAAGAACATAGAAGAAATGACCGTGGAAAGTGTTTTGCATCAATTGAACGAGCGCGGGACGCAAGACATCCCGGTCGCCCATTCGCCGCAACTGCAAAAACTGGCCGAGATTCTCAAGACGTTTCAGGAATTAGAGGCACATTCAGAGGCGAATCTGAAACTCAAGAACCTATAGACGGTGAGCCAATACGACGACAAGACATCTTGCACAAGGAGAGCGATCATGAATCGGGGAAACGACTCACGGAGTTCGAAACGAACGTCACGACGTGAATTCCTGAGAACTTCGGCGACTGTGCTGGCTGGAAGCGCGGCGGCGAGTTTGCCAATCAGCCGAAGCGCGTATGCGGCAGGCAGCGACACGGTGAAAGTCGGCTTGATCGGTTGCGGCGGCCGCGGAACCGGCGCCGCCGAGCAAGCCATGAGAGCCGATCCGGGCGTCAGGATCGTCGCCCTGGCCGACATCTTCGAAGAGCACGTCCGGGCAAGCCGGGACAGTCTAAAGCAGTCCGGTCCCAAACAAATGGCTGTGGACGACGCTCACTGCTTCGCGGGCTTCGACGCCTGGCAAAAGGTGATCGTCGGCGGTGTGGACGTCGTGCTGATTGCCTGCGCATCCCGCTTCCATCCCCCCTATCTCAAGGCCGCGGTCGAGGCGGGCAAACACGTCTTCGTCGAAAAGCCGCATGCCATTGATCCGGTTGGGATCCGCACGGCGATCGAAGCATGTGAAGAGGCCAAGAAGAGGAATGTTTGCGTAGTCTCCGGGCTTCAACTGCGATACGAACCGGCGGTCGTGGAGACCATGAAGCGGGTTTTCGATGGCGCGATTGGCGATGTTGTCGCGATGGAAGTGAACTTCCTGCGCGAGCCTTACGTGGTGAAAGAACACGACCCCAAGTGGAGCGAAATCGAGTTCCAGTACAAAAACTGGTATCATTTTCGCTGGCTCTCGGGCGACGACGTGTTGCAGTCCCTGATTCATCCCATCACGGTGGCAGACTGGGCTATGCGCGGAGAACCGCCGGCGACGGCATACGCCTTGGGCGGGCGGTCCTCCTCGTTCGCGAAAAAGTACGGCGACGTCTTTGACCACACGGCCGTTGTCTATGAATTCGCCAAAGGCGTCCGGATGTACGGATTTGTCCGCACGCAGGTGGGATGCTACGGCGAGTATTTCGTGAAGCTCTTCGGCAGCAAAGGCCGCGCGTACATGGTGGGACGGAACGCCATCGAAGGCGAAACCAAGTGGGAGTTCGACGGCTCGAAAGTGAGGGGCGGCGGCCATCAGGTGGAACAGATCGAATTCTTTGCCGCGCTTCGCGCCGGCAAGACAATCAACAACGGAGACTACATGGTGCGCGCCACGCAGATCGCGATGCTCGGCCAAATGGCCGTTTATACCGGCAAGAAAATGACCTGGGACGAGGCGCTCAATTCCAACTTTGCTTATGAGCCGAAAACGTGTGATTTCTCCACTCCGCCGCCGGTCAAACCCGACGAGAAAGGAATCTATCCGGTACCGGTGCCAGGCGTTACAAAACTGGACTGAGCGAGAGACAAGCATCGCTGTGCTTGGAACCTAAGGTGCCTTGGCGGCTCGGCCACGGAGTGGTTCACCGTGGCTGATCACCGTGATTTTCGCCCGTACGCCGGAGTTGGCCGAGGGTTCGCACGCGAATTGCACCTCATTTCGACCGGCCGCCAGCGTGGGCAGTCCGGACGGTAAACGCAGATCTCGCAGAAGGCTACCACGCTCGTCATAGATTTTGCAGTCCATGCCCGACGCCAGATCAAGGTAAGAGCCACTTTCCAGCGTGACGGGGAAAGCAATCCGCTTGCCGTTGATCGTAATGGCCGGGTTGCGCAACGTTAATTTCTTGACGGGCAGGGCTTTGATCGAACCGAGGTAGCACGTGACGCTCCCGCGCGGCGGGAGATTGTTGAGGTAGAGATTCAGCGCGCTCGTGTGATCGCGGATCAACGGGTCGCGATAGATGGCCGAATCGCCCCCGTACGGCCAGGAGTAGTCGCCGTATAGATCGGCGTCGCGTTCCCGCAACAGCAACTCGAAATAACGCCACCCCTTGAAATCAACCCTCACGTAGTGCTCGTCATACGTTGGCCAGTAGTGGGGAGGATTTGTCAGCTGGAAGTTGATGAGTTCGCCTTTTCCGTCGCCATGGATCCACACGCCGAGGGCCTCGTGCTTTTGCAGGTTGGCTTCAGGAGTGAATGATCTGGTTGCGAGGCACCACGCGCCCTGGCGCGAATCGCCGTCGTTTTGCGCCCAATAGCGTCCGCTGGACGATCCGATCTTGATCTGGTCGAGCGAAAGGCCAATCGCATGCTTGACGCGCCGCGCCGAAGCGTTGGCGGCAAACTCGCCTTCTTTCGCAAAATCGGCCAGTACGAGCGCAGCGGAACTGTCGTATGGCTCGGCGCCATACAGGGCCTCGATCCGCAGCTTCACCGGCTGCGCGCCGTAACGGTTCTCTACGGTCCAGGTGCTCGTACCGTCCGACAGACCGGTGACTTTGTGAGCCGCATAGTCGGTGGGAAGAAGTTCCCACTCACCATCGGCCGCCTGGACCAGCCGGAACTCCTCCTTCTCCGTCCGCAGGCGCTGCTTGACCTCGGCGGAGAAGTAGCCGGCCAGGCGGAGCCGCTCGTATTGACCAATCATTGCCAAATATTCTTCCTGACGTGCGTTGGGCGGTTGCCGGCCGGGCTCGATGCCCTGGAACGACATGGGTGCATCGAGCGCGAGCGACTTGCAGCAGAGATACTCGATCTCGTCGGGGAATTCGGCGGGCTGATCGCGGCTGGGACCGAGAATCGCCCACCAGCCGAGCTGCGCCGGCAAGAGCGCGGCGCGGCGGTAGTCCTCCGTCGCGCGACAATGCACGTCAACGAAGCGCTTGAGGCCCCAGTTGGGATAGTCCCACGCGCCGATGCGCGAATGGAAGGGCCAGGAGTGATAGCCCCATTCGCTTGCTTCCACCAGAACTCGGCCTTTGAGCTTGCGGAAAATGGCCTCCCGCATCCTCGCCACGCCATACCAGCCGCCTGCCATTCCCTCGGCGCCGTCCATGTAGATCATGTCGAAGCCGCAAGTGTTGAACACGCGGGCGATGGCATCCGCCAACTCCTCAACGAGTGTAGAGTTCTCGTCGGGCTGGAAACACTGGTAGCGGACGTAGAGGTGATCTACCGCCGCACCTTTTTCGTGCCGCGCCGGCTTGGTGCCGAACGCGCCGCGTTTGCACCGGCGGAAGCCGTAAGGAGATTCGCGGGCCAGCGCGGCATACTGAATCAGTTCGTCATCAATGCGAATCACGTTGCCGCTGCCGGAGTAAGCCCACACAACATCGAATTCCTGCGGCTGCTCGACGGTGGGCACGGCTTGCGCCTTTTCGTCCAGCGTGGCGGCCAAAGTCAGGGTAGCGTCTTTCGCCAGGCGTTTGTCGGGCACCGGCGCAACCCAGGAATCGTGCGGCGAAATGCAGCCAGTCAGGGTGTGCATGCCGGCGCGCAGTCCCGCCGCGTGAATCGTCTCGACCGTCGTCTTCAATCCCGCCACGCCGCGAGGGAAAAGGTCCTGGCGCGGTTCGGAGTGGCCGTACGAGCGTTCCCAGCCGATGAAGTGTACTTGGGCGATGCCCGCTTTCTTGGCTAAGGCGATCCACTGGTCCACGTTGGCTTCGGAAACGCCCGCGAAAACATACGAACCACGGTTCTCAGGCGCATCGAGAGACCACGGGCCGCCCAGTGGGGACTCGGGCAACCCTTCGTTGTGGATGACCTCCCTAAGCACCGCGCGAATCTCTGTGGCTGGACAGCCGACAAGGGCAACCTTTGCGCCGGCGACGCCGCGTTTCTGGGAGCAGATGGCCGCAAGCACAGCCGGCTTGCCGCCGATGCGGGCATCGGCCTTCAGGTCAAGCACACGGAGCGAGACGGCAAAATCGTCGTCGGCAACCACACCCGATATCCCGCTTGAGTATTTCCACGATGTGACGGGCAGATTCACCAGGAGAAGTTCGTCCACGGCCGGATCGCTCGCCGATTCCACCTCGAACACAAAATAATGTTCGCGGGCCACAGACTTGATCACCACCCCAATTCCGGGCGGTTGGAATTGGAGGATGATTTTCCCGTCGGTAAACGCGCAGGCCGACGGTCCGTATTCTTTGCCCGCCTTCTTGAGCGTAGCGAAGGGGCGGCCGGGTTGCGCTGCGCAGTACTCCTTGCCGGTGTGCTTGTCGAGGAAGCTGAGGCTCTTGCCGTCGCCACCGATCACATACTTCACGTGCTCGTTCTCCAGCATGAGATTCTGTGTCTTCTTGTTTTCTTCTGCGCCGAGGCATGGGCTGATCAAAACAGGACCAAGGGAAAGCCCCATGAGAATAACTACGTTTGCGCGAAACATGGAGAATCTCCTTTCCGGCAACACTCTGTCAGATGTTGTGCTTGGCGAATTGCCCTCCGCACACGCCGATCTCAAGACCAGGACAGCACGATTCAACGCGGTCTTTGGGTCTCTCAGAACAATCGAGGCAGATTCCTACGGAGCACGTCAAGCGGCGAGTCGCATACACTACCGGCTACCGGATAGCCCATAGAAACCGGCATAGAGAAGATCGTCATCCCCGCTCGGGGATACTCGTGGTCCTTCAAGTCGTAAATGACGGATATCAGCCCTATGTCATTGCGACGAGCCGTTCTGTGGCGAGGAAGCAATCTCATCGTCGGTGTCTCTCAAGACGGGATTGCTTCGCCGCCATCCATGGCGGCTCGCAATGACACCATCGGGTATTCCATCAAATGCCGTTTGAAAGGCCACCAGGTGCCGCCGACTGCCGGACTCTTCTCTCCGAGTTTTGTCGAAGATTCGTCAGGTGGAAACAACGGAACCTGCATCGGCGAAATTGACATTTGCCGAACGGCGGCCTACAGATTGCCTTCAGAGCGTCAAGGCTAGCCGCGTCACCTGTGGAAGCGGACAATCTTCATGGGAGGTCAATGAGATGAAAAGATGCGGTGTCGTCGTGATGGCAATATTCCTATTTGGGAGATTTCTGGATTCGGCCGGACATGCGCAAACCGGCCCGGCGGCGTCATTTGACCTAGTGCAAGCGTTGCCGAAGCTGTGTGACTTTGAGATGCGTCGCATTACATCGGCCGACCCGTCCGGCGGCAACAAGGACTGGCGGGAGATTGGTCCGGACGAGACTCTGGTGATCGCCGACATCACCGGTCCAGGGTGCATCGTTCATTTCCGCGACAACGTGACGAGCCGCGAACCCCACCACCTCCAGAAACACGTGTTGCGCATGTTTTGGGACGGCGAAGAAACCCCAAGTGTGGAAGTTCCCATCGGCGACTTCTTCGGCGTGGGATTCGGTTTCACCGAGAAATACTCCTCCGCCCTGATGTGCATTGACGACCGCCGGGGCAGAACCAACACGAACCCTGCCGCTTTCGGGGCGGCCCGCAACTGCTATATCCCCATGCCGTTCGCCAAGTCGGCCCGCATCGCCATCACCAACGAAGGCAGCCAACGAAGCCAACACTGGTATGAGGTCAACTGCAAGGTGTTTGAAAAGCCGGCGGAGAATGCGGGCCATTTCCATGCCCAGTATCGCCAGGCCACACCGCCGCCCGAAGGCCCCTACCTGATTCTGGATGCGAAAGGTCGGGGCCATCTGATCGGCTGCGTGTTGAGCGTGAAAAACAACGACGGGGGCTGGTGGGGAGAGGGCGACGAGATCGCTTACATTGATGGAAAACACGCCCTGCAGGGCACCGGTTCCGAAGACTATTTTTGCGAGTCCTATGGATTGCGCGAGGGCTGTTTTCCCTACTTCGGCGTCACAATCGCCCAGGGGCAGTTTTCGACCGCCTACCGGTGGCATATTCCCGATCCGGTGCCATTCAAGAAGTCGCTGCGATTTCTGATTGAGCACGGGAATGGAAACCCACCGTTCAAGAGCGGCAATTATTACCACAGCGTCGCCTATTGGTATCAGACGGAGCCACATGCGCCGTTCCCGGCCTTCCCAAGTGTCACAAGCCGCACCAATTGGGCCGAGCCGGAAAAGAAGAAATAAACCTGGCGACAACCAGAATCCGGGGAAGGTTCGTAGTTCCCACTTCAGTGGGTCTTCGGTCGTCTGAAAGCGTACGCAACGCAACTCTTGTCAAAAGGATGACTACGACATGGCGAGAGTAAGAGTTCTCTGGACGGTTTGCATACTGGCAAGCGTGCTGAGTATGTCATGCCTGCGCGCGCGGCCCGCACAACCCGCGCCGAACGTGCAGGTCACCGCGCCGCCTAACTTTCCGGGCGTGGATCCGTTTTACAAAAAGTATGTCAACTGCAAGGGATTGCCGATCTTGAGTTCGGAACGCGTGGCCGATGCCGCTTTGCTCCGGGCGGACTTTCTGGTCAATCACATGTTGGCCGATCGCGAGGACATCCGAGCGGCGCTGATTAAGGCAGATGTCCGCATCGTCATCATTGGCGCGCAGGAGCAAACGACCGATATTCCTGAGTGGAGCGACATGAAGCCCAAGGAGTATGTGAACGAGCGGGCGCGCGGTTTTGGCGGCCGCGTCACCGGCTGCGGCGAGGAAAACCTTCTCTGTCTTCCGATAGACCGCTATGACGATGAAAACATCCTCGTCCACGAATTCGCCCACTGCGTTCACGAGTATGGGCTCAGGCGAATTGATCCGGAGTTCGACAAAAAGCTGAAAGCGCTATACCAGAACGCTCGGGCAAAAGGTCTTTATGAAAACACTTACGCCGGGTCCAATCCCGGCGAATACTGGGCCGAAGGCGTGCAGGACTATTACGATACGAACCGGCAAAACAACTGGAATCACAACCACGTCAATACCCGCGAAGAACTCCAAACCTACGATCCGGACTTGGCGCAATTCATTGCCGAGACGTTCCGGCACACTAAGAAAACCGATTGGCGATACAAGCCGGTTGCCAAGCAGCCCCGTACGACGGCCCCGCCCAAGTCACTGAAATGCGATTCGTTCTACAAGAAGTATGTCTATGCCAGAGGGCTTCCGATTCTCGCCTCCGAGAACGTTTCGGACGAGGCCTTGCTGGAAGCCAATTACCTGGTGAGACACATGTTTGCTTATCGGCACGACATCCTCAAAGCCATGATTGATTCCGGCATGAGATTGGTGGTGATCGGTCGAAACGAGCGGGTCACAGATATTCCCGAATACAAGAAGTATGGAGTCCCGCCTTCAGGCGGCCAGTTCGGCGTCCCGCCTTCAGGCGGTTTAAGCGGATCAGGAATACCGAATGAAAATGACCGCCCAAAGGCGGGACTCCAAACTCTCCGAGGGTTGGATTACACCGTGGATCGAGGGGTCGTCAGCGTCGGCGAGGAGAATTTGCTTAACCGCCGCGGCGACCCTCATGCCGGCGAGTGTATGCTCATCGCGAGGATGGCGCACGCCATATATGTAATCGTGGGCCACCGGCCCGTTGACCCGGACTTCGACAAGCGCCAGAAGCAGCAATATGAACTGCGAGTCAAACGCATTGACAAGGAGTTCAACGACAAACTCGAGCAACTCTATGCCAACGCGCTGCGCAAGGGCCTTTGGAAGAATGCGCCGGCGGCACGCGGCCACGAGGAATATTGGGTCGAGGGCGTCAAATCATGGTTCGACTGCAACGGCGAAAGCGCCTGTCCGGACGGGATTCGCAACTCCGTGAACACACGCGAAGCGCTCGAGGCCTACGACCCCGATCTGGCGCGATTCGTCGCCGAAGTGTTTCGCCACACGGACCGCGCCGACGCCTGGCGCTATCGCAAACTGTCCGCCCGGCGGGACGGCGGCCAGTAGGCTCTCCGACACGGGATGCCTCAGCAATTCCGACGTCTCAGCAGAGGACAGGTAATGGGTTTCTCTGGATCGGCGGGCTTCGAGGCCGCTGCGCGCCTCTTCAACATTCAGCACTTGCCATCTTACCTTCGCGCAGATCGAACCTCAGATCGGGACGGATTCCCTCGAGCAACTGATGGCCGGCCAGTAAAACCGTTGCTCCCTCGGCGTGTGCAACCATCAGCGCCGCCGCAACTTTTTTGGCGCTATCGGGGTCCAGATTTCCCGTTGGCTCATCGGCGAGGACCACCTCGGGCCGATTGAACAAGGCCCGCGCCAAGGCGCAGCGCTGCCGCTCGCCCACTGAAAGCTCGTCGGGACGATGACCCAGGCGACGCCCAAGACCGACTTCCTCCAAGAGCCTTTCGGCGCGCGCCCCGGCCGCTTTGCGGTCTCTTTGCGCTGTTGCCAGCGTGGGCAGCAATACGTTTTCCAGAGCGGTCAGATAGGGAACCAAGTGGAACAACTGAAAGACAACGGCAACGCGCGTGGCCCGGAGTTTTGCGCGCTGGGCCGCCGACATCGCGTCGAGGCGGTTCTCGGCCACAGTCACCATGCCCGCGGTCGGCCGGGTCAATCCGGCTACAACGTTGATCAGAGTGGTTTTCCCACTGCCGGACGGACCTGCGAGCAATGCGAAAGCACCTCGCGGGATCTCTAGCGACACATTGTCCAACGCCCGAACCACTTCGGTACCCTTGGCGTAATGTTTGCTTACTTCTTCGAGGCGGATCATTGCTACTCATCCCGCAGGAGGTCCACCGGCTCTTGCAACAAGCAGGCCACGATGGGGCCTATGCCGAATAGTGCCGTCACCAGGGGTGTCGCCGGTACTAACACAATCAAAAGATCAGACGGCGCCCGCACGGGGGCCTCCACGAAGTGCCAATGTGCCGCAAGCGCGTATCCCACCGTGCAGCCGAGCAGCGCACCAGCAAGACTGTAGGCGACAATCTTGCAGAGGAATAATGCTCCAATGCGCCATCCCGGGACACCCAGCGCGCGAAGGACCCCGATTTCGCGGTGGCGATTTCCGACGTTCAGATAGGTCAATCCCCAGATCGCTAAAGCGGCGGCGGCCACCACCACTGCCAGGGTCACGGCGCCCAAGAGCCGTATCAGGTTGCGCTGTTTCTCGCGCGCCAACAGGATGGATTCGTAGGGCTTCACCTCGACGTCGGGCAGAACCTGGTGGATGCTGCGTTCTAATGCGGCGACAACGTCCTTTTCCTTTGTTGGACACATGCATGAAAGGGCGTCAATGGCGTTAATGCGACCGGGCCGAGCGAGGAGCGCTTGGACGTCGCGCAGATGAGCATAGACACGAATGTCATCGGGGATCATGCCGACCGCGGGTAGCACGCGATCCACGACGAACGGCCGGCCTAAGATCTCCAACCGATCGCCTGTCTGTATTCCCAGCGCTCGTGCCGCCGCGAAGCCGACGAAGGCGTGGCCGGGCGGTACGACGTAGGCCGTCGGCATCGGCTCCTTCTCGCCGCGGCCAGTGACTTCGGGCAAAACGCCGGTCAGGACTATCATGCGGCCGTTGAGTGGAACGGTTTTCTGATATTTGCCGACGATGTGCCGGGCCAGAACGGTACTTTTTGCCAGGCGCGAAACATACTCCTCGGGCATCTCGACATCCTGAAAGTCAAGCGCCTGATAGCGTGCCGCGTCAACGCCTCGCGGCATGACAAGCAGGTTGAAGCCCATGTCTTTCATCAGGACGCGCGTGGCGTCCATGGAGGCGCGGCTGACAGCCACCATGGCGACCAACAGAGCGGTTGAAACCGTGACCGCGAGCAGGCAAAGGAATGTATTGAGCTTGGCGTGCTGTATTTCGCGCACGATCATTCGAAGCAGGGTCATGGGTCTCCGATTCCTGCCCGACGAGCACCCTGTTGGAGTTTTTCGGTACTGTTCGGGTGGGGGATGGCGCGACGGCGTCTTTCTCGACGCACAAGCGCGAGCGTTGCTCCGAAAACAACAAGGGCTGATAGACCGAGAGCCGAGAGCGTTGCCGCGAGCATGGCATGGCCGGCGGGACGGAGACTCGGTGTTTCGGGTGCTATGGCGCCCGCCGCTACACCCGCGCCGGCGGGAGGCAGCAGCGAGACGACCGATTCGTCGAGCGCGGGTTCCCACAGCATGGGAATGTCCACACCCATCATCGTTGGGGGCCGGAGGCAGGAACAAATCTCGATCAATTGGGAGAGGAGTTTCTCGAGCGCCTCTTCGGTGATTTCCCGGCCTTCCAGCGGTGGGGCCATCAGCTTGCCTCGCCCAAAAACTATGCCTACCCAGTCCGGTCCCGACCGAGGGAGTCCGATGAAAGACGCGAGCAATCGCTCGCGCGGGTCAGTGCGGTCAAGACGGACAACCGATAGACCGGGAGCGTGCTTTTGCACCCAATCATTTGCCACGGCCTCAATGACCGCCTCGCCACCACCCGCCTCCCCACCGGCGCCCGTGGCGTAAAGCACAACCGCCCAATGTTTGACGACTTCGCGCTTGATCGCTTCGCGCGCGGGAGAGCTGGTCAGAGCATCCAGGTCCTTGTCGGATGGACCCGGCTCCCAGTGAGTGATCACAAAACTGCGGCGATTGGCTCGGTCATATCCCGCAAGCATGACAACAGGCAGATCCAGCGGCGCCGAGGGAATTCCGTAGTCCGGCCACTGCACGTTTTCGTCCCGCCCATCGAGCCGAACGAGTTCCACATTCAGATTGGCGCCGGATTCCGCCAACCACTTTTCCAGCCGCGAAAAAAGCGCCTGGCTCTGCGTGTCCCAGCCGTCCGAGATCACGCAGAGACGGTGCACATCGCGCGGTTCCTCGAACGCTGTCCCCCGCACCGTGCTGTCGCAGGCCCACACGTCATGAACAGACCCGTCGAGAACAACCGCCAGCGCAAAAACCCAAGCGGATACGGCACAAGACAGCTTTCGAAGTATCCGATGGTTGGTTGTCGGACTCTTCTCAAACAAAGCGAGTAACCTTCTTGTCTCCGACCGTTTTCCTTTTCCAGCGAACCTCATGCGCCCGAACGAGATCCCGTTTCCTGGGCGAACAGCCGGAAGCCCTTTTCCTTTCCGAAACAGACGACCTTGCCGTTTTCGAGAACGACGACGATTTGACCGTCGCGATCCACCAGGAGGCCGCCGGTGAAAGGTCGCGACGGAAGATCGCTCCGCCAGAGGACCTCGCCGTCTTTCGGATCAAGCACCACAACAGACCAGTTGGACGCGCCACTTTGAGCCACGGGGCGTCGAAGAGCGGCGCGCGCGGCCGCAGGACGTTTGGGCGCCGCCGGGTTGGGCGCAGCCGGCTGCGCACCGGCGGTTTCGCAAACGGCCACAACGGCGTTTCGCGCCACCGTCAGCGAGACCGTGTCGAGCATCCAGGGCAAGTCGGCGACCCAGCGTTTCTTGATCGCCGCTTCGGCCTCCCGGCGTTTGCCAAAAGCCTTTTCGACTTCCTTCAGATCGCAACATCGGATTTTGCTGCGGCGTCCGTTTACATAGACAAACGATTTGTCATCCCAGGCCGGTGGGATTTTGCCGATGGTAAGATTCGTTGATGCTGTGGTTGAGTCCGTCTTGATCATCTCGAAGTATCCGGGATCCACGACATTCTCGAATGCCGAAAACATCAGCCGCCCACCCGCAAGCATATACTCGTCGTTGAGTACGGCGATTTCTTCGCCGCGATTGGTTTGCGGCGGTCCGGCGACCTGGCCCTTGTAGAGGCACTCCCCCGTTTTCAGGTCATAGATGGCGGGCGAAACGACGTTTCCGCCGGCCATCCACAGTTTTCCTCCCGCAATGGCCAGACGGCCGTGGGCCGAAACGCCTTTGCGCATTTCTTTGTTCAAGTGGCCCGAGGAATTATTCTGCCATTTGATCGCGCCGGTCGCGGCGTCGAGCGCATAGACGTAAGTGCCGTCGGTATCAATGAGACCGGCGCCCACATAGGCGATGCCGTCCTCTATCAGCACACCGGTGTTGACCGGCCAATTGGAACAGAGCCGTCCGTAGACCATGATGCGTCGTTCGACCGGCGCGGCGCGAAAGCGCCACAGCTGGCGACCCGTCGCTGCTTCGAGGCAATATACGTATCCATCGCCCGACCCGACATAGGCACGGCCGTTCCAGAGCGTGGGGGGCACGCGGATCGGGCCGGCGGTCAGAAAGGACCAGCGCAGCTCGCCGGTTGCGGCGTTGATGGCGCGAACTTTGCCGTCATCGCCGCCCAGAAAGATCAAAGCACCCGCGGCCGTGGGCACAGTCGGGGTCACGACATTGCGCGGCTCGAATTCCCAGCGTTGAATCAGTTTCTTGGCCACGCGCACCGGCGACGCTGCACTGTGGGCGTTGTTGCCCCGATAGTCGGGCCAGTCTTTGGAAGATATTTCGAAAGGCGCAACCGCAGCTTTCGACTTCGAGAACGGAGTGGACGCAGCAGGCGCAGCGGGCTGCGCCCCGACGGTTGTGGGTTCGCCACGCTCAAGCCGTTCCGCTTCGGTCGCTTTGCGATCGAACCGAACGTCACCCGCCGAGCACAACGCCATCGCACCCATCAGCGACAAGTTGCAGTCGCACAGCCACGGTCCAATATACAGCAATCCGTTGGCGGGAATGACCCCGTCGTTGCACGACGGTCGCATGGCGCCGTTGAAGATGATCTTCTTGTTTTGGCGATCATATCGCGTCACGCCTTCGGGCTGGCCTCGGCAGAAGAACGCATCGGGACAACCGGTCAGGCGCGCGCAGCTGTGTTTGCCGAACCCCAGGTCCTCGATTTGTTCGCCCGTCACCGGATCGAGAGCGAGCGTGCTCCCCTGTCTGCCAACGCCGACCAGCAGACGGCCGTCGGCATAGAGCAGGTTGGGATTGCTTGTTGTCTTGCGCCGATGCCAGAGCAATCGTCCGTCCTCGGTGGATACGGCAACGACGCGCTGGTTCGTCTGGGGCGCGAAGCACAGGGCTTTGGGCGTGAACAAACTGAAAGGCTCCGTTCGGAAACCGGGCGTCGAACTCAAGCCGAGGCCTTCTTCCTGGATCATTTCACGCACGCGCGGATCGTTGCTCGTCCACAACACGTTGCCTGTTTTCGCATCGAGACATCCGACGTGTGAGTAAGGACCGTAGAAAAAGATCTTTCCATCGCCGAGGACCATGGCGCGCGAGTCCACATGCCCCCTTTCTTCATGGGACCAAAGCAGTTCCTTCCGTTTCATGTCATAGGCGGCGATGGTGCGGCCAAATCCCCAGGGAATCTCCCGGCGATAGTAGCCATTGCTCAGATCGCCCCAGCTCCAGTGCGTCCGGTCGCTTCGGGCCAGTTTGGTTTCCCGGGTGTCCCTCTCACCGGCGAGAATGAACAGAACGCCATCCTGCATGGCCATCCATTTCCAATCGCCGGGAAGGTCAGCGATACGGATTTCGTCAATCTGTCGTCCCGTTTCGGGATTGAGCATCAGGCAACCGCGACCGTCATCGGCGATCATGTATAACCCATCGCTTGTGGCAATGAAAGCGGAGCGGTGGACCAGGTAGCCGGCGGGGAGTTTGCGTCGCCACAGTTCGATGCCATTGTAGCCGTTGCGAGCGAAAAGGGTGTTGAGCCACGGTTCTTCGCGCTCGTGATGGGCGATGTGGCCCATGGCGCAAAAAGTCCTGCCGCCGGCCACGAGCGTGACGGCCGGCATGGCGATGTAGTAAGGCTCGCCGGTCCACTGGGTCAGGTAGGGCGCTTGGATGGCCTCGTCGTCCGAGAGAGGATTGTTGTCGGGACCGTGCTGCCAATGAGTCCAGTCATCGGTTCCCTCGAGCGGAGGCTTGGTCAGTTCCGTCCAGCGAGAGGTTTCGGCGCGCCGAAGCATCGCTTTGCCGTTGGGCCTCAGAACGCGCAGAATCTCGGATTGGCGCAAATCCCCAAGCGCGGGCCGGCTCTCATCGGGGACGATCAGGAGATCAATCGTATTGTCCGCGTAAGGAAGCGAGTCACACCGTCCTTTCTCGACAACCACCCGCGCACCATAAAGCCCTGCGTCATCCATCGCCTTGCGTGCCGATGCTACCGCAGAAGCGTCGGGATCCATGGCATGGACGAGCAACCGGCTTTGCTTTACGAGTTCCGACAACAGTTCGGCGTTTCCGAATCCAACGACGGCGCAGAGGCCCTTGTTGATCCCCGCCTTTTCCATGACGTGTTTGACGATGTTCCCAGGCGCATTGGCGTCATTGGCCGACAAACGGGATTCCGTTTGTGTTCCCGCAGCCTCGGCACATGATCCAGTGAGGCTTCGCCCAATCACGGGCAGTGCCAGAAGACACAACGACAGCGCGAGAAGCGACCGTCTTTTCATTTTGACTTCTCCACCGGCGAGAATTTCAATCAGCCAAAACTTATCTTCCGTCATGTAGAGGATAGCCGGCACATCATTGTCAACGATTCAATCGCGGCTTCAAGGGTATTGCACCAGGACCGGAACATTCATTCTCCAATATGTGGACCTTCTCCGGCGGGAAAGAAAGGACCAGACGCTCTCCGAAGGCACAGTTCAGTGCATCATACTCTCTCCGGCTCAGGCAGGAAAGGAACTCGAGTCCCGATTCGCACGCGGCAGTCACCTTGAGCAATGAGCCGAGGTCAACGATCTCCTTAACGCTGCCTGTGAAAACGTTCATGCTTGTCGGTATCGCCGCCGGACGATCGCGGGAAAGGCATATGCTCTCCGGTCGAATAATGAAAGCCACGTTTCCCTCCGCCGTGGCCTTCGAGTAGAACGTATGTCCTTGCCGGCAGATGAGCCGCGTAAGGTCGCCATCGGTTGAGGCGCGTGCTTCGAAGATGTTGGCCGCCTGGACGAAACGGGCTACCACGCGGTTCCGCGGGTGCTCGAGGATATCGCGCGGCTCACCCACCTGAATGACGCGTCCTTCGTTCAGGACCGCGACTCGGTCGGCCACAGCCAGCATCTCCGCGAAGTTGTGGCAGACGTGTATCGTTGTCGTCGCGGTTTTCCGTTGCAGCCTCTTCAGTTCGCGGCAAAGACCGTCCCGCGTCTGCTCATCCAGGGCGCTGACGGGTTCATCGAGCAGGAGTGCGCGGGGACCAATAGCAAGCGCTCTGGCCAAGGCCACGCGTTGTTTCTCGCCGCCGGAAAGGTTGCGAGGAAAACGCTGAGCGAGGTGGGCGATCTCCAACAGGTCCATCACCTCGGCAACCCGTGCGCGCACGACTTTACCGGGTTCGCCATGGGCTTCCAGGCCAAAAGCAATGTTCTGCGCGACTGTCTTGAAAGGGAAGAGAGCATAGTCCTGCGGCAGATAGCCGATCCCGCGCTCCCGGGGTTCGAGGCCCGTCACGTCAGCACCGCCGATTTCGATCCGTCCGGCCGCAATACGGCTGAGCCCGCAGAGGCATTCGAGCAGGAGCGTCTTGCCCGCGCCTGTCGGGCCCAATATCACAAAGTGCTCGCCCTGTTCGACGTGGAGTGAAATCCGATTCAGGGAGAAATTGCCGACGGAAAAAGTCAGATCATCAACCTTGATCATGGCCCTCTTTTGCCACCATGCGGATGAGAACGAGCGCGAGGGTCGCCAGAACGAGCATCACAACCGCCACCGCGAGCGCCGACTCGATCCGACCAATTGACTGCTCGAGGTAAATCGTCGTAGGCAAAACTTCCGTGCGCCTGCGGACAGCGCCCACGAAGATCAGAAGCGGCCCAAAAATTCCCAGGGCGCGCACCCAAATGAGCAGCCCTCCCGCAAGGATGCCACGACGGGCCATCGGCAGCGCTACGCGGAAAAAGGCTTGTGCCCGACCGCAGCCCAGTGTCATCGCCACGTGCTCCAACCGACGATCTATGCCGTCAAACGTCAGCTTGATGGCCCGGATTCCAAAGGAAGCCGACACCACGAACTGGCAGAGCACAATGCCCTTCCTCTGATAAACAAACTTCACTCCATTCGACTCGATCCACTTGCCGATCCCTGTTTGAAAGAAAACCAGCAGCGAAAGGCCCACGATCAAAGGAGGGAGAAGAATCGGCAGATCCACGATGGAGTCCACGACCGCATGGCCCAAAAAGCGGTAGCGGCTCAAGGCGTAGCCAATGGGGATGGCAAAGACAAGCCCGAGCACGACCGTCGTGGCGCTCGTCCAGACCGACAGCCACAGCGCCGCGAGAATCTCGGGCGATCGCAGGACTTCTTTGACTACACCGAGACTGACGTACCGGACATCAGCCAGAAGGATGACGAGGATGAATCCGGTAAACAGGGCCGTAATGGTCAACATGGCGGCGGGAAAAAGGTGACCGCGCCATCTGACAACGGGGGAACTTGCTCGAGCTGCTTGCACCGCCGACCTCTTGGCGTCATCTGTTCTCAATCTGGGTAGTGTAATGATGCCTTCGAAAGATCTCCGCACCGCGCTCGGAGGTCGCGAACTCAACGAACTTCTCAGCCAGGTCTTTATTCTCTGTGCATTTCAACACGGAAATGGGAAGCGACGAGAGGATGTTTTGTTCGCGAGGGATCGGCACAACGTCGGTGGTATCGGGATAATAAGCCGCGGTGGCGTCCCACACAATGGCCGCATCAATCTCTCCCATCTCCACGTGGATGCCAAGCTCGTTCACCGTCAGCGAGCGGAAAACCACGTTCTTGTTCACGTCTTCCTCGGCAATGCCGTTTTTCCGAAACAGTTCCGCCGACTGACGGCCAATGGTACAGGCTTTCGCATCGCCGAGGCCAACGCGCAGCCCAGCCCGCGTCAGGTCCTTCAACCCCTTAACTCCCTGGGGGTTTGACTTTCTTACCAGGATCACGGGCACGAGGTAACACGCGTTGCGACTGGAAGCGATGAGTCCTTCGTTCTCCGCCTGTTGCACGTAGAAGGCGTCGCCGGGGATATAGAGGTCGCCCCGCTGCATCAGCTTGATCCGACTCAAAAGGACGGCCGAGCCCGCATAATCACACTCGACCACGATTCCCTGCTCTTTGCCGAACTGTTCGGCCATCTCGGCGATGGGAGGACGGATCCCGGCAGCGCAGTAAAGAAGAAGGTTCTTTCGCGCGCTCCCGTTTCTCTCACACCCACTGGCAAACGGGCCGGTACAAGCCAGCAGCGCCATGCTCGCAAGGCAGCGCCACAGTATGGCAGGCCAACGCCTATTTGACATAGCCGAACTCCTTGAAGACGGCCGGCCCTTCTGTCTCTGCACACGTCAGCAGTTCCTCAACTTCCTTCCTATTCTTGGAATAGGAAAGACCAATGACGGCGACTCTGATCTCCTTGTCATACTCGTAAGGAGTAGGCAACATCTCGATTGCGTCGAGCCAATTGTGCGCAACGCCATTCCACATTATGCCGGCATCACGATGGCCGAGCCTGATCGCAGTTGCCACCTCCGAGTGGGACCGGAACAGGGCGTTATCAACGTTCTTCATTACGGCTTCTTGGATGCCTTTTTTCTCGAGCAGGCCAAAGACCATTTCGCCGCACGTGGAAAACTCCGGGTTGGGCAGACAAACCCGAAGACCCGACCGCGCCAGATCCTCGACGCGTTCCACTTTTTGCGGATTCCCCTTTCTCACCACAAGCGCAGGGGCAAGATGTCCCACGATCACATATCGGAGCAATGCGTCGGCGTCTTTGGTGTATTGCGCGTACGGGTCATGGGTCACGAATACGTCGCCCTGACTGTGCAGCTTGATGTGGGGGAGGAGATCCTCCGACTGGCCGAAAACCAGCGTTGCCCGAATGCCGGTCTTCTGCTCAAACAGTCGTCCCAGTTTTTCCATCGGGCCTTGGAAAGAGCCGCCGCAGAGAACCTCGATCTCGCGAGGCTGTGCAGCTTTTTCACGGCCGCACCCAGAGATCGCCCATGCCAGAGCGAACGCGCCTATGGCCGAGCGGAATCGCTTTCTTTTCAACACAATCCCACCGCCTTTCCTTCAGACCGGCACCCACCCATACTGGAGATAGCAGGAACGAGCCCGCTCGGTTGTTAGAAAATCCATCAGGCGCCGTGCCCCTTCGGGCTGCTTGCAGAACTCGAGCATCCCGATGCCGGTTCCACGCAGCACGGCTTGTTCTTTCGGCAAAGCGATGATTTCGATGCGCTCGGGATCGAGATGCTTGAATGCGGTCCAGCCGAATCCCACGTCCACTCGCTTCTGGGCGACGGCTTCGATAATGGCAAGGCAGCCGTTGGCGCGGAACGAAATGTTTCGCCGCACCGCGTCCAGTAGGCCCTGGCGAGCGCACACATCTTCCCACACGCCTTTAAGGCAGTCGAGCACCGAGATAGCAGCGCGTACACCGGGCCGGGCGATGTCCGAAAGCGTGCGGATGTTGGCCGGGTTGCCGGCAGGCACGACGAGGGCCGAAGCGCGGCAGGCGATCACGCGCCGTTCTCCCTTGCGGATAATGCCGCGGACCTCGCCATCGTCCAGCAAGTATTCCGCTCCGCCTATTGCCAGATCATGAACGCCCAGGTCGGCAATCTCGCTCAGGAAGTCATCGCTGCCGCCTTCGCGCGTCGCTTCTTCGGCATTGCCCGAAGCGCAATGGCGGCTGCACATGCTGATCTCCACCCGGATGCCTGTCTCGTTCTCGAAGAGCCTCGCAGCGTTCTCGAGAGGAGCAGCGCAGGCCCGTGCCGTGAAGACTTTTATCACCTGGAAATTTTCTCGATCTCCCATCCGCGTTTCACTTCTCACTGCCCATATGCCGCTGTCAAGCCTGGTCTCAACATGGGTGCGTTTGCGGGTGCATCTCCCAAATCGGGGGAAGGGTGGAACCTTTTGGAGTAGGGCCCTTCCACACGGCCCTCTGCGATGCCGTGGAAAATCTGGAGTGCGGCACGCTCTGCTGCCGCTGCTCTTGGACGACGGTTTCCCACTGGGCGCAGCCCGCAGGAGAAGCTTGCGTGAAATAGCGGCAGCAGAGCGTGCCGCCGTCCACACAGAAGCGAACCTTCTCACGAATTCGGGAGAAGCCGCTCATGGCGTGTTGCGCTATCCAGAAAGAAATGAGAAGTTCGGTTCGGAGTCCCGGCTTTAGCCGGTGCTCTTTTCCGCCTGATGGTTTTCAACTATTTATTCTTACAAACCGCCATTCTTCAATCCCGTGGGGATGGTTGAAAATAGCCCAGGAATTATGGTTTTCAACCATTTATTCTTACAAACCGCCATTCTTCAATCCCGTGGGGATGGTTGAAAATAGCCCAGGAATTGATTCCTGGGAACGAGATCGCCACCCTCCCAGAGAGTCCCGTAGGGACGATTGGACGCCGCCATTCTCAGTCGTCCCGACGGGACTTGCCGGTTTTCCGACTCGTCTTCCCAGCGATGAATCGCAGTAGCGTTCAATGGGTTTCGGGCTATGGGTTTGTTTTTTGACACGATCACAGGATTCACGGGATTGTGAAATCCGGGCGCTCGTGTGCCGGCCATCTTGTTGATCGCCCGTACTTCATTTTTCATTTCTCAAAACGCCCGAATTTTGGAGATGGTGTGTTGGGTTTCAAGCGCATTTTTCTCCTGTGGTGGTGGTAGTTTTCCGCAGGTTTTTCTGGGGTATTGCACAGGGTTGATAGTCCGGCTGGTAGCGTTGGCCGGAGATGACGAGAGCACGCATGAGGACGAGCAGTTTTCGCATGATGGCTCCGAGGGCGCTCATGTGAGTTTTGCCGGCGGCGGTCAAGCGGTCATAGACCTGTTTCATGTGGGGGTTGTGGACGAGGGCCGAGGTGGCGCACATGTAGAGCAGGGCGCGTAGCCTCGGTTCGCCGGCTTTGGACATGCGGGTTTTCGGGTGGACGGAGGAGCCGGAGTTGATGGTGCGGGGGCAGAGGCCGACGAAGGCGGAGATTTGGCGTGCGCGGCGGAAGCGGCGCACGACGGCGATGGCGGTGACGAAGCCCACGCCGTAGATGCTGTCGATGAGTTCGGCGTCGCATTGGAGGTCAGGGAGCTGGCGAATGAGCTGGTGCATCTTGGCCTCGATGCGCTCGATCTCGCGGTCCAGTTGAGCGATGTGTTTTTGTTGCATTTGGCGGACCAGCGGCGAGGCGTTGGATTCGCCGGCGCGGTTTTTCTCAGCCGTGCGCATCTCGACCAGGGCCGTGCGGTAGCGCGACAGATCGCGCAGTTCGGCGCGCTCCGGGGAGATCGGCTCGTCGCAAGCGGGACGGCGCTCGAGGCCGTAGAGAGTCAGCGCGCGGGCGTCGGTCTTATCGGTTTTCGCGCGCGGCGCCAGAGAGCGGGCGAAATGAGCGGCCTGCTGGGGATTGAGGAGCGTCCAGCGGATCGTGGGGCGTTCGGCCAGCAGCCACACGACCAACTCTTCGGAGTAGCGACCAGTATGTTCGAGGATCGCATGGAAGGTCCACATCGAGCCGTCGAGCAGGTCGGTCGGGGCGATCAGGCGGTCGTGCCAGGCCAGGAACTCGCGCACGCCTTCGCGGGTCCGCGGAAACGTGCGCACGGGAATGTCGCGCAAGTCACGGCTTTGTCCTTCGGGAAGCGGCAGCCACAGGCCCGCGTCAAAGGTGGCCTTGGCCACATCGCATCCCGACCACACGGTGTGTTTTTCGCTTGTCGTCGCAGAGATCCTTACGATACTCATGGCAGTGTTCCTTTCGTGAGGCCCTCCGGCCTCGAGGGAATGGTGTGCCCACCGAGCCACTCTTGCCCATCCGGGTCTGCGCCCACGATGGTGTCCGGTCTTCGCGTGGAGCACATCGGCAAGGAGCGGGGCAGCATCTCCAAAACGGGCTTTTGTCGCACCAGTGCGGCAGACGCCTCCGCTCCTTGCCTCTTCCTTCCACAGGGCCCCGCGGAAGGAAAGTCTTTTCGTCGTTCTCCACAAATCCACACTCTCGGCCAAAAGAAAAAGGAGCAAAAAGAAAAACTACGACGACGGCTAGTTATCAAGCTGGCCATCTCATCCATCTCCCGGATCATACAAGTGCGGCGGCACGACGCCGCTTTGCTTGAAGAGCGAACGTGTTGAAATCGAGACGGCTTCTTGCACGAATCGTGAGCGCGTGGCCGGTGAAAGAACGAAGGAAACCAAAGCGGCGTCGTGCCGCCGCACTCTCCAAAGCGCAAGCACGCTTGCGCAGTTTACAGGAAACTCCGGAGACATTTGCCAAAAGACGTTCTTATGGATAAAAAGCAAATCGCTCGGAGAACAAGAACGGCCTCTTACACAAGAGTTTTTGAAGAACCTGAAAAGACAAGGGCTTCAAGCCATTCGGCGGCGGCCTCATTCGGAGATTGACAATGCCGGGGTCTCCGTGATTTCCGTTTGTCCCTATTTGGGAATGACAGAAGGAGCGCGAGCGACGTGTCGGACGAACAAGAGCGCGAAGAAAAACCGCAAGCGGCCGGAACACCTGGCGAGGTCACGATGGAGAAGATCGTTTCGCTTTGCAAACGGCGCGGTCTGATTTTTCCCAGCAGTGAGGTCTATGGAGGGTTGGGCAGCACGTGGGACTACGGTCCGCTGGGCGTCGAACTCAAGAATAACGTCAAGCGCGTCTGGTGGCAAAGCGTTGTTTATGAGCGTGACGACATGGAAGGCCTCGACGCGGCAATTCTGATGCACCCGCGCGTGTGGGAAGCGTCGGGTCACGTCGAATGTTTCACCGATCCGTTGGTGGACTGCAAGCAATGCCAGAAGCGTTTCCGGGCCGACCATTTGACCGGCAATCGTTGCCCCGAATGCGGCGGCGAACTGACCGAAGCGCGCCAATTCAACCTCATGTTTCGCACCCATATTGGTCCCGTGGAGGACAGCGCATCGGTTGTCTATCTACGGCCCGAAACCGCGCAGGGCATCTTCGTCAATTTCGAGAACGTTCGCGAATCCATGCGCCGCAAGCTGCCGTTCGGGATCGCCCAGATCGGCAAGGCATTTCGCAACGAGATCACACCGGGCAATTTCACCTTCCGCACGCGCGAGTTCGAGCAAATGGAAATCGAGTATTTCGTCAAACCCGGCGAAGACGAAAAATGGTATGACTATTGGGTCCAGGAGCGATTCCAGTGGTATCAGCGTTTTGGCATCCGGCCCGAACGCTTGCGGGTGCGCCCCCACGGTCGCGAAGAGCTGGCCCACTATGCTCGGTCCTGTGTGGACATCGAGTATCTGTTCCCCATGGGCTGGTCGGAGCTCGAGGGAGTCGCTAATCGCACGGACTACGATCTGCGCCGCCACAACGAGTTTTCGAAAAAAGACCTGACCTATTTCGACGACGAGGAGCGACGGCGCTATTTTCCTTACGTGATCGAGCCATCGGCGGGCGCCGATCGCGCGGCCTTGGCTTTTTTGATTGATGCCTATCGCGAAGATGTCGTGGCGGGACGAGAACGCGTCTATCTGTCGCTCCATTCGGCGTTGGCGCCGATCAAGGTGGCCGTCATGCCGCTGCTTCGCAACCGTCCCGAAGTGGTCGAGCTGGCACGCAACCTCCACAAAGGCTTGCGCCGCCGGTGGAAAACAATTTACAATGACACGGCGGGCATCGGTCGGCTCTATCGCCGCCAGGACGAAGTGGGAACGCCATTTTGCATCACGGTGGACGTCCAGTCGCTCGAGGACCGGCAAGTGACCGTTCGCTCACGCGATACAACGCTGCAAGATCGCATCGCGCTTGACCAAATCGAGCATTATTTGTCCGAACGCATTGGACAAGGATGAATAGAGGGCAGGCGACGATGAAGATCGTAACGGGCATGCGGGAAAAAGATGTTTGAGTTTTCCGAGAGAACGGGTCAACTTCTTGTCCGAGGAAACGCGATCCGACTTTCTTCCAAAGGGTAGCGCATGACTTCCTCGAAAAGGAGCAATACCAGCGACCATCCTCATTTTGCGCCTCTGCCCTCGCTGTTTCGCATCTGCGTGGCGATGGGTTCGACCCTGGATCTGGGGAAGCTGCTGCGACTCATCCTGCGCCTGACGATGAAAGAATTGCGGGCGCAACAGGGCTCGATCCTTCTGTTCGATAAAACGAGCGACCAGTTGAAAATGCTTGCCTCGCGAGGCCTGCCGCGCTCGGTCACCGAGAAAGGCTATATCCCCCGCAAGGGAAGCATCGCCGAATGGGTGATCAGTAACGACAAGCCGTTGCTGCTTAATGACGTTCGTGGCGGCGGTGGATTCACCTCCATCGCCCGCGCGCGTCCCATCCGGTCCGCTCTATGCGTTCCTTTGCGCGGCCACGGAAAGGTGATCGGAACGATCAACATCAATCGCACGGTCCGCGGCCCGTTCACCGACCAGAATCTCGACACGCTGACCATTCTGGCGACCCAGGCTGCCGTCTCGATCGAAAACGCCCGCCTCCACGAAGAGCGCGTGAATGCCGAGCGTATGGCCACCATTGGACGAACCGTCGCCGTCATCTCGCACGGCACCAAGAACGTGCTCACCTGCCTCAAGGGCGGCGTCGGCATCATGGAGATAGCCTGGAACAAGAAAGACTGGGCGACCGCCCGGCAGGGCTTGGAACTGGTCAAGCGCAGCACCGATCAGATTGCCTATCTCGTCCACGACATGTTGAACTACTCAAAGGAACGGACACCCGAGCGGGTGTGGGTTGATCTGCCCAAACTGGTCGGCGACCTATTCGCCTCGGTCTCCGAATTGGCGCGAACGGCAAAGGTTCGGTTGGCCAAGAGGATCGAAACGGCCTCGTGCAGCATTTCCGCCGACCCCATCCTGTTTCACCACGCCCTGCTCAATCTGGTCACCAACGCGATCGAGGCGATTCGCGAGAGTTCGCCCCAGGGAGGCGAAGTCGAAGTGGTGGCCGAACGGGCGGGCGCCGATTCGCCGATGGTGCGCAAGTGCCTGCGCGGCGCACACGGCCAATTCGACTTGATTCACGTGCGCGACACCGGCGCCGGCATCCCGCCGCAGCGGCTGGCGACTCTCTTTCAGCCGTTCGCGTCGTCCAAGGGAGCCAAAGGAACAGGATTGGGACTGGCCGTGACGCAGAAAATCGCGCGCGAGCATGGCGGCGACATGGTCGTTGAGTCCCTGGTCGGCCAGGGCACAACCTTTACGATGATCCTGCCGGTCATTCCTCCCGCCCCAAAAGAACAACAACCGGCGCCGACCAGTCCCCCGCAAGCGCCGCCCACCGAAGGTCGCTGATCGTTCGCCGATTCAACCGTCCGGTTTCAGGCCCCAGGTCAAAAGAGTGGTTCAGCAGGAATCTCCGCGCAAGGGCCCGGATTCGCGCCTGTTGGTGTTTTCCGAAAATCCCGAAGGGATGGCCGACTTTAGCCCAACAATTACAGGGCGATAAACACAAACCCAACACCAGGTCGAAGTGGCGATGCACAGTAATCCGTGAAGAGCCAACACAGTTTCACGTTTCAGGTTTCAAGTTTCATGTCAAAAGCAGTCAGGGGTCAGGTTTTGCGAATCCGAGCGGCGAGCCTCATTATGCAAAACTCAACACGCAAAACTCATCATTCGTCCTTCAACCTTGATCCTTCACACTTGTTTTTTGTTTCCCACGCGATTTCTTCGACCTCGCCGCTGTGCCGGCGCGAGACAATTCCAGTAGGCTCGCGCAAGACAAGGCTTCCATCATCATCGAGGTCCATGACGATGCCCTCTGCGCGGCAGCCATGGCCGTGGATATAAACCTGTCGGCCAAGCGTGGACATCCGTCGGCGGCATTCGTGCAGAATGGTCGCGTCCTGTTCATCGCGCCACTGGCGATAGAACGTTTCGAAGTCGGCCAGGAAGGCGACGAGCAGATTTTCGCGCGACCAAGGCCGCTCGGCGGCCAGCTGCAGCGACCCTGCCGACCGGCGCAACGGCGACGGAAAGTCCTCGATGCGTTGGTGAACGTTCAACCCAACGCCGAGAACGAGCACTTTCGGGGCCGAGGTTTTTTCCGCGAGAATGCCGCAGACTTTTCGTTCGTCAATCATGACGTCGTTCGGCCATCGGATTTGTGGCCTGGCGATTTCCTCGCGTTCGAGCGCGCGACAGACACTGACCGCGGCGCCCAGCGTCAACAGCGGCCAGAGAGACGCGGGGCGCGACGCCTCAAGCAGGACCGAGAACAGAAGCGATCGGCCGGGCGTATCGCACCAACGGCGATGGAATCGGCCGCGGCCTTTGGTTTGATGGTCGGCCAGCGCGAGCGCGCCCGGTTGAATTTGATTGGGTGGCAGAGCGCGCAGAAATTGGTTGGTCGAATCTATCGTCTCGAAATAGTACAATGGCTGTCCCAGTTTCAACCCGGCCAAGCGCTGCTGAAGACGTTGGAGATCGAAACTGTCGCGGGGCGTCTGGGTCATCCCAGTTGTTTCCCGATCATTCTCGCGCGATTCGTGAATCCGTGCATGGCATGGGCGTCCTGCCCATGATCTATAGCCGCGCAAACCGCAAATCACTCACATTTCATGCGGGACAAAGTCTTGTTCGCGGAAGCTGTGTCGCCCCACGCGCCGGCGCGCCATCTGCAAACATTCCACACAGCGACGGCGGAGAGGCAACGCGCCCGACAACTCGGCTTGCACCCGACGATAGTGTTCGCCTTCCCAGATTTCGCGGAAGTTCTGTTGCGCGATATCTCCCATGGGGGGGCCGTCGAGCCAATTGACGCACGGGAAAACAACGCCGCGCGAATTGAACGCGACGGTGTACCACGGCTGCGCGCAGGAGAACCCTTCCGGCGACCGAAGAAGCCGCCGCGCCATGTCGGCCAGCAAATCGCCAAAGCATTGAAGAGGGTTGGGAATGTCGTGCAAATCGCCCAGCCGGATCCCAAGTTCTTGTGCCCGCGCGCGTGTCCGCTTGAAAACGTCCTGCACCTTGCGGCGGCTTTCATAAAACAGCGTTTCGTGCTCGAGGTTCAATCCCCGGAACGGCACCAGATGTTGGAAGGTTACTTCCATGACTTGCTTTTCGCGCGCGAGGTCCACAAACAGCGGCAACTCGGCGAGATTCGTGCGCGACAAAGTGACGTTGAACCGCAGAAACGGCCGCTCCGATCCCATCTCCGCCTTCAGGCGGTTGATCATGTCGAGCCGGCTCATCAGGCGGTCGAAATCGCCGCCGGAGCGAATGGCGTTGTAGGTTTCGCGCCGCGCACCGTCTATCGAGACGACCATCCAGTCGAGGCGAGTTTCGATCAGATCGCGCG
>Ga0315277_10001036_pt1 | contig 41666 bp, 36 predicted proteins | sample YL17G05_15_MG_FD_203695 | JGI IMG/M metagenome (GOLD analysis project Ga0315277, IMG submission 203695) | Sediment microbial communities from Yellowstone Lake, YNP, Wyoming, USA - YL17G05_15 | ecosystem: Environmental > Aquatic > Freshwater > Lake > Sediment | place: USA: Wyoming | collected... | reverse complement strand
ATAATGGGGGCGAGAGCTTAGAGCTTTCGCAGCCGGGCGATATGGATGAGTTTGGTGAGCAGCATTATATTCGCGTTGACAGGGTAAATTACAGCGATGGCTCTCATCCGGATAATTGTCCTGGCGGTGTTGACTTATGGCCTGTTGAAGCCGATGGCTGGGGCTGGTCGCTTTCACGTAAGACGGCTGCCGCTTATGGCAATGACCCGAACAACTGGACCGCCTCCACCCCATCGCCTGCTGGCAGCAATCCGTAAATTGCTATCTCGTGGGAAAGTACACCTGGGAGGGGAAGGGAGCATTATACAACCACCGGTGCTCCTGTTAAACTCATAACCAAACAAGTAACTGTCCCGAAGATTGTGGAATTTGGGACAGTTACGTCTTTCCTGCGTGGCGCAAATAACTTGCCGAAGGCGGGCCGGAATCTTCTTTTAGAAATCCGCTGCCCAGGTTATGATTTTTAGTGGCTATATATGTTGGATTGCCGTATCATAACCAGCGTAAGGAGTGTTAATTTGAAATTTGAGCTTTCAAACGCAAAGGAGCGAATATGATTGGAAAAAAGAATACCGCTATTCTGGCCATACTATTAATCCCAATTGTATCTGTCGTGGGCTGCAAGACAATCAGTTACCAGACCGGCAAAATCGAAGGGCTAAAGGGCTACTGGAGTTTTGATGAGGGAAAAGGTGCAATCGCAAAGAATGCGGTCGGAGAAAATCCAGCGATAGTTCAGCCGGAACTAAAGTGGGTTGACGGTAAGCGGGGGAAAGCAGTTCAGTTTAATGGTCAGAACTATGTCATCATCCCGCATGAGGATTTCTTCAATGCTCCGAATTTCACCGTCTCCGTCTGGACGAAACTCGAGCAGGTTTACGACTATCAGTATATTATATGGAAAGACGGCAACCAATGGCCGGAAGAAGGTCCCGGCAGGCGAATCGATATCTGGGTAGAGATGACAGGGCCGGTAACCGTGATGTGGAATTACCAGGACCGGCTCGATGGACGAAAAGTAATTGCTGATGGTAAATGGCACCACATCGCCGAAGTCTATGATGGTAAATCAATCAAGCTTTACATTGACGGCACACTCGATGGTCAGGCCGAGCCAGCCGGCAAACTGCCCATGAATCAGGAACCCTTATGGATTGGCGCCAGACCGGGCGGTATTGCAGCAAAGGGCATCATTGATGAGGTTCGCTTCTACGACCGGGCACTTTCAGAACAAGAAGTAAAAAACCTATCTGGCGGTTAAATGTGAAAGCTGTCGCCGGAAAAGGCACCTTTTGGAAACAGGCCAAGAGCAAACTTTTGTTGCAATGTGGCGTAGTTGACGATATAATACGATAAATGGTCTCGCGTAGTTTATTGGGCTTGTTCTGCGAGGTTTGAAAAGTAAATCCGGGGGCGAAAGGCTTCGACCGGATTGTGGATTGACAGGTTGCATGCCCAGGACGCCGGTTGGCCTGGCTAATCATCCGGCAATAAATTTAAGCGACAACTATCAGTTGCGCCTGGCTGCCTAATCTGGCAGCCCGTCCTGCCTTGACCTCGCCTGTGGTTTTGGCAAGGGCGTCAAATAGCAGGCTGGCTGAGCCGGTTGTTCGGGCCGGCTTGGCAAGACCTATCCGAAATAGCTAAACCGGGAGCCGGTCGCATGGCGCTCGGCAAGGCGAAAAAAAACAATAAAGCGACTACGCATGTAGAAGCCTGTCTTGAAGCATCTCGGGACGGGGGTTCGAATCCCCCCGCCTCCATTTTGATGGCATAAGTCCTTTTTTTAGGGAAGTTACGCAAAATAATTCCCGTAAAACGCCCGTGGGAGTTATTGGATAACGCTTATCAGTGATACGCCTTATCCTCCTTATCCTCACCAGCGGGATACCCAAACAGGTTGGCGTTCCCTTCTCATCCCAAGGGTGCACATCATCTTTGTAGGTAATATCTCGTTTTTGAAAAGATTTATCTACGGATACTGTCATTCCGGCCTTGAGCCGGAATCCAGAGGTAATGGATACTGGATTCCCGCCTGCGCGGGAATGACAGGGTAAGGGGTAATCTGGCAAATCCGTCCTGCCGGACAGAACTGCCGGAGATTGGAGGAAAAAAACATCAGCAAAGCAAAAAACCTACCTACTGACTTGACGTGCACCCCTCATCCCAATTGCAGGTGTAAATTTCCTTGACACATACGGGTGAGGTCTATAGACTAAAGTTTTTTCGTGGATTTGTGAATGTGAACTCAAGCACAAAGCAATTGAACGCTGATGATAACCGGTCGGCGATTGCATAAAACAGTATTTGATGAGACTGCTCTCAGATATTTAACTGAGGTCGAGAATGAATGTTAAGAGAATCGCAAAGAGTGCTTTCACAAGCTTTGTTGACGAGATTATCAGCAGCCGAAGGGTAATAGGCGTCCAAGCCAAAGGCGACAGATTTGACTTCGACGTGCTCGAATCGGCTAAGGATATGCGTCTCGATTATGACTGCACTATCCAGTCGCCGAAGAAATACTTCCTGCCGCCTGCGGAGCCGCTCCTGACGTTTGAAGTCGGCGGCGGCTATGAATCAGTGTTTGACGACAGCGAGTTTGTCCTCATCGGCGTCCACCCTTATGATATGGTCGCCATAAACCAGATGGACAGGATTTTCAGCCAGGATAACTACGACGCCCATTATATGAGAAGGCGAAACAGTGCTACTATAATAGCGATAGACGTAGTAACGCCATCGAAGAACGTTTTTGCCGGCTCGATGGGCACTGCCACCGTTAAAGAGGGTTTCGACATACTGCTCACCGATATCGGTGACGTTTATATTGCCGAGATTGCTTCCCCAAAAGGCGAGTTGCTGTTTGCCAAGGCCCACGGAGCCGTCAGCGCCACGCAGGAAGATTTGAAGAAAAGACAAAAAGTGTGGGCTGAAAACGAGAAGAAACTAAACAAGCATCAGTTGAAGTGCAGGCCGTCTGATATACCGCGGCTGTTGGACAAGGCCTATAAGCACCCTGTCTGGGAAGAAAAAGCCCAAACCTGTTTTGGCTGCGGCTCGTGCAATCTGGTATGTCCCACATGTTATTGTTTTAACGTGCAGGACGATATCAACTGGGATATGAGGACCGGCAACCGCCAGAGAGTATGGGACGGCTGTCTGCTTGACGGCTTTACGAAAGTTGCCGGCGGTCACGAGTTCAGAAAGAACCGTGCAGACCGTTTCAGGCACCGGCTTTACAGAAAAGGCAAGTACGTGCCGGATAAAATAGGAGGTGAAATCGCCTGTGTGGGATGCGGGCGGTGCATTGATGCGTGTCTGCCTGATATTGCGAATCCCGTCAACGTCTATAACAGACTTGTTGACGACTTAGGGTTGAAATAAAGCAAGCCAATTATTTTGGCTGGGTTTGAAGATTATGGAGTTTTGCTATGGGCAAGCGAAGCACAATTGAAAAAGACATTTATCTGCCGCGATTGGCCACGGTTGAGAAGGTGCGGCTTATGAACGCGACCGAAATGTATTTGCGGTTCTCGATGGGCGAAGAACCTTTCGATTTCATACCGGGCCAGCTTGTGGAGGTCTCCGTTGCTGGAATGGGGGAAGCGCCGATTACGATTTCTTCGTCGCCGACTCAGAAAGGGTATTTTGAGCTTGTAGTCCGCAGGACCGGCAATGTCACCAATGCCATTCATAAGATTAGAATCGGCGACAAAGTCGGTATCCGCGGTCCTTTCGGAAACGGCACCTATCCCGTGGAAGAGGCAAAGGGCAGAGATATCGTGTTTGTGTGCGGCGGAATCGGGCTGGTCCCGCAGCGGTCTTTTGTCAATTACATCCTCGACAATCGAGCCGACTATGGCGAGTTGACGGTCCTGCTGGGTACAAAATGTATGGCGCAGCGGTTCTTTCAGTCGGAACTCGATGCCTGGTCTCACCGGGACGACATTCACTTTATGGAGTCCGTTGACGAGGCGGACGACTGCTGGCTGGGAAACGTCGGCGTCGTCACAACCCTGATACCCAAAATCGAGACCCAGCTTCGCTCGGCGCTTGTATTCGTCTGCGGGCCGCCGGTTATGTACAAGTTCGTCCTGATGGCTCTGGATGAGGCGAAAGTGCCTCGCGAGAATATCTTTCTGAATCTTGAAAGGAAAATGAAGTGCGGCGTCGGCAAGTGCGGACACTGCCAGATAAACAATCTGTATGTATGCGTTGACGGGCCGGTGTTTCGGTACTCAGACCTGAGTGTTACTCCGGAGGCAATATAAGATGGATAGGTTAAGGGTGGCTATCTTTGATTTTGCGTGCTGTGAGGGATGCCAGTTGCAGATTGTCAATCTCGAGGAAGAAATCCTCGATTTGATAGATGCAGTGAACGTCGTCGAATGGCGTGAGGCGATGAGCGAACAAAGCCACGAATACGAAATCGCCATTATCGAAGGCTCAATCACAAGACCCGAGGACGAAAAACGCCTTGAGATTATAAGGACGAGGGCGAAGATACTAATCGCTCTCGGAGCGTGCGCTGCAATAGGCGGCATCAACAAGCTCAAGAACAACTTCGACCTGGCGGAAGTCAAACGCTGCGTGTATGGCAAGGCGGCCAATATGCCTCATCTCAGCACCTCGCCGACAAAGGCCGTCGATGAGGTGGTCAAGGTGGACTATAAAGTCCACGGCTGCCCGATAGACCGCAAGGAATTCACCTACGTTATACGCTGCCTGCTTATGGGTAAAAGACCTGAGATACCTGAGGTGCCCGTTTGCGTTGACTGCAAATCCAGAGGCAACGCCTGCCTGTGGGATTACGGGCAGGTCTGTCTGGGGCCTGTCATAAGGGCCGGCTGCGGGGCGAGATGCCCATCATGGGGTTTCAGGTGCTTCGGCTGCCGCGGGTATGTTGACGACCCGAACGTGAACGCAGCAAAAGACGTTATCGAAAGATACGGCTTAACCGTGGATGTTTTGAAGAGCAAAATGGTTCTTTTTGGAAGTAATCAGGTGCCTACAAATGCATGACATAGACATAAACGTTCATCATATAACACGAGTCGAGGGACATGGGAACATTGTCGTAAATGCGACCAATGGAAAAATTGAGAAGCTGCAGTGGCAGGTTCCTGAGGCGCCTCGGTTCTTTGAGGCAATGGTAAGGGGACAAAGATACGAGGACATTCAAACCATAGTTTCCAGGATATGCGGCATTTGCTCGATTACACATTCGCTGGCTTCAACCAAGGCGGTTGAAAGTGCGCTCGGCCTGAAGGTCTCGGAGCAGACCGACAAGCTGCGTATATTGATGCACTACTCCGAGCAGTTGCAGAGCCATACGCTACACATTGGATATCTTGCAGCGCCGGATTTCTTCGGCGTGCCTTCGGTGGTGCCGCTGGTTGCCAGGGCAGCGGATGTGGTCAAGACCGTAGTCGGAGTCCATAGAATCGCGAATGAATGGTCCGACCTGCTTGCAGGTAGAACGACCCACCCTGTTACGCTCATACCTGGAGGACTCACACGAATCCCGACCGAGAAACAACTGCGACAGTTACAGAAAACGCTGAAAGACACAATACCCGACCTGAAAGTGATTGCAGATGCGGTTTTATGCGTTGCCGGAAATATACCAAAATTCGAGCGCCAGACCGAATACGTATCGCTCAAGCAGACTAAACCGCCGACATATACGTTCTATCACGGCGGCATCACGTCCACCGATAACGGCAGTAATGTCGTTCCGATAGAAAAATGGCACGATGTGACCAACGAATACGTCTGCGAACAGTCCACAGCCAAGTGGACGAAGTGGCACCGCGATTCTTACGCTGTGGGAGCGCTGGCTCGCTTTAACAACAATGGCGACCTCCTTTCACCGATGGGTAAGGATGCAGCGAAGATGTTCGGCCTAAAAAAAGGCTACTGCAACCCCTTTATGAATACGGTCGCCCAGCTTGTGGAGTGCTTCCATATCGTTGAGACGAGCATCGCTCTTATCGATGAAATACTGACAAAAGGACTGAAAGAAGAGAAAGTAACAAGCACAGCAAAGGCGGGCAGAGGGGCCGGCTGTGTCGAGGCGCCGCGCGGAATACTGTTCCACGAGTATGAGTTCGACAAGAAAGGCAACTGTGTCGCAGCCGATATATGTATCCCGACCAACCAGAACCACGCTAACATTCAAAAAGACTTCGAAAAGTTTGTGCCTGAAATAATTAACGAGGGTCAAAATGCCGTCAGACAAAAGCTGGAGATGCTTGTTCGGGCTTATGACCCCTGCATTTCCTGCTCGACTCACCTGCTGGAGGTGAAGTTCGTCAAGTAAGCCGCCAATGAAAAAACTCGTGATTGTAATCGGCCTCGGTAATACGCTTATGTCGGATGAGGGCGCGGGCGTGCGGGTCGTGGAACGACTTTTGGATTTTGCCAGCAGGTTTCCTTTGGTTGATTTCGTGGATGCCGGGACAGGGGGAATGTCTATCCTGCATCTTATCACAGGTAAAAATAAAGCGATTTTTATTGACTGTGCGAGAATGGGGGAGAAACCGGGAGTCATAAGAAAATTTACGCCGCAGGAAATTAAAAGCACCAAAGGACTTTCACATCAGTCGCTCCACGAAACCGACTTGATTAAAGTAATTGACCTGGCCGGGCAACTTGGCCAGTGTCCTGCTGAGATAGTAATTTTTGGCATTGAGCCGGAGGTTGTTGAGCCGGGCATAGGACTCAGTGAAACGCTCGCCGACAAAGTTGGACACTACGTCTCTGTCGTTTGCCGGGAACTTGAGGGCTGATTAACCCGGATTTTTCAAGGCCACAGAATTCACAGAGAGATGTCATAGTGTGAGCTCCGCCCACCAATTCCGGATATTTAGCCCCTAAATTTATTTGGCGTGTTTTCCGGTAATTGTCCCAGGGATTGTGGGGGAATTTTTGGGACAGTTACAGGTCAAAAATGATATTGACCAATCATCTGGAGTGGATTAGACTGTTATAAACGAGCCTGCAGTGGTATTTGGTTGCCGTGGGGCAGCTCAATGCGGGCTTCTCAGATAGAGTCGAAAGGGAGATTACTATGAAAAACACGAATCGATTGTTCGCCATGATTGTGGCCTGTGTGATTCTACTCACCGCAGGCCATATCTTCGCGCAGGATTGGCCTCAGTGGCGAGGACCCAATCGGGATGGGAAAGTTAGCGGGTTTACCGCGCCCCAGAAATGGCCGGACACACTGACGCAAAAGTGGAAAACAACGGTGGGCTTGGGCGATGCTACGCCCGCCCTGGTGGGTGATAAACTCTATGTCTTTACGCGGCAGGATGCGAATGAGGTCACCCTGTGTATGAACGCGGGTGACGGCAAGGAAGTGTGGCGGGACAAGTATGAGGCGCAGGCCGTGACCGGAGCACCTGCCCGGCACCCGGGGCCCAGAAGCTCGCCTGCAGTAGCGGATGGAAAGGTCGTCACGCTGGGCGTTGGCGGGGTCCTCTCCTGTCTCGACGCCGCGACCGGCAAGGTCCTATGGCGTAAGGACGAGTTCCCGAAGGTCGTTCCACAGTTCTTCACGGCAACGTCGCCGATTATCGTTGACGGCATGGCCGTCGCGCAACTCGGCGGACAGGGCAACGGGGCAATTATGGCATTCGACCTGGCCACCGGCAACCAGAAGTGGAAATGGGCCGTCGAAGGCCCGGAGTATGCCTCGCCCGTCCTGATGACGGTGGAAGGCACAAAGCAGATAGTGACACTGACGGAGAAAAGCATCGTGGCGGTAGGCGCAGCCGATGGAAAGCTCCTGTGGCAATTGCCGTTCGTGCCCCAGAGGATGGCCTACAACGCCGCCACACCAATTGTCGATGGGCAAACGGTAATCTACACGGGTTTGGGCCGGGGCACCAAGGCCGTGAAAATCGAAAAGCAGGGCGATGGCTTTGTCGCCAAAGAGCTTTGGAGCAACCCGGATCTCGCCCCGCAGTTCAACACGCCCGTGCTTAAGAATGGCCTGCTCTTCGGCCTCTCCGACCGCGGCAACTTGTTCTGCCTGAACGCCCAGACTGGCCAGACGGCCTGGACCGACACAAACAGTCACGGTAATTTTGGAGCAATTCTCGATGCCGGCTCTTGTCTTCTGGTTCTACCCGAGAAGTCCGGATTGATAGTCTTTAAGCCCGACGGAAAGGAGTACGCTCAAATCGCACAATACAAGGTGGCCGACACGCCGACCTATGCGCATCCGATAATCTCGGGCAGCCACGTGTTTGTAAAAGACCAGGATTCGGTGGCGATGTGGATAATCGAGTAAGTTCCGCTTGCGCAGAGCATTGTGGCATTGGCTCGTTCTCTCTTTGTGGCATCTGGAAAGGCAAAATATGCTTGACTGCCCCTGCATCACCCGTTAAAATCCTGAACGTGGGTTGCAAATAAGGCCTTCATATAAATGAAAGGAGTCGTATAATGGCAAAGAAGAAACTCCTTAAGGGTTTATGGTCAAAAAAGGACCTGAATCTGCTCACAAAACTTTTCCCGAATACTCCCACTGCGAAGATAGCTGCCAAGCTTGGCCGCCCGACCGATGCGGTCAAAAAGAAAGCATCCAGAATGGGACTTTGCAAATCTAAGAGGTATCTTAAATCTCTCGGCAGGGGATAAGTTGCGGAGCAGCTTTTTGGGCCGGTAGCCGCAACGTAGTAGGTATCTTTGCAGGGATGGTCTGCTTAATTTTTGGCCTGGCATAATAGCCGCAGGCACGGAATGTGTAAATCGCAATTGCCCGTGCATTTTTGCGCACGGTGTCTTTTCACTTTTTAACTTTCCGCTGTCCCATCGACTAATCTCTTCGCGCCATCAAAAGCAGGGTGAAATCTTCTACAATTCTCCGGATAATCACATCTGTAGGAAGATATAGACACCTTTTTTATTTGAGGTAACGATGTCGGGTTTGCCGTCAGCGTTGAGGTCAGCAACCTCAAACTGGGTCCCGACGCCGGAATCGTCGTCAATTTGGTGCGGAACCCATTCCACCTTGCCTTTCTCCGGGCGCCGCAGCTCGAACCAGTAGAGCACAGCCGGCTTGTTCGGGTCAACATCGCCCGTGGGCCCGTGGGCCCAGAATCGCTTGCCGACAACGAAGTCTTTCACGCCATCGCTATTGATGTCAACCAGAGCCATGGCGTGACTCTGGGAGAACAGCTTGGGGGCAATATCGTGCTGTTTCCACTCGACACCCTTGTCGGTCTTGACCTGCTCAAACCACCATATACCGTAGTTGTGAGCAGAGCTGGTAATAACGTCGCCGTCACCATCGGCATCGATATCATAGACCAGCATATCGGCGCAGTCCGGGCCGAGGTTAGCAGGATGGAATGTCCAGCCGGTTTTGGTACGGTCTTGGGGGGCCTCCCACCAGCCCTTCGTAAAGAGCACATCATTTCGGCCATCGCCGTTGATGTCACCAGCGCCCAGGCCGTGGCTGTACCTTTCTGTGCCGGGTGCGTTGGGGCCGGCGATTACGTGCATATCCCACAGACCCTCAAGACTCTTCGGCACACTAAACCACGCCAACAATCCCGCCGGCCGAACGGCGAATAGTAATACAGGATGCTTATCTCCAAGTAAATCAGCCATTATCGGTGTTTCATTGCAGGCGCTGTCAACAACTATGCGTTCCTTCCATTGGCCTGGTTTATTTTTGGGGTTCTCATACCATCGGCAGGGTTCGCCTGGATACCCAATGATAATTGAATCGACCCAGCCATCGCCGTTGATGTCCTGTGCGAAATTAGCGAAACATTGGCTGTAGCCCTTTGAGCCATCGTATTGGCCTGCAGGGCGGAGTTCGTGCATCTTCCAGTCAGGTGCCGCATACCAGACGTCGCCGGCGAGGACATCCGGCTTGCCATCGTGGTTGACATCGCCGACTGCAACACCTTCCGAGCGAAAGGTTTTGTCAACGACGATTTTTTGGAAACGTACCTCTCCGGCCAGAACCGCAGTGCTGGTCAATACTCCCCAGACGAGCACAATGAATGTCCATCTTGTCTTCATAATAACCTCCTGTTTTGAATATAGGTTACAAACTGCTTTTATTATAGCGTATTGTTTCCGGCAAGCAAAAGAATGCTCTATCTTTGGTGAGGTAGCAAAGGCGAGTGTGGACAATTGCGGGTTAGAATCTCGCATCCGTTCTCGGTTACGAGGATATCATCTTCTATTCGCACGCCCACTTTGCCGGGGATATATATGCCCGGCTCAATAGTGATAATCTGGCCTGCCTTGAGCCTGCCTTTGGCTTCAGTTTTGAGGAAAGGTAGTTCGTGAATTTCCAGACCGAAGCCGTGTCCTGTGCCGTGGCCATAGACGGGCAAATCGGTTTTGCGGATAACTTCTCTGGCGGCGGCATCGACCCGGACAATCTTGACCCCTGCTTTTGCCATTTTTATAGCAGCGGCCTGGGCCTGTTCCACGGCATCATAGACCTTTTTATAAAGGCGAGTTAGCGGCGAGCCAAACACAAAACATCTGGTGATATCGCAGCAATAGCCTTTGCGCCTGGCACCAAAATCTATCAAAATAGTATCCTTGTGCTTTAGCTTTTTAGCAGTCGGTTTGTGGTGGGGACGCGAGGCGTTTGGACCGAAAGCAACTATTGTGTCGAAGCCGCTTGTTGCGCCCAGCTTGCGAATTTGAAAATCGAGCATACCGGCCAGATGGTTTTCGGTTATGCCCGGCCTGATGTGCGGCAGTGTTTGTTTGAGGGCCTTCGCTGCTATCGATGCAGCAGCTTTAATGGCAGCAACTTCGGAGCCATCCTTGATGCTGCGCAGCATTTCGATAATATTTGCAGCCGATTTAAGCCGGCCCTTAATAACTCTCCTCAACTGCCCGAAGTCGCCGAGTGAAGCGGACGCTTCGACCGTTATAGAGCGAATGGATTTTAGTTTTTTTACTAATTTGGCAAGGGTTTCCGGCAAGGAATCGGTCCGCTCGATTATTGTGCAGCAGGGGCACTCGCCTTGTGCCTGTTCGGTATATCTGCTGTCCGTTAAAAGATAGACTCGGCCTTTAGCAATTACTGCCCAGCTATCCTCGCCCAAAAAGCCCGTTGCATAAGTTACATTAGCCGGTTTTGTCAGCACAAGACAGCTTATTTTCCTTTTATTCAGCCGGCGGCAAATCGCCTTGATACGTTTTTTTATAGCGGAACCATTCATTTGCGCTATTCTCCATGCGACTGATAGAAAATCAGGTTACAAATTGCTCTGTAGAAAAGACCCACTGTCATTTCGACCGAAGCGGCACGGAGCGCCGCGAAGTGGAGAAATCTGGGTTAGCAGCACTGTTGTATGCAGATTTCTCGACTCGCCTTCCATTCTCCGTAGCAGGGTTACTGCGAAGGATGAAACGGCTCGTTCGAAATGACATCTTAAAATCGTTTCTGCAGAGCAATTACAAATCCGACTGATTAGCAATAACCGGGGAAAAAGTAAAGTTTTTTTGTCGGATTATTTGGCTTCGGGTGGTTCATTTTTTATATTTTGGTTAGAGGAGGACCTGCTGGGGGAGGGCCGGCTGGGATAGATTGAAGCTATCTCATTATGCCTGCTCTCGATGTTTCCGCGAGGGGATAAACTGTCTGTAATGCCCAGTTTCACAGAATAAGGACGGCTTTTGCCGTCCTTATTTTATCTCTTGTCACGGTGGCTCTTTGCCGTTACAATGAACCCGTCTTTGATTCCAAATCGTTTACTGGTAGTTAAGGTATGCTATTACCCATTCGGACAAGCATCAGGCCCAGACGAACGCCATATATGAATTATGCGCTCATAGTGGTCAATGTGCTTATTTTTCTTGTTACGTACTGGCCTCACAGAGACCTCTATACCGGCTCTGATGAGGCGCTTCGCCCCTGGGCGGAGCAGTTTATGCTTACTCCTGTCAGGCCGATTCTGTGGCAGTTCGTAAGTTACGCCTTTCTGCACGGCGGACTTATGCACATTATCGGCAATATGTTCTTCTTGTACCTGTTTGGTAATAATGTCAACGACCGGCTCGGCCACATCGGCTATCTGTGTTTTTATCTTGCCGGGGCGGTATTTAGCGGCATCGGTCATACCATTTTTAATGCCTCCTCAACCATACCTACTCTGGGAGCCAGCGGGGCTATCGCAGCGGTGACAGGGGCCTATCTGGTGTTGTTTCCGCAGACTTTGATAACCGTGTTATACTGGTTGCTCTACTTCATTGGGACGACAGATGTGCCGGCTTTATACTTTATTGTCTTCAAAATGATCTTGATCGACAATTTAATCGTCCGATACACGCCGCACGTCGCTTATGATGCACATCTGGCAGGATATGCCTTTGGCATCGCATCTATATTAGGTCTGCTTGCGACCGGCTTGATTAGCGTCAGCAATTTTGACCTGTGGGCAATGGTAAAACGATGGAGTCGGCGGCGCCGCTATTACGATGTAGTCTCGACCGGTTACGACCCGTTTACCGGCGAAGTGAATACTAAGAGAATAGAAGCACGGGAGATTAAAACCGCCGCCCCTCGGCAAAACGAAGAAAAAATAAACCAGCTCCGCAGTGAAGTTAGTGCCAGGATAGCGCAGCGCAATTTGGCCTCCGCGGCCGGTCTATATCTGGAGCTTATGGGGCTTGATAGTGAGCAGATTTTGCCCCGCCAGCACCTGCTGGATATTGCCAATCAGCTTGCCAGCGATAGCAAGTCCGCTGAGGCGGCTCGTGCCTACGAACAGTTTTTAACTCATTACAGCAGCTACGAGTATGCCGAGCAGGTGGAGCTGATGCTGGGGATATTATATTCGCGTTACCTGGACAAGCCCGAGCTGGCAGTGAAGCATTTACAGGCGGCGGCTGAAAAACTTTCCGACCCAAGCCAGTTAAAAATGTGCCGCGACGAGCTTGCCCGACTGCGAAAATAAAGATGACTGCTTGCGTTACTCCAAAAAAGAAATGCTAAAAGTTAATACGTCTTCGGCGTATCAAAATGGAGAACGAAAAAACGGCAGGTGTCCTCCTTATTCGGTGAAAAGATGGGGATATGCTGGTCTGATGGCTGCTTTGCCGTGGAACATTATTTGTCTTTGGATACAGTGGCAATATGGCAATAGGTTTTACCTCGCGAATAAATGGGGAGGAAGTAAATTATAAATGGGGACATCATTTTTACTTCTACTTCGTTGATTCTGCCTTCTGTTCTCCGGTCTCGGTCTTCTCCAATTAAAATCCGCAATCTACAATTCGAAATCTGCAATCCCCTTATGCTCTCTGTGCCCTCTGTGGCTTTGAGGAATTCGGGTTGGTGGTTTATTTACCAGCAAGGGTATCCACAATGGCCTGGCCAAAGAGGGCTGCCGCCGCTGGGCCGGTGGCGGTTATTATGAATCTGTCTCTTTCGACAGGGGCGCCGGTATATATAGCACCGGCCCCAACGAGCCGCTCGCGTTCGGATAGGTAACTGCTCGCTCGCACGCCGGTAAGCGCCCCAGCATTAGCCAGAATCGTGGGGGCTATGGAAATTGCTGCGAGAACCTTTCTTTTCCTTGCCGCCTCGCGGGCGATATTCAAAGCAGCAGGGTTGTCAAAATACTGTGCTGCCCCTGAGCCGCCTATAAAGATTATCGCGTCGAAATCATCCACCCTCAACTGGTTCACAAGAACCCTTACCTCGGCTACGCCTCCGAGCATGCCCCTTATGGCCCCCAACCTTGTGCTTGCTATAACTGTTTCAACTCCGGCTGCTTCAAGAGCACGCTGTGTTACGAAAAATTCTTCGTCCTGAAAATTTTCACCGGCAATAATCAACGCCGCTCTTTTTCCACTGCCAACAGCAGGTTGCTGCGTTTGGGCGGATGTCTTTGTCTGTTCGGTTCCTTCTGTTGTCCCTCCGGTTGCCGGGTAGCCGACACAAATTATATAAATCGGCTCTAACTCTTTCGGCAGCTTGCAGATTCTGCTGACCTCTTTTATATCAAAACCGCCGACCGTTACTGACCCCAAATCCAGACAGACGGCCTGCAACTGGATATTCTGGGCTATGTGGCCGGCTTCCAGTAACATGTATTTTCTGGCATCATCGCGGAATTTAGCAGAGAGCCTTCTGGCAGAGCCTGCAACGATAATATCACCGCCCGCCCGAACTGCTGCCTCTTGCATCGAAGCCGCCGCAGCCAGCACGCCCCGAACATCCTGCTCAAAGATTTGTTCAAGACCGTGTCCCTGCGGCCGATAAACAAACAGCCCATCCTGTGTGGCAAAATACAGCTCTATCGGATAAATCTCTCCTGCCGATGGTGCTGTTCGCAGGCCTTTTTTCGGCTCTGTTATACCCTGACCGGCCCAGGCCAATTGGCCAATCTCCGTCGGCTTGAGGGGCTGGCCGGTAAACTGACGCACACTTCGTCGCTTGGCTAACGCCTCCTCAAAACTGAGCTGACCTTTCAATCTCGGCTCAGCAAGCTGAACAATCTTAAGCGCGGAGCCGCGTGCTGAAACCCGAGGCCGGTACTGGCCGAGACAAAGGGCTGCACAACCAGCTAATATTATCGTAAGAATTGTCAGACGTTTCATTTTTTTCAAACCTCCAACGCGATTTCTCATATTGCTTTGTAGAAAGGACCCATCGTCATTTCTCGACTCGCCTTCCATTCTCCGTCCCTTGGGGACTGCGAAGGATAAAACGGCTCGCTCGAAATGACATCTTTTCTACAGAACATTATCATATCAGAATTTTCTTTGAATTGTGGCGATTTGCGGCTTTTTGCAGATTTTATTGCTAAACTTTACCAATAATACGAATATTGAACCTTAAAATTCCTGATAGCGTATAGTTTTTTGCTTTTTCCAGCATAAATTACTTGTTGACAAGCATTTACAAGGCGGGTTATTTAACATAGTTGTTTTTCTTGGCTTATTTCGTATCGCTGAGGACTGGCTAATGAGTGCGCCCCACCCGTAGTTGCAAGCTGGTGACGGCTGGTTGTTCATCTTCTCTCTCTTCTTTCCGCCTGTTTGTTTAACTCGCCATTGACACTTAACAGTGGTTGACACCATATACAGGAAGTGGCTATATTGTAAGAACTTAAGTAATTTTTGCGCCCGTAGCTCAGTTGGATAGAGCAACGGATTTCTAATCCGTAGGTCGCAGGTTCGAATCCTGCCGGGCGTGTTTTTGTAACCTTGGGCCAGTTTGGTAGTTATGTTCCGTTGGGCAGATAAACAGATAAAATTTAAAACGGTTTTTTAGTTAAGGAGAATTATTATGGGCGCGAGCGAAATTTTAGGATTGGTCTTTTTGTTTGTTTTGATTCTGGTTTTGCCGTCGATTCGCATAATTGGGCCAACTGAAGTCGGGTTGGTGACAAAAAGATTTTCTCTCAAAAAACTTACAGAAGATAACCCTATCGCATTTAAGGGAGAAGCTGGTTATCAGGCAGATTTGCTGATGCCCGGCTGGAGGATTAAGCTTTGGGTCTTGTATTCTGTGAGAAAATTTCCGTGGGTTCAAATCCCGGCCGGCCAGACTGGTGTTGTGATTGCTCAAGTCGGTCAACCTCTGCCGATAGGTGCAAAATCTGCTGCTTACAAAAATGATTTTGGCAATTTCGCCGACTTAAAGCTTTTTATCGAGAACGGCGGGCAAAAGGGTGTGCAGAGACCTGTTCTTTCTCCCGGAACATTGATTCCAATTCATCCGGTTGCTTTCTTGGTGCTCACGAAAGACAAGACCTATGGTGTTCCGGTAGCCCCTGAGTTTCAAAGGTTAGCGGATAAAAGGGGGTTTCTGACGCCGGCGTCATTTGGCATTGACCCCGGACGCTTAAATGTTGTCAGAATTGAGCCTCAGCCAAGCAGAGGCGAGGACGGTCACTTAACTGATATGGTTGGGATTGTCACCGCCTACGAAGGCCCGCCTTTACCTCCAGGCAGTATTGCCGGCAGATTAGGAGGTTTTTCTGACATTGAAAATTTAGAAAGGGAAGGAGCCAACAATTCGCAACTTATTGAGGCAGTACTTGGAACTAAAAATGAGCTGCACAATAACTATCAGGACTTTCAGGCGTTTCTGGATAGTGGCGGGAGAATTGGCCTTCAACATGACCCTTTACTTTATGGTGCTTACAACTTGAATCCATTTCTTGTTTCTGTAGAGCTTGTTCCAATGTTAGTTGTTGAGCAGGGAGAAGTGGCTGTCATTAAGTCGTATGTTGGTTTGGTTCCTGAGGATACTTCCGGCGTCGAGTTTAAGTTTGGAACTTTAGTAAAGCCGGGACATAGAGGCATTTGGGAAGAGCCGCTTAGAACGGGAAAATACCCGATAAATCCTCATTGTTATCAGGCAGAAATCGTTCCAACGTGCATACTGACGCTTAACTGGGCGGAGGCCGTTTCTCAAGCTCACAAGTTAGACCAGCACTTAAAGTCGATAGTCGCAAAAAGCTGCGAGGGATTTGTATTTACAATCGACCTGCAGGTACAGATTCACGTGGCTGATACAAAAGCTCCTAAAGTTATCTCTATTGTTGGAAGTATGGCTAATCTGGTCAGTGAAGTGTTGCAGGCGGCTGTTGGAAATCATTTCAGAGACAAGATGCAAAGCATGCCTGCTGTAAAATTTATCGAGACTCGTCAGAAAGTTCAGGAAGAAGCTTATGAACATATCAGAGGAAAGCTTGAGGATTATGAAATAGAAACAAAAGGCGTTTACATTCAGGATGTTATTCTTCCTGAAGCTCTCGTTGCGGTATTGACCGACAGGGAAATTGCTAACCAGCAAAAAGCAACATTTAAAATGCAAAGAGAAGCTCAGGATCAGCGAATTGAAACAGAAAAGGCAAGAGGCACTGCTGATATGCAGGCTGACCTTGCCAAGTCTCAGGTAGGCATTCAGATAAAAACAAACAATGCTAAAGCCCGGGAAGCTGAAGGCGGAGGTGAGGCCTCTTACATTGAAAAAACAGGTAAAGCACAGGGTGCACAGGTTGAGGCCGTTGGAATGGCGCGAGCCAAGGCCTATAGAGCCCAGGTTGAAGCATTAGGGCAGATGCCTACAGCTTTGGTAAATGTTGCAACTGTGCTTTCTGATGGTAAAGCAAAGTTTATGCCTGATGTATTGGTTGCCGGTGGTGGCGGAGGTAGTATTGATGCGTTAGCCGCGGCGCTCGTGAAATTTTTCAATACTCAGCGCGGACAAAAAACAGCCCCGAGTTCGTAGTTCGTATTTCGTGCTCGACGAAAACTTATCTGACGGCAGTCAAGAATGGTGGCCTGTGGCGTCTAAAAAACTCATTGAAAGTGGGAAAAAGAAAAAGGAATTTGAAAAGGTGTATCTCCGCCACACAGGTTCCGCTTAGCTGCTCTTTTGGTCGCAGGTGGATAAAAAGTGGAGCCAATGGGACTTGTCCGCCGCAGGCGGATTCGAATTCGCCACAGGCGAACAAGTGGAGCCAATGGGATTCGAACCCACGACCTCTTGCATGCCATGCAAGCGCTCTCCCATCTGAGCTATGGCCCCAGACAATTTTCAATTTACTATTTACTATTTTGAATTTGTATTCTAAATAATTGACAATTAGTAATCAATTGTCAATAGGGAATATTAAGAGAAGAACAAGGATTTTGATTAAGAGGCAAAGAATACTCATAACCGGGCGGGTGCAGGGGGTGGGATTTCGCCCGGCGGTGTATAGAATTGCGCGGTCGCTTGGTCTAACCGGCCTTGTCTATAATGACACAAAAGGCGTAACAATCGAACTACAGGGCGAGGAGGAAAAAATAGATGAATTCCTGGCCCGCCTGCAATCTTCAGATAAGCCGCCATTAGCTGATATAAAATCCTGCCGGACAACGGGCGTAGCAATCATTGAGGGTGAAAACGAATTTGTAATCAAAATAAGCGACCGGCGAGGAACCCCCCTGTCACAGGTAACGGCGGATATTGCTACCTGCCAGGATTGTCTTGCGGAGATGGCCAATAAAAAAGATTTTCGCTACCAGTATCCATTTATAAACTGCACTAATTGCGGCCCGCGATATTCAATAGTCAAGACCATTCCTTACGACCGGCCAAACACCACAATGTCGGTCTTTGCGATGTGCGATAAATGCGCCGCCCAGTATAACGATGTTACCGATAGGCGGTTTCACGCCCAGCCGGTCGCCTGCCCCGCCTGCGGGCCGAAGGTCTGGCTGACAGATAGTAAAGGTAAGACAATTAACACACAAACCGATGAGGCGATTACCCAGGCCGCGAAATTGCTTTCAGCCGGAAAGATTGTGGCAATAAAAGGCGTCGGCGGATTTCACCTTGCAGTTGATGCGCTAAATAACGGTGCAGTCGAGCGTCTGCGAAAACGCAAACGCCGGGACCATAAGCCTTTTGCTATGATGACAGACTCAATCGAAAAGATAAGAGAATACGCGGTCGTCAGTGAATCGGCTGAGCAGGTTTTGAAAAGTCCTCAAAGCCCGATTGTCCTGCTGCCGAAAAAGGAAATTGCGGCGATAGCTCCATCAGTCGCCGCCGGTGTTAATGCCTTCGGTTTTATGCTATGTTATGCGCCGCTGCATTATCTGCTCTTTGCTCAGAGGCTAAAAGTCCTCGTAATGACCAGCGGCAATATCGCCGATGAGCCGTTGATTTGCAAAAACGAAATCGCACTGGAACAACTCGGCGGCATCGCAGATGCTTTTCTAATGCACAATAGAGATATCTATCGGCAGGTCGATGATTCGATTGTGCATTTTATTGACGAGGAGCCAGTGCTGTTACGGCGGGCAAGGGGATATGTGCCGACCCCGATTTTTATGGAGGAAAATTGCCGGCAGGATATATTCGCTGCAGGAGCTGATTTGAAAAATACTTTCTGCTTCGCAAAACAAATTCAGCTTATCTGCAGCGAGCATATAGGTGACCTCGAAGATGCAGAGGTTTATCATCATTATATCAATTCAACCGAGCATCTGCGTAAGCTGTTTGAGGCTGAGTCGAAGGTTGTCGCCCATGACCTTCACCCGGCGTATTTATCCACGCAATATGCTCTTTCGCTGCCGGACCTACGTGCAATTGGCGTTCAGCATCACTGGGCACACATCGCATCTGTTCTGGCTGAACACGACCACGATAGTCCTGTCATTGGTATTGCCTGCGATGGGACCGGCTATGGAACAGATGGAGCAATCTGGGGCTGCGAATGTTTGATTGCATCGCTGGAGAGTTTTGAGCGATTCGGACATCTTGCTTACTACCCACTGCCCGGAGCAGATAAGGCAAGTAAAGAGGCGATAAGACCTCTCCTTGGACTATTGAAGTTTGCCTACGGCAGTGATTTCAAATTATCCAAATTCGAATGGCTTTGGGAACGTCTCAAGACCAGTGTAGATGAAAATCCGAAATCCGAAATCCGAAATCCGAAATTTATAGTTGAGCAGCTCGAAAAACACATTAACACCATCGACACATCCAGTCTTGGCAGGGTTTTTGATGCAGTCGCTGCTATGCTTGGCTTAGGCAGCTATAATCATTTCGAGGCGCAACTGCCGATGGCTCTGGAGGCGATTATCGAGGACGGCATCGAAGATTGCTATGATTTCGAACTTATCCGCGAAGCCGATAAACTCCTGCAACTTGATTTGCGTAAGACGATAAAAGGGATAATTACCGACATTCAAAAGGAATTGCCCGCTGGCATTATCTCCGCAAAGTTCCACAATGGCATTGCCGCCGCCCTTCTGACGATGGCTAAACAAGCCAGGGAAAGCACAAAGTTGAATACTGTTGCACTAAGCGGCGGGGTGTTCTGCAATCGGTACTTGACGAATCGTTTGATTAAGCTATTGAACAAAGATGGTTTTAGTGTATTATTCAATCGTGATGTTCCTGCTAATGATGGCGGCATATCAGTAGGCCAGGCAGCCATCGCCGCCCATTTCATGACTCGTGAATCGCGAATCGTTGCGAAACGACGTAAGTTGTGCTCTGCACAACATCTTAGCTAATCAGGCGGATTATGCCCTTTTTGCAACATATCTAATATGGCCTTTTTTAGGAGGGGCACATCGCGCTGTGTAATCTCCCAGATTCTCTCCAGGTCAATGCCCAGGTAATCATGAACGAGCACGTTACGAAGTGCAGCAATACGAAGCCACTCAATCTCAGGGTGTGCGGACTTTAGCTTGTCCGAGAGACGCTGTGTTGATTCAGACAGAGTCTGGAGATTCCTGAGGACGGCATCCTGAAGGGTGTGAGATTCGAGGAAACGCTTTTTCCCTCCAGCAACATTATCTTCAATACGCCTAATACAATCCTGGATGTGATGGAGGTAAACAGTATCGTCTTTCATAACGGGACGGCCTCGCGGAGGACGCTATCGCGAATATAAGGATTGAGCGCCTTTTCTGTTACTACCTCAACGCGATAGCCCAATATTTCTTCAAGGTCCAGAATAAGACCGGCAGGAAACCAGGAACTTGTCGTTGGACCAGCGTCAATGAGAAAATCAATGTCGCTGTCCGGACCGGCCTCGCCGCGTACAACTGAACCGAAAATGCGAATATTGAATGCGCCGTGCTTTGAAGCGATGGCACGAATATCATCGCGTTTTTCACTGAGAAGTCGCTTTATATCCACAATTAACACCTGTGTTATTTGGGTTGTCATATCATTGCTTAAGATAACCGACCGTCAACTATAAGGATAAATTCGAGGTATTCTTCTGTCAATCGTTTTTTACACCGTTCTGTTCGAGAGAAGCAACCGCATTGCCCACCAGCCCGCCAGGCAATATAATAAGGATAACAATAACCTGTATGCGTTTTGGTTGAAGAAAGCAAAAATACGAACCACAAGACACGAGCCACGAGCGACGAACAATGTGTTTGGCGATACCTGCAAGAATAGTTGAATTACAGAAAGATAATGCGGTTGTCGATGCGATGGGCAACCGCTGGCGGGCAAAAACTACGCTCTTGCCGGGAGCGAAACTCGGGGATTTAGTGCTGATACACGCCGGCTTTGCCATTTCGCTTATCGATGAAGAAGAAGCAAAAGAAACCTGGCAGCTTCTCGCGGAAATCGACTCTTTCGAGAAGATGCCAAACAAGGTTTCAGGATAGAAAAATGTAATACAGATGAATATCAGGAAATCAGGAAAAACAGGATGCAGGATTTCAGCAAATCAGGGCATCAGGAAAAGCCATCTTGCCTTATGCCAAACCAGCCTGATTTCCCGATAACCTGATACTCATTACCTGATATCCTGATACCCCGATAACCAGAATCGCAAGATACAAAAATTATGCTTGAAAGAATCCATAAGGCACAGTCTGTGATAAACGCTGCCTGCAAGCAGTTAGGCCGGCAGGTCAATATAATGGAGGTCTGCGGCACTCATACGGTTTCCATCTTCCGCAACGGCATAAGGTCAATTCTTCCTGAGGGGCTAAAACTTTTGTCCGGGCCGGGCTGCCCCGTCTGCGTTACCGACCAGAGCTACATCGATACCGTTCTACAATTAGCAGAGCGCAGCGATTGCTTAATCGCTACTTACGGCGATATGATTCACGTCCCCGGCAGAGGTGGTTCGCTCGAAACAAAGCACGCAAAGGCCGATGTCAGAGTAATTCTAAGCAGTGAAGATGCCCTGCAATTAGCGAAAGATAATCCCCCAAAAATAGTTGTATTTGTCGCGGTGGGCTTTGAGACCACTGCACCGGCTACCGCCGTTGTAGTGAAAGAAGCAGCCCAGGCGGGTATCGACAACTTCTGTGTTCTGAGCGGACATAAACTCGTTGTGCCTGCGATGCGGGCGCTATTAGCCGGTAAAAATCATAACATAGATGCTTTTTTGTGTCCCGGGCACGTCAGCGTGATAATCGGCTATCGTGCTTTTGCCGGGATTGTCGAAGATTTCAGCAGGCCGTGCGTTGTGGCCGGCTTTGAGCCAATCCAGATAATCGAAGGACTTGCCGAAATCTGTCGGCAGCTTGCAGCCGGCAAAGCGGAGGTAAAATCAATATACAATGCGGTTGTAACTGAAAAGGGCAACGCCGCTGCACAGAAAATCATTGATGAGTGTTTCGAGTCGGCGGATGGATACTGGCGGGGCCTGGGAATGATAAAGAAAAGCACCCTTAAACTAAAAGACAAATACAGCCGCTTCGACGCATTTAAGAGATTCGACATAACGGAATTGCCGGGTAAAGATATAGCCGGCTGTCGATGCGGCCAGGTTCTATGCGGCCTGATAGAGCCGCCGGAATGCACGCTCTTTGGAAAAAACTGCACCCCTCAGATGCCGGTCGGTCCATGTATGGTAAGCTCTGAAGGGGCCTGCGCAGCATATTTTAAGTATGGAGGGGCCAGGGAATCAGGAAAGCAGGAAACCAAGGTTGAAAAGTAGCGAGAACAAACACGATAGAATCTTGCTTGCACACGGCGGAGGAGGGCAGCTGTCTTATGAATTGCTCCACCGGCACATTCTTCCGAGATTCAGGAACGATGCCCTCGCAAAGCTGGGCGATTCGGCAGAGCTAAGTCTCGATTCTAACTCGGTATGTTTTACAACAGATAGTTACGTCGTAAAGCCGTTATTTTTTAACGGCGGTGACATCGGAAAACTTGCAGTTTGCGGAACGGTAAACGATTTGGCTGTGGCTGGTTCAAAACCTGTAGCTCTGGCATTATCGTTGATAATTGAAGAAGGGTTTGAATTCGAATTGCTCGAAAAGATTCTGGACAGCATCAGCCGGTCGGCTAAAGAAAATAATGTCGATATTGTTACCGGCGACACCAAGACCGTTGAGGCCGGTGCCGCCGAGAAAATTTTTATAAACACCGCTGGGGTCGGAGTGAAATTGCCCGGCGTCAATTTAGGACTTGAGAAGATTGCTGTCGGCGACAAAATTATTATCAATGGAACCGTAGGCGACCATGGCCTGACCATTATCTCGCAGCGGGAAGGCATCAAGTTTCAATCGCAGCTCAAAAGCGACTGCGCCGGTCTGGCAGGGCTAACCTGTGAACTGCTGGAGAACGTAGGCGGCATAAAGTTTATGCGTGACCCCACTCGCGGCGGATTGGCTGCAACGCTTAATGAAATCACAAGGGCAAGCGCACTTGGCATCGAAATTAACGAGCCAGACATACCGGTCAAGCCCGTTGTGCAGGCGGCAGCCGATATGCTCGGATTCGATGTGCTAACAATTGCAAATGAGGGCAAATTCATTGCGTTTGTCTCGCCGCAGTCAGCCAACGAGTGCCTGAAGATTTGCAAAAGTCATCCGCTGGGTAAAGATGCAAGCATAATAGGCCAGGTCGTCGAAACCCGTGATGTGCCTACCGTGGAACTGATAACCAGAATCGGCGGAAGGCGAATTGTGCAGATGCCCTATGGCCGGGAACTGCCGAGGATATGCTGATGCACAAGGCAATGGCGGTGCGGAACCTGCCTGGGGAATTAATGTTTGTGTTTTAATTGGTAGAGATTGTGTTTGCTGATGTAGTCGGCGACAGCCGGGTGCAGCATACCGGTTATATCCCGGCCTGCGGCTAATCTATTTCGTATTTCTGTGCTGCTTATATCAACAAGGGGCGTCTGAATAATGTTTCGCTGCAGTTTCCTGACCCGCTCAGACCCCCATACAGACTTAAATTTGGTGAAATCCGGCATCTTGCAGCCGGCCCTATACATCGTGCATAGGTCACACTCGTCAATCAGCTCGATAATTCCATACCAGTATGGCAAATCATCGACGCCATCGGCGCCAATTAGCCAGTAAATTGAAAATTCGCTGCCGTGGTCGGCCTGAAATTGTCTTACGGTCTGGAGAGTGTAGCTCGGTTCCGGCTTTTTCAATTCATAATCACTTACCTGGAAATTTTTATTTTCTGCAATCGCAAGCTCTATCATTTTAAGCCGGTCTCTATCGCTTGCCTTCGGCAAAGCGCCTTTGAGCGGAGAACATTTTGCGGGAATGAAAATGACTTTCTCGGCGCCGATATGTTCAACCACGGCTGCAGCAACAGCGGTATGGCCGAGATGAATCGGGTCAAATGTGCCGCCGAACAAAGCCAACTTTCTTTTCACCATAAAAATTTAACAACTAACCTGTGTGTTGTTGGGAAAAATATCACACGAGCTGTTAAAAAACTTCTTGCCACAAAAAACGTATCAAGCATACAAAATTTATTTGCCTTCGTCCGGATTTTATGTGAATGTAATTTATCACTACCTTTTGGGAGTATATACCGTGACAAAGACTGAACTCTTCGGAAATCAGAATTAAGGGAACAGGTCTATAAGTTAAATAAATCAGCTCCAACACGGCCAACAACAATAAAGAGTTTTTCGACTTCAAAGAAAAAATTCCAACTGCAATAAAAGCTACACCGCTTCGTCAGCAAGTATCATAAACAATATGTGAAGTTGTGTAAAACGTTGAGCGGAAAAAATTTTATGAAGTATTTGCAAACATTTGGACGATAAAAAATATGTAAGAGATTATTAGCGTTTCGTATAATGTGTTTGACGCAAGTTTCCAACAGGGAGTAGCATTGTGATGTTAATGTGACTAAAAAGGATTTAATCAGCCAAAAGGAGGTGATTAAATAATGGCGAAGAAGAAAAAAGCAGCAAAGAAAAAATCGGCAAAGAAAAAGAAGAAACGTTAATGCAGTCCGTATTTTAACAGGTTGCCGGCCCAGGCCGGCGAAGATTGGCCGCAGACAAAATACAAGTTGTGCGGCAGAATATGCGAAAATGGAAGGTTCTTTTCTGCTGATTGAACCTTCCATTTTATTTGTGTCCGGCACAAGCTCCACTGCCAAATAGCGACGATAGTCTCCCTTGCAATCATCGCTCAATCCCTTATAATATCCGGCGATGCCGGAGTGCAGCTTTAAGATTTCTACGTGCTGTCCGTAAGGAGAGTTGTATGGATTATTTCAACTACAAAGACAGCAACCTGTTTGCTGAACAGGTTGCTGTCGAAAAAATCGCAGCCGAGGTCGGCACGCCGGTCTATATCTACAGCAAAGCCACCTTCCTGGAGCATCTGCGAAGAATTCAGCAGGCCTACCGTGAGCTTGACGCCACGATTTGCTATTCCGTCAAGGCCTGCGGCAATATAAATATCCTAAAGCTTCTGGCTGAGGCGGGCAGCGGCTTCGATATCGTAAGCGGCGGGGAGCTGTATCGCGTTCTGCAGGCCGGCGGCGACCCGTCGAAAATCGTCTATGCAGGAGTCGGCAAAACCGACGCCGAAATCATCGAGGCACTAAACGCCGACATCGCCTACTTCAATGTCGAATCTGAAGATGAGCTTGAAAACTTAATCCACCTGGTAAAACAAGAAAAAGGAAAAATCCGAAATCCGAAATCCGAAATCAAAAATCCACGCGCTGCTCTCCGTGTCAATCCGGATATCGAATACAAAACTCACGCATACCTGACAACGGGAAAAAAGGAAACAAAATTCGGCGTCGATATCGAGCGGGCGCTTAAAGTCTTCGCCGACTTCGGCAAAAATGGCGCAGTAAATCTGTGTGCAATTCACGTCCATCTCGGCACAGGCGGCAAAAAAATTGACCCCTACGTCGAAGCCGTCAGAAAAATTCTGCCTCTGATTGACCAGCTCCGCCGCCGCGGCCACACTATCGAGACCCTTGATTTGGGCGGCGGCTACGGCGCCGATTACGAGTCCGATACCGTGCCTTCGGCAGCAGATTATGCAGCAGGCATCCTTCCGCTTTTGAAAAATAGGAATCTAAAGCTCATCCTCGAGCCCGGCAAAAGCATTGCCGCTAACACCGCGATATTGCTTACCCGCGTCCTCTACACCAAACAAGGGGGCAGCAAAAAGTTCGTCATTGTTGATGCCGGGATGAACGATTTGATTCGTCCGGCGTTGTATGATGCCTTTCATTTTATCTGGCCTGTGAAGGTAGAACAAAGGTTTGTCCCGCCGAGACGCAGCAGGGATTTGCAGTTGGCCGGAACTGAAGTCGTTGATGTGGTTGGCCCGATTTGCGAAAGTGCAGACTTTTTCGCAAAAGACAGGCCCCTGCCACCTGTAAAACGCGGCGACTTAATTTCTATCTTTACCGCCGGCGCCTATGGCTTTTCTATGTCCAGCAACTACGACGCCCGCCCCCGCGCCGCCGAAGTCCTTGTTGATGGCGACAAATTCTTCACCATCCGAAAACGCGAATCCTACGAAGATTTAATTGCTCCTGAGAGATGATTTGTGGCTCGCCTGCCCTGCGTAGCCGAAAGCGAAGCACGGGGGACTTGTGCCTTGTCACCTTCCGTACTTGATGCGGAATCCACTGCCTCGTCATCCTGAGATAAGCGGTTCGGTGGCGGTAAAGATATTTTCGATACCCGCCTGCGAGGGCACAAGTTTTCAATAGACGATTTGTGATTGTAGCGTTGAGATTCTTCGCTTCGCTCAGAATGACATGATATTGGATTCCTGCCTGCGCAGGAATGACAGTTGTCTATCGACACCTGTCAGAAATTCCGTTCGACAAAGCCGGTATCGATTTTATTTTTGACAAAGAGGTTGTGCGAGAGGATATCTAAGCAGGCGGGTATCGTTGTTTTAATCGGCTCAATAACAAATTCCCGCAAGGCCCTTTTCATCGTGGCAATTGCCTCCGTTCGCGTCTTTTGATGGACGATAACCTTGGCAATCATCGAATCGTATTTTGGCGAGACGATCCAGCCCTGATGAACGTGCGTATCAACCCGCACGCCGGGGCCGCCGGGCGGAAGATATTCGGTAATTGTGCCGGGAGAGGAGGCGAAATTATTTGCAGGGTCCTCGGCGTTAATCCGGCACTCAATCGCCACGCCGGTTCGCCTGATATTTTTTTGACTGATTCTGATGGTATGGCCGCTGGCGATTTTCAACTGCCACTTAATCAAATCGTGGCCGGTAACCATTTCGGTAACGGGGTGCTCGACCTGAATTCGCGCATTTACTTCAATAAAGTAAAATTTTTTGTCCTTATCCAGAAGGAACTCAACCGTTGCAGCGTTGACATAGTTGGCTTCTTTTATAATCCTCAGAGCCGCTTCACAAAGCTCTTCTCTTGTATGCTTATCCAGAACAGGGCAGGGCGACTCCTCAATCATTTTTTGATGTCTTCGCTGGATGGAGCAGTCCCTTTCGAAAAAATGTAACGCATTGCCTGCATTATCGGCTATTACCTGCACTTCAACGTGTCGCGGCTCAAGTATGTATTTTTCCAGATAGACACTGCCATCTCCGAAGGCTGCCTCCGCCTCGGCGCGAGCTGCACTAAATGCCGAACGCAGGCTGATATCGTTATGGACCACTCTCATCCCGCGTCCGCCTCCGCCGGCAGCGGCTTTTATTATCACCGGATACCCGATTTGGTTCGCTAATTTAAGCGCCTCGGACTCATTCTCAATAGTGCCTTCGGAGCCATCCACTACCGGCACTTTCGCCTGGCGGGCCAGCTTGCGGGCCTGAACCTTATCGCCTAATAGTTGCATTGCCTCGACTGGAGGACCAATGAACGTTATCCCGCAGTCCCGGCATATCTGGGCAAATTCGGCATTCTCTGCCAGAAAGCCGTAGCCGGGGTGGATTGCCTCAACATCGGTAATTTCGGCTGCGCTTATGATTCGCGGAATGTTCAGGTAACTTTCAGCACAGTCGGGCGGCCCTATACAAACAGCTTCATCGGCAAGCCGTAAATATGGAGCATCTTTGTCGGCTTCGGAATAAACGGCCACCGCTTCAACGCCAAGCTCGTGGCAGGCGCGAATGATACGCAGTGCTATTTCGCCGCGGTTTGCTATAAGGATTCTTGAAAACATATTCTCGTATCTCGTAGTGGGTATATCGTATTGCGTATTACGCACGACGCACCACGCACTACGCACTACGAATTAGTCCGGTCTTACTCTGAAAAGAACCTGACCATATTCAACGGCCTGGCCGTTGGTAACCAGCACTTCCACAATTGTTCCGCTGGTTTCGGCCTTTATCTCATTCATCACCTTCATTGCCTCGATTACACAGACGACGGTCTGCGGCGTAACCCGCGAACCGGCCTCAACATAAGGACCGGAATCCGGGCTTGGTGTCGCGTAGAAAGTCCCTACGATGGGCGATTTTATCTCTACCAGATTCTCCTGTTGCTGGAGGATGCGGGGTTGGCTCAAAGATTCCGATACCACTCCCGCAGGTGTGGCGGCCTGTGGCCCAGCCATCGGGGCGGCCCCTACAATGAACTGTTGAGGCGGGCAGCGTTTCAGAAAAATCTTGTCTTCGCCGTGCTTTATTTCAACCTCGAGCAGGTCGTTTTGCTTCATTATTTCAATCAGTTCCCTTATTTTTTGTAAATCGGTATCTTTTTCCACCATTACTGCATCCTTTCTGCAACCCCGGAGGTGTTTTTACATTTTAGGACAATCGTAAAAATGGCTATCAAGCTACCCGTTGGCTTAATAAGTATAGCCGCAAAAGATATTTTTGCAAACAATTTCTTGGTACACCGGAGGGTAAAGATGGGGAATACTCGCCGTTTTCTATTGAAGTTTTATATTCCGGAGCATAGCTGGCTAAAGTATTTCGAGGCCGACCATCGTAATGTCATCGATGTCGGATGGGCTAGTCTCTTCGCTTTGCAAAAGCATCTTGAATTTGTCTAACATTTCGACGATGGGCAAATCTCTGGTTTCGCAAAATTCTTTGGTGAAGTGAAAGCCGTTTTGGTCGTCAAAACTGCCGATAACCGTCTCCGCCCCGTCGGAGTAAAGAAACAGTTTATCGCCGCTTTGGAGTTGTATGGTGTGCTGGATGTATTCCGCCTCTTTGAAGATTCCCAGCAGCGGCCCTCGGATTTCTAATTGTTGTGGTGGTTCGCCGGGCCTGGCAAGAATTGGATAAGGATGCCCGGCACGAGCGAAAGTTAGCTCTAATGTTTGTGTATTCAGCAGGCAGTAGCAGCACGTAGCAAACTGGTAGCCGGACAGCTTCTGCCCGGACATCCGGATGTTGAGATTTTTCATAGCTTCCGCCGGCGAGAATATGCGGTAATTGTTCTCAACGGTCTCTCGCATAACCAGCGCTTGTTTGAGAAAGATTGTCAATAGCGCAGCAGGCATCCCGTGCCCGACCACATCAGCTACATAAAAGCCAATGTATTGTTCGTCAATGCGGACGATATTGTAAATGTCGCCCGAGACCCACTCAGCCGGCAGAAAAACCGTGGCCCATCGCATCCTGTCGGTATTGGGTAGTTGCGCAGGCAGAAAATCCTGCTGGACAAGACCAGCCAGACGCAGCTGCTCAGCAAGGTTGTCCACCAGAGCGCCGGTCATGGAAAGTTGCGCTGCAAGTTTATTTTTGTGAACCGTCTGCATGCGTTTTGGCAGGCCCGCAGGTTTTACTATAATTGCAGAACTCTTTTGCCGGTATGCAAGATTGATGCTTATTCTGGCCCACAACTCGTCGATGGAAACCGACTCCATCGTGCTGGCCATAGAAAAACTGGTCTTTGTCGGTGCTAAGGAGAAACTTTTTATAGGCAATTCCATCCTGTTTGTCAGCAGAATCACGCCGATATTTTCCATCTCGAGCGACTCGATTATCCCCACCAATTTCTGCTGCTGGGAGGTGTCCAGGTCCTTTGTATCGATAATGACGGTCCCAATCAGGTCCAGTCGTTCGCGGATGCGCGGATATTCGTCTATCAGCAGCACCGCATAAGAAAGCTTTTTCTGTCTGAACAGTCGTTTTACTTCAGACGGAATCTGTACCTGATTTGTCAGGCACAGAACATCCGTGAAGCTTTTCGGGACTTCAATGGCAGTTACTGATTCAGCTCTTTCCATTTCACTTACGCTTTCTGGCGGCGTTATCGGACCCTGAGCAAATATCCGTTTTGCAAGCCCGTTATACGACAAATTCGGCTTGTTAAGGGGTGCACTTTGCACTTTTTTGTTTTTTGACGGCGAAAATTTGAAGGAATTTCGGGGAACTTTATCTCCTCGCGCCGCAGCTTATTTCGCAATAAAGTTGTTATATTTACCTTGCCTGAAGCTGCTCGCAGCCGGCAAAGATTGCTGAACCGATGCGGAGGATTGTCGCGCCCTCCTCGATGGCGACCTGGTAGTCCGAACTCATACCCATGCTCATCTCGGCAAAATCCGGACCAACAATCTTCTCGCCTCGCATCTCAACAAATAACTCCCTCGCGCGGGCAAAGCAGACCCGAACAATATCCTTATTATGCGTCAGTGGTGCCATTGTCATCAGGCCAATCAGTTTCAGATTCGGCAGCGTCTCTATCTGCTCAGCTAAATGTGTCACTGCAGCTATGGGCACACCGTATTTCTGTGGCTCATTGGAGGTGTTGACCTGCAGAAGAACTTTAGGGCACAAGTTTAGCTTTGCCGCCGAGGCATTTATCTCTTCCGCCAGTCTAAGTGTGTCAACCGAATGTATCAAAGAGGTTATGGACAGCACCTGACGAACTTTATTACGCTGCAGATGGCCAATCATATGCCAGTCGATTTTTTTCGGCAGAGTCTGGTTCTCCTTCTGTTCTTGCAGAAATTCAGCTACCTCGGCGGAGACTTTTTTCAGTTGCTGAACACGGTTTTCACCGAGCTCGGCCTGGCCTAAGCGAATTACATCCTTTATAGCTTCGATAGCGGCGGATTTAGTTACAACGACAAGCTTTACCTCGCCGGGGTCTCTGCCGACACGCGCACAAGTAGAGCTAATGGCATCTTTTATCCGTTTGATTCTTTCAGAAATTTTTGTCATAGAGGAAATAATCAAAGATTATGCCCATATTTAATCTGCTGCACAATAGCAGCACTTACAGGATACCTGCGCAGTAGAGTTTTCGCCAGTATAAAAGTAACAGAAGGTTAAAGTTTTAACAGATTTTCCGTTCCGTCAGATGGATTTATCTGCCTGCAAACCCAAAGCCGGTCTTTAGCAAGCGGTTCGGCGTGAAAATATGAACAGAAAAAACAGACCTGACCCCATTTTACTTATATACCAGCTGTGATTAGAGAATTCTTACTCAGGCTGATTTGCTTCTTCTATTTTTCTTTTGATCTTATAATTCGTTGGCTTTTTCTATTTTGGTCTTGGGAATCCCCACTCTTTTAGTTTTTCTCTTAACTCATAAGATGTCCAGCCGATACCATAAATTGCTTTGCTCTGTCGGCTACCACAACCGATGGGTATGATAAACTTGTGCTTATCTGTCACTACTTGCATCCGATCATAGTGACCTAAAACAATTCCCTCATTGGCAAACCTGTCTTTTTCCCTTTTCATTGCTTTACAAAAAACTTTGACGGTCTCTCCTATTCTTTCCGGCTCGACAATCTCAGCCCACGGGTTGTACCAATCTTCCGGTTTGCTTGTATCCTCATCCATAACATTTTCATAAAAAGCGACCCTCAGAATATTTTCATTTTCAAGATATTCCCAGATACATTCCAGCCGGTTACATTCCATCCACTCACTTGCCAAGGGATGAGGCTTAGAAAAGCAGCAGCCGGTAAGCTGGTATAGCGCTTCTTTGAATTCCTCAAAAGGACATTCCTCGATAGGTTCGTTACTATCCTCACCGAAAAAAACAATCATCCTTACATTGTCGGCTTCAGGTTCTCTCCAGAATCTTTCCAACCTTTGACATTCCATGCTTTCGCTTGAAAAGGCAGGACAGTTACACTTAGCGCATCCAGCAATACTGAGCAGCATTGCAAGGCCTATAACAGAAAATATATTTCTCATAGGTTATCCTCCAACTATTCTATCCGAAGGCCGTGGAAATCCCCCTGACCCATAAATCTTATTGTTCGCTTTTTAATGAACAACTTAAATATAGCCCGCCGCCCGGGCAATATCAACAAATTTTTGCTCTGTTTTCGGGATGGGAAAGGAACATCGAAGATTTTGCTTTAGGTTGTCTTACCTCTTGCGATTTGGGCCCAAATGGAGGGATAATCAAACAGAAGGTCAAAAAAGGCAATTTTTCACTTGCATTTTTTAATCTGAGTATGTATAATACTCTCGTTAAAGTTGGGATGTGTTGGGGGCAAAGGCAAATCCCCCTTGTGCCGTTGATTCTTCGATTTTTTGTTTGACAGAATCCTCGGAAGTGTTAGTTTTGGTTTTTTGTTCTATTAAATAGTCAATTGCTGTTGCTTTCAGTCGCTACGAACCTCGGCGAGGCAGTGTGGAACACCGGTCTCCCCCCCAGCCGGTCCCACCACCTCGCCTTTTTTATAGGTGTAGTTTTAAGCCGATTTTTAGCACATCCACGCCTGGATGTTGCAGTTCACTTACTCACCTCTCGTGGCGCCGGCTTTGCCAGAGCGACAAACAGAGCAATAGAAACAAGACTGACTGTGCCGCCGTAAATAAAAGTTGCGCTCGGAGCGGTTTGCCACAAAAACCCTGCTACCAGACTCGCCGGCAATGCCATTAAACCCATCGTCGTATGAAATGCCCCCAGAGCCGTCGCTTTTAACTGAACAGGAGCTAAATCAGATGCGTAAGCCCGCTGGTTTGCGTCAATTGCTGCATACGCTATGCCGTAAAGCGCAAACAGGAGAACATACGCCGGTAACGAATTAAGGCAGGCAAAGCCGAATGAGGTCAGGGAAAACAGTAGATAACCAAGGATAATGACTTTTTTCCTCCCGATTCTGTCCGATAGACTACCGAAGGGAATGGCAAAGCCGGCATAAAAAATGTTAAAAAGAATGTACAGAAGGATTGGCGTCCCGACCGATGATTTGTCCGCAAAGGACTCCTGCGCCCTGAGAATAAAAAACATATAGCTAAAATTCGCCAGAGCAAACATGCCGGCAGATGCGATAAATAGCTTAAGAGGCCGCGGAAGTTCTCGCAGGTTTATCTTTTGTGCGGCCTCCCGGGGCTCGCCCTTCCTTTCCCTCACGAACCGCAGCGGAACCAGCGACACAAACGCGATGACTCCGGCAATCAGTATAACCAGCTTAAAGCTAAAACCGAAAAACCCGGACAAAACGAAGGCGATGACCGACCCTAAAATCGCTCCGGAGGAGTCGAAGGCCCTGTGAATCCCGAATCCTTTGCCTCGCTGCGTTCCAGCCGACTCCGCAATAAGGGCATCCCTTGCCGCGTTTCTTAATCCTTTGCCTGTCCTTTCTAATCCGGAAAAAATCACCGCCTGGTGCCACGTTTTAGAGAATGTCAAAAATAACCTGAAGACCGACGAAATCAGGTATCCGGACCAGACGAATATCTTTCTTTTACCTATTCTGTCCGACCAGTAGCCGCCCAGGACGTTCAGGATACTTGGTATGCTGTCTCTGAATCCTCCGGCTAATCCGATAGCTAATCCCGCCCCGCCCAGCGATTTGATAAACATCGGCAGGATTGGCATTATCATTTCGCTGCTTACGTCATTCAAGAAGCTGACAATCCCCAGCAGGAGTATATTAACCCCCAGTCCTTTTAGATATCGGTCCGGCAAGGCCGTCCTGATGCTTCGTCCTTCGTCCATCGTCTCTCATCAATCGTCAACCATCTTATGGGACTCCTCCAGCCATTTACGCACTCGCCTCTTCACGCTTCTCCGCGGACTTGTACATATACTTTTCTGCTGCGAGGCCCGTCAAATTCGCAGAAAAAGATGCCCTGCCAGGTGCCCAGCGCCAGTTCCCCATCCTTTAACAGAATCTGCTTGCTGCATCCGACCAGAACACTTTTACAGTGTGCATCCGAGTTGCCTTCCGAGTGCCTGTAGCCCGGATTAGAGTGTGGCACCAGTTCCTCCAGAACCAAAAGTATATCGTGCGGGACGGATGGGTCGGCATTTTCATTTATCGTAATTGCCGCCGTCGTATGTGGACAATAGACTATTACATCGCCGCTGGAAATGCCCGATTGGCCGACAATCGAGCTAACTTCGTCTGTAATATCAATCATCTGATTTCGGCTTTTTGTGCTAACGTGAAAATCCTTCCGGACAATTTTCATTACACACTTACCCTAAATTCTTCATTTCATAACCAAAAAGTTTTCACGGGCATGAGAAAATTCATTTCATCAGTCTTTGCCAAGAAGTCTTTTCAGCTCTGTAATAAGCGATGGGACATCTTCTGTTGAAGTGCTCCACACAACATCCAGATTGATGGAAAAGTAGGCGTGAATAAGTCGGTTTCTCATGCCGATTAGGACCGGCCAGGGAATCTCGGGAACATTGTCGCGAAGTTCCTCCGACACCTGGTTTGCCGCCTCACCGATTATTTCAAGAAGACGAACGAGCGAATGAACCAGCTTTCGGTCGCGGTTCAAATCTTCACGTGTTGCAGATTGTATATATTGCTGGATTTCAATTGTGGCATCCAGAATATGCCGCAACCTCACTTCATCTTCATGCTTGATACTGAAGTTTGGCATTTCGCATTACCTCGTCACGGAAATACTGGCTCAAGTCTTCAGGAGTTCTCAAATCGACTTTCCTGCCAAGCATTTCTGCAAGTTCCATTTCCATTTTGACAATCGAAAAAAGACCGGGCGTATGACCTTCCTCAAACTCCACCAAAAGGTCAATATCGCTATCCGGCTGCAACTCGCCACAAATAGCAGACCCGAAAATGGATAGTTTCCTGATATGGTTTCTTTTGCAGAAATCAATCAGCTTCTTTTTAGATATCTTCTGTTTGAGCGAATAAGCCATAGTTTGTAAACCTCGCAATGGTCGATTCTTTATCCTTATCTAAACAGTGTAAATCCCGTGTTCATCTGTGTCTAATTTTTTCCTACATCTGCTCCACAACCCCGATACCCAGCAGGTCGGTCAAGCCGTGCTTGATGGTTTTTGCAGTCAAATAGCAGAGCAAGAGCCGTGTAGGTCTTTTATCCTGGCCAGCGTCCAAAACGGGACAATCCGTATAGAATGCGCTGAATTTCTGCGCCAATTCATAAAGATAACCTGTCAGGTAATTCGGCCTGTAATCGGCCACCGCCGCCTCTATCGCCTCGCCATAACGAATCAGATGCTTGGCCAAATCCAATTCGCTCGGCTCGGTTAAATTTACCCGCCGAAGGCGGGCTAACTCGTTTTCAGTGTCAATCCCCCGGCTTTGGGCTTTTCGCCCGATGGATTTTATTCGCGCGTATGCATACTGCATATACGGTGCGGTATTGCCGTCCATAGCTAACATTTTGTCGAAACTGAATACGTAGTCGCTGGTGCGGTTATTGGAGTAATCTGAGTATTTGACCGCCCCAATTCCTACCGCCTTTGCAATTTCTTCTTTTTTCTCCGCCGGCAATTCCGGGTTCTTTTCTTCAACAATCGCCTTTGCTCGCTCTACCGCCTCATCGAGCAACTCTTTCAATTTCACATTTTCACCTTCGCGGGTCTTTAACGGCTTGCCCTTTTCACCGAGAACACTGCCGAATGTCACATGCACAAGTTCCACGTTCTCAGGGGCCCAGCCAGCCATTCGCGCCACTGCAAAGAGCATTTGAAAGTGCAAAGTCTGCCTGGCATCGGTTACATAAATTATCCTGTCTGCCTTTAGTTCATTGACCCTGTATCGAATCGCCGCCAAATCCGTCGTCGCATACAAATACGCCCCATCCGACTTTTGTATTATCACCGGCAGCGGCTTGCCCTCTTTGTCCTTAAACCCCGCTTGTGGTGAGCCTGTCGAATCCAGCGGAAATACACACACCGCCCCTTCCGACTCGACGGCCAAGCCCTTCTCCTTCAACTCCGCAACAACATCCGACAGCATATCCTTATAAAAACTCTCCCCACGAATCTCTGTATCTTCATCGAAAGCGATGCCGAGCATTTTATAAATCTCGTTACAATGTTTCAGCGTAAGTTTTCTGATGAACCCCCACGCTTCGCGCTCCTGTTTATCCTTCTCCTCATCGCCTCTCTGCAACATATATGTTACATGGTTTGAGAGCGACTCGTAACGTTTCGATCCATCTCTGGTTTGTATCATCATTCCCATACCTGTTGCAGAATCTTCCAGAGCATTAATGTATTGGTAAACCACTAAGAACTCTCGCCATATATAATTTGGATCAGATTTCTGGAGTCTTTCTAAAAAGGGATAAAAGTCTATCTCACCGTCACCAGGATTATCTTTATCTTTGGAATCTTCCTGCCAGTCTATCTCGTGTCGGTTTCGTATCTGACGACAAATAGCCTTCAGCTTTCCCTTGTCTTCTGCGCAGCCCTTTAGTTCTTCAAGTTCGGCATGGTAATATAGCGGCTCTCCGTGCTTCTTGGCCATACATATATGCCATAGACCAAGAATAACCATTCCAAAATTTGTTCCCCAGTCGCCAAAGTGGTTTTGGCGGATGACTTTATGGCCTAAGAATTCAAGCATTCGACAGATACAATCGCCGATAATTGTGCTCCGCAGATGTCCAACGTGCATTTGCTTAGCGATATTGGGGCCTGAAAAATCGACAACGATGGTTTGGGGCTGGAGCGTTTTTTTTATGGCGAGATTGGCTTGGTCTTTACTTATTTCAAATAATCTGTCGGCGACAAAGTCAGGTTTTAATCGCAGGTTTATAAACCCCGGTCCCGCAACCTCCGGCTTCTCACAAATATCACTGACATCTAAATTCCTGACCACTTCCTCAGCAAGCTTACGAGGATTTGTCTTAATCTGCTTGGCCAGCGGCATAATGCCATTGACCTGATAATCGCCAAATTTAGGGTCAGTGGAAGGTCTTACAATCGCCGGGCAGACACCGGCCCCCGTTGCGTACTGCTGCATCGCAGCCGATATTCGCTCTTCAAGCTCGTCTCTTACGGTCTTCATCAAATAATCAATAGTAAATCATCGATAATCAATTCTTTTTGCATCGCCCCAGAGCAATTCCAAATCGTAGTAGTCCCGGTATTCGCTATCGAAGATATGGACAACGATGTCGATAAAGTCTAGCAGTATCCATCGTCCCTGTTCATAGCCGGCCCGGCCGAAAAGCCCCAGCCCCTTACCCTTTGCAGCTACACAAATTTCATCGGCGACTGTCCGCATCTGCCTGTCGCTTGTGCCGGTAACGATTACGAAATAGTCGGTGGCAGGCGATATGCCCTTCAGGTCCAGAACCACAATATCGCTGCAATGTCGGTCGGCGGCCACCCTCGCCGCGGCTACCGCGAACGCCTTTGCTTGTCTCTCTCGTTTTGTCGCCAAACTTTGTTGGATTCCTCACTAAATAAAAAAACGGGGCGGATAAACAACCACCCCGTATAGATTACCTGCATCAGACGATGGTGTCAACGGAAGTTGCTTATCGATGTTAAGCTCACCCGAATAAGACTGCACCTTACAAAGAGGTCCTGCAGGCGATTTTCTTCCGTCGGCTTACAAAAATCTCTTTATCCACCAAACAAAAAAAGGGGCAAAAAATGCCCCTTTTAGATTTACCTCGTTATGTACAGCTATCCTTTAACCTGGGTGGCTGCGACCGTTTGTTCCATTTGCTTCATTTCTTCTGTTTCACGCTTTGACTGCCAGACCGCCCAGACTAAGCCGACGATGCCGACAATTATCACAACCCAGAAAAGCATATCATGCCCTTTCGGGCTAACCGTCACGCCCTGTTTCTCTAACATCCGCAGAACGCCCTTATCGTATGGCAGAATCAACCCGATAATCAGTAAGCTGACCATATTCATAACTTTAATCAGCGGGTTAATCGCCGGCCCAGCCGTATCCTTCAACGGGTCGCCGACCGTGTCGCCCGTAACACTGGCCTTGTGCTTCTCACTGCCTTTGCCCGTATTGGCCGCCAGGTCGCGCGGCTCATCCTCGATGGTCTTCTTGGCATTGTCCCAGGCGCCGCCGGCATTGGCCATAAACACCGCCAGCAACTGCCCCGTCACAATCATCCCTCCCAAGAAACCGGCCAGCGCTATCACCCCCAGGCCGAAACCGACAAGCACCGGCACCAATATCGCCAGAAGTCCCGGACCAATCAGCTCCTTCTGGGCCGCCGTTGTGCAGATGTCCACTACTCGGCCGTAGTTCGGCTTCTTTGTCCCTTCCCAGATGGCCTTATCGCGGAACTGAATCCTGCATTCATTGACAATCAGAAACGCCGCCCGACCCACCGCCCGGATTGTCATCGAGCTAAACAAAAACGGCACAGCACCGCCAAGCAGCATTCCGATAAACAACATAGGGTTGGAAATAGTCAGCATTGCCGCCACCACGTTGTACACGTCGCGGCTAACCCCCGCCGTCTCTCCTCTCCCGCCCGACCCCACCGAGACGATGAAACTGTTGAATAGCGACACTGCCGCAATCACCGCCGAGCCGATGGCGATGCCTTTTGTGATGGCCTTGGTGGTATTGCCTACCGCATCCAGGTCCGCAAGGACCTGACGTGCCTCTTTATACTTGGCCTCACCCATCTCCTTTTTGTCGTAACCCATTTCGCCGATACCGTTGGCGTTGTCCGCCACCGGCCCGAACACGTCCATCGAAATGGTGTTGCCCGTCAGCGTCAGCATTCCTATGCCGCACATAGCTACCCCAAACGCCACGAACGTCGCATTGGTATTCACGTAAATAAGCACGCTGCCCATAATCGCCGCAGCAATAATCATCACCGCGAACACCGTGCTTTCATAACCCACCGCCAGCCCCTGAATGATGTTTGTGGCGTGCCCTGTCTGGCACGCCTTTGCCAAGCTCTTTACCGGCGCAAACTCTGTGCCCGTAAAATACTCCGTGCACTTATTCAGCATCACCGCCAGAATGATTCCTATCAGGCACGTCCAGGCCGGCCGCATATCCAATCCTTCGATGCCCAGGTTTGCCCAGGTCGGAAGATTGGTAATGTATGGCTTGATTGCCTCGTAGTTTGGATAGCTGGTGTCAAACCTGAAATACAAAAAGCCCAGCACAAGAAAGCCGATGACGCTGATTATCGAACCGATAATGAAACCTCGGTTGACGCTCTTCATTGCCGCCGCCACTGTTCCCTTGTCGCCGGCGCGAACGCTGTATGTGCTGATAATGCTTGCTATCACGCCGATGGCACGGACCAGCAGCGGAAATATCACGCCCTTGTGGCCAAAACTGGAGATTCCCAGAATCATCGCCGCCACAATCGTTACTTCGTAACTCTCGAAAATATCCGCCGCCATACCGGCACAGTCGCCTACGTTATCGCCCACGTTGTCCGCAATCGTTGCAGCGTTCCGTGGGTCGTCTTCGGGGATTCCTGCCTCCACCTTACCGACGAGGTCCGCTCCGACATCTGCCGCCTTGGTATAAATGCCGCCGCCCACTCGCATAAATAACGCCAGCAGCGTTCCGCCAAACCCAAATCCAAGCAGCGCCTCATAAGCATGCTCGCCATAGACGAGGAATATAATCGACCCGCCCAGCAAACCCAGGCCGTCGGTCAGCATACCGGTAATCGTTCCGCTGCGATAGCCCAGTTGCAGTGCCCGCCCGAAACTGGTCTTTGCAGCCGCAGCCACCCGCAGATTGCCTGTTGTTGCCAGCCGCATCCCTACAAAACCCACCGTTGCGGAGAACGTTGAGCCAACCAGAAACGCAATTGCCCTGCCCCACGCAATCGCCGGCACCGCCCCCGAGGCCTTGGCTGCGAAGAACAATACCACGGTAATAACCACAATCAGAAGGCCGACCACCCGGAACTGTCGGTACAGGTAAGCATTTGCCCCTTCACGGACCGCATGTGCTATCTCCTGCATTCGCGCGGTGCCCTGGTCAGCTTCCCTGACCTGCTTGACTAACAGCAGCGCGTATGCCAGGCCGGCCAGCGCGATAAACACGTTTGTCACCAGCGCAATCTTCTCATACCAGGCATATCTGTTGCTGACCAGCGGCTCTAAAAGCGTAATTTTAGACCCTTTTTCCACCGCCGCTGATACCGACGCAGCCCCCGTTACGGACTCCGGCCCAGCTGTAAATGACCATACTGCCGCCGCCAGGATGCCGGCGGCCAGTAATGCGACTACCCAGATTCGTTTCATAAATTCCTCGTCTCAAAAACTCGAAATTCCTTATCCAGATACACAACGCACAAACAAAGCCGCAAAGTATAACCGAAGGAGGCTATCTTTCAAGCATTTTTTTCTCACACTTGGGTTTTTGCCCGCTCTGAGTTGAATCGAAGGGTCGAAGGGTTTAGCCGTCGCCGGCACGCTTGCCCTGAGCTTGCCGAAGGGGCGACGTCATAGCATCTATGTGCGGTATTCAGCGTTGATTTTTACATACTCGGCGCTCAAGTCGCAGCCGTAGCAAAAATCGCTTTGCTTTCCCGCCCCCAAATCCACCGTTATTGTGTGCTGAGGTTGGGAAATAATCGAACTGGCCTTCTTTTCGTCAAATCTTACGGGTGCGCCGTTCCTAAAGACGGTAATACCCCCGATTTTGCATGATAGTTTCCCCTGATTCAATCTTACGCCTGCCGAGCCGACAGCGCAGATGATTCTGCCCCAGTTCGGGTCGCCGCCGTGCACTGCGCATTTGACTAATGGATAATTGGCTACCGCCCTCGCCGCCTTTGCTGCATCGCCCTTCGTAGCCGCACCTTTGACAACAACCTTGAACATCCGCGTCGCCCCTTCAGCATCGAGGGCCATTTGCCTCGCTAAATCATCGCACAAATCGGCAAGCGCCCTCGCAAATTTCTTATATCGCTGGCACTCACTCACTATCGGGCGATTACCGGCCAGTCCCGAGGCAAGAATTATCGCTGTATCGTTAGTGCTTTGATGGCCGTCAACGGTCAGCTTATTTAGCGAATTGCCGATAGCTTCTTTCAATGCCCTGCTTAACATTGCTTTACTTATAGCCGCATTGGTGGTGATAAAACAAAGCATCGTGGCCAGATTTGGCGCAATCATTCCCGCTCCTTTAACCACGCCAGCTATCGTAACAACACAATTTTCGATTTTCGATTTTCGATTTTCGATCAGCAATCGTCCATCGTCAATCGTCAATCGTCTCACGGCTTGCTTTGGCCTTGTATCAGTTGTCATTATCGCCTTTGCAAAAGAAAGCCCCGCTGATGCCGAATCAGAGAGTTTTGCTGCCGCCTTTGTAATACCAGCCATTATTTTTTTCATCGGCAATTGGTGTCCGATTATGCCGGTCGAGGCAACAAGGACGCTTCGTCCCTCGTCCCTCGTCCCTCGTCCTTCGTCCTTCGTACCCCGACCGACTGATGATGCTGTCTCTGCACACATCTCTATTGCATTCTTGATGCCCCGCTGGCCCGTGCAGGTATTGGCGCAGCCGGAATTGACGACCACCGCATAGACTTTAGGGCTTTTTATGTGTTTTCTGCTTACCTCTACTGCCGCCGATACGATTTTATTTGTGGTAAAGACCGCCGCCGCCGTCGCACCTCTCGGACAAACAATCAGTCCCAAATCCGGCCTGCCGGATTCTTTTATCCCGCAGCTAACCCCCCCCGCCAAAAACCCTTTTGCTACTGTAATAGTATTATTTGTCATGTGCGCTCTCCATTACGTCATTCCTGCGCAGCTTCTAAACGGCTTTCAGCAAACTATTGAACCTATCCATTATCCCTTCATTCCCAAAACTCTTGCTAAACTCTGA
>Ga0315277_10001035_pt1 | contig 41692 bp, 39 predicted proteins | sample YL17G05_15_MG_FD_203695 | JGI IMG/M metagenome (GOLD analysis project Ga0315277, IMG submission 203695) | Sediment microbial communities from Yellowstone Lake, YNP, Wyoming, USA - YL17G05_15 | ecosystem: Environmental > Aquatic > Freshwater > Lake > Sediment | place: USA: Wyoming | collected... | reverse complement strand
GAAAGGACAGCGTCCTGAAGAACGGCATCAAGTACCTTCTGGTATCCCACAACACCAAGATGGGAGCAGCCAGAGGTGCAGTCCTTGTCGCCGAACTCCTTATCCGAGACGGGTACATTTCCTAGCGCTAAACAAAACCCGAAACCAAGTCAAGAGTCCTTTTAGCACCATGTCCCGGCTTAACAATTCGTCATTTCGTTACTTTGCCTAGGGAATGGAATCATGAATGAAGGTCTGGCAACCATGACGTGGTAATGATATCCTTGTAAGTAAGCGCACTAAGACAACGGTCCTTTCTGCGCTAGGTGTTCTGTAAAGTAAAGCCTGGGGCGGTGCTTTCGGCACTGGGTTGAGCTACGCTTTCCGCTACAATTTTATCTCCCATCCTGGCTGCCGCAGCTTACATTTATAAGTTCGTTCCTCGAAGCTTGGCTATCGCTGACTGTTGGTCACCCGGGTTGTAGCGTCCTCAACGGCAGTGGTTACTTTGCACACGATTGAGCGGTTGCCAGTATAGGCAGCTTTTCTCATCGACCTGAGTTCGGCTATGATGTTCCTGACCTCCAGTGAGATGATGAATATTCCTGGCACTACGATTAGCAAAATAAATCCTAACTTGGTGGTGACGAAAGAGGAGAGGTAGCCTATAAAAGGCACGTGGAACCACACCTTCCCTACGACATTCTCTGCAAGAACAGCATTTCCATCAGGCTTAGCGTTGCTGTCGCCGGCGGTGCGAAAGCTGAGTGCCCCGCTGCCCTTTGACAACTCAACCACCCGGTGAGTCACCACCTTGTCCGCTTCCGTGCCTGTCCTAAAGGTGATGATGTCGCCGACCTTGATAGTAGATGCTTCCACCGATTTCACCGCGACTACCGAACCTATCGGAATCGTCGGCATCATGCTGCCGCCGTAGATAGTAAAGAAATTCATCCCTAGGAAGTGAGGCGCCAGGAAAAAGAAGACCATAGCCAAAATGACGAGGGCTAAAAGTACGTTACCTATCCAGTTTACTACTTTCCGCATAGCATTTCCCCCAGCTAGTAATAATCTATGGTGACCTCCTGTAAAGTTGGAGTTTTGGATGTGTCTGAAGTAGTCAAGGTTGCCCGCCACTGCATGTACCGCCCTGAAGGTAGCCCCGAGGTGACCGGAGAAGTCCCTCCGACCGAAACCCAGGAAGGTGGTTCGCCCGAATCTGGAAGGAACGAAGTATTGGATGCCCTGACTTCAAAGGTAATGTTGGTGGAGGCGGGCGTTGTTTCGTCCCAGAACAGGGCATTCCAGGTTGCCCCGGAAATCCCGGTATCTAAAACCTGAGAGGCGATGGTGCCGGTCGAAACGTACATACCTTCTTCCGAACCTACGCTAGTTGTCGGCTCTGGGGAGGCGTATTTGCGGACTCTCACATTGTCAAATCTAGCGTATGTTCCGTAATGATTTGCTAATCCAATTTCACCTGGTCCTGAATATTGTGTGTCGGTTGCAGTAGACTTGAGGCTGTCGTTACTGTATATCCCGAATGTTGAGCCATTTATAACCAGTTTTGCTTTCTGCCATTGATTCGCTATACCAAATCTCGTTACTGCCGTACCAAAGACTGCCCATCCGCTATATGGAGGTTTCATCCAAGGCGATTCGGTTCCAGTGCGGCAATCCCACCTTCCTTTGTAGCCGGTATTTGCAGAATAATTCCCCCTGAATATTATTTCGGGGAGGGCTACTGTCGCCGGATAGATATCAGCCTCAATTATCCCATTTTGGAATGTGCTGTATGTTGCATCCGAGCCGATAGCGGCAAATCCATAAGGAGAACTTGTAATGCCTCCACTGATTTCTAAGCACGGAGCTGGATTGCCATAACTGGATGTAATGGCTACCTGCGTACCTATGTGAATATTCCATTTGCTCAGGTTCCCACTAAAATCATCAAAAAATACAAAGGTTGCTGCTCCATCACTAGCGCTGCTGGCAGCGGCATTGCCATAATACATGTAAATTGTTTTAGACCCTGAAGGGACGGAGGGGACTTTGACCCAGAAGATGGCCGAGGTTGAGGCAGTGTAGCTTTCTCGCCAGTGAGGAAGCAGGGTTGAGCCATCAGCATCTGCAAACCTAATATCATCGAAGTTAGGCTTCATGTCGCTATCATAGGTTACATTAACCTTAACTTGATAGTCAGTCAGGCTGGAGCCTGTGTTGTTTATAGTTATAGGTTTCCTCCGGCTCCAAAACGTGTTATACCAACCACTCTTTACCGCCAGCTTGACATCTCCGGGACTCGACGAGGTATCGACATTACTTGGAACGCCAGCATTAAAGTCTGCCTGGGTGGTTTGCATCCACTGGCTAGAGATCCAAGCCTCGAAGGTGTTACCAGCATTCGGCTCGGCATCAGTGAAATATGCCGTAGTGCCTATACCAGCTTGGCCGGCAATTAAGCCAACCAATAGCAAGACCATTAATAGCCTGTGCATCATTCGCTCCGCCAAATTTCCTCTTCCGCTTGTCTGGAGCAGACTAGAAGAGACTAGGGGGAGGGACCTGGTGCCTCCCCCTCAGTCCTATCTCGCATATTAATTATGGATTATTGGCAGTTTGTTCGGCATCAAAGACAAAGGCAACGGTGCAGGTAGTGCCCTGGTAGCTATCGTCTGTATCCAGAGGCAGCGTCGCCTTGAAGCGAAGCCTCTCGCTGGCTAATGAAGCAAGTGTTCTATCGCCAGCCTGTCCACCCTGCGCCGGATTACCAAAGAAGGCCGATGACAGCACGCCATTGGGCCCATAGATGTTTGCTGCCCCGACCAGATCGTCATCTGTATACCATATTCCATCAACACCGGGGCCTGTCACCACATCAATGGTCAAATCGAGCTGCTCATCAAGGGTGCTAGTGTCATCTGCGGTGGTAGTCATAGCATACCTTAGCTCCAGACTACCGTTGTTAGTGACTTCGAGACCGCCGTACTCTACGTCACCCGGCGCCATATTTGACACGGTAAACATGGCAGTGGCTGGGTCAATGCCGAGAATCACTGTGCCCGTTGTGAAAACATTGTCAGGGTTGGTCTCCTGGTCAGTAAATACGGCCATCGCCCCGGCTGTAATCAAGGCTGCCAGAACAGCGATTATCATCAGGCTTGTTAATATCTTTCTCACTTGTTTCACCTCCTTTTCGTCTAATTAGGTTTCCTCGAGTTAATATTTGCTAATATTACCTATTACATATCTAGCTCCTTTTTGCCATTTGGCGAATTTCCACTTTAGGTTTGATTGGCACATGTCAACCTTTCCTAAATCATTTAATCACACATGGGATACATGACATATTTCAATTATACCTAAGCATTCTCAGATGTAAATCACCAGAATGGCCTAATTTGAGCAGAAAATAGTACTAGGACGATAGTGATGGATGGAACGGGTGATTAGAATGGCGAGGCTACAGGAAGCGAAGAGTCTGTCGGTTATAGCAGGCGAGGGATAATACCAGGCAAATTGCACATAAAGCCAATTTGTTCACTGATGTCTGACCGCTTACTTTATGCCTCTAGATAAATCACATCCTCTAAGCCTTTGAAATGAGGGTCAGAGGTTACCACAGGGCTCTTCCCGAACTCCTTCACATAGTTTTAGGCGTATGTTGGCTTATCTGATTTCTGGTTTTCTTTTATGCCAGTCGGTGGCTTGCTCATAGGCGAAGGCGATGCGCAGCAGTGTTTCCTCGCCAAAAGGCTTGCCTATGATTTGCATGCCCACCGGCAGGTTCTCAACGAAGCCGGCAGGTACGGAGATAGCTGGGATTCCGGCTATGTTCATGGGCATGGTGCATAGGTCGCTCAGATACATCTGCATTGGGGCTTCTAACCTCTCTCCCAGCTTGAAAGGCACTTTGGGCGAAGTTGGGGCGACCAGGGCATCGTATCTTTCGAAAACTTTGTCGAATTCCCGTTTTATGAGTGTACGCACCTTCTGTGCCTTGACATAATAAGCGTCATAATAGCCTGCGGACAAAGCATAAGTGCCGAGCATTATACGCCTTTTGACCTCGGTCCCGAAGCCAGATTGTCGTGTCTTCTCCGTTGTCTCGATTACATTGCCGGCGTCTCGGTCGGAAAAGCCGTATTTCACTCCATCGTAGCGAGCCAAATTCGCTGAGGCTTCAGACGGAGCGAGTATATAGTAAACAGCCAGAGCGTATTTGGTATGAGGTAGAGAGACTTCCCAATCTATTTCCGCACCGAGTTCACGTAGCTTCCCTATGGCTGCTTCTAGAGCCGCTCGTACTTGGTTCTGCATGCCCTCGACAAAGTATTCCCTGGGGATGCCAATTTTTAGCCCTTTAATGTCGCGAGTTAGTTGCCGGGTGTAATCCGGGATAGGATAAGGCACTGAGGTTGAGTCTCTGGGGTCGTAACCGGCAATCGCATTCATCACCAAGGCGCAGTCAGTGACGTCCTTGGTTAGCGGTCCAATTTGGTCGAGAGAGCTGGCGAAAGCAATCAAACCGAAACGGCTGACCCGACCGTAGGTTGGTTTAAGCCCCACCACGCTGCAGAGTGCAGCTGGTTGGCGGACGCTGCCCCCGGTGTCGGAGCCCAGAGCGTAAATAGTCTCATCAGCAGCTACGGCGGCTGCTGAGCCACCGCTGCTACCTCCGGGGACACGAGCTAAATCCCAGGGATTGTGGGTGGGGAAAAACGCGGAGTGCTCCGTAGAAGAACCCATGGCAAACTCATCCATATTCGCTTTCCCGACTATTATCGCCTTTTGTCCCTTCAGTTTCTCTATCACCGTAGCATCGTAGGGAGGGACGAAGTTTTCCAGCATCTTTGAGCTACAGGTAGTCCTTATCCCCTTCGTGCATATGATATCTTTGATTAAGGTAGGGATGCCGGTTAGAGGGGCAATTTCATGAGTAGTTTTGATGTAATTATCGACTTTCTCTGCCTCTTGCAGAGCGATATCTTCAACAATAGTGACACAGGCGTGGACCCTCCCTTCGACATGAGCGATTCGCTTCAGCACGGATTTTGTCAGTTCCGTCGAGGAAATTTTCCTTTGTTTAAGCAGCTTGTGTGCTTCGTGAATAGTCAGCTGGTATAGTTCGTTCGCCGGCACGTTTAGTACCTTTCTTTGAGATTGCGGCGCCGGATGATTTTGCGCCAGTCGCCGCCAGTTTTGCTGTGCATTTCCTTAAGCCTGGGGATGTATTGTATGCCTAGGAATATCCCTACGCCTGTGGAGTAGAATACTAAAGACAAGGGCTGGTCGTAGTGATCCACGTAAATAAACCCCGCAACAAACGGAAAAACAACGAGGAGTAAGCTATAGCTAAATGTGGGATTACGGGTGATGAGTAAAGCTGTAAAGAAAACAATGAACAGAAATGGAACTGCCCAGGGCATAAAACAAATGAGAATTCCGATGGCAGTGGCTGCTCCCTTGCCGCCACGGAACTTAAGAAAAACGGGAAAGATATGGCCCAATATGGCAGCTGTGGCGGTGAGGCCGGTAAGAAAATCAAAAGATGAGATCAGAGGAGCGCCTGACAACCACCGCACCAAGAGGATTGCTCCTATGCCTTTACCCAGGTCAGCCAGAGTTACCAGGACGGCCTCCATGAGCCCGACCTCGTAGAAAACATTCATAGCGCCCATGTTTCTGCTTCCAACATGTCGGATGTCTATCCCTTTTCTGAGGCGACCGGCAAGATATGCTGCAGGAAAAGAGCCAAGGACGTAGCCAACTATGATGGCGATGACTATGTTGTCAATCATTTGACTGATGGGCTCACTCCAGTATTGCCTGAACTTTGAAACAATCTCCCTCTTGTTTTGGTGCGTTTGATAGAATCTCAGCTTGGGAATATGATTCAACTACGTCGTCTTTCCTGAAGACATTCTGTAGTGGGATTGTGTGGGTCGCTGGCGGCACGTCGGCTGTATCGACTTCCTTGAGTATTTCGAAGTTCTCCAGGATGTTGGATAGCTGGAGGCCGAACTTCTCCACCTCCTCCTCGCCTAAGCCCAAGCGAGCAAGCCAAGCGATATGCCTTACTTGTTTGTAACTCAGTTTCATCTGAGCCTGACTACTACATTATAGCATTACGCTTCGTAGTATCACAGAGGTTGCTTGTCTTCAAGGACAAGGATTATAATGGAGGGCCATGCAAATCCGAAATGTTGTCTTGTTATCACATCAGGGTGCCGGAAAAACTTCACTTGCCGAGTTTATGCTCTTCACTTCAGGCACTATTCAGCGTCTAGGTAGCGTTGGGGATGGCACTACTACCTCAGACTATGACCCGCTCGAAGTCGAACGTCGTATGGGTGTCAACCTGTCCCTGCTGCCAATTCAGTGGCAGGGGATGAAGCTGAACATCATTGACACACCGGGATACGCTGATTTCATTGGTGAGGCAAGATCAGGATTGAGGGTAACCGAAGGAGCGATAATTGTGATATGCGCTGCGTCGGGTGTGGAGGTTGGAACAGAGCAAATGTGGAGTGATACTGAAAAAGGGAATCTGCCCCGCTTAATATTTGTTAATAAGATGGATCGTGATAACGCTGATTTCCTTTCTACCTTGAAAGGAATTCAGTCCAAGTTGTCACCAAGATGTTTGCCTCTTCAATTACCCATAGGTTCACAAAAAGACTTTCAAGGCATTATAGACTTGGTGACTATGAAGGCTTATATTGGCACAGACTCGCAGGAAGCTGAAATACCTTCGGCACTCCAGGAACAAGCAGAAGCCAGTCGTGAGAAATTAATAGAGGCTGCTGTGGAAGCTGACGATGAACTCATTAACAAGTATCTGGAGGGCGAAGCCATAAACAACGAGGAAATCTTTGCTGCCATAAGAAAGTCTACTATCACTGGCAAGCTGGTACCTGTTTTTGCCGGCTCTGCTTTGAAGGGCATGGGCACCCGGCAAATTTTCAATGGTATTTGCTCCTACCTGCCTTCGCCCGAAGAAAATGGTGCCATTGTCGCTAAGAATGCTTCCACCAGCAATCAAGAAGAGATCAAAGCTGATTCTGAATCACCATTATCCATTCTTGTCTTCAAAACCACAGCAGACCCCTATGTGGGCAAGCTCAGTTATTTTCGGGTTTATTCAGGCGTTGTTTCTAGCAACTCCCAGGTTTGGAACGCCAACAAGAGTAGTATGGAACGGATTGGCCAACTTTTTACCATGCTGGGCAAGAATCAACAGACGGTGGCTCAAGTCACTGCCGGGGATGTCGGAGCAGTGGCCCGGTTGAGTCTAACCACCACGGGGGATACCCTCTGCGCCCGTGAGCATCCTGTGATACTCCCTGGTATCGAATTTCCTAAGGCCAATTTCGGCATGGCAATCCAGCCTCAGGCAAAAAGCGATTTGGACAAGATGAGCACAGTCTTACCCAGGATTTGTGAAGAGGACCCCTCTCTCCAAATACGGCGAGAGGCCGATACTAACGAGTTTATTATTTCCGGAGTTGGTGATAACCATCTGGAGATAACCAGGGAGAAAATACGTCGCAAATTTGGAGTAGAGGTGAGATTAGATCTGCCAATGATTCCTTACAAAGAAACTATTACTACATCAACCAAGGCGGAGTATAAACATAAGAAGCAGACCGGAGGACACGGCCAATATGGGCATGTCTTGCTAGAGTTGGAGCCTTTGCCTCGAGGTGGGGGATTTGAGTTTGCCAAGAAGATTGTGGGAGGGGCAATACCCCACAACTATGTTCCCTCTGTAGAGAAGGGAGTCAATGAAGCCAAGCAGGAAGGAGTTCTCGCCGGATATCCCGTAGTTGATGTAAAAGTGAGCCTTGTTGATGGTAGCTTCCATCCGGTAGATTCTTCAGACATTGCTTTTAAGATTGCGGGGGCACAAGCCTTAAAAAAGGGATTGTCTCAGGGACAGCCGGTATTGGTTGAGCCTATAATGAAACTTACTATAACCGTGCCTGAGTCGTATACCGGAGATATCACCAGTGACCTTAATACTAAGAGGGGACGCGTGCTTGGAATGAATCCCGGCAATGGCATCAATGTCATTGAAGCTCAGGCACCTTATGCGGAGCTGCTTCGTTATGCCCTGAATTTAAGGTCACTGACGCAAGGGCGCGGCAACTTTGTTATGGAATTTGGCCACTACGAAGAGGTGCCCGCCCATCTCAGTCAGAAAATCATCGCTGAGAGGAAGAACGCGGGTTAGCTGGCGGTTGCCGCCTGAACCTCGTCTGCTATCGTGGTGCCAAGTAATAGGTTTGCTCTCGGGGCGCATTCTACCCAGCTAATAACCCCTTTAGCTTGTTAGTAAAGGCTGGTACCACGTCTTCGTACTTGCCCACCACTCCAAATTGCGCCTCCCTGAATATGTTTGCTTCAGGATCCTTATTAATGGCTATGATGTGCTTAGAACCCGAACATCCAGCGGTGTGTTGGCTAGCACCTGAAATAGCTATAGCAATGTATATATCAGGGGCAACAATTTTCCCAGTAAGGCCGATATGCAGCCCCTCTGACACCCAGCCATTATCAGCAGGAGGACGTGAAGCGCCGACCGCACCATGTAGCAAATCGGCTAGCTCCTTCAATATGGTCTGGAAAGGTTGAGGGCCGCCCATTCCTCTGCCTCCAGAGACAATTACAGGGGCATCCTCAAGCTTAATACCAACTGCCTCTTCCTTAACAGTTTCCAGCACCTTTGTCCGCACCTTCGACGTATCTATGTCAATCTTAGTGGGTATGACCTCTCCTTTTCTTGAGGCATTACGCTCCAACGGTGACATTGCCTTGGTTCTCACGGTAACCATCTGAGGCATAGACTCGCTGATAAATACAGCTTGAGCGTTGCCGCCGTAAACAGGGCGCGTTTGCACGAGCAATTTTGTCGCTGGGTCTATGCTTAGATTCAGACAGTCTGTTGTAACGCTGGTACCCAATCTGAAGGCAAGGCGAGGAGCCGAGTCTCTGCCCATGGATGTTTGTCCGATGAGTATCACCAGAGGGGAAACATCCCTGGCCAATTTTTCCGCGACTTGCATATAGGAATCAGCTTGGTATTCTTTGAGGGCAGGGTGTTCCACAGCATAAACCTTATCTGCTCCAAAGGCAATTGCTTCTTTGGAAGCTTCGCCAACTTTGTCGCTGGCTAGCAAGCAAGATAGGTTTTCCTTTAACTCATCAGCAAGCTTCCTGCCACATCCCAGCAACTCGGCGGTAATGGAAGCTAACTTCCCATCTGCCAACTCACCACAAACTAATACACCTTTGTATTCAGCCATTGTTTCCTCCTTGACTTTAGAGTAATTTGGCTTCCCTGAGCCGAACAGCCAGCTTAGCCCCAGCTTCCGCAGCAGTGTCTCCTCCGATTATTTCACACTTGGATTCCTTGACCGGCTGGAAGAGTTTATCTAATTTGCTGCGCCTTCCCGCAGCGCCGAGTTTTGAAGGCTCGAGCCCGATATCAGCTGGTTTCCAAACGACGGGTTGTTTCTTGGCTGCTGCCATGATTCCTTTCAATGTGGCATAACGAAGTGCTCCTATCCCGCTGGTCACTACAATTACGGCGGGAAGCGTCACCTCAACTACCTGATAGCCGTCAGGGATAACTCGCTCAACCTTTGCCTTTCCAGCGGTGACTTCCACCTTGCGAGCTAACGTTACAGCCGGGATTCCCAGAATCTCGGCAACGCCCAGACCCACTTGCCCCGCATCCCAGTCAGATGATTGTCTGCCACAGAAGACGACGTCGTATGTCCCTATCTTCCTTATTGCTGCGGCCAGGGCATTGGCAGTTGACCAGCTATCGCCATCTTCAAAAGCCTTGTCCTCGAGGAGGATAAGTTCATCAGCGCCTACGGCTAGAGATTTCTTAATCACATCGCGAACGAAGTTATTGCCCAAGCTGAGCGCCGTAATCTTGCCCCCCGCGGTATCCTTGATCTTGAGGGCAGCTTCTAAGGCAAATTCCTCATATTGACCAATTACAGGTTTCACCTCTGCTGGCAAGGTCATTTTGTTGTTTACCACCTTAAATACAGCAGGTGGTGCCTCAGGATCAGGCACTTGTTTGCAGCAAACGATCATGTTAACTGCCATTTTCTAACCTCCTTGAAGAATTTTGGAGCCAAAGGATGATATGGGAAAATCCGCCTTTTGTCAATAAACGGAATCGAGTGCATTGGATATGATTGATTTTGGGGATTATGTGGCAATAGTTACTTGCCTTGCGGAATTAGTGCTAAAATAGGCAAAAATCGTTATATAGAGCGTAATATGCAATCTCTGGGACAAAACGAATTGAATGTCCGCTCAATTGCCAATGGCAAGCTGACCTGGTTCTACATCGAAAAACCTACTCCGCAGGAAGTCGCATTCTTGGCCCAACGCTTTCATTTTCATCCTCTTGATCTGGATGACGTCCTCAGCCGCATACAGCGTCCCAAGATTGATGAGTATGAGGATTACTTGTTTATGGTGCTGCATTTCCCGGTATTTGATCAAGAGAATCGCATAACCAGGCCCAGTGAAATAAATATCTTCGTTGGTGAGAATTACGTTGTGACCGTTCATTGCACTGGCGACCTCAAGGCGCTCGCTGCCTTCTTCCAGGAATGCGAGGATGACAAGGAAAGTCGCGAACGTTACCTGGGACGAAGCTCGGGATTCCTTCTCTATCACATCATTGATAGATTGGTTGGCTCCGGTTTTCCTATACTAGATAAAGTCACCCAAAATCTTGATGATATAGAGGATATTATCCTCACCAAGCCCGTTCCGGAGACTGTCCGCGAGATTTCCCTGGTTCGCCGAGACCTTATTTCCTTCCGCCGCGTCATTCATCCCCAGATCGCGGTCATTGAGACTCTTGAAAGGGAAGAATATCCTTTCTTCAAGGAGGACCAGGAAGTCTATTTTGGTGATATCGCTGACCACATTCGCAAAATCTGGGATGGGCTGGAGGACTGCAAAGAGGTCATAGATGGGCTTGCCGACACCAGCAATTGGCTAACCTCACATCGAATTCAGGAGATAATGCGGATACTGACTATCATAATGGGAATTCTGGCACCGCCTACCCTGATAGCCAGCATCTACGGTATGAATATCCCGCTGCCCGGCGGAGTAAACAGTGGTAGCCTTTTACCTTTGGGTATTTTGCTTGCCCTTATGGCGGTTACAGCGGGCGTCATATTTCTCTACATGCGCCGTCGGAGATACCTCTAGGTCGTCCAGCAAAATCAGTTACCTTTGTTCAAGCCAGCCATGGAAATCAAGTTCGTTGCAGATAACAATGTGGGCAAACTGGCTCGATGGTTAAGGCTGATTGGCTATGATACTCTATTTTTTGAGCAGAAAGACGATGCTCAAATGATTAAGATAGCTCTTGGCGGGGACAGGGTGATTCTGACCAAAGATGCCCAGTTTACGAAAAGACGCCTGGTCGCAAATGGCACACTCAAAACCATACACATTGAACAGGATGACCCTAGGCTCCAGGTACAGGAAGTAGTGAGAACTTTGAAGTTAGATCATCATTTCAAACCCTTCTCGCTTTGCCTGGAATGCAATAGAGTATTGGTAGCTCGGGATAAGGAGGAGGTGAAAAATCTCGTTCCCGACCGCGTTTTTGAAACCCAAACTCAATACACACAATGTCCTGCCTGTCATCGCATCTACTGGCCGGGCACGCACTGGGAGGCCATGGGCAAGGAGTTACAAGACCTGCAAAGTGAAGGTGACGAAAATCATGCTTCTATCTGACGCCGATCTTCGTAGAACTTAGATAGTGGCATGGATCAGATAGTAGTGCTATACTCAGCCCACAATACCAGGAGTATACGAATAAAGCTAAGCACCTATGTTATTAGCGATTGATATTGGGAATACCAGCATTGCCATAGGGGTTTTTGAAGGTGAGAAACTCCGTACTACCCGGCGCATGGCCACGAGTATTCAGCATATGGCAGATGAATATGCCACCTTCTTGCTCAATATACTGAATCACCAGGGGTTTTCTGCATCCGATATAAAAGAAATAGCCATGTGTAGTGTTGTTCCCCCACTAACAACCACATTTGTAGACCTGTCGCAGCGGTACTTTCATATCACACCATTGGTAGTAGGAGCCGGAGTCAAGACTGGCGTGCGCATCCGCATGGATAACCCAAGAGAAGTTGGCGCTGACCGCATCGTTGACGCTGCCGCTGCCCACCATCTCTATGGTGGTCCGGTGATCGTCGTTGACCTGGGGACAGCTACCACCTTTGGCATTGTCTCAAAAAAAGGCGACTACATTGGCGGTGTTATCGCCACCGGCATCGCCACTGCCGCCGAGGCGCTTGTCACCAGAACAGCGCAGCTACCTCGTGTGGAATTGACCTGTCCCAAGCGTGTTATCGGGACTAACACTGTGGCTGCCATGCAGTCGGGCATTATCTTTGGCTATGTCGGGCTTGTGGAGGGTATGGTAGCTCGCATCCGAGACGAATTGGGGGAAAAGGCAATGGTGGTAGCTACCGGCGGTTATGCCGAACTCATCGCCAATGAAACAGCCGTGATTGATAAGGTAAACCTTGATTTAACTCTAATTGGATTGCGCCTGATCTACGAAATGAATAAGGAGCAGTAATGCTTAGAAGCAAAACCATAGTTTTGGGAGTGACAGGAGGCATTGCTGCCTACAAAGCGGCAGAGATTGCCAGCCAGTTGACTCAGGCAGGGGCTAAGGTGAACGTAATTATGACTGAAGAGGCCGTCCAGTTCATATCGGCTGTTACCTTCCGGGCGCTTACAGGTAGGCCAGTAGTCACTGAAATGTTTGATTTGGCCTCTGAATTCAGTATTGAGCATGTCTCTCTAGCCAAAGCCGCCGATATAGTAGTCATTGCCCCGGCTACCGCCAACATCATTGCCAAGCTGGCTGCCGGCATTGCTGATGAAATGCTATGCTGCACGGTATTGGCTACCAAGGCGCCGGTGCTTATTGCCCCAGCTATGGAAACCAATATGTATACTAATCCTATCACCCAGGAAAATCTGTCTAAACTCAGGGCTCGCGACTTTGTGATTGTTGGTCCAGCCACAGGCTGGTTGGCCTCGGGCAAAGTGGGCTTGGGGAGACTCGCCGATATCAATGATATTATCGGCAGTGTTCGCCAGGCGTTGGGTAGGGGTGGAGACCTGACAGGCAGGCATATTGTGGTTACTGCCGGCGGCACTCAAGAACCTGTCGACCCGGTTCGCTACCTGAGCAACCGCTCATCGGGTAAAATGGGCTATGCTCTGGCTGAGGCAGCTCGCGACCGCGGAGCCAAAGTGACACTGATTTCAGCCCCTGCTTCGTTGCCGGAGCCCGTAGGCGTTAATGTCATCCGAGTCTGCACAGCTGAGGAAATGCGTCAAGCGGTAGAGAATGTAACTGTCCAAGCTGATTCTCTAATTATGGCTGCCGCCGTAGCCGACTATCGCCCGAGAAAGAGAGCTAAAGATAAGATCAAGAAAGGGAAAGCCGGATTAACCTTAGAGTTGGAATGCACCCCGGACATTCTGGGCACTGTTAAGGGGGATTTCATTAAGGTAGGCTTCGCCGCTGAAAGCAGCAACGTATTAGAAAACGCCAGGGCAAAGTTGAAGCAAAAGAGGCTTGACCTTATCGTAGCCAATGATATTACCGCTAGTGATAGTGGATTTGGCACTGATACCAATCGAGTGACCATAATCGACCGCAAGGGCAAGATTGATAGCCTGCCTCTCCTCTCGAAACGAGAGGTTGCAGATAGGGTTTTGGATCAGGTGGCTGCGCTTTTGCCAAAACCAAAATCCCGCCGGTCAAGCAAGTGTTGAATTTATTCAGATACCAGGATTTGTTTTTGGCTGACAGCCGGCAGCTGAGATAGGTTAGAATCAATGTCCGAGATACCCAAAGCTTACGAGCCAGGAAAGATAGAAGGCAAGTGGTATGATTTCTGGCTGCAAGAGCGCTATTTCACTCCGAAAATAGACCCTAACAAGAAGCCTTTTGTTATCGTTATGCCTCTTCCTAACGTCACTGGTGACCTCCACGTAGGACATGCCCTGTTTGTAACGCTGCAGGATATGATGACCAGGTGGCACAGGATGATGGGGGAGCCTACCTTATGGTTGCCGGGAACCGACCATGCCGGTATTGCCACGCAGGTGGTTGTTGAACGGCAACTGGCAAAGCAGGGCAAAACCAAAGAAGAGATCGGGCGCGAAGAATTCACGAAACTGATCTTAGAATGGGCCGACAAGAACAGGCATGACATCAGGCACCAACAGCAGTTACTGGGGGCTTCCTGTGATTGGACCAGGGAGAAATTCACGCTGGATGAAGGTCCCAGCAGGGCGGTGCGGATTGCCTTCGTTCGTTTGTACGATAAGGGGCTAATCTATCGCGGGGAGCGAATGATAAACTGGTGTCCCCGCTGCCGGACGGCCCTCTCTGACCTCGAGGTAGAACATAAGAATATTATCGGATACCTTTACTATATCCGCTATCCTCGGACTAATGGTAAGGGCTTCGTCACCGTCGCTACTACTCGACCAGAAACTTTCCTTGGCGACACGGCTGTGGCGGTAAATCCCCAAGATAAACGGTACAAGAATCTCATAGGCAAGAATGTCAACCTTCCCATCATAGACAGAGAAATTCCCATAATTGCCGATGCTGCTGTTGATACGCTTTTCGGCACCGGAGCATTGAAAATAACTCCAGCCCATGACCCCACAGATTTCGAAGTGGCTCAGCGTCATAATTTACCACTGGTAGCTATCATGAACCCTGATGCCACTATGAACGAAAACGCCGGTCCCTATCAGGGACTGGAAAGGTTTGCCTGTCGAGACAAGGTACTGGCCGACCTTAGAGACAGGGAACTTCTGGAGAAAATTGAGCCCTACTCTCATTCGGTAGGACATTGTTGTCGTTGCCAGACGATGATTGAACCTGCAGTTAGTCTGCAGTGGTTCATTCATACACAGCCTTTAGCTAAAACTGCCATCGAGGCTGTTAAAGACGGCAGGATCACGATAATTCCGGAACGGTTTACCAAGATATATTTTGACTGGATGGAGAACATCAGAGACTGGTGCATCAGCCGGCAACTGTGGTGGGGACACCGCATCCCGGTATGGTACTGTCATGACTGTGCTAAGGTAACAGCCTCGGTGGATGAACCAATGGCTTGTGTTCATTGCGGTTCAAAACAGCTCATCCAGGACCCTGATGTCCTTGATACCTGGTTTAGCTCAGCCCTATGGACACATTCTGCGCTGGGCTGGCCGGGGGACACTGCTGACCTTCGCTATTTCTATCCCGGCTCGGTAATGGAAACTGGCTATGACATCCTTTTCTTTTGGGTGGCCAGGATGATCATGATGGGCCTGGAGAACATGGGCGAGGTACCATTCCACCACGTCTACCTCCATGGGCTGATCAGGGATAAGGGTGGAGAGAAGATGAGCAGAAGCAAACTGCAAGCGAACGCTATGAGCCCCACCGAGCCCATAAGCGAATATGGTGTTGACGCTCTCCGGTTCGCTCTGACTGTAGGCAGTACGGCGGGTAACGATATGAGTCTCGGCCAAGATAAATTGCAGTCCGGCCGCAATTTCGTCAACAAACTGTGGAATGCCAGCAGATTTATCCTTCAGAGCCGGGAGGTTGAAAGGTTAGAGACTCGAACACCGGAACTGCAACCGCAGAGAATGGAAGACCGATGGATTAATAGCCAGCTGAACCGCCTCATCAAAAGTGTCACCGAGCTGATGGAAGGCTTTCAATTTGGTGAAGCCGAGCAGCAGATCTACGATTTTGTCTGGTCGAAGTTCTGTGATTGGTATGTTGAAATTGCCAAGATAAGACTTCGTAGCCAGTCGACTCCTTCGCCCCTGCCCTTCTTGACCAATACGTTGGAAAAAGCGTTGCGACTTCTACATCCTTTCATGCCTTTCGTCACCGAGGAACTATGGCAAAGCTTGAAGCAGCGCCTGTCTGGCGGCAGTAATATGCCAGCCTCCATAATGATAGCTCCTTATCCCGCTGCTGATGATAAGGCCTTTGCTCCAGAAGCGGAGCGGGTGATGGATTCCGTAATGGAGATTGTCCGCTCTATCCGCAACGTTCGCGCTCAACATAAGGTGAACCCAAGCAAGTGGATCGAAGCCCGAGTTTATACTGGTGATCTTGTGTCGAGTCTTAGCGCCGAAGTAAGCATGATAGAGACACTGGCTAAAGCTCGCCCCTTGACAATTCTCGATCGCCAGAAAAGGGAGTCCACCAAGGATAAAGACCTGGTCCTGGTGTTGAAAGAGGCCGAAGTAGTTGTTCCTCTGGCGGGCATCGTGGACCGGCTGACCGAGGAACAACGACTGACAAAGGAAAGAGATGAAGTAACAGAAAGAATCGGTCAGCTTGAATCCAGGCTAAAAGACGAAGCCTTTCTAAGCAAGGCGCCAGCTCAAGTTGTGGAAAAAGAGACGCAAAAGCTTGCTATGCTTGAAGATAAATTGGAGAGACTAAACCAGGCACTATCTCAACTGAACTCATCGTCAGCTGATAGCTGATAGCTCTCAGCCTTCAAGGGTGGAATGGTAAACCCGCCTGGCTTTCAGGTCTGATATCTCGTGTAACTTCGTGAGGGCTTTCTTGGTGTCACTGGCCACACGGGATTTATCACGGGTCTTCATCCGGTATTTGAATAGCCAGTAGGTAAATTCATTAAGCTCATTCAGTCTTATAGACCTGAGTTGAGGATAATGTCTCTCGCTTCTGAACTGCTTTAGAAGTGCGGCTTGAGTAGCACCATAAATACGCTGGTGGGCCTCGTCAACTACTCCGTTATCGTTGTTCAAACCTAAGACTCTCTTTTTCTTTCGTATCTCTTCAATCACGGACAAAAGGAGAAACTGCTCCACAAGAATGCCATAGAAATAGTTGAGGTGGCCCCGATATTTAGAAGCACCGATTAGATTCTTGAATTCGTCTTTAGATAATTCTACTGGCGGTATACCGAAGAAGAGAAGATTTGTCCGCTCCTTTTCGGGAACAAGTTCGTCGAGCTCTTCACACAGCCTCTCTGTCAGGACCAGCCAATCGAAAGCTTCGTTGTCAACAAGATACTGATAATGCCGTCCGGAGTAATCCTCTTCAGGACTGCTCCATAGGCGAACGGCTTCGAGCAGGGCCACATACCAGTTCCTGCCTTCACCAATAGCATTTTTCAGTCCCTGGATTGCCTGAGTATCTCCGGTGGGCACTCCAGCCACCTCCACAATTGTTGGGCAACGTTACATTATAGCTCCACCAGCCCGAGGGCTCAAGGCACAGAATCCTCTGGTGTGATCCGACGGTAGTCCTTGCCGTTACGAGTATATCTATAAGTTAACAGGGTTTATTGCTTTGTGACATCGCTTGGCTTACGCAGTGGCTTGAAGACGCCGCGGGCACCTATCCTGGAGATAACATCTTCAGCTTCCTTGATTATCCGGTCTATCAGCTCCTTGACCGTGGGGATGTCGTGAACAAGGCCTACTACCTGTCCACAAGCCACTAATCCTCGGTCGAGGGCACCTGTTTCGTAGACCTCCAGCCCCCTCTTACCGCTGAGGAGCGACGCCAATTCCTCTATGGTAGCACTCCTTTTCTCCATCTCAATCACCTTTTCAGCAGTAGCATTTCTCAATACTCTCTCAGTATTACGTAAAGAACGCATTACGAACATGGTGTCGCGTTCTGACGACTTCACCAACCATTCTTTTACCTTGGGATGGATAGCACACTCTTGCGTTGCCATGAATCGAGTGCCCATATTAATCCCGCTTGCTCCCAGTGCCAGGGCGGCGACAAGTCCACGTCCGTCGCCAAAGCCTCCAGAGGCGATGACAGGAATGTCCACAGCATCAACAGTCAAAGGAATCAGGACGAGCGAGGTAACGTCCTCCTCGCCCGGGGCGCCGGCGCACTCAAAGCCATCAATGCTAATGGCATCGCAGCCTATCCGCTGAGCGGTGCGAGCGAAGCGCACTGCGGTGCACTTGTGTATCACCTTAACTCCAGCCGCCTTAAGCCGTTCCATATATTGCTCCGGGTTTCTGCCGGCTGTTTCCACAATCTTCACTCCGGAATCGATAACCGCATTTACATAGCCGTCAATATCCACTGGGCGAAGAGTGGGCAGCAGCGTTATATTTACTCCGAAGGGTTTATCGGTAAGCGTTCTGGTCTTCTTGATTTCGACGGCCAGTTCCGCGGGAGTTGGAAATGTAAATGCCGTTAAGATACCGAGCGCCCCGGCGTTGGATACTGCGGCTACCAGCTCGGCCCGGGAAAGCCACATCATTCCGCCCTGGGTGATAGGATGCTTGATACCTAGAAGCTCCGTTATACGTGTCTTAAACATGGTGTTTCCTCCTTGTGATATTTGCGGTTGATTATAACATTTAGGCGGTTAGCCCAGCACATTCACGCAGGCTTAAGCATTCCTGTTTCCCCTAAAAAAGGCTCTCTCTTTTCCATAGAAGCCCGCGAGCCTTCGGGTGGAAGACAGGGCTCTGCCCCGGTGTCCGAGTTCCGCGAGAAGTCGTAAGACTTTTGGGGGTTAGTTTAGTGATTATTCCTATCTAAAACAGCCAGCAATTCTTCCAGGGGCAGAGTATTCAATATATGTTGCGGCTCACACCACGCCCGCCGGGCGACGCCGACCCCGAATCGCATAAGGGCCAGATGAGCAATGCTGTGGGCATCGGTACCGATGGCGAGCTTCACCCCCAAATCTCGGGCACGAAAAGCGTGGATATCCTTCAGGTCGAGGCGGTCAGGCATGGCGTTAATCTCCATAATCTTATTATACTTGACTGCCGCCTGAAAGACGGCTTCGAGGTCTATGGCTACAGGCTCACGCTCTCCTATAAGGCGGCAGGTAGGGTGGGCAATCACGTCGACATCGGGGTTTTCTATGGCCGTTATTATCCTGTGGGTCATCTTTTCCTCGCTCTGGCTCATGGCCGAGTGGACGGCAGCAATCACTATATCCAGTTCGGACAGGATTTCGTGAGGCAGGTCCAACCTGCCGTCTGCCCGAATATCAACTTCGATGCCCGTAAGCACACGAATTCCCACTGAGCGCTCGTTAAGAGCTCTGATCTCAGCAACTTGTTCCCTCAGTCTATCCACGTCGAGCCCATGAGCAATGCCTCGCCCCGCGGAGTGTTCCGTGATTGCGATATATTGATAGCCCATATCTTGGGCTGCCAGAGCCAGTTCCTCGATGGAATCATGCCCATCGCTCCATTCAGTGTGTGTATGAAGGTCTCCCTTTATGTCGGATAGCTCCACGAGCTTGGGTATAGCTCCCTGCTCAGCCTTTTCTATTTCACCCTGTGCCTCTCTGAGTTCGGGTGGGATATACTGAAGCCCAAGCCGATGATAGAATTCCTCCTCCGTGGCAAATTCTTCCAGCTTGCCTGTAGCTATAACAGTTATCCCATATTCACTCAGCTTTAACCCCTGCTTGTTCCATTTTTCTCTCAGGGAAATATTGTGCTGTTTGTTACCGGTGAAATATTGCAGTACGGAGCCGAAGGAATCGTGTTCCACCATCCTCAAGTCAACTTGCAGTCCGCCGCTGACAATGACGCTGGCTTTGGTTGATCCCTGGGCCAGCACCTGTCTTACCTGGGGCAGTGCCACAAAAGCATCTATGACCTCCATGGGGTTATCGGCAGTGCCCATGAGATCGATATCACCCATTGTTTCCCGAAAGCGACGTAAGCTGCCCGCGGGAGTGAGATTGCTCACGCCGGGGATAGAGCGGAGGGTGGTTAGGATCTCCTCGACAATGGGCAAAGCTTCCCCGATGGGGATGCGCTGGTCTTTGCGGCGCAGCGCCTGGATTTGGTGGAGGATATTGTCAGCGGTCTTATCGCCAAGGCGGAAGAGCTTGGCTACTTGCCCATCGTTGATTGCTCGCTCCAGTCCATCTACCGAGCTTATCCCTAGTTCGCCGGAAAGCTTGCCAGCCGTCTTGGGGCCAATCCCCGATATGGCCAGGAGTGTAGTTATCCCCTCGGGAAACTCCGCCTTCAGGCTCTCATAATAACCGAGCTTGCCAGTTCTTATTAGCTCAGTCGTCTTCTTCGCTATTGCCTCGCCCACGCCGGGAATGCTCTGCAAGTCCTCCCCTTCCTCAATCATGGCCTCCAATTCTCTGGGGTAATGCTCGATAGCCCGGGCTGCCTTCTGGTAAGCGCGAATCTTAAAGACGTTCTCTCCCTTAAGCTCCAGAAGGTCGGCAATATCCTGAAATACCTTGACCACCTCGCCGTTTTTCATGCCTTTGCTGGCCTCCTCCCCTCCTTATTATACCCTCGTTTCCTCGGCCTGTGACAATCGACCTGCCTTAAATCAGTTGCTGCCTGAGCGGACTGCCTAAATAGTGATTTATGGTACACTAATGTCATTAGAAGGCACTTGGGAACCGTTCATTAAAGATGTAATCCATCGCAACTGAAATGCAAGCGTATATCAAGAACAGGGTATTGGGGGGATATGACCTGAACCTTGTGGCGGTGGTCTGCATATCCACGCTGGTTTTGGTTCTCCAGCGTTATCATCCTTTAAACATCGATTTTCCCCGGGCAACGGAGCTCACTTACTGGTTGCTGGTTCCGCTGGCGGCGGGCTGGCTGCTTTTTCGTGACAAGCCCCGGGACTATGGCTTTCGCATTGGCAACTGGAAATGGGCGCTAATTTTGACCCCGGCCTGCCTTGCCGCCATGGCGCTGATTCTCTACGGGGCCAGCAAGATGCCCGAGTTTCGTTCCTATTACTACAAATATGCCATAGACTGGCCCGAGTTGCTGCTGGATACCGCCCTGTACATGTTTTCCTGGGAATTTGTGTTCCGTGGATATATGCTGTTCGGTCTGGAAAAATCGATAGGCAGGAGCGCCATCTTTGTGCAGGCCATTCCTTTTGTGCTGCTTCATCTGGGCAAGCCATTTTTGGAAACGCTGGCCTGCATCCCCGGCGGCTTTGGGTTTGGTTACGTGGCATACAAGACAAGGTCGTTTCTGCCTTGTTTTATCATACACTCCGGCATGTATATGATGATGGTCTCCTTTGTCAATTGGTAGTCCCTAGGTGCAGTCCCGCGCGGCGGTTAGAACGGGAGGGGAGGGAAGTAAGGGCGCACGTTGGCGGGGAACAGGATGAGGAGGGCTCCAACGATCGCCGGCCACTGGGCAAGGTATATTCCGAGCGGATGTCTTCCCGGCAGAGTCAAAGCTGAAACAATACGGTTGTTGAAGTCAGGAATACTGAACCTTCTGTTCCCTTGCGGGTAGAGAATTTTGCCGAAGAACATCCCGGCAAGGAAAAGGCCGAACCACGGCAGCAGCGGCATGTAGTCCATTATCGAGCCAAAGCCGTGTGGCATCAGCCCCAGCCAGAACAACCAGGGAAAATCGAAACTAATACCCCGAAGCTGAAAACCTATTATCATCAGAGCAATGCCCAGAATCAGGTTGACGAAGCGGAATCTCAAAAAGAATGGGGCGAGCATGAATGCAATCCCGAAGAAGTGGAGCACGCCAAATTGAACGTAGTCCGGTCCGGGTATCAGCCATGTGGCTAGAGTGATCCCCATGCCCATCACGAATATCTGCAGGCCTCGGCGCAGAAACGGCGATGTTCTCTTCGACCTGGAATAGGCGATTGTGATCGAGACCCCGGCCAGGAAGATGAAAGTTCCACCGCCAAAGGTAAACCACAGCGGGAACCAGGGATACAGATATGAGGCGGTCGCGTGGATGCCAAAGTAGTCGATTAGAAGGAGTGTGTGGTAGGCTATCATGACTGCGATAGCGTTGGTGCGCAAGAGGTCTATCTCCCAGAAACGGCTCCGCCGGGTTGTGCTGGTCTGAGTGGTATCTGCCATCTGTCTATCTTTCGGGCACGATTTTATCATGTTTCGGTCATTATTGTCTCGTGCTCCGGCGTTTCTGGGGTTGTGGGGACATAATAACATAGAACTCTTACCGTTTAGGCTGCGTGTTTAATGTGGCATGATCACAATACAACATTCCCGCCTTGTGTAATGAGGTGACAAAACAGGCTTTTGTCTGATTACGGGGGAAAGTCTAATTCAGGCCCCAGCCCGTGATATTGCACTGCCAGTAGTCGTCGTATCTCACAGCGACCACGTTGCCGTTGCCACTAAGTCCTACCAGTCGCCGACATTGCACTGGTCGTCGCCGTTGTATCCCACGGCGACCACGGTGCCGTCTTGCGTCAGCCCCGCCGTGTGACTAGAGCCTGCGGCGATCTGGGTGATGCCTGTCCAGTTGCCAACATTGCATTGCCCGTCGCCGTTGTATCCCACGGCGACCACGGTGCCGTCGGACTTAACCCCTACCGTGTACAAGCTGCCTGCGGCGACCTGGATGATGTTCCTCCAGCCGCCGACATTGCACTGCCCGAAGGTGTTGCTTCCCACGGCGAGCACAGTGCCGTCGGACTTAAGCCCCACTGTGTGACTATAGCCTGCGGCGACCTGGATGATGTTCCTCCAGCCGCCGACATTGCACTGCCCGGCACCATTCCAACCCGCGGCGACCACGGTGCCGTCGGACTTAAGTCCCACTGTGTGACTATAGCCTGCGGCGACCTGGATGATGTTCCCCCAGCCGCCGACATTACACTGCCCGGCACCATTCCAGCCCGCGGCGACCACGGTGTCGTCGGATTTGAGCCCCACCGTGTGACTAGAGCCCGCTGCGATCTGGACGATCCCCGTCCAGTGCTGGATCTCGAGCTGCAAGGCTATGCCAGATCCCACGATGACTGCGCTACCATCAGCCTTAATTCCTACCGTGTGACGATAGCCTGCGGCAACCTGGATGATGCCCTGCCAGCCGCCGACATTGCACTGTCCATAGTAGTTCGAGCCCACGGTGAGTACAGTGCCGTCGAACTTAACCCCCACAGTATGATACTCGCCGCAGGCGAGGTAGGTGATGGGGTATTGGGGAGATCCCCAGGGAGATGGATAAACACTCTGAGAACAGCCTACCATCCCGACAAGTAAGCCTACCGTGACCAAAAGAATGCTAAGTCTTGCCAAATAAAAAACTTTCTTCATGCTCGCTTCCTTTTCTGCCAACTTAGTTTCATACTATATCAGCACTCCTGCACGGTCAAGATTACAAAGGTACCATTACTAAAGACATTGTCGATTGTTCAGTCGGGACGAATTCACTCCAATTTGGCTGGTGATATAAATAGCAGATAAGCATGTGGCAATCATAAAATGGGTCGATGCTAATTTCTGTCCTGGTATTCCTAGTGGGATTTCGATGCCGTCATAGTATAATGAGATTGTGGCCAAGGAAGGGACACCACTGTTGCTGCTTTTTGACGGCAATGCCCTGGTGCACCGCGCCTTTCACGCTTTGCCTCCGCTAACCCAGCACAAGACGGGGGAGCTCGTAAATGCCGTCTATGGCTTTGCCAGTACCTTGCTCAAAGTATTTGCCGATTTCAAGCCGACTCACTGGGCCATTGCCTTTGACCGTCCCACCCCGACCTTCAGACACAAAATGTTCGAAGAATACAAAGCCCAGCGCCCGGCCACGCCCGAGGAATTGAAAGGCCAGATACAAAAAGTCCACCAGTTGGTGGAAGCCTTCCATATCCCCGTTTTTGAAATTGACGGATTCGAGGCCGACGATGTCCTGGGCACATTGAGCAGGCAGGCCGATGAGCAGGGCATTGAGACCATCATTGTTACCGGCGACAATGACATGCTGCAGGCTGTCTTGCCCCGGGTGAAAGCTCTTGCCCCGCGGCGGAGCTTCACCGATACCGTACTTTACGATGAACAGGCAGTGGAGCAGAAATACGGCATCAAACCGGAACAACTCGCTGACCTCAAGGCACTGGCCGGCGATGTCTCGGACAATATACCGGGCGTGCCCGGTGTCGGTGAGAAAACAGCCGCTAAGTTACTTCAGCAGTATGGCAGCCTCCAGGGAATCTACGACCACATTGAAGATATAGCGCCGCCCAGGTTGCGGGACACGCTACGCGAATATCGCAATCAAGTCTTTAAGAATAAGGAGCTGTCCACAATAGTCAAGGATGTTCCTATCAAGCTGGACTTGAAGACCTGCCAGGTCAGCCACTACGACCGGAACGAGGTAGCCAGGCTCTTCCAGGAGCTTGAGTTCATCAACCTGCTTCCCAGGCTGCCCCGACTGCAGGCTGAGAGCCATCCTTCCGTAGGGGCGGGTCTTGTACCCGCCCACCCGTCGGCAGTCAAATCCCACATGGTTAATACCGAGACAGCCCTGGAGCAACTCATAGCCGGACTGGAGGAAGCACAGGACCTCGCCATCGAGGTTGAGACTACTGGCGAAAAGGCCGTGATGGCCGATTTGATAGGCATAGCCATATCGCCGGGCCGGGGAAGGGCGTTCTATATACCTCTGGGCCACCAGGGCTTAAGCCGGCCGCCTCAACTGCCGCTGACCCGGGTCGCAACCGGGCTCAAGCCGATTTTGGAAAACGCCAGCACAAGCAAGATTGCCTATAACGGCAAGCATGTTATGGCGGTGCTGGCCGGCTGCGGAGTCAAGCTTGAGAATTTGAATTTCGACCCCATGCTCGCTGCTTATCTGGTCGGGGAGAAAAACCTGGGCCTTAAGGCTCTGGCTTTTAATAAACTGGGAATCGAGATAGCAACCCCCGCTGAATTAACCGGCACAGGCAAGAAACAAAGCTCCCTGGCCCTGCTGGAGGCAAGCCGGGTTGGCGACCGTGCCTGCGCCGGTGTGGACGTTGTCTGGAGCTTGAAGGAGCATCTCGAAGGCGAGCTGCGGCAGCAGGGGCTGTGGCAGCTCTTCACCGAGGTGGAGATGGCTTTGGTCCCGGTCCTGGTGGCTATGGAGACAAATGGGATTCTTCTGGATACCGGCCTGCTCCGTGAGATGTCTCTGGAGATGGGCAAGGAGCTGCTCAGGCTGGAGAAGGAAATCTACGGCAGCGTCGGACATCACTTCAACATCAATTCCCCCCAGCAATTGGGCAAGGTCCTCTTTGAAGACCTCCGGCTGCCCCAGTCCCGCAGAACAAAGACCGGCTACTCCACCGAAGCCTCGGTCATGGAGGCATTGAGAGGCGTTCACCCCGTAATCGAATTTATACTGCAATACCGCCAGCTCAGTAAGCTCAAGTCAACTTACGTTGATGCCCTGCCCGCCCTCATTAACCATAAGACTAGGAGGGTGCATACCACTTTCAACCAGACAGGCACGACTACCGGCCGGCTCTCGTCCAGCGACCCCAATCTCCAGAATATACCGATAAGAACTGAGATGGGGAATAAGATAAGGAAAGCCATCATAGCTCCGCCCGGGACGTACCTTCTGAGCGCAGATTATTCCCAGATTGACCTCAGAGTCCTGGCCCATCTTTCTCAGGACCCGAGTCTGATCGCGGCCTTTGCCCAGGACGAGGATATCCATGCCACGACTGCCTCCAAAATCTTCGGCATCCCGGTTGATGAGGTGACCGCCGAGATGCGCCGAAATGCCAAGACGGTCAACTTTGGAGTCATCTACGGCATGAGCGATTACGGATTGGAGCAAGCCACCAATCTCAGCCGGGAGGAAGCTGCTCAGTTTATCGCCCTGTACTTTGAGAAATATCCTAAAGTGAAGGAATATCTGGAAGCCACCAAGGAACAAGCCCGCAAGCTGGGCTATGTGCAGACAGTGCTGGGGAGGCGGCGGTTCCTGCCCGAAATCAATTCTGCCAACCGGATGGTCAGGGAGGCTGCCGAGCGCATGGCCATAAACGCCCCGGTGCAGGGCAGTTCTGCCGACATCATCAAGATCGCCATGATAAATCTACACCGGGAGATGGAGAAACGGAATCTCAAGAGCAAGATGCTGTTACAAATACACGACGAGTTGCTCTTCGGGGTGCCCGAGGGTGAAGTGGAGGAAATGAAGTCCCTGGTTGGCGACCTTATGCCCCGGGCTTTTCAGCTTCGAGTCCCTGTCAAGATAGATATAAAGCTGGGCGGAAACTGGGCCGAGATGGGATAGACCCGGATCCGGTGTGTCAATAGCAATCGTTAGCTGTAGGAAAAATAAGGAGGTAAAGAGTGCAAAAGAAGATGGTCGCTTTCTGCGGAATCGTGTGTGACGATTGTCGCACGTTTATCGCAACGCAGAGAAACGACAGAGAACTGAGGAAAGAAGTTGCCAAATCGTGGTCCACAGAGACGGAGACTCTCAAACCGGAAGATATGGACTGCGTAGGATGTCTGGCGACCGGGGGAAGATTGTTCAAGTTCTGTGCGACTTGTGAGGTGCGACGCTGCGGATATGAGAAAGGCGTTGAGAACTGTGCTTATTGTCGTGAGTTTCCTTGTGTGAAGCTTACTAGTCTCTGGAAATCTGAGGGGGCTACCAAATCGAAAACAACTCTTGAGGAAATAAGAAAAAAGCTTCAGGCCTGATACGCAGCAAAGTTGGCCTGGCGGCAACGTTTAGCTGCGCTTAGCCCAGATGCCAACAAGTTGGGACTTCACTTCTCAAAAGATAGGATATATAGATAGACGGGGCCCGATAGGGGGACTCAAGATATGCCGGAGCTGCCTGAGGTAGAGACCATTAAGAACGAGCTTGCGCCCTGGGTCGTGGGGCAAAGCTTCACCAAAGTCACTATCCCCGACGCCAAGTTGGTATGCGGTTGTTCTGCCGGGGAAGTCCGTCGCGGCTTAGTCGGGCATAAAGTGGAAAACCTGGAGCGCCGGGGGAAGTATCTCATCTTTCACCTGTCGAATGGCAGGTCACTGATTATTCATCTCAGGATGACCGGCAGTCTGCTGCTAGATCCCAAAGAAGTTGACCGCTATGCTCGGGCCGTCTTTCACCTCTCTAACAGACACCGCTTCGTTTTCAATGACCGGCGCCGGCTGGGAGTGATGTGGCTGGTGGACGATGCCGAGACTGTGGTCTGTAAGCTGGGTCCGGAGCCTCTGGACAGGAGCTTCACGGCGGACGTTCTGCGCCAGAGATTAAGCCGTCACCACATCCCCATAAAAGCAGCGCTCCTCGACCAGCATATCATCGCCGGGGTCGGCAACATGTATGCCGACGAAGCGCTCTTTGCCGCTTGCATTCACCCCCTGCGAAAAGCCGATGAGCTGTCGTCCAAAGAGGTGCGAACTTTACATAACAACATCCGCAGGATTCTTCGGGCAGCCATCGGCAGCAAGGGCGCCAGCGTGGATACCTATGTCCGTCCCGAGGGCGAACTGGGCACAGCTCATTTTGATTTCAAGGTTGCTCATAAGGGGGGCGAACCCTGCCCTGTTTGCGGCTGCCCCGTCGAGCGGATTGCCGTTCAGAACCGCGGCACCTACTTCTGCCCACAGTGCCAGCCTTCGGGCCACGGCATCTGACATAGAAGTCAGTAGCGGCTGTACTTGGACCAGCGAACAAAAGCTCATAGCAGCCAGCCTCGGAAGCTGAATTACACAGCGTCTTTGAATTCACGCTGCGATAACAAGCACCCGGAGTGTTGCGTGTTCGGAAATTGCCGGGAATAGTGGCTTCTTCAGCCGTTATTCCTTCGTCCTGAATAGCATCTCAAGAGGAGTTCCGACAGATCATGTTTCCGCACTTTCACGCCCATCACCAACCTACTCATTCATGGCGTACTCGCCATTCAAGACGGAAACATACTGTTGCCATACACTGTTATATTGCTCGGAATTTGGCACTGCCTTAATAAGCATGATCTTGACACAATAATCTCGTTGTGCATCCTTGGAACTATGATTGCCGTAGATTTGCATGGCAAATTGAGCAAAGTCACGCACCATGAAATCAAACATCTGGTTCAGAATGCCTGAATCGATTCCGCTGATACTGGCCTGCTCGAGGATGAGCTGGCCGTACACAACAATGGAAAACATCTCGCCCAAAGGCAGAGACCACGAGGGGTCCATATCCTGGGCCTCGTCCGGGCCCGCCTTCTCCAGCATCTCCCTGAAAATAGCTATCTGCTTCATGAAGGGGGCCACATTGGGCAGGCCCTTATTGGCCTCGAAGACAGGCTTGTAATCGTGGAACTGTATTTTCCCCAGTCCCTTGGTGGGGCCCTGATTGAAGAGGAACAGGTCATCTTTTTCCGAAAGGTCCGGAGCTACTGGCGGATACTCGGCGGGGTTGAAGAAGTAGTTCCGCATGAACTTGCGGATGAGCTGGATGTTCACGTGGACTGTTCCCTCGAGCTTGGACGGGCCCATGATGTCGGCGGCTGCCATGTGAAAGTAGGTGTCCTTTTCAAATCCCTTGGCTGCGATCACTTCCCACAGCAGGCTGACCACCTCTTCGGCCTGCAAGGTCACCTTCATCTTGCTCGTGGGGTTGTAAAGCAGGTAGCGGCGGTCGTTCTGGCTGGAATTCCTGAAATAATCAGTGGCGCGGCGCTGGTAGAGCTTCATGCCTACCAGGCGCAGCCAGGCATCCATGAAGTTCTTGCGCACGTGGGGCATGTCCGTGACCCGTATGCCGTAGAGGGTGCGGTTGGAGGCATGGGTGATAGCCTCGTAGAAGCAGTGTTCAGCGACCCCGATGGATCCGGGACCGATGTTGAATTTGCCGATGTTCACGGTGTTGAGCGCGCAGTCCCAGGCATGGGAGCCCCGGGAGAGGATGTCGTCCTTTGTGATGGGATAGTCGTGCAGAGCGAAGTTGGACACGTATTCCTGGTGAGAGACCACGTTCTTCTTGAGCTCGTAGGCTTTGTGGCGGTAGTTGGTGACGAAGAAGGTATAATCGTCCGTGCCGTCCCTGATCTTCCCCAGAGTGGACACCATTTCCGCTTCATTACCGTTGCCGATGTAGTATTTTTCCCCGTTCGCCACCCATGTGCCGTCAGGCATTGGTGTCAGTGAGGTTTCCGTGGAATAAATGTCGGCGCCGTGGTCCCTCTCGGAAAGGCCGAAGGCGAAAATCGCCCCTTCCTTGAGAAGCCTGGCTGCTTTCTTTTTCGCCTTTTCATTCTGGCTCATCCAGATTGGGCCCAGGCCCAGGATGGTCACCTGGAAGCAGTACCAGTAGCCCAGGCCGTAGAAGGACAGAAGTTCGGCATATTCACTGTTGCGGGCCGTGTCCCACCGACAATCGGGATCTCCGCCCGCATATTCCTTGGGCGTCAGCAGCTTGGCAAAGACCTGCTCCTTGCCGATGAACTCGACAAACTCCCTGTACCAGGCCTTCTTGGTGTAGTCATCGAGAATCCTGGCCTTGCCCATCTTTTCAAAGAAGGCAATAGTCTTGTTCATTATGGCTCTTGATCCCTCGTCGGCCATGAGGCTTCTATGCTTTTTGGGTTGTAGTAGATAATTCATCATTTCTCCGCTCCTGTTCGGTGGTTCGAGAACTTTACTAGAATTAGTCCATGCCGGTCAAGAATACTCCGCTACATAGACACAGAACCGCGGCAGCTATTTCCGCCCCAGATGCCAGCCCTCCACTCCGGGCGTCTGACATAGAGACTGCCAGCAGCAGGACATGCACCATCGACCGGGTGCTTCCCAGCTATCCTCAGACCTCACTGAACTGGCGAGTGGTATAATTAGCTGTGAGATTCATATTCCGGCTGTGTGATGATTCCCTCGGCGGATCTGGAGGAGCAATTAGGGAAGATGCCTAGTAATTGGCAATGCGCTGCGAGGAGCAGATGAATAAGTTGGCCTGCCATAGTCCTGTGAAACCGATTACGGCTATCATAGTTGGCATCATGCTTGTGCTAGGCGTTCTCGCGTTAAGCATTTGTGCAAACTCGGAAGGTATGGTGACCCCGCCAAATGACGAAGGGTTTGCCATTTACTTGACCAAACAGGATATCCCTCCCGCACAGATGGGAGCCCTAAGCCGCGTCAGGCTGAGCGACGAGCCTATTATCTCAATTAAAGATGTCATCACCTATAATGCTCAAACAAATGAGATAAAACTTACTGACGAAGCTTTTGAACGCATATCTCAGCTAGATGTAACAACCGGAGGCAAGTCGTTCATGGTCTGCGTTGATAAGGCACCTATCTATTGGGGGGCCTTCTGGGTCCTCTGGTCTTCCATGTCATTTGACGGGGTCACCATTTGGCTGCCACCCATCTTTGAGGAGCTAAATGTCATCAGGCTCGAACTTGGTTATCCCTCTTCGGCACTCTATACTGGTGAGGATCCCAGAAGCAACCCTGTGGTGATGGAATCGCTGGAGCAGGCTGGTAGGCTAATCAACAAGCCATCAATTGCAGCTATGGGGAGGCTACCCCGCTCGTTCAAAGGATACGAACTGTACTCATGGGAGGAAGACGCCGAATGGTACTTCACTTTGATCATAGGGACGGACCGTACTAAGACGACCGAGGAAATAACTTCCAAAGGGGATTTTGTCTCTGAAACGGGGTGGGTGAAGATCCAGGTGGTGGGTGCAGATGCGATTAAGGATGTTCTCAGCCGCCTGCCTGAGGGTGAGTCAGTCTTCTGGTGTGATGAGTTGCATATAGGGCAATCAACAGAGACAGATTTCCAGTTACCACCTGACGAGATTGCAGATGCAATCGAGGAATATGCTACGCAGCGCGGTTTAGACTTTGTGGTTACAGTATGAAGCTGTTGAAAACAGAGGGCGCGAAGAAGCATGTTCTAGGCAGCCAGCAAACAAGTTAGCGTCCCGCAATCTTGTGCCGAAAGCCAGATTCCCTCTCAAAAGCCGTTCAATCCCCCGACAAACGCCTCAGCCATCCTCAAGCTTCACTGAGCTAGCAAATGGTATAATTTAGGAATAAGATTCAGTCTGCAAATTCGTAGGATAGTTTGGGGTTATGAAAAGGGAGGAGTACAAATGAGTGGACAGGGAATTAAGCATATAACGGTGCCGGGGCTCAGGCTACATCTGAGAAGGGGTGATAACCAGAATATTCTCTGGATAAACAGCCAAAAGGTGTTGATACTTAATGCTACAGCAGCCGATTACGTTGAAGCATATATCGATGCCATGCGTTCTACCTCACAATTCGACCAGGGGGTAGTTAAGTCCAGGATCCTAAAAGCAATAGAAGGCAAATACCCCACAGTCACGAAGGAGAGAATACTGAGCGATTTTGATACTTTGTATGCTCAAATACTTGCCATAGCTGAGAACAAATGTCCGGTCTATGACCTGGGAATCGGACAGCAAGTCATGGATGTGAACAAACTGACCGCACCGCCAAGAGTAGACCTGGCGCTGACTTATAGATGCAATAACAAGTGTTCGTACTGCTATACAGGTGGCCCGCGTAAAACCAGGGAATTGCCCACGACAGATTGGACACAGATACTCGATAAGCTCTGGAAAGCCGGGGTGCCTCAAGTAGTATTTACCGGTGGAGAGCCTACGTTAAGAAATGATCTGGTCCCGCTGGTCAGTCATGCTCAAGAGTTTGTGACCGGTCTGGTTACAAATGGGCGTTTACTACCTGAGCTATCTAAAGGCCTGAAGGAAGCAAGCCTGGATTATGTGCAGGTTAGTATTGAATCTAAGGATCAGTCCATACACGATGAAATGACCGGCGTGTCCAACTCCTGGACAGAGAGTGTAAGTGGGATCCAGGCAGCAGTAAAAGAGGGTCTGAATGTCTATACCAATACTACTCTTACCAGGCGGAATGCGGACCATTTTACTTCTACTATGGAATTCCTGGCCTCCCTGGGGGTCAAAGGTATAGCCTGTAACAGCCTGATATGTAGCGGCCTGGGGTGTAATGCGATTGAAAAAGATGGGCTGAGCGAGGAAATGCTAAAGGGCGTCCTGCAAAATGCCTGTGCAAAAGCTAGAGAGTTGAAGATAGAGTTTAACTGGTATACGCCCACCTGCTATAAGAAGTTGAATCCTGTGGACCTGGGCTTAGGAACAAAAAGCTGCTCGGCTGCTCAGTACAATGTGACCATCGAGCCGGACGGGACCGTTATTCCGTGCCAGTCGCTCTTCAACCACAAACTGGGGCATATCAAAAAGGATAGCTGGGAAAAGATCTGGGGTAACAAGTTTGCGAAGAAGATCAGGAATCACTACTTCGTCAGCGATGAATGTAAGTCCTGTAATCTACTGGAGACTTGCGGGGGTAGCTGTCCCCTGGCAACAGGAGAATTGAAATGAGAAGAGTGTTATTGATAGCTGCCATATTTCTTGTTACTTTAGCTCTGCTGCCTGTTCCGACATACGCTGCTGATACCGGTACTTATGAAATACTAAATTACACAGTTGAACTGACTCCTTCAAGTGATGGTAGTATAAATATGACATACTACCAGGAATGGCTATGTACCGGGGGTCATATCCCTTGGATAACAGTCGGTACTGCAAATAATAATTTTGACATCATAAGTACTGGAGGCAATGTTGAATCTGCCAGAAAGGATAGCAGCGGGGGTTGGTATGGAGTCTACCTGACGCTGGATAAAGACTATACTTCCGGTGAGACGTTTGCTGTATCCTTTTCAATAGTCCAGCGAAACCTCCTGGAAAGGTTGACCAATGAAGGAAAGTGGAGGATAGATTTTACCCCCGGATGGTACGATAATTGCGTTACAGATAACCTTACTATTACATTAAACTCACCAGTGCCGGTTAGCTCATATAGTTTCACACCTCAACCTGCTCTAGTAACAGGCAATACCGTCACCTGGCAAACCAGTTTAGGTAGAGGAGGTAGCTTCAACGTTAAACTGGAATCTTATGACGGAGGTTTTCTTCAACCTTCAGAACCTGCCGGTTCTGGCTTTAGTTGGGCGTGGGTCTTAATACCCGTTTTCATGGTTGGTCTTCTACTTGTTATGGTGGCTAGAAGCAGGAGACGAGAACGACCTTCTGCTTCTGAAGAGTACATCTTCGATGAAAAGGGTAACTTAGACGATAAATTGAAAGAGGCAAAGGAGAAATGGGAGAAAGACAAGAAAGGTAGTGAGTTCTCTGATAGGGAACGGGCCAGATTTGACGAGTTTGTGGCTGAGAAGAAGCTAGCCCCTGATATCAATGGAAACTACTACTATAACGGCAACTTCATTAACCCCTGGATACTATTCTGGGCTTTAAATAGTCTTTCCTACCGTAAACCTGGAATGAATGTATTTACAACGAGAGGTGCCGGAAGCAGAGGCGGTTCATCCTGCGTTACCCATTCCTGTGCTTGTGTAGCATGTGCCTGTGCGTGTGCCTGTGCGTGCGCAGGAGGTGGTGCTGCTGGCTGCGCCAAGAAACTGGACTATTACGGTGGCATAGAACCCAGGGAGAAGGACCACACTACGGAGAATTCCAGTCCAGCCAGTGGGTCTGGAGAGGAGAATACGAAGGCGAAATGGCAGAGCAAAAGCTAAAATGCGATTTAGATAATGTTGGGGACTTAATGTAAATGCCAGTTCATAAAGGGGCAAAGTGCCCCAAACACGATATAACCTACTACGGCCCTATCTGTCCCCAATGCATCAAAGATGAGGAAAAGGAGCAGTTTGAGAGGATAATAGAACCGCTAAAGAAGGCGCAACAAAAAAGAGAAGCACAAGAGCAATTGAGCCTTATATCAGCAAAGCTGAAAGAGGCTCCACTTGTAAAGGACATGCCGAGTTACAGACTATATCTTTGCCCGTATTGTGCTCGCCCATCATTGTTTTTCTACAAACCTCGTGCGCAATATGAATGTCTTAACCCAGAAGACTCGCTAACCATCTCAATCAGATACTATACTGAACAGAGTAATAGATAGCTGAATAGAGTTTGTCAAATATGAAACTCCTGGGGTAAGCAAGGACGCTGCTAAGAAGAGATACATGATGTCCACGATAAGGAAACGCCGGAGGGGGACAGCAATAGTTGAAAGAGAAGAAGGGATTCTTGTTACAGCGGGCAGAAGCAAAATCTTTGTACTACCTGGTGGTGGGGCTGACACGGGTGAATCTAGAATTGAAGCCGCCATGAGAGAACTAAGAGAGGAAACTGGGTTAACGCCATATTACGCGAAGTATCTTTTCAGGTATGTTGGCAAGGTGCACAAATCACGCGAGCATGGCTACTATCAGGATCATCACACTGTTTGTCTGATTAAAGCTAAAGGCAAGCCTCGGCCTCAACATGAAGTCGAACATATTGCGCATTACAGGCCGGGGTCTGGGGTACCAATTTCAGGCGTAACGAGGGAGATAATTGAGAAATACTACAACTGTAAGAAGCGCGTGAAGGCGGAACAGAGAAAGACAAGTTCAATAAACAGGGTCACGGAATGACTGGGTTTTTAGTCGAATTTCGCCTGCACGGATATGCCAAAGAGTACGCAAAAGACGTAGTGTACTCTGTCGCCAAGAAATTCAGGGTCAGAGGAGTTACAGGAAAAAAGGTAGTACCTCATATATCCCTGTACGGCCCAGGCGGAACCGATGATATCAGGAAAGTCATTTCGGCAGTAGAGAAGGTAGGGCGTAATTATTCCTTGGTTCCCTTCAAGGTCAAAGGCTTCGGCTACTTCGACAAAACCCCAAAGGTCATATACTTTGATGTGACCCCTTCGAAAGAGCTTGAAGACTTAAGATGGGAACTGTCCCAGGAATTAAGAAGGGTGTCCACCGGTCAATCATGGGATAGCCGAAGAAACCACTCGTTTCATGCTACTATCGCCTTCCGGGATATTGATATAAAGTTCAACAAAATATGGTCTTACCTCAAGAGCAGGGAGAAGCCAGATATTAGCCAATACCTTCTCAGAATAACAATCATAGGCGCTCGTGGGCGAATTGTATGTGAATACGACTTAGTTCTGAAAAAACTGCTGAATCGTAGAGAGGCATTGAGTAAATATTGGTGGCGAGAAACGACAAACCGATTACGAGAACTGCAGGGTTTGCCGCCTGAGCCTGAAAAGCCACCTTCTTTGACTGAGCGGCTTAAGAAACTATTCGGATTCGGTTAATAATAACCTCTTATTCTGCACTTTGAGCCCAAATTGTCTACCGAACCATACACCTCATGTGTCTACACCGTTCTTAAGCCACATGGTATTGAACCTCTCCTTCTTGTATTCCAGTTTGCGCGAGACGATATATGAGATAGGAGAAGGTCAATAGGGATTTAGTGCCATTTCTAGGCTCGAAAATGGTAGAGGTATCTCTCCCGAGCATTTTTGTTCCAAGGCTAATTATTTGAACCTTTGAAGAACGCTACCGCTCTTATTACTAATGCAGTTATAGGAGCTACGAGGTAGACGACGAAGTCAATAGTCCCGAGAAGGTCTTTAAGCATCAAGGCACCAACTATCCAGCCTAACGTGAAGATAACTCCCGCAGTTTTGAAAAAGAACAACAGAGCCATTGATCCTAAAAAGCCCGCGATCGTAAACAAAATAACTAAATATGGCGGTATAAGTCCCTCTTTAGCGAACCCAGCTAATAGAGCGCTGATTAGGATACCTCCTATAATACCTGTTACAGCTTCACCAAAACCTCGTTGAAAGCTCATCTTAAGATCTCCGTCTTTGTTTAGGCAATGTATTTTACCGGAGGATTTGGAAGGAATGAAAGCCAAAAACCAAGTGGCAGCGGCTGGATTTGAACCAGCGACTAAAGGCTTATGAGAACCAGTCTCGATGTAGGTACAGAAAGCCTACCTCAGATTATTATCTTCTGTTTCTAACAGCTTCCATTACCGAAAGAAGAACTCCGACACCTATGAGAGAGTAACCTGCCGCACGAGTATCACCGAAAATAATCCCCAGAACCACCAGGGATATACCGACTATAGCGAGGTTTGACGGTTGCTGATATTGCCTTCCCCTGGCTATGAGCAAAAGCACCACAATAACGACCAGGGCAACGATTGAAATGGCTATCCACAATGGTTCCATAAATACCTCCTTTTAGAAGTACTGGCTACTTTCAAAGATTATAGCACCGAGGGCAAAGAGAAGATAGACTATTACCAGGGAAAAACATCGGGATGTTTGCCCTTCCATGCGTACGTTAGAGTATAATTACTTCAAATAGTAACTCAGATTCATAAATACTGTAGAGAAATGGAGGTTACGATAATGCCTACTCCAACTGTCGTGGGATATGCATCAAGGGCACAAGGACAACTCCTTGAGCCATTTACTTATGAGCAACCGAAACTTGGTGAGCATGGTGTACGGATCTCTGTCACGCACTGTGGTCTCTGTTTTACGGATATTCATGGTATAGATAACTATTATGGAGTAATCACATATCCTTTTGTACCTGGACATGAGATAGTCGGATATGTATCAGAAATTGGCAAAGCTCCATCGGGTTTGAAGGTAGGCGACCGTGTGGGTATCGGTTGGCTAGGGCGGTCTTGCGGAGAGTGCGAGTGGTGCAAGAATGGTGAAGAGCAATTATGCCTTGACATTGTGCAAGCTGGGACATGGGTACCTTACGGGGGTTTCTCATCCTCTGTTGTGGTGGACAGCCGTTTCGCATGCCTTATACCTGATACCATGCCATCAGAAGTAGCTGCGGTACTCCTGTGTGCTGGCATTACTGTTTACAATCCGCTCCGGCTATATTCTAAACAGAGTGCACGGAAGATTGGCATCATTGGCATAGGTGGACTGGGTCATCTCGCCATCCAATTTGCGCACGCTCTCGGCTACGAAATTACAGTAATTTCATCCTCACCGACAAAGAAAGAAGAGGCGCTCGCTTTTGGTGCCAACCACTTTATTGTCTCAGATGATAGAGTTAGCTTTCAGGAGCTCGAGTTTAACTTCGACCTCCTGTTGTGCACCGCTCATGGAAATATCAACTGGGAATGGTTATTAACGATCTTGAAGAAGCGGGGTAAGCTGGTGCTGGTCGGCTTCCCAGATGTAGCACTCAATTCAACTGACCTTGTAGTACACGAACTGTCGATCACAGGCTCCTTCCTCAGCAATCGGGCTACCATGAGAGAAATGCTTTCTTTCGCACAAGCTCATGGCATTAAGCCCTGGATTGAGTTGATGCCCATGTCAAAAGTAAATGAGGCAATTCAGAGGGTGAAGCAAAATAAAGCCCGCTATCGAATTGTCTTAGTTAATGATTCGATCGGCACAGTTGGGTGATTCAAGGTAATAGGAAGCTATTATATAGAAACGAGCATTTGCTGGAGCGCCGGGATCAGCCCCTTCTTGTCAAATACAACAAATAAGAAAGGCGTCCAGTTTCTACTAGGCGCCTCTTCTTTAACACTGTACATTCATCAACCCGATAGACGATTCAGCATCAAAATTCATTACCATTGTACAAACATCGGGATGGTTGCCTTTCTATGCGTATGTTAGTCTGTCAGGGTAGGTTGAACTCACGATGAAGCACGCTTGACTTGCTTTCCAGCATTTTGATATTCTGCTGTCGATACACTTCACTGCAAAGGAGGCTCAGATGACAATGAAATCGACACCAACGCCAGCTTCAAGTCCTTCAACAACTTCCCATGGTACCTGGAAATCGACAACGTCCGGAATACTGATGATAGTCGCAGGGATTACAGCCATAGTGGCGCAGATAATCTACTTAACTTCAGGTGATTTAGGTATGTTCGCAGGGGTGCCATTGGTCGAGTATTCAGCAAATCTAGGGGGAGCCCTTTTCGCCAGTGGTCTAATAGCTATAGTGGGAGGAGTTTGCGCACTGCAACGGAGAGTATTCTGGCTGGCAGTCGTGGGCGTTGTTTGTTCTATGTTTTTCACAATCTGGCCGGTACTTGTAATTGGAATAATATCCATCCTACTACTCGCGGCATCCAGGCGAGACTTCAAGCGCACCAGGATCGGATAGGGTATTGAGATAATGTCAGGAACTGCCCGAGCCTGAAGCAAAAGACTAGCCTTCAGCACCCTAAACACTAGAGCCTATGCGGGCCATGATACCAAAGAGAGTAGAGGCGTAATTCCTCTAGAGCTATGTTTGCCTGCGACTGCACAAACACCGGGATGTATCGTAATTTATGACAAAACGAGAGTCACACAGGAAGCCTGGTGGTAAAAGTCGCTACTTAAGAAGGCAATGATGCCTGCGATTCTTCCCTAATAGACGATGCAGTTACATGGGATTGCCCCCCCGAAGTCTATTTTTGTTTCCTGCTCTCCAGGAAGGCTCGTATCATCGATACTTCCATACATACTATGACAAGGATCAACCCAAAGGATAAAACGAGCCATATTATGGGTGTGAAACCGCCAAGCCTCACATCTAAGGCTGCAGTCACGATGCCGACAATGAATAATGCCAATGCCGGCCACTCGAGAATACTATGATATCGTGTAAACTTCTTGCTCTCTATCTCATAGATTTCTTCTTTAGACTTCTCATTTGCCATAAGTTCACCTCCCAAGGTCGGTTAAGTCTGAGAATACCCTAAACATCGCCGATGTGCCGATAATGGACGCAAAGATCTCAAGCTACTCCTGCTTTACAGACACCAAGGCCCACTTTTCCCTGTGACTACCTCCTTTGGACGCAGAGCGTTTCTATGGGGCAGATTCTATCACAGGGCTGTCAGCCATGATGCCACGGGCATTAGAAACGTAGTTCCCATAGAGCTAGCTTTGCCTGTGACTGTGCAGATATCGGGAAGTGAGGGGACCCCTTCCGTTTCCTTACAACGGTGCGTGCAGAGATCTGATACTATGGTGCTTGCTTATTCCAGAGAACGATTGCTGGATTCTTCTACTTCTGAAGCACGGCAGCCGATAACACCAGCAATGCAACACCCAGTAGCACGATGGTTGTCTGTGCAGACACTGTGTTCAGAATAGCCAGCAGTATGGACACAATACTCAGCACAACAGCTACGGCAACACATATTCCCTTGCCCCTGTTCATAGTATGTCCTCCCTTCTAGTAGTCATAGGTCACTTACTCCAATGTCCTGTTCGATCCCGGTGCACTCGACCTGTTTGCAGATATTGCCGAAGGCTCATTGGCCAAACCATGATTTCAGGGCCACAGGGTCCTCAACCTCCATTATTCTCAGTATGTCCCTGTGCATCCCACTTTTCAATTTAGTAACTATCGGTCTTTCCTTGTTCAGTCCCCTGGCAAAGGACATCGCTTCGCTCATCAGTTCGTCCATAGTGCAGGCTTTCGTTATGATATGGCGTGCTTCGCACTCCTCAGCCGTCAGTCTCCTGGCAGTGAGCTGCATATCTTCTACTAAATCCATCGGTATGGCTTTCTTCATCAAGGCGGTGAAGCTGGGGATAAATGGTATGCCGAGGTCCACCTCAGGAAAGCAAAGGTACCCGCGACCTTTCCTCATGAAACGGAAATCGAAACAACATGCCAGCACGGCTCCGCCCGCAAAGGCATGGCCTGTAATCGCAGCAACAGTAATCATAGGATAGAAAAGCATAGTCTTAAAGAGTTCTGTCAGCTTTGCGGTGAAAGCATCCGCGACACTTCGTTCGCCTTTCTGAATAAGTGGCGTCAGCCATTCAAGATCCAGGCCGTTAGACCATATCTTCTCGTCGCTCGCCCTGACTATCAATGCCTTGGCATCCGTATCCTTCTCTATTTCCCTCAGCACCGATAGAAACTCGGTGACTGAACTCATATTGAATTTGCTCTCATTCATGGTGAGCACAGCCACCTGTCCGTCCAGCCTGTATTCATACATACCCATTATCGATACCTCCTGACAGTGGAATCAAGCCTATCCCATAGCTTATTGCCTGTCAATTATGGTGGGGGGTAACAGAAGTCAGAGTTGTTGGGTTACTATCCGACGGTTCGTGCGGTGAGGCGACACAACAGGCTATTGTGGGCTAGGGAACAAAACAAGATTGTTGTATAATGCAAGTAGCATAGACGAGCAAAGTCTGCACGAAAGAGTAAGGGGGACCTGAATATGGCGAAGAAAATCGAACCTACGCACCTGACTTTGAGGATGTGGCTTCACGCGCGCCAAATTGGGGACGTGCTGAAGATGTGTCTGGAGCTCGCATTTATGAGATACCACATCACTACCGAGCAGTACGACGTACTTGCGACCATAAAATTCAGCGGTGGTCGTGTGTGTATGACTGACATAGCGGGCTGGTTAAGACGTAGCCCAAACAGCGTCAGTATGTTGGTTGACCGCATGGTCAGGGCCCATTTGGTCAACAGGACAAGAGACAAAGTCGACCGCAGAGTAGTATATGTGGCCCTCACTAGCAAGGGGGAGAACATTCTTGAACTGACGAATCCAATGTGCTGGCAGACTATCACGGAAATCTCGTCGCCACTATCGTATGAAGACAGGCTTACTCTTCTAGGTTTACTCGAAACGCTAGACCGCAAGGCGTTTGAGTATCTCAATCCCGGAGAGGACCTGGAAGCACTATCAAAAAAGCGGGACAAGGCTTATGGCGAATTTATGAAGGTGGTGCCCGCGTATGTTCGTGGCTCCAATTCCAAGACCAGACGTCAGGGCGGGAAAAAGGTAACGACCATACGATGAATACAGTTAAGTTTGCCTACGCTACGTGATGCAAAATAGTTCCTGCTTCACAATCGCGATTGTGGGGACACAATAACATAGAACTTTTGCCCTTCAGCCTGTCATAGGTATTCGTTTGTCACCTATGACACGATAACAACCAGTGTCAAACAACTCGACACCAAATTAACACCGATTTGTGAGCTATGTTTGAGGTTACTCCGTCGCCCAATCCAATGGGCATACCCCCTTTTTGATATTCAGATACCCGTCTCTGACCTATTTGGATTATGGGGATAACTTGGCTCTAGGTCGAATGAGACCTGTATGTACTGCCTCGTCGCCTCGTTGCCCACACAGCCACTGCAACTGAACAAGCACCACCAAGCCTACTATGGCCGCCTTCTCGACCGGAGAAAGCTCAGTTCAGCGTCCTTTTGTCAAGGTACCTCACCTTCTACGCACTAAGAGAATCACCAGCCCCACTACTACCATCGCCCCTATAACCCCGCCAATTAGCGGCCAGTTGATTGATGGTTTCTCCTCAAAGTTGGCGGTGATGGAATAGTCACCGTTCATGGTAATGTTGGTTGAGGCAGCATCAACATGGGCTATGGCGTCCACATCTCCAGTCCAGTTGACAAATCGATAGCCTTCTTCAGCCTCGGCGACAAGATTAACTCCTGTCCCTTGGTCATATGTGAAAGTCCCCTCACCGGGAGCGGTCACCATACCTCCGGCGGTGCTGGAGATGGCCAGGTCAAATTGAGGTGTTATCTGCTCAAAGTTGGCGGTGATGAAGTAGTCGCCATTCATGGTGATAGTGGTCGTAGCGTCATTGGCATCAGCAATGGTGCCAACATCGCCGGTCCAGTTGCCAAAGCTATAGCCCGACCCAGCCTCGGCCAGTAGGTTGACCACCTCACTCTCGCAATAGGCAAAAATCCCCTCGCCGGGAGCGGTTGCCAAACCGCCAGCAGTGCTGGAGATGGTGAGGTGATATGTCCCCAGGGGCTCGTCTGATAGGGTATCCAGAATCCAGCCGCCGACATCGCATTGCCCATCGTTGTTCCTTCCCGTGGCGACCACGGTGCCGCAGTCCTTAAGCCCCACCGTGTGCCAGCCCCCTGCTGCAAC
>Ga0315277_10001034_pt1 | contig 41719 bp, 31 predicted proteins | sample YL17G05_15_MG_FD_203695 | JGI IMG/M metagenome (GOLD analysis project Ga0315277, IMG submission 203695) | Sediment microbial communities from Yellowstone Lake, YNP, Wyoming, USA - YL17G05_15 | ecosystem: Environmental > Aquatic > Freshwater > Lake > Sediment | place: USA: Wyoming | collected... | reverse complement strand
ACGAATTGATGAACGTCGAGGCGGAGCACTCGCCGGTGGGCGCCAATGGGTTGATCTTTTTGCCGTACCTGCTGGGCGAGCGCAGCCCGCGCTGGAACCCGCGGGCGCGCGGGGCGTTCATCGGCTTGACCATCCGCCACACGCGGGCGGACGTGCTGCGCGCCGTGCTGGAAGGGGTCACCATGAATTTGCGCGTAATCCTGGAGACCTTCCGCTCGCAGGGGGCCCAGATTGAGGCCATGCGCCTGATCGGAGGAGGTGCGCGTGGACGATTCTGGAACCGCTTGATGGCCAATGTGTACGGCATACCGGTACACCGATTGGCCATCCTCGAAGAGGCGACCTCGATGGGGGCCGCGCTGACCGGCGGCGTGGGCGTCGGGCTGTACCCGGGCTTTTCGATGATCGAGACAATGAACCGGACAGTCGAGACGATCGCGCCCGACCCGGCCGCCCAGGCTGCCTATGAGAAGGTCTATCCGATTTTCGAGGCCGCGTACCAGGCCCTGGTGCCTGTGTACGACATGATGGCTGAGGTGTAAAAAGTGCTGTCAATGAGACGACACAGGCGATGGGTACCACTCTCCACGTTCCTGCTGGTCGCCTGCCTGGCCATCTTGGCCAACCTGCCCGGACTGGCGTGCCGTTCACCGCAGGTCCCGGCCAGTTCCACGGCCGTAGCCAGCCCAAACGGCGCCGATCAAACGCAAAGTGAGACGCCGACGGTCTCCACGACCACCACGCCGCCAGCCTGGGAGACGTGGTGGTTCAGAGGGCTGGCTGCGCTGGTGCTGGTGGGGAGCATGGCCGCCGGCTACTGGCTGCGGATCAGGGGCGTCGAGGCGCGCAGCCGGGAACTCGAAAGCCTGGTGGGACAACGCACCGCCGAACTGCAGGCGGAGCGCAATTTTGTCGCCGCCGTACTGGACACCGCCGGCGCCCTGGTCGTCGTCCTCGACCGGGATGGGCACATCGTGCGCTTCAACCGGGCCTGCGAGCAGACGACCGGCTACTCGTTCGACGAGGTGAAGGGTCACCTGCTGTGGGACATGCTACTGGTCCCAGAGGAGGTCGAGCCGGTAAGAGCGGTGTTCGAGGAACTGCGGGCGGGCCAGTTCCCAAGCCAGGCGCGGACGGGTACATCCGTTGAGAATTTCTGGGTGACCAAGGACGGGCAGCGACGGCTGATCGCCTGGTCGAATACCGTCCTCCTCGACACTACAGGCAAGGTCGAGTACGTCATCGGCACCGGCCTGGACGTTACCGAGCGCAGGAAAGCGGAGGAGGCGCTGAGCGAGAGCGAGGCCCGCTACCGTGCCGTGGTAGAGAACGCGGACAGCGCGATCTTACAGATGGACCGCGATGGCAACATCACGTTCATCAACCGCTTCGCCCAAGAGTTCTTTGGCTACCGCGAGGAGGAGATACTCGGCCGCAACGTGGTGGGCACCATCGTCCCGGAGCATGACACGAGCGGATACGATCTGAGGGCCAAACTCGCCGACGTCGTACAGCATCCGGAGCGCTACTATTCCAGCGAGAACGAAAACATGCGCAAGAATGGGGAGCGGGTGTGGGTAGCCTGGACCAACAAGGCGATCCGGGGCAAAGACGGCCACCTGGCCGAGATCCTGTGCATCGGCATTGACCGGACCGAGCAGAAGCGGGCGGAAAAGGGGCTAGAACGGCAGATGAAGGAGAGAGTGATCATCGAGGAGCGCAGCCGCCTGGCACGCGACCTGCACGACGCCGTCACGCAGACGCTCTTCTCGGCCAGCCTGATCGCCGACGTGTTGCCCCGTATATGGGAGCGCAACCAGGACGAGGGGCGGCGGCGGCTGGAGGAACTACGCCAGTTGACGCGCGGAGCGCTGGCCGAGATGCGCACGTTACTCCTGGAACTGCGGCCGGCCACGCTGGCCGAAGCCGAGATGGGCGACCTGCTGCGCCAACTGGCCGAATCCGTCACCGGCCGGGCGCGGGTGGCGGTGGAGGTGAAGGAGGAGGGCGCGTGCAACCTGCCGCCCGACGTCAAAGTGGCCCTATATCGCATCGCCCAAGAGGCGCTGAACAACGTGGCCAGGCACGCGGGGGCCAGCCAGGCCCAGGTGGCCTTTGTCTGCGGGCCGCAGGAACCGGTGTCGCTGCGCATCCGCGATAATGGGCGCGGTTTCGACCCGGCCAGCGTCCCACCAGAACACCTCGGCCTGGGCATCATGCAGGAGCGGGCCGCCGCGATTGGGGCCAGGCTGATGATTGAGAGCGAGGTTGGAGGGGGGACGGAGGTGCTGGTGGAGTGGGGTGCAACACGGAATGCGGAATGCGGAATGCAGAATGCGTGAAACGCGAAACGTGAAACGTGTTTCGTCCAGTTCGGAAACTCCCCGGTTGGCTGATGCGCCGGGGAGTTATGGTTGTTATACCAGGGACCAGGCCAGGTTGTCAGGGTGGAACTGTTTTGGCCTGCGTGACGTCTTATGAACCAGTGAAGCCAACCGAAAATACTTCAAGGAGAAAGGCAACGATGAAACGCAGCGTATGTATCTTGGGATTGGCGCTCACGTTGAGCGCGGCGATCGTCAGTGGTTGTGGCACGCCCAGCCCCATAGTTACCGAGATGCCCTCCCCCATACCGGCCGAGAGCCCCATCTCCTCTCCCGTGGAAATGGCGAACCCGGCGTCGGTGTACTGCCAGGAGCAGGACTACACCCTCGAGATACGCACGGATGCCCACGGCGGCCAGTACGGCGTGTGCATCTTCCCCGATGGTAGCGAGTGCGATGAATGGGCCTATTACCGGGGAGAGTGCAGCCCCAACACGGGCGGTGAAGAGATCACGCCATCCCCTACCGCGGGAGTCTCCCCGGTGCCTACTCCGACGCCATAGGAGACCACGGAGATGGTGGATGGCTGGATGGCCCCATCAACTTCCCATCTCGCATCCGTAGCACCCGCCCGGCCTGGGCCGCTACCTCCGGGTTGTGGGTGACCAGGACGATGGTCTGCCCCTCGGCGTTGAACTGGCGAAGCAGGTCAGCGATGGTCTGACCGGTAGCCGAGTCCAGGTTGCCGGTCGGTTCGTCGGCCAGGAGCAAGGCCGGTTGGTTGGCCAAGGCGCGGGCAATCGCCACCCGTTGCCGTTCGCCGCCGGAGAGTTGCCGGGGCAAGTGATCCATCCGCTCACCCAACCCGGCACGTTCCAGCAGTTCGGTTGCCCGCGTGCGACGCTCCCGGCGGGAGATGCCTGCCAGCCGCAAGGCGATCTCGACGTTCTCCAGGGCGCTCAACGTCGGCAGCAGGTTGAAGGTCTGGAACACGAAGCCAACTTGACGGCAGCGCAGGTGCGTACGCTCGGCGTCGCTCGTGTACGCCAGGTTGTGCCCGTTCAGGTACACCTCGCCGCGCGTCGGCGTGTCCATCGCCCCCATCAGGTGCAGTAGCGTAGACTTGCCACTGCCCGAAGGCCCCACCAGCGCCATGAACTCGCCGGCCTCCACTACCAGGTTCACCCCGCGCAGCGCCTCAACCCTCGTCCCGTCCATCGGGTAAGTCTTCCACAGATCGCAAGTCTCTACAATTGGTGTCATCGTGATACCTCCCTATTCGTACCGTAGTGCTTCCAGCGGATTCACTTGCGTTGCCCGCCAGGCCGGATACAGCCCGCCCAAGGTGCCAGCCACCACGGCGAAGAACAGAATTTGTGCGAGTTGCCCCGCCATGGGCAGCGTCGTCTCCATCACGGCGGCCATAGGCACAGACAGCAGGGTGCCAGGGACCCCACCGATCAAACTCAGCAGGAGGATTTCGGTTAGTATTGTGCCCAGGACAAGCCGCCGGGAAGCGCCGATGGCGCGCAGCGTGCCGATTTCCCGTGTACGTTCCATAACCGCCATCACCATCGTACTCATGATCACCGCCACGGCAACGACGAAGGCAGTCAGGCTCATCGTGCCCATGTAGAACATCGGCATCTGCAACACCTCCTCGGCCTCGGCCAGCATGTCGTCCTGGGTCGCCACTTCTAGCGCCGGGTAATCCCGGCGGAGCGCGGCCGCTACCTCCGTCGTCCGGTTTACATCGTCTGGCGTCAGCAACACCGCCGAGACCGTCCCTTCTTTGGCGAAAATTCGTTGCACAGTCTCCAAGGGTACCACAGCCGAGATGTTGACACTGTCCATACTCGATTTCTTGAGGATACCGATCACGCGGACGGTCTGCCCGTTGATGGTGATGGCCTGGCCCACCGCTGCACCAGACGACTCGGCCATGGCCTGGCCCAGGATCGCCACGTTACCTTGCTCACCGGCGTCAAAGCGATTGGCCCCCTCGGCTGCCTCTACGTTCCCCAACAAGGCGCTCTCCTTGCCAGCCAGCACACCAATGACCATCTCGTCAGCCGGCATGAAGGGCATCATGGCGCGCTCGGTACGAACGAAGACAAGCGGCGCGCTTTCGGCCGCGTTCAGTCCCAGGTCGGTGCGGGCCAGGATGGCCTGGGCTGTCTCCTGGCCGATACTGCTGTCAATGGGTGGGTAACCGGAGCCACCTTGCTGGACGTAGATTTTGCCCATGTAGCGGGCCAATTCCGAGGTCATCATTTCGTACATCCAGTTGTTCATCGTGGCTGTAGAGCCATTCAGAAAGACGCTGACCATGACGGCCAGGATGCACAGGACGGAACGCGTCTTACGCGCCCACAGGTTCTTGAAAGCAACGTCGAACATCTCATCATACCTCCGCTCGTTTTTCCTGCTCTGATGATAGCACACTCCAGGTCAAAGAGCATCGGTCTGGGCTCACGATTGTCTAGTACTGCGCTCACGTTTTCCGGCTGGTACACCAGTAATAGGCCGGAAAACAAAAACCCCCGGCCTGGCAAGCCGGGGGTTCACAGCGTTCCCCCCCCCCTTCACCCCCCCGCAGGCGGGGGGGAGAAGGGGGGGGGGCCGGGGGAGTTAGGGAGGGGCCAACGGCACCCACGCCGTGAGGGTCGTCCCTTGCCCGGGCCCAGAAGCCAGGCTCAGCGTGCCGCCGACGAGTTCCATGCGCTCGTGCATACTCACCAATCCAAAGTGACCGGCTTCGGCCAGCGCTCCCAACCGCCCTCGGCTGACAAAGCCTCGCCCCCGGTCGCTCACGGTTAGCCTGACCGCCTCCACGTCGAACCACAAGCGCACCTCGACCTTCGGCGCTTGGGCGTGTTTCCAGGCATTGATCAGCGCCTCTTGAGCCACGCGAAAGAGCGACAGTTCGACTTCGGGTGACAACCGCCGTTCGTCGCCGTCCACGCGCAGTTCCACCGGCAGCCCGGTTCGCGTGCCAAAGTCGTCCACGTACGAGCGCAGCGTAGCGACCAGTCCCAACCGGTCCAGCGCTGGCGGCCGCAGGTCGGCGCACAGCTCGCGCAGTGCATCAATCACCCCATCAATGTCGGCCTGGAGCCCGGCCTGTGCATCTGGCGTTTCCTCGGCCAGGTGAAACTTGAGTCCCACCAGGCTTTGGATGGCCTGATCATGCAACTCGCGCGCCAATCGCTCGCGCTCTTCTTCTCGCCCGCGCACGAGTTGGCGGTAGGCCTGGTCCATGGCGCGCTTCTCGGCAGCGACCTCTTCCATTCGCCGGCGCAGTTCGTCGTAGCGCAGCGCCTGGGGGTAGGCGCGCGTGGCGTGATAGGCCGGGTATGCGCCCGCCAGAAGGCCGGCCGCTACCACCAGTCCGGCCACGCGCAGCGCCTCCTCCCAGGTGAGAATCCACGTCCAGCCAAAGAGGTACGCTGCTGGCACCGCCGCCAATGCGCCCAGCGCGCCACTGCCCAGGCTGAGCATCAGCGCCTCGGCCAGGGTGTAAACCAGGATGGTCGTCCGCTCCCCGCCGACGGCGTCGAACGAGGTTCGCGCGATCAGCTCGATCTCTTGAGCACGCTCTCGTACAGCGATGCTCATGACGTTGGCGACGATCAGCACCGCAATGACAAAAGCGGCCCACGATACCGTCCCCAGGAACTTGCCGGGCAGTTCCAGCTCCTTGAGCAGCACGTGGTGAATATCCTCTTGGGTGTTGATTTTCAGGGCAGGATACTCGCCGGCCAGCGAGCGGGCCAGATCCTCTTCCTGGCCCGCTCTGGCTGTGAGTAGCACAGCCGAGATCCACCCTTCCAGGCCGAAGGCCGCTTGCGCACTCTGCAGCGGCATCAGGATGAGGTTGTCGAGCGTGGTCAGATCAGTCCCTCTCAGGATACCGACCACATGCCAATGCCGGCCAGCGAAAGTAACCGTTTCCCCGGCGGTTGCCACACCATAGAAGCGGGCAGCCTGGCTTCCGAGAATTACCGCGTCGTCGTCTTCCCCGGCCAGTGTAGGCTGGCCCGCTGCGACTTGTGCTGCACCAAGCCAGGCTTGCTCGCGGCCAGGCCACAGTCCCAGGCCAATCACTCCGGCAATGTCCATCGGGTTGTCGGCCGGCTCAAGAACGAGAAAGAGCAGTGGCGTGCTCTCACTGGCTACGATGTCTGGCCGGTCGAGCGCCGCCGTGACGGATTCCTGGCGCAGCGTGCCCTTGAACGGCGGGTAGCCGGCGCCAGGCATCTGGAGCAGCAGACGGCCAGCGAGACGAGCCACGTCTTGGGCGCGTTCGGCGTGCATGTGGCCCAGCATCCCGTCTACCGTGGTGAGTGCCAGCACACACACCGCCACGCCGACCAGCGTCAGCGCCGTACGTACTCGGCGTTCCCATAGCCCCTTCCAGACCTGGCGGATCATGGCTCCTCCACCTCGCTCACATCCGCTATGCCATGTCGGATGGCGTACAGTACTGCTTCGGCCCGCGAGGCCAGGCCGAGTTTACCGTAGATGTTGCTGACGTGATTCTGCACCGTGCGTCGAGAGATGACCAGCCTTCCGGCAATCTCATCATTGCTGAGGCCCAGGGCCAGCAAGTGCAGCACCTCGCGCTCCCTGGACGTGAGCGGCTCCGCCTCGGCCCCCTCGACCCGGGCGACCGCTCTGCGGGCCAGCCGGCCGGCAATGCGCTGGCTCAACCACGACTCACCCCGGGCCACCGCCCGAATGGCCGCCACCAACGTCTCCAGTGCCTCCTCTTTGAGCAGGTAACCCATCGCCCCGGCTGCCAGCAAGCCGGTTACATAGGCGTCGTCATCGTAGGCGGTGAGGACCAGGATGCGCAGAGTGGGACCCTGCTCCTTCAGACGGCGGGTGGCGGCCACCGGGTCGAGGCCGGGCATGTTCACGTCCAACACCAGCACGTCTGGCTGCCAGTGAGAGGTCAGAGTCTCTACCTCACTGCCCAGCGCGATCTCGCCCACCACTCGCAGGTCAGGCTCTTTTTCCAGGAAGGTCTTGACGCCGGCCCGCACGACCGGATGGTCATCGGCCAGCACGACGCGAATACTCACACGCTCCACACGTTCTGGCATCATTCCGCTCATACCGCCCCCTGCATTCTGTGCTGGTCCATCAGGAGTCAACACACCGGATGTACGGATCCGCACTGATCCCTGGCACCAGGGCATGGCCGCCACAGTGGTCACCGCCTCGGGCCGGCCAGAGCCGCGAGGCAGATTACTTGCGTTGCACCTCAAGTATAGACGGACTTGCAGTGGAAGTCAACCATGCATAATGCGTAATCCGTAATCCGTAATGCGTGAAACGTGAAACGTGCTGCGTGTTGCGTGTTGCGTAGAAGGACGGAATAGGGAACAGAAGACGCAGAGCACGCAATCTGCAGTGGGTGAGCGAACCCTGGTCATCTGGCCAATGAAAAGACCAGACTTTTGACCAGTTCTCAGACTCCCCGGTTGGCTGATGCGCCGAGGGGTCGTTTCTGCTATACTTGCCACAAATGATGATGGCTTCAACTGGGCAGGGATATCGAGAGCGTCTTGTTCAGTTTCGCACCGAACACTCCTGTTGGAGAAAGGGGAACCACAATGGAACTCACGATTGATCACGTTGGCAAACAATACCGGCGCGATTTCTGGGGATTGCGTGACTTTGCGCTGGAACTCGGCCCGGGTGTTTTGGGGCTGTTAGGCCCAAACGGCGCAGGCAAGTCCACGCTGATGCGCATCCTGGCGACCATCACCCGCGCAACCGAGGGTGAGGTCACCTGGAACGGCGCGGACATTGCCAGGAGGCCGAATGAACTGCGACAAGTCCTGGGCTATCTTCCGCAGGATTTCGGCGTTTATCCCAACTTGAACGCCATCGAGTTCCTGGAATACCTGGCCGCCATCAAAGGTCTGGATGGTCACTCGGCACGGCGGCGGATTGACGAGCTGCTGCAACTCGTCAACCTGGTGGATGTGGCCAGGCGACCCTTGGGCGGCTATTCGGGCGGCATGAAGCAGCGCGTCGGCATCGCGCAGGCGTTACTCAACGATCCGCAACTCCTCATCGTGGACGAGCCGACGGCGGGACTTGACCCCGAAGAGCGTGTGCGCTTTCGTAGCCTGATCGCCGAACTAGCGGGCGAGCGCATCGTCATCCTTTCGACCCACATTGTCTCGGACGTGGAAGCCACGGCGACCTCGATTGCCATCATCGTCAAGGGGCACCTCATCACGCACGACTTGCCGGAGAAGATTCTACAGGCGGTCGAAGGCAAGGTCTGGACGTGGATCATCACCAGTTCCGAGTTGGCCGCCGTCAAGGAGCACTACCTGATCAGCAGCACGGCCCGGCGCAGCGATGGCGTGCACGTGCGCGTCGTGTCCGATCAGGAACCAAACGATGGCGCAGAGCCCGTCCCTGCGACGTTGGAAGATGCATACCTGTATCACGTTCAGGGCAGGTCGCACCCATGAACCAATGGCGAACGCTCTATCACTTGATGCGCGCCGATTTTCTGGAGCGCGTGCGGCGGTACTCCTTCCTGGTCACGCTGTTAGTGATTGTGGCTGTTACCTATCTGTACTTGCCTGCGCTGGACACTCCGGCCTGGTTCTATCTGAACATGGGTGGCCCGCGTCCCATCTACAACTCGGCCTGGATCGGCCTGGCCGTCGCTGCGCTGATGTCCGAATTCTTTCCGCTGTTTGGATTTTACCTGGTCAAGAACACGATCGAACGCGACCGCCGCACGGGCGTGGGTGAGATCATCGCGACGACACCGATCAGCAAACCGATGTATACCCTCGGCAAGTGGCTCAGCAACGTGGCGGTCTTTGGCGCAGTGATCGGGGTCACCATGCTCACCTCGCTGGTCCTGCAGTTTGTTCGCGCGGAAGAATTCGCGGTGGACCTGTGGGCGCTCGTTGCGCCCTTCCTGTTCCTCATCTTGCCCGAGCTCGCGTTTATCGCGGCGCTGGCCGTCCTGTTCGAAAGCATCAACTGGCTGCGCGGTGGGTTCGGCAATCTGATCTACTATGTGGTGTACGCCGCCACCGCTATGCTTGGAAACCTGCAGGGCATTGGCAGCGTGTGGCCCAGCGTCTACCAGGCGTGCTCCGCCAGTCTTGATCACTGCAGGGCCGGACGCCAGATTGATATCGGCGGTGAGCCGCTGCTCAATTCGCCCACCTTCCGCTACGACGGTGTCTACTGGACGGCCCAGATCGTTGGGCCGCGCCTCGCCTGGATCGCCGTCTCGGTCGCCGTCGCACTGTTGGCAGCCTTTTTCTTTCACCGCTTTGATCCGAGCAGGATTGGCAAGACACCCTGGGCGTGGATCAAGCGATTCGTACTCACATTTGTCACAGAACCCGCCCAGGTCGCCGAACCGAGCATCGTGGAATCAGCCCCAATTGCACAAGCGCTGGCACGCCCAGGTTCACTTTCCACTACGGTACGCACAACCGGGGGATTATCGCTTTATGTGCGAATGTTTGCGGCGGAACTGCGCTTGACGTTCAAGGGTCTGAGCTGGGCGTGGTACCTGGGTGCGGCGGGCATCATCGTAAGCGCTTTGTTCGTTCCACTGAACATTGCGCGCCTGGTGGTCTGGCCGCTGGCGATGGTGTGGCCCGTGCTCGTGTGGTCAATGCTCGGCGTGCGCGAAGTACACCATCGCACCGCACCGATCATCTTTGCGTTGCCCTTCGCACTGCGACGGCAATTGTTAATGACCTGGCTGGTGGGCGTGCTCATCGCCCTGGCGATGGGCAGCACCATCACCCTGCGGCTCGCTCTGGCCGGTGAATGGGCTGCGAGCCTGGCCGCGCTGATCGGCGCGCTGTTCGTGCCATCGTTGGCGGTGGCGTTGGGCTGTTGGAGTGGGACGAGCAAACTGTTCCAGGCCATCTATCTCTTTGTGTGGTATCTCGCGTCCGTGCAAGGTGTCGTCTTTGTGGATTTCATGGGCCATTTCCCGCAGGCCGTGGCGCTGGGCATTCCGTGGATCGCCGCGGCCGTGACTATCGGCTTGTTGATCGCGGCGGCGTTGGGCCGCCGGCGACAGATCACGCAATAGGCAAGGTAAGGGGGGTACGATGCAATCAAGCAGGATTCGCTGGAATCGGCTCGCGATCCTGGTCGTGGGCGTGTTGGGGGTGTTGCTGTTGTGCTGTGTCGGAGTGTCCGTGCTGGCGCCCAATTTGCGCCGGATCATCCAGGCTCCGTACTGGAAGACGGACGCGCAACTGGCCGCGCAGGCGGCGCACAAGATGTTGGACTATGATCTGCCGCCGGATTATCAGGAGTCCAAGGTCTTGACCATACGAGGCCAGGATGCCGCGGTGATCATGGCCCACCGTGAGCGGCCGGAGGACATGATCTTTATTGAGGGAGTGCTGGGTGGCATTATCGCCAACGACGAGTGGCGGGCCCGCTATGAGACAAGGCTGGCGCAGGAAATGGGCACGCGCCGCTACGACACGCAGACAATCGGCACGCAAGAGACGGTGGTTCGCGGCCAGCCGACGACGCTGCGCATCCTGGAAGGCACGGACGAAAATGGCCGCCAGGTACGACAGGTCGTGTGCGGATTCAGCGGCAAGAGCGGCGACATTCTCCTGGCCATCGTGGCCGGCCAGGATACCTGGGAGCAGGCCATGGTGGATAGTTTTCTGCAATCCATTCGGTAGCCAGGAGGTTGCCCGATGAACCATTGGCGAACCCTCTATCACCTGATGCGCGCCGACTTGTTCGAGCGTGCGCGGCGCTACAGCCTGTTGATCACGCTGGGGTTCATTATCTTCACCGCGTACGTCTACATCTCGCCCAAGGAGGCCCATTACCTGACGCTGGGCCTAGGCAACTATCGCGGCGTGTACAATTCAGCCTGGGTCGGCAGCGCGGTGGCCGTGTTGAGTTCGTCGTTGCTCTCACTGCCGGCGTTTTACCTGGTCAAGAACGCGGTCGAGCGAGACGAGCGAACGCGGGTCGGCCAGATCATTGCGACGACCCCATTGAGCAAAGCGCTGTACACCCTGGGCAAGGCGTTCAGCAATTTCGTCTTCCTGGCCCTGATGGTCGGCGTGATCGCCGTAGCCGCCGCGGCAATGCAACTGATTCGAGGCGAGTCGTTCCGCCTCGACCCGTGGGCACTCCTTGCGCCTTTCGTGTTTTGTGTTCTGCCAGCGATGGCGGTGATTGCTTCGGTCGCGCTCTTGTTCGAGACCATCTCCTGGCTGCGCGGTACATTGGGCAACGTCGTTTACTTTTTCCTGTGGCTGGGCGTTCTGATCGCCACAGCCGCGAGTATACCTGCAGACCCTCGCCAGATCGCCGTGCCGACCAACGACGTCTGGGGTATGTCGGTCATCTCGTCCAGCATGATGCAAGCCACCGCCGCGGCATTCCCTGCCTATCAGGGCGGTTTTGCTATCGGAGCAGCCGAGTTGCCCGCGCCCTTGCAGACCTTTACGTGGGAGGGCATTCACTGGACATCTGAAATCATACTCGGACGGCTGCTCTGGTTTGGCGCGGCGATCGGCCTCAGCCTGATCGCGTCGCTGTTCTTTCGCCGCTTTGACCCGGCCTCAGCAAAACAGAAGCGCCCTCGCGGCGTGCCGGTGGCGCAACCACCTGAGCCAGACACAGCACCATCTGTTGCACCGGTTGAGCCGATCCATCTGACTCCTCTGACCGCACGCTTTCAGCCTGGCCTGTGGCCGCTGCTGATGGTCGAGTTGCGCACGATGCTCAAGGGGACGCGTTGGTGGTGGTTTGTCGTTGCGCTCGGATTGATCGTCGCGGGGCTGCTTGTCCCAACCGATGGTGCGCGTCAAGTGTTGGCTGTGGCGTGGCTATGGCCCCTGGCTCTATGGTCGTCCATGGGCGGCCGTGAAGCGCGCTACGGCGCGAGTCAACTGGTCTTTAGCGCGCCTCATTTGCTGCAACGTCAACTGCCGGCGCTGTGGCTGGCCGGTGTCGTCGTGACAGTCCTCACCGGCAGCGGTGTGGCGGTCAATTTCGCGCTGGCCGGAGAATGGGCGCACCTGTCCGCGTGGTTAACAGCGGTATTGTTCATCCCGACACTTGCACTGGCGCTGGGCACGTGGAGCAACAGTAGCAAACTCTTTGAAGTCGTGTACATGATCTGGTGGTACGCGGGGCCGGTGAACCGAGTGCCATATCTGGATTTCATGGGAACCGGCGAGCACGTCAGCATTGGGGTGCTGTTGGTGTACTGGATTGGCACGGTCACCTTGCTCAGCCTGGCTGTCCTGGGCCGCCGACGCCAGGCTCAGACGTGGTGACACAGGAGGTGAGATGATGCTCAAACCGACCGAAGAACAGATCATTGACCACTACAACCAGTATGACGAGGCCGAACGATTGAAGCATGACATCGGCCCGCTTGAGCGGATCAGAACGCAAGAACTGATCACGCGCTATCTGCCGCCGGCTCCCGCCGTTGTCCTGGACGTCGGCGGAGCAACAGGCGTGTATTCCTTCTGGTTAGACGGCCTGGGGTATAGCGTTCACCTGGTAGACATTGTGCCGCGGCACATCGAGCAGGCCAGGCAAGCCGCTCAAGAAGCCGGGTCGTCCCGGCTCGCCAGCATGAGAGTCGGCGACGCCCGTCACCTTGACTTTGCCGACGAGTTGGCCGATGCCATCATCATACACGGGCCATTGTATCACTCGTCTGACCGAGAGGATCGCTTGCGCGCCATCGCAGAGGCAAAACGTGTCCTGAAGCCGGGCGGCATCTTGTTGGCTTTCGCCATTACCCGTTACGCCGGTCTGATCTATGGCCTGCTGCGAGGCTACGTCTTTGATCCGGTCTATCGCCGGATGATCAGAACCGAGGTGCAGACCGGCCGCCGCGAGAATCCCCCCGCTTGGTTGGTGACGTTTCCAAATGCTTTTTTCCACCATCCCGATGAACTGAAAGCGGAACTGGAAGACGGCGGCTTGGTCCACGAAAGAACGCTGGGCATTCTCGGCCCAGCCTGGATGGTGCCTGACCTTGATGCGAGTTGGAAAGATCAGGCGCGGCGCGAGGTGATTCTGGACATCGCTCGGCTGACGGAGAACGAGCCAGTGCTTGGCCCTCGTCTTATGGCGGTAGCTCGAAAACCCGATGACGGCGACGAAAGGCTGTGATATCGTAGGGGAAAGGAAGGAGGATTTCCATGAAAAGTGAGATCCGTTATGCTGGCCTCTGGGAGCGCTTCCTGGCGCTCCTGATTGATCTCCTGGTTTTCTGTGCGTTCTTCTTTCCCATCACCCGCATCGTGAAGGGTGTCTGGCTTATGGCCCCCACCGACCACCGCTGGACCTATGGCCTGTTCATCACCGACCCGCTGTGCGTCGCGTTCCTGGTCGTCATGTTCCTGTACATGGCTCTCCTGGAGGGCCTGGCCGGCGCCACGGTAGGCAAGTGGGTTGTAGGGTTGAGAGTGGTGCGAACTGACGGGGGTAGACCTGGGTTGCCAAGGGGGGTATGGAGGAACGTTCTGCGCCTGGTGGACGGGCTACCGGCGTTCAACATCCTGGGGATCGTTCTGATCCTGCGTTCGGCAGAGAGGGCGCGGTTTGGCGACCGCGTGGCGGGCACGAGGGTGATACGGGTGAGGCCATAGCCGCGAGCGAAGACCCTGGGTTGCCAGACCCTACGGGTTTGGGAAACCCGTAGGGTCTTCTGAGATTGGTGTGTGATGATAGCCAGACCCTACGGGTCTGGGAAACCCGCCGTGTCTTGTCAGCAGGTGGGCTTTTTCTTGCCGGTGAGCGCAGCGAGGATCATCGCTGTGGCACACCCCACCCCGCTATCTACTACAATTGCACCGGTCGGGCAGTTCAATTGGCAGGCCCCACATTCCATGCAGGATTCGGGCTGCACCAGCAGGGCCGCACTGCCATCCGGGGCAAACACCCCGTGCGGGCAGACCACGCTGCACATCCCACAGTTGATGCATTGCTCCGGCTCGTAGCGGAGCGTGTTGAGTGCAGAGACACGCATTGAGATTCCGCGGGTGAGTACACCCGTGCTCGCTCGGAATGACAATATCATCATAGGCTCCTGATCAGCGGACAACGGCTCCACATTGCGCCGGGCGGTCAGACGCGGAGCAGCCTTAAGACAATGGTCAGCACAATGCCTGCCCCAAACATCCAGGCCATGACGGGCACGTAGGTGAATATCTCGCGCCTGACCCCGCTCCTGGACGTGAACGTGGTCGAGCCGGTAAAGTTCAGCGCCAGGAAGGCGGTGACTGGCGGTAGGGGTAACAGATAGGTCAGCGCTCTACCCACCCGCAGCCACCACGCTGCGTCTGGGCTGCGCAGGAAGATGGCCAGAGCAAAAGGAAGCGCCACCAGGCCGCCCAGGATGAACCCCTTGGTGCTGAACTCCCGGGTGGGAAGCCAGGGCAGTAGAATCGGAAAGAGAACCACACCTGCCAGGATGGCCAGGGCGACGGCAACAGATGCCCAGATGCCACCGACGAAGAATGAGATGATGGCCGCGATCGCCAGCGGCAGCAGGAGGTGGACCAGCTCGACCGGGATCAACGCCAGGCGGTCGCGCAGAGTAAAGCGCACCTGGCGCATCTGAGACGTGGCCTGGTGGGTCCTGAGGTACTCGGGCAGGTCGGCGGCCCGCACCGGCCCGTACTCGACCTGGAACCCAGAGCGCCGCTTGACCTCGTGGGCAGCCACGCCGGGCGCGCCCAGTTGGGGCAGGATCAGCAGGCGGCGGCGCACGACCTCGGAGAGTGCGGTCGCTTCGATCCGATGCACCAGTTCGTCGGTGCCAAAGGTGCCCTTGCCGGCGGCGCACCACACGTTGATCCCCTGGGTGTCCAGCACCAGGATATAGCCGTCTATACCCGCCAAGGCCGACCGCAATGCGTCAAAGCTGAGTGTATAGTTGGCCGTGACAAAGACCGGCGAATCGGGTGTAGGGTCGCCCAGGGCATACAACCCCGGCTCGACGCGGTGCCCGCTGCGATTGACACCGCAACGGGCCAGCAAGTGATCCCAGCGATCCTGCAGCGTGATCTGGCTAGTGGTACGTTGGACATTGGACATTCCCATCACTTTACGGATGTACTCATCCGCATCCTCTCTTAGACGTCAATCTCGGCAGAGCCTCTGGCAAGAGCAGCGGATTGATCTGCCGCTTCGCGGGCACATAGTATACCATACTTTCGGCATGCAGGGTATTTTAGACCCACCTGGCCCAGCCGTGACCTTACCCCCGCCTGGGGCGGGGGCTTCAGCGCGACCAATTCCCGTGGTCGCACGTCATCGCGCCGACCGGCCAGGGCGCAGGGCAGGTGGGGGTGGGTAGAACCAGGTCCCGCAGGGTGCGCTGGGGGCCGTCGGCCGGTAGCGGCACCGTAGGTCCGCCGCCACTCCAGGCCGCCAGCGCGTGTGCCGCCAGGACGCCGGCCGCCCTCAGGCTGCCCAATTGGATGTTCTCGACGTCGTCCTCGGGCCGGTGATAGACCGACTCCTGGGAAGTCTCAAAGCACACCAGCATGGCGGTCGGCACGGCTCCCTCGTGGAAGGCGAGGCTATCACCCCAGTCAACGACAGGGATAAAGTCCACCGTGGCGCTGTACACCCGGGCACTGGCCTCGAACTGGTCAGCCGCCGTCTCCCGGCCCACGATGGTCATCTCCTCACCCCGGCCGACCATGTTCAGATTGAGCATGGCGACGGTGCGATCGAGCGGGCGGACGGGATGCCGCACATAGTACCGGGAGCCCAGCCAGCCCTGCTCCTGGTCATCCCAGGCGGCGAACAGGACGCTGCGGGCGGGGCGGAAGCCTTGCGCCTGCCACAGGTGGGCGATTTCCAGCATGGCGGCCACGCCGGAGGCATTGACGTAAGCACCGTTGTAGATCGTCCCATCGGGATCGCGCCCCAGGGCATCGTAATTGGCGCCCAGGATCACGGTCTCGTTCTGGTGGTCCGGGTCAGCACCCGGCAGCAGCCCCAGCACGTTGCGGGCGTTGACCTCGTGCACCTCGATGGTCGCGGCCATGTGAACGGTGGTGGAGAGTGGCATCGTGCCGGAACGCGACTGGAGCGCGCCCAGCGTGGTGCCGGTGCCGGCGAGCAGGTCCTGGGCAATCTCCCCGGTCACGTAGAAGGTGGGGATAGTGGTCAGGTCACCGCCGCCGTAGGATGGGCGTGACAATGGGCCTTTCATCCCTTCTACCGCCACCAGCATCCCCCCCACGTGGGCTTCGAGCGCCAGGTCAATCGCCTGTTCATATTCCTGCAACACTTCCCCATAGCATAGGACGATCTTGCCGGCCAGGCCCTGCCCTGAGCCTACCGGAGGGTCTTGCCCGGCAAAGTCGCCCGGCATGCACCGGTTCAGCCAGATGACCTGGCCCTCGGCCTCGCCCGACCCCAGGGTCCTGGTACGGGGCATGTAGTCGGTGTGATAGGTGTAGGTGCGGGTGAAGGGGGCCTGGCTCGCTGTACCCGCAAACATGACGGTGAGGATGGGCGACTCGACCACCGTCGTGTAGGGGGCCGTGAAGGGCTGGAAATAGGCGCCGTCGGGCCCGGCCGGCTGGAGGCCGTACTCGGCGAAGCGGGCGGCGATATAGTCACCGGCAGCCCACCCGCCAGGTGTGCCGGGCCGGCGACCCTCCAGTGCGTCGCTGGCCAGGTACGCGACGTGGTTCAGCGCCTGCGCTTCGTCGAACATGCGGGCACCCTGGACGTAGTTGTCGGGCGGCATCAGCGGTCCCAGTGGCGATGCTTGAGTCTCCACCTGGCCAAGCACGCTCACTACCAGGAGCGTCGTCTGGCCGACCGCCTCCAATTTGCCCACATCTATCGCCTCGACCGTGTCGGCAGCCGTGTGCGCGGTCTGGTCGGCGCCATCCCAACTCACGTAGGCGCTCAAGGCAGCGCGCCCCCCAAAACCACTCTGCGTGTCCATGCCAAAGTGGGGCCCCCGTCCGCGGGTGGTGACGGGCACGCCGACCCGGCCGGCGGCGTCCTGGAAGAGTTGAACCAGGCTGAAGCCGGTGCCCTGCCCCAGCGCGATGCCCCGTCCGCTGCCGGCCCCCACTCCGCTCAGTTCGATCACGGTCTCGACGGTGAGCAGATTGAAGCCGCGCTTGGCGTTCATCGCATTTGCCAGGCTAAAGCCTTCCCGCCGTTCACCGCCGCTCCAGGCGACGAAGACGACGGTCTTTCTGGGCTGGGATGAACTGGCTTTGAGAGCGCGCGCCATCTCCAACATAACGGCCACGCCGCTGGCATTGTCGTTCGCGCCGGGATAGAACGTGCCATCGGGACCTATTCCCAGGCCATCGTAGTAGGCGCTGACGACGATGACGTTGGTATCCAGGCCCTTGATGGCGTTCTTGCCAAATATCTCTCCCTTTTCCTCTTCTCCCATCAATGCGCCGGTGCCAGGGATGAAACCGATCACGTACTGGTATTTTTGGTCCGGGTCGTCCGGCCCTATGGGGATTGCCAGCCGCACCTGCGCCCCCGGCCCGGTCAAGACCACCTGGCCGGGCGCCAGGCCGTGTGCCAGCGCGTCCAATTGGGCCAGGCTGCTGGAGGCAGTGGCCAGCAAGCGGTCGGCCGCCTGGGGGGTCACGATCATCATCGGCATCCTGAAATAGAAGTGATAGGCATAGTCCGGCGGTGGGAAGAGGTATCTGCGTTGAAGCGCGCCGGGATCGTCGCTGACGATCAGGATGCCGGCCAATTTGAGGTCCTCGCCGGCCAGACGTCCAAAATCCGCCTGGCGCACGAGGGCGACCTTGCCGCGGAGGTCAAGCCTGTACTGGCCGAAAGGGGTACCCTCGCCCGGGTCAGGGCTGAGCGCCAGGCCCACCACGGCACCTTCCGTTTCCACCTGTTCCCACAAGTGGTACCCCGTATACTCGATGAAATCTTGCCGGTAAGAGAACGGTTCGGCCGTCTCACCGGTAGCACTATCCAGAACTTCCAGGCGGGGTACGCCGGCCAGGTGGGCGCGGGGCGCAAGATTGGTATAAAAGTAGGTCTCGTTTTCACCGGCCGGAAACAGCCCGATCTCCTTCATCTGCGCGGCGATATAATCGGCAGCCAATGCTGCACCTGGCGCGCTGGACTCACGCCCCTGGAACTCGGGTGAGGCCAGCGCCTGGACATCTTGCATCGCGCGCTGGGCGTCGAACTGCTCGGCCTGCCCACGGTACGCCTCCAGAGGGGCCGTGCTGCGCACCAGCCAGGCCCCGCCCAGCACCACGACCAGTGCGGCGATCGCGGTATAGCGATTCATCAGCCGCCCGACGTTCACCCGGCTGTCTTCCAACAAGCGGCGCAACCCTTCACCCCACAGGTTGAAGGCCAGGATGGCCACGAAGAAGGCCAGGCCCGGATACCAGGCCAGCCAGGGATAACTGCGCCACCAGTTGCGGATGTTGGCCAGCAGCGCCCCCCATTCCGGCACGTCGGAGAAGTAATAAATGACCGGCACCATCTTGCCGACTTCGCCAATCTCGGCCTTGAAGCCGCCGCCCAGGAAGATGTTGAGGAAGCCCAGTTCGGCCAGCAACATCAGCACGCTGCCCAATTCCAGGACGGCCAACACCAGCAGCGGGGCCCACAAATGCGGCAGCACGTGCCGGACGAGAATCCAGCGCGCGCGGGCCCCCAACGCGTGCGCGGCCTCGATGAAGGGCTGGGGCTTGAGGCTGGCCACCTGTCCCCGCACGAACTGGGCGATCTCTCCCCAGCCCACTACGCACAGCGCGATCACGAAGACGCCAAGCCCCTGCTTGATACCCAGGGCCAGGATCAGGATCATGGCAAACAGCGTGACCGGGAAGGCGGCCCACACCGCCACCGCGCCGTTGATCAGCCGGTCCAGCCAGCCACCCCGCCACCAGCCTGCCACCACCCCCAGGACAGTGCCGACCACTATGCGCGCCAGCATCCCTAGCAGGGCCAGGGTCAGGGTTTGTTTGGCGCCGGCCAGTACCAGGGCCTGGATGTCACGCCCCACCGCGTCGCTGCCCCACGGGAAGACGGCCGAAGGAGCAAAAGGAGGGGCGCTAACCTGCCCCTGGATTGTCATGACGCCGTGGGTTTCGGAAGGGCTGGCCAGGGCCAGTTTCCCACCCGCTACAGCCACACCAAGAAAGACCAGCACCAACAGGCTGCCGAGCAGGAAAGGAACGTTGCCCAGGATGCTGGGGAATATCAGATTGCGGAGTGCGGATTGCGGATTGCGGATTGGAGGTTGGAGATCAGAGATTGCGGATTTCGGAATGCGGAATGCGGAATGTGATTCGCTGATTTGCTGATTTGCTGATTTGCTGATTCGCTGATTCGCTGATTTGCTGATTCGCCGATTTGCGATTTGCGATTTGAACTCCTCCCATCGCTCTCGCCAGGTGCGGCGTTCCTCCGTCTGCACTTGGGATTGGGCCTCCGCTCTCAGGCGTGGGTCAATGACCTGGTAGAGCACGTCCAACGCCAGGTTGATCAACAAAAACAGAAAGCCCAGGGACACGATCAGGTCGGTGACCAGAGGGGACAGGCCCGCTTCGATGGCCTGGAGCAACGCCAGGCCCACGCCGGGCCAATTGAAAAAGGCCTCCACCACCGGCAGGCTGGCGAGCGAGAAACGTAGCGACGTTCCCAGGGTAGTCATGACAGGGATCAAGACGTTGCGCAGGGCGTGGCGGTTGAGGACCACCCTCGGACGCAATCCCTTGGCGTGGGCAGTTCGGATGTAATCTTCGCCCAGCACGTTCGACAGGGAGACGTAGGTGATCTGGACGATCTGGGCGAGTGGACGAGTGGCCAGCACCAGGACCGGCATGACCACGTGGGCATCCCAGCCAAAGCCGGTCGGCGGAAGCGGCGCGCCATGCAGACCCAACCAGCGAGCGACCTGGATGTTGAGCACCCACAACAACATCCCGAGCAGGAAACTGGGCGTGGAAACGCCCAGCACAGAGAGTAACAGTACCAATGGCGCTGCGCGGAGCCGCCGGAGCAAGGTGACGGCAATCCCTAGCGGCACCCCGACCAGGGCAGCGATCAGAAGAGACAGCACCAGCAGCGCGGCGCTACGGCTGAACAACGTGAGGACCAATCCCGGAGCCAGCAGGTCCTCGCGATGCCAATGGTAGGTGATGGGGTGATGGACCAGGTAGTCGAGGGTTCGACGCAGTGCCTCAGCGGCCGATTCCAGCGCACGGGCCGGCAGCCCGGCCTTCCCTCGCTCGCCGACGATCAAGCCGAACAGGGTCAGGTAGGCGATGGCCAGCAGGATCACCAGGCTGATCCCCAGGCGGCGCACAAAAGCGCGCAGGACAGGATTTGAGAGTAAAGGCTTGCCTGGCGTAACAGCAGACATAGTGCTCTCCCCGGCCAGCAGACTGAGGCCCCACGGGGCATTCCTTGGCCAGTCGCTGCTACATGACTACTGCTCAAGGAGCGCCTTGGTTCACGCTCAAGCGCTGGTATACAGACCGAACGTTGCATTCAAAGTGGTCCATTACGTGCAGGGTATTATACATCAAGATGGGTATGCCGTGAACAGGGGTACACAAGCCGTTTTTTGACCGCCCTCTCGTCGTAGGTTATAATGGCCGTGAAGGAGTTTCCAGATGCGCAGCACCCCATTCACTTTCGACATCTCTTTGCCGGGTGGAGTCCCCACTGTGTACGATGGCACGGATGTATTCATCCGCATTGTCCGCCCGCTCTCCGCCATGCGCGGCCAGTACGCCGATCAGGAAGCGTACGAGGCGCTGTTGGCCCAGGGCGACGCCGTCCTGTACGAGGTATACGAGATGCGCCGCCCGCAAGTCGCCGATGGGTACATCGAAGCCGCCGATGAGCACGTCGGGTTGGGCGAGTTGCTGCACGGCACGTCCATCGTGCACCCGGGCAAGGTGGGCGACGAGTACTTTATGACCAAAGGGCACTTTCACAGCGTCCTGGACACCGCCGAGGTGTACTATGTCCTGCAAGGGCGCGGCATGATGGTGATGGAGACGCCGGAGGAGGAGTGGGCGGTCGAGGAACTGCGGCCCGGGCGCGTGCTCTACGTGCCGCCGCGCTGGGCGCACCGCTCCGTCAACACCGGCCAGGAAGACCTGGTGACGCTGTTCGTCTATCCGGGGCACGCCGGGCACGACTATGGGACGATCGAGACGCGAGGGTTCCGCAAACTCGTCATCGAGCGGGACGGCCAACCAACCATCGTGGACAATCCCCGCTGGCGTTCGCAGGAATGAAAGCGAGAGAGGGGAGCGGTAGTATGGCTGGCTACAGGTTCGTCACCAGGCGGGTCCCCACGTTCTACTTTATCGGCGTGACCACGGGCCAGTCGTCCATCATGCGCGTCTTTCCACTGTGGACGCGGGAACTGGGCCGTCCGGAGGTGGTCATCGAAGGGGTGGACTGCCGGATTCACGACGACCCGGAACGGTACCGCCGGGCGGTGGCCCAGATCAAGTACGATCCGCTCTCGCTGGGCGCGCTGGTCACGACGCACAAGATTGACCTGTTGGAGGCGGCGCGCGACATGTTCGACTACCTCGACCCCTATGCCCAGGTCTGCGGGGAGGTGTCGTGCATCTCGAAGCGGAATGGAGCCCTGGAGGGGCACGCCAAGGACCCCATCTCGGCCGGCCTGAGCCTGGACGCGGTGCTGGGGGAAGGCTATTTCGCCCGCACCGGGCTGATGCAAGGGATGTACTCATCCCCTACATCCGGTGAGGTGCTGTGTTTCGGCGCGGGCGGCTCGGCCGCGGCCATCGCGCTACACCTGATCTACAAGCGGAGCCCTGGCGATTGCCCCGGGCGGTTTGTGGTAGTAAACCGCTCGCCGGGCCGGCTTGACCGGCTGCAAAGAATGGTCGAGGGTCTGGAGACGGACATCGCTTTTCAGTACATCTGTAACCAGGACTCCAGGCGGAACGACGAGATCATGGCGGGTATGCCGGCGAGGAGCGTGGTCATCAACGCCACGGGCATGGGCAAGGACACGCCGGGGTCGCCTATCACCGGCGCGGGCCTATTCCCAATGGACGGCGTGGCCTGGGAGTTGAACTATCGCGGCGCGCTCGACTTTATGCACCAGGCGCTGGCGCAGCAGGCATCTCGCCGCCTGACCGTCGAAGACGGATGGCGCTACTTTCTGCACGGGTGGACCCAGGTGATCGCCCAGGTCTACCACGTCACCATCGGCCTGGAGTTGTTCGAGCGGCTGGAAGACATCGCCGCCGAGGCGGGCAAGCCCAGGTAGATAAGTCAACCACGCCTGCCAGTGTGACGGCCAGCAACGTCCATGCAGGGTTCACCTTCATCCGATGGCAACCAGGAAGGTTTCTGCTATAATGGCGGCACTGCACAGGAGGTTACTACGATGGCCGCATATCCTTTCAAGAATCTGGTATTTCAGGGCGGGGGGGTCAAGACCTTTGCCTACCACGGGGCATTGCGAGTGCTCGAGGAGCAGGGCATACTCCAGCACATTGAACGGGTCGCCGGCGCATCCGCCGGAGCGTTGCTGGCGGTGCTGGTCAGTTTTCGATTGAGCGTCGAAGAGACGATTGCCTTGTTCAAGACGGTGGATTACTCCAAGATTGCGGTGACGAGCAAGGACCTGAAATGGCCTCGCAAGCCACCGCCGGCCATCGAGCGGGAGGTCGAGGGCCTGCTGGGCAGCCTGAGCGCCCTGGGGCGGCTGGTGCGCGGGTACGGCTGGTACACCCAGGACTATCCTGACGACTGGGTCAAGGAAACGATTGCCGCGCAATGCCAGGGAAACGGGCGGGCCACGTTCGCAGACTTTCGAAGACAGGGGTTTCGGGACGTAGCCATCGTGGCGGCCAACATCTCGGCCCACTCTATCACTGTCTTTTCAGCCGACACGACGCCCGACGTGGCGGTGGTGGACGCGGTCCTCATGTCGGGGTCCATTCCGTTCTTCTTTCAGGCCCTGCGATTCGACGGGACGCGATTGGGGGCGGGCGACTATTACGCCGATGGGGGCCTGCTGATGAACTATCCCATCCACGTCTTTGACGATCCCCGGTACGAAAAAGGCAACCCCTGGTACAAGCACAGCATCAACTGGCAGACGCTGGGCTGCCGCCTGTACACTCCCCAGGACTGCGCGCAGAAGGAAAAGCCGATCACCAACATCATCGGCTACGTGGAGAACCTGTTTGAGACGCTGGTGGAGGCCCAGGTGGTTGACTTTGAAAACAGTGCGGCTGACCAGCTCCGCACTATCAACATCAGCAACTGTGGCGTGCGCACGACCGATTTTGACATCCGGCCCGCAGAGGGGGACGCCAGGTACGAGGAGATGGTGCAGGCGGGGGAGGCTGCCGCGCGCGATTACCTGGCGGGCTATGACTTGCCAGGAGACACGCTCGACGCGATCCAGGCGCGTTTCGCCGAGTTCGTCGCCCGCTGGAAACGCTGACGCCCGGCCGGTTTCTGGTGCGAAATGCAGCCGGGAGATGGACCAGGTAGTCGAGGGGTCGACGCAGTGCCTCAGCGGCCGATTCCAGCGGCCGGGCCGGCAACCCGGCCTTTCCTCGCTCGCCGACGATCAAGCCGAAGAGGGTCAGATAGGCGATGGCCAGTAGGATCGCCAGGCTGATCCCCAGGCGGCGCAGAAAAGCGCGGAGAACAGGATTTGTCTGCCGCGAACCAGCACGATAATCGCCACACCAAAGGCAACCACGGAGAGCCCGTCGAAAAGACCCCTCACGAAGTCTGTCGCGGTGCCAAAGAGTGCGAACACTCCAAGGAAGGAAGACACGCCCGAGGCCAGGAGCCCTGCACCCAGGATAATTAGACCGTTCAAGAAGACCCTACTGTTTATTGGTTGAAATCTCCTCTCATGGTTGCCAAGCGGGGCTGAAATTCTCCGCCTGGCCCTCCGTCAGTCGCGTCTGCCCGGAACCGTCAGCACGCATCACGTAGATTTCGAAATGGCCATCTCGGTCAGAGTTGAAAGCCATGCGCATGCCGTCGGGCGTCCAGGCGGGCCATGCATCGTACGCCGCGTTGTTGGTCAGATCCATTTCTTCTGAGCCATCGGCGTTCATCACGTGGATCTCATAGTTTCCGCTGCGGTCGGACATGAAGGCAATGCGTGCATTGTCCGGTGACCATCTAGGAAATCCATCGTCTGCCGGGTCGTCCGTCAGCCGGGCCTGGTCTGAGCCATCCGCGTTCATGACGTAGATTTCGTTGTTCCCGCCGCGGTTAGAAGTGAAGGCAATCCTGGCACCATCCGGGGACCAGGCAGGCAACGTGTCGTCTGCCGGGTCGTCCGTCAATCGCATCTGCCCCGATCCGTCCGCGTTCATAACGTAGATTTCGGCATTGCCGTCCCGAAAAGAGGCAAACGCAATGCATTTGCCGTCGGGTGACCAGGCCGGCATTCCGGTACCGGGTGGAGCCAGCCGTGCCTGGTCTGTACCATCGGCATCCATCACGTAGATAGCAGGTGCGCCGTCCCGTTCGGAGACGAAAGCAATCCGCTTCCCATCGGACGACCACGCAGGGAACCAATCATCCGCCAGGTGATTCGTCAGGTTGATCTGCCCCGAGCCATCCGCATTCATGGTATAGACTTCGAGATTGCCATCACGCTTGGAGACGAAGGTGATCAATCTGCCTGGTGCAACCGTACCGGTTGGCTGTGCCGGTTCTCTGCTACATCCAGCCAGCAACAGCGCAGCGAGCGCCAAACCCAGCAGTCGGTGAGGCAACTGGAGTGGGTGCAGTCCGTTCGGCGCCCGCTCCGAGCCTGTTGACTTGATCTTTGCCGTAATCTTCACCAGTACCCCCAATCAGCCCGTTCAGTAAAGCAGGAAAACCCGCCACACCCCGGCGGTGAGGGGGCTCCACGATACTTTGATGTACACCGCCAAGGTGGTCTCAACCAGTCGGGAGGTCCCCGCTGAAGCGGGGCGTCCGTCGCACCTTGCACCACAAGCCAGGCTACATCTGCCGGACCGGGTTGCGCAGGGTGCCGATCCCCTCGATCTCGATGAGGACCTGGTCCCCGTCTTGAAGCGTAAAGTCGTCGCCCGGGACGATGCCGGTGCCGGTCAGCAACACCGCGCCATCGGGGAAGTCGTTGTAGCGGCCCAGGTAGGCGGCCAGTTCGTGCGGGTCGCGGTGCATGTGGGCCGTGCTGGTCTCGCCCTGGAAAGCGATAGCGTCAGGCTGACCGGCGATAGTCCGGCGAACGGTGAGGTGGATCGCCAGCGGTACAGCGCCTGGCGCAGCAGGCTCGGCCAGGGTGACGACCGGCCCCAGAGCGCAGGAGTGCCAGTAGATCTTGGCCTGCGGCAGGTAAAGCGGGTTCTCCCCCTCGATGTCCCGGCTGCTCACGTCGTTGCCGATCGTGTAGCCGACGATCTGCAGCGCAGGATTCAGCACCAGCGCCAGTTCCGGCTCCGGCACGTTCCAGTGGCTATCGCCGCGCAGGCCGATCCAATCGTGAGGGCCGACGACCTTCTCGGCAGTGGACTTGAAAAAGAGTTCGGGGCGCTCCGCCTCGTAGACCCGCACGTAGACGTCCTTGGTCCGCGCTTCGCGCACGCGCGCTTCCCGGCTCCAGGCGTAGGTGACGCCCGCCGCCCACACCTCCTGCCGGTCCACCGGCGGAAGCAGGTGAGGAATCCCCGCCGCCGGCTCGCGGTCCAGGTCGCGATAGGCGTAGGCAGGCAGGGTCGAAGCGCTTACCCGTTGCAGCAGCGCCTGAATTGGCGTCGCGACCGAGGCCCGCAGCAGGAGGGAGAGTGTGGCATACTCGGGCCGCCTGCTGGCGGTCAGGTCTACCACAGTTCCGGCGACCACCTGGCCCAGGCGGGCTCCGTGGCCAGGAAGATAGAAGCGGCAAAGTTGTAACCCATCAGATGTGCTCATCCGCCTCCTCCAGTGTGTTTTCGATGAGGCCGACCACAGAATATCAAAGATGGCTCCCTTGATGCTTTCGATAACCTGAACTATAGTCCATCTTGGCGCAGAAGTCAACAATACGCTGCGTCGCCAGCCACCTGCAATTGGGGATTGACTTCCCTGCAAGACCGCAGTACACTATGCGCAACCAGCGTCCAGTTCCGGCGGACAACTTGACCGCCGCGCCGGTGGAGGGCTCATGTTTCGGTGTTCCTGGCGGTTGAGCCACATCCACGCTCAGATTCTGGAAAAAGCACAGGCCTGCCCGTGGCCTGGGTAATTGGACGTTCACGTCTGTCAGCACACAGGAGGTGTTTCTGTGAGTGAAACTATTCTTCTTGGACAGGGCCGGCAAATCCTGGAAATCCCGCGGGAAACGTGGGAACGGCATCTCGCACAGGTACCACAGCACACCAAAGCCAGGCTCAGCTTTATGTCCGAGGAGCACCAGCAGGTTCGCTATTTTGTCGTGAGAGAACTTCCGAGCAGAGGGGAACCCATCAAGCCGGAAAGCATCTCTCGCGCCCTGCGACTGCCCCTGGTGCGCGTGGAAAGCATCCTTGATGAGCTGGAGAGGGAGTTGTTCTTCCTGGTGCGGGACGAGCGAGGCGCAGTCCGGTGGGCCTACCCCGTTACAGTGGAACCGACTCCGCATCATTTGAGCTTCAGCACAGGCGAACGGCTCTACGGGGCGTGAGCGGAAGACGCGATAGCGACGCCCTTCGTGCAAGGGCGACTACGAAAAGAGCCACTTTCGGTTACAATAGAGACGGCGTGCGGTCACTGTGGCCGGTTGATGAGCATGACGGTGAGTAGCGACGTGAAGGTCTCGATTCACGATGAGGACGCCAGCCCGCTGGTGTTTATGCCCCAGGTTGACTGGCAGACCTTTGCAGAGCCCAACATCATCCACGCCTACTGACGGAACTCGGTCTTCTTCTGGTCAGAAGAGCATGCGAGAGAATATCGAGCCAGCACAAATCAGATTGATGGGGTCTACCTGACATTAGAGCAGAACGCATACGCCACCGTAATCACTCAAGGGGCTCTGTTCGCATTCGAACGATGAGCGGGATTGAACTAACGTGACGAGTCCAGCAGGACTGCGGCGGGGACCTGGATGGGGTAGGCGTTGCGCTCGCCGGGGTTGATACCGCCCCACTCGAAGGTTCCGACCGCGACCGGTTCAGGCCCCAGATAGTTTGACAGCACCACCTGGGTCGCGCCCAGGTGGCCGCGCTCGATCTCGAACCCCAGCGTCTTCCCCTCCTCCACGTCCGTGAGTAGCACATCCACCACCATCTCGACGGTCCCTCCCGCCTCGGAGCGGGTGATGGGCTGGGTGAGCAGGAAGCGGCCCCGCTCCAGCCAGGCGTAGGTGGCCTCCGGGCTGGCCGACACCAGGGCAGGCCGTAACAAGATCCCCCCCTCCACCAAGCCAAAGGTGGTCCAGTCGGACGTGGTCGTGATGCGGATGCGGACCCGGTAGGTGGGAGGCCACGCAGTCGCCAGGAACTGCTCGGCCCAGCGGCGGGTGAGGGCCAGGTAGCCCTCCGGCGGCAAGGGGCCGTAGTCCACGTAGGTGTACCCCAGGCGATTGTCTGCGCCCGCTGCCGCCGGCTCGATCTGCGTCCCCTCGTGCCACTCGTTGAAGGAGGTAATGGAGACCAGGGCAGGCTCGACGCCGGTGCCCAGGGCGGCCTGCCATTGCTCGTCGTAGGTGGCGCCATCCTGGCGGGGCACGTAGGTGTCGTCCGGGTAGCCGATGCGGCGGGCGGAGAAGCCGGGGATGACGCCGGGCACGTACCAGGTGTCTGGGGGTAAGGCGCGCGCCCAGAGAAAGCCCTCCCCCTCGTCGAGGTGGAGCGTGGCATAGTTGTACAGCCCGTCAAAGTGGCCGCCGTCCACCCAGTCAGTGCGGGTGGTATTGGCGATCACCAGCCCGCCATCGGGGAGGGCGTGGATGGCGTCCACCGCCTCGCGCCAGTAAGTGGCCTCGACCGGCTGAGACTGGGTGTCGGGGCGTTCGATCAGCCAGACGAAGAACACTCCCTTCGAGCGATCGCCCTGGCTCCAGCGGGTCGAGGCGGTGGTACGGTAAAAGGCCGGGTGGTCGCCATAGTGGGCGTAGAGGTACTGGACGTCCTCCACCAGCCGATCGGCGGTGCGCCCGCCGTAGGGCTCGACGTGAAAGGCGACCTGGATGCCGTAGTGTTGCCCCATTTCCAGGAGCACCGGCACGGCCCGCTCCTCGCGTGTGCGCTGCCCCCACCAGGAGACGATGACGACGCCCACGCCCGCCTGGCGCAGCCAGGCGAAATGCTGGGCGACGACCGCCGGATCGGTGGCGCTGTAGGCACCCAGCAGCGGGTAGTAGTCGCTGCTGATATCGAGCGGCGGGCGAAAGTCCGGCTCCTCCCAGTGGTCCCAGGCGCCGTCCACGGCGGGGTTCTTGTACCAGGGGTAGTAGAAGGCGGCCACCCGGTGGGATGGCTCAGGGCCGACGACGGGGGGCAGGGTGGGGGTGGGGATGGGGGTGGGTTGGGGTGTCTCGGTGGGGGCGGGGGATGCAGTGGCCGTCGCGGGCAGGGCGGGTGGCGGTGTGGGCGGCGAGGGGGACACGGCAGGGGTAGGAGTGCAGGCCGCCAGCAGGAGTAGGAGGATCGAAATGAGAATCGCGGGGCTAGAAGCCCCGCGCTGAAAGAGCAAAGCCCCTGCAGGGCTGAAGAATTCCAGCCCGAAGAGCCTGGCTCTTTCAGGCTGATGTTTCAGCAAAATGTGCACAGCATTGTGCATTATGATCGCATATGTGCGAAATAATTTTAGCATTTCGGCAGGGGGTAAGCAGACGAAAGACAAGTACAGCTTGTCTGCTTGTTAGGTTGGGTTGGGCGGCCGTATGGAGGTATTCTAGCACGGAAGTTCTATTATGGCAAGGCTGGGTTGGCGTGGGGGGGGGCGCACCGGCCTGAAGAGCCGGTGCTGGGAGGCCGCACGCGGATGAGGATTGCGGACACGTACAGCCGCATGGCTGCACCTCCGCCCTACGGAGCGTTCAGAATATGCCAGGCGAAGACAGCCACAGCCACAGGACGCTCTTGCGCGAAACTCTGCCGGTGTAACTTGATGCGTTCAATCTCGTGCAACGTGTCGGCAGTCAGATAACTTTCTCCACAATGGGGGCAACTGACGACAGGCACGTTCTCGATGACAAGCAAGTTCTCGCCTTTGCCGTAACTACGCGCCACGTGACGAACGCGAGCACCCTCTTGGCCACAAATGTCACATATCATCCGACGTCAAAAATGGACAGACGATCATCGTCCATCTCTTCTTCGGCGTGAAGAGTCATCACATATTGCCGGGTACGGATCTTGTCGCGCATTTGCTTCAAAATGCGGTCATGCATCGCGTTCTCCTGACCAGATAGGTTTTCCCGTTGCACCTCAAGTATAGACTAATCTTGCGTGGAAGTCAGCAATCCGCTGTTTCGTGACCAGGGACGGCTGGCAGCGGCGTTGAAGGCCGTGCCGCCGGCCGTGCCCTCGCGCCCCCTGACACCGGCGGGCGCAGGGGTGCTGCTCAGCACCGCAGATGGCCACCTGGAGGTGGCGGCCACCGACCGGGAGATCGCCATCCGATACCGGGTGGGCGCCCAGGTGACACAGCCCGGCAGCGTGGTGCTCCCGGCCCGCACGATCAGCGACCTGGTGGCCCTGCTGGACGCGCAGCGGGTGGACGTGACGTTCGACGAGGGGATCGGCGATTGCCCTGAGCTTGCCGAAGGGGCCTGTCCTGAGCCTGCCGAAGGAGCCAGCCCTGAGCAAAGCAAAAGTGCTCTCGCTCTCCAGTGCGGACGCACCCAGGCCCACGCCCGGGGCTGGGGTGCCGGGGAGTTCCCCGCTCTGCCCGTGCCTGCCGGCGAGCCTGTGGCCCGGGTGGAGGCCGATGGGCTGCGCGACGGCATCGGTCGCGTGGTCTATGCTGCCAGCCCCGACCCTGCCCGCTCGGCGCTGTGCGGAACGCTGATGCAGTTCGCCGACGGGCAGGTCACACTGGTCGCCGCGGACGGCTTCCGCCTGGCGCTGTACACCGTGCCGCTGGCTGTGCCCGTGGCCGAGCCGTTCGACCTGGTCGTCCCTGCACGGGGGATGCGGGAACTGCAGCGGCTGGCGCGGGAGGGACAGGCCTCTCTCGCGCTGGACGAGAGCGGGCGGTGGTGGATCGCGCGGCACTCACGCAGGCTTGCCGTACGGCGCGCGCGCTGAGTGAGTCCGGATCCCTGCACGTCGAGTTCGTGCTCCCCGGGCGACTCGTATCGTCCGCCTCGGTCGAGACCGGGGGGGGGAGGGAGGACCGAACTGAAGGCGGAGGTCGAGGGATCGGAGCCCGAGGTGGCACTGAACGTGCGCTACCTGGCCGACGCCGTGACCGCGACGAATGGTACACAGGTCGCTCTCACGGCCAGCGTCCCAACCGATAAGAGACACCTCCCGGTGCTCGTACAGCCGGTGAGCGTGGAAGGTCAACTTGGGACGATCATGCCCATGCAAACGGGGTGACAGATGAGAGCCTGGAAACATCGCCAGATGACCCGGGAGCAACTGGACTGCTTCCTGGCGGCCAACGGGCTCCACGCCGGGCTGGACGGCGTGCTGCTTGCCCCCGAGGGCGAGCAGGTAGGAGCGGCCACCCTGAGCGGCGAAGGCACGCTCCTGGTTCACGTCTGCGAGGAAGGATACCGGCAGGGCGGGGATGAGGTGAAAGCCTGGTGGCCGGAGTTCCGGTCGGCCTGGATGATCGTCAAACCGGACGGGGAGACGGAGTACGGGGATACATTGGGACCGGACCAGGTGATCTGCGACGTGTGCAACGCCGAGGTTACCATCCGCCCGGTGCCGGTGGGGGGGGGGGGGTACGCTCACTGCAGGCGCTGTTTCGGTGACCTCGGCCTGCCCTTCCCCGGCCGTGTCAGGCCGTATGAGTCCACCGAACGTTGGAGGCCGGTGATTGAGGTGAATGGTGGTGGGCTGAACTAGTGTCAATCACTTGGCCGTTGATTTACGCGCGTCCTTATCCAGGCCGTCGGCGATACACGCAGCACCCCGACGGCCTGGGTTACACTGCGGTCAGTGGCTCCTCAGTACTAAGGGTAGGTACAGCGCGAATGGCTCGACCTCTAGTGTAGTGCTCGTGTCGGCATATCCCATCTTCTGGATCTTTATCTGGTAGGGTATGGCTACAAGGGGAGAAGCGTAGAAAGTTGCCATGCCCGCGGTGTCGGTTTCACGATACAGTAGCTCGTTGGTGCCGGAGATGGTCACCGAAGCATCCGGTACACGAAGTCCTCGCTCGTTTTGCACCGTCACAGTGAGTTGTCTGGTCTGCCCGACCTGGGGGCTTCCCTTGATGATAGGGAGTAGCATGCTTGGCTGACCTGTAGTGAAACTGGTCTGCGTTTTTGCTCCCCGCCAGTTGGGCCTCTCTGCACTGATGAGTGCTTCATAAGTCCCTGAAAGGACCGGGGTGTAGGTACCGTAGTATGTTCCTGTGTTGACTTGGCTCATTGTGACGACATGATCTGTAAGTATAGGATCTATCACGGTCGCAGTGACCGAAGCATTGGTATCAGTATAGGTTGCATTCGCTACCCGGACTGTGAGGGTGACCAACTGGCCTAGCTCTGGTGAGAGCGGATTGACCGAGACGGTCGCCCAGAGCCTGTCCTCTGCGGCAACAAGGAAGGAATAGGTACGGTGTGGGGTACCGTCCAATAACAGATTGACTTGGTATTGGCCAGGTTGAGCATTGGGCAGTACGGTTGCTTCTTGGCCGTAGACTGCTCCTGCAGCCAGATCGAGCTGCAATGTCTGGGTGTGGACAGTTTGTGTGGTCTCCCGATTAACAACGACCAGGCTGAGAGTTGATGAAACAGCCTGATTGCCAGCGTTGGTGGCAGTGATGATCGTACGCACGTCAACTCCCGGGTCGTATTCCGGTTGGTATTCCACGTCAATGCCCAGGGCTGGACCACTGCCTACCACGTATCCTGCTTCCCGAACAGCCAGTTCGTTCCCTTGTTCGTCTATCACGATGGCTCGCAGCACGTAAGATCCCTCGGCAGGGGGAACGAAGCTGAAATCAGTGTGGTGGCTAGCCTCCGCCGCGAGGTCAATTCGCTGCACCTTGACGTTTTCTCCATCGCTTGAGGTGATCAGCAGCCCCAATTCACTGGTGCCACTGGTGGCAGTCGTATTGGTGATGTCTACGCTGGCCTGCAAGGTCTGGCTGATGGCAAGTTGTGGCTGAGCGATGTGCAGCACTAGATCCACTTGAGGTTGAACAATCTCGAAGACATTAACATCGCTTGACAGGCCATGCTGCTGCGCTGAGTCAACAATGGTTACAGCTCTATAACGGCCGGGAGGCAAGCCAAACTCATTTTCGAGGACAGCTATTCCTGGAACGGCCAGGCGAGGTCGCCCTACCAGCATCTCGACTAGCCGACTGTCTAGGCTGTAGAGGTCAGTCCTGAGCACCGGTTGCGCTGCCTGGTCGTCGGCATTTGTTACAGTAGCAGTAAGGTACACTTCCAACCCGCGCACATTGACTTGAGTGTCTACATCAGCGGAGCCCATGGTACCAGTGCTACTCATAAGATCCTCTAGTTCGTCGAGGCCCTGGTTATGGCAGTTCATGATACGCGGTGCCAGGATGTGCTCCGTCTGGAAATTCATCACCAGAGATAAGACTACAAGCACTATGGCGACGAAAGGCTTCAAACCTGAAACCAACGGCTTTAGTTCGGCCAAAGCGGCGATCACAGCAGGAATAGCTCCTCCCAGTGTTCCCACGATAGCCCAGATCATTACGGCGATGGTAGCTAAGATGCCCAGCCAACCCAGAAATTTGCCTATGCCCTGATAGATCCTGAAGCTTAGTTCTTCTCCTGGTAATGTCGTGTGAGGCCAGATGTATATAGGTGGCGGTGCAAAGCCACGGAAGTACTCCTGTTCGACCCGGCTTTCTATGCCTTCGATGTACCTGTCGGTCAGATTCCACATTTCGCGAGTCCAGGATATATCGTGGGTCAGGACATAGTCATCGAACTGTTGCCTGCGAGACTCGACCTGTCGGCGCGCAGAAAACATACGAGCATCGGTCATTTTTCGGGCAACTCTCTCCACAGCGGGACGAGAGGTCGCTTCGAGCACCTCGTCCAGCGCTCCGATCTTGGCGGAGACTTCGTATCCTGCTTTAGAGAGTTCCGAATAAGGTACCAGGGCTGCTTCCCCAACTGGGGTGATGAGCTCAAGCAGCTTCCCGCCGACGAAGAAGTCCACGGCCTCGGCAGGCAACGCGGATACACTCTCTCCGTAGGCCCAGACTACGATGTCCTGCGCCTGCTGAAACTCTCGCAGCGCAGAGCGAGTCATTTGCTGGGCAGCCAGCTTAGCTTGCCTCTGATCAATGGAGAGCACTACGTCAACATCCTGAGATGTAATCCGAAGCAATGCATCGTCTGCCCACAGCTCGGCTGTCAACTGATAGGAACCAGACTCCTGAGTACCGAAATCGAAGGCGCGCCAAGCACTCCTTCCAGCAGGGATGGTAAAAGTGTCTGTTTGAACGTCAACGTCGGTACCCGCCTTCTGAAGACGGATAATAATGGTGTACGACTGACTCTGGGAGCTTGTATTGTGAACCCATACGTTACCAGCCAGTGCTTCATCTACCAGGAAAGTGGAGAGCACAGACAGAGCCATGCTGCCTGAGGTGAGGCCCATTGGCCCTCCCGTATAACGCAGGATAAACAGGCCACCATCTCCATCGGCGACGTAGGTGTAGCCCCCATCTACAGCCACGCCATTGGCGGACCCTGGCGTGTCGTAGAAGCCTACCTCCGTCGGGCTGGTCGGTGTCGAGACATTGATCACTCGCAGACCGCCATCACCATCGGCAACATAGGCATAACCCCCGGCCACGGCCACACCACGGGCATCCTGAGTGTCGTAGGAACCCACCTCTGTCGGATTCGAGGGTATCGAAACGTCTATCACCCTTAGGGTCTCGCCTCCCCCTTCAGCGACGTAGGCGTAGCTGCCGGTCACAGCCACGCCATAAGCATACCCTGACGTATCGTAGAAGCCCACCTCGGTTGGGTTGGTCGGCGTTGAGACATTCACCACCCGCAGACCACTTCCACCGTCGGCGATGTAAGCATAACTCCCGACCACGGCCACACCGTTGGCATGCCCCGGCGTGTCGTAGAAGCCCACCTCCAACGGATTCGTAGGTGTTAAGACATCGATCACTCGCAGGCCACTGTTCCCGTCGGCGACATAGGCGTAGCCCTCGGCGATGGTCAAGTCTTCAGCACAATCGGCCAGGTCGTAGGAGCCGGCCTCCACCGGATTTGTAGGCATCGAGACGGTTACGACTTTCAGTCCCCCTCCCCAACAACCCTCGCCTCTTCTCTGCACTGTAACGTAAGCATAGTTCCCGGCTACGGCCACACTATTGGCATACTCCGGCGCGTCGTAGAAGCCCACCTCTATCGGATTCATCGGTGCCGAGACATTGATCACCCGCAGGCCGCTACCATCAACGACAAACGCATAGCCCCCGGCAATGGCCACGCCCTGGGCGTCCCCTGGTGTGCTGTAGGAGCCCACCTCGGTCGGGTTGGTCGGCGTCGAGACGTTGATCACCCGCAGGCCATCATTCCAACCGGCGATATAGGCGTAGCCCCCGGCCACGGCCACGCCATAGGCATACCCCGGCGTGTCGTAGAAGCCCACCTCGGTCGGGTTGGTCGGCGTCGAGATGTTGATCACCCGCAGACCGCTACCACTATCAGCGACGTAGGCGTAGTCCCCGGCCACGGCCACATCATAGGCAACCCCCGGGGTGTTGTAGAAGCCCACCTCGGTCGGGTTGGTCGGCGTCGAGACGTCCACAACCCGTAGGCCACCATAGTAATCGGCAACGTAGGCGTAGCCCCCGGCAATGGTCACATCTTTGGCAACCCCTGGCGTATCATAGAAGCCCACCCCGGTCGGGTCGGCGGGATTGGAGACGTCTACCACCTGCAGACCGCCAGAATACCCATCGGCGACGTAGGCGTAGCCTCCAGCAACGGCCACACCATAGGCACTCCCCGGTGTGTCGTAGAAGCCCACCTCGGTCGGATTTGTCGGTGTCGAGACGTTGATCACCCGCAGACCACTTCCACCGTCGGCGATGTAAGCATAACTCCCGACCACGGCCACACCGTTGGCATGCCCCGGCGTGTCATAGAACCCTACCTCTACCGGGTTGGTCGGCGTCGAGACGTTGATCACCCGCAGGCCACCATCCCCATCAGCAACGTAAGCGTAGCCTCCAGCGATGGCTACGCCCTGCACAATGTCAGGCAGCGGGAACGTCTTGCCCACTACGATTGGTGAGGCTGGATCGGAGATGTCGAGGATAGTCAGACTATACCCTTCGCCGATATGAGCATAGTTCCCCTGCACAGCCACGGCGTAAGTGGGACCACCAATGTGCCCCACCAGTTCGACGTTTTGGGCGTCGGCAATCGCGACATCAGGGGATGCGGCACTGGCCAGGCTGCCAGATTGCACCCCACCCGACAACGGCAGAGCCACCACCACAACAAGGCTCAACAAGGTGAACAGTCGTGCTTTCATTGTCCTCCCCCCCTCAATATGGGTCGCTCTTACTACCTTGGCCACCACTTCGCAATCAGGCAAAATCATGAGGTGAGTCTATTTGCTTGGCATATCCAGTGTAGCATAGTTTTGCCAGAGAGTCAACATCATCTTGTCCTTGGCTGCATTTCAGTTTGGGGGCGAGTTACGTGACTGCCCCTGCCCGGCAGTCCAAAACGGCGGTGAAAACGACCAAAAAAGGCTTCCAAGGGCCGGAAAACAGCCTTTCTGTGCACTCTCAGCACTTATGTAAAGCCTCCCCCAAAAACTGAAATGCACCCTTGTTTCGTGCACCCAAGAGGGTCCATCCCAATGCTCGTGCACGCTAACCAGAATTTTGCGCTTCGTGGAAGTACGTGCTATACTTGAGGTGCAAGAACCACCCTGCGGCTCTGCCCGGCGCGAGGCCGCGGCCAAGGCGGCCCGTGTACGCCGGCAGATCCAGATCAACAAGGTGCGCCCGTCGGCGTCACAGCGGGGGACGGTTTTCTGCAAGAGGCTCCATGGCTGGCGCACAACTGAGTTTCTCGGTCCATCACGATGAGGCAAGAGGCCCTACGTTGAAGCCCTCGCTCGACCTATCTACGCTGGAATCTCACCTGTGGGAGGCGGCCAACATCCTGCGCGGGCCGGTAGATGCCGCTGACTTCAAGACCTACATCTTCCCCCTGTTATTCTTCAAGCGCATCTCCGACGTGTACGACGAGGAGACGCAACAGGCGCTGGAGGAATCGGAGGGCGACGAGGGGTACGCCAGTTTCCCCGAGCAGCACCGCTTCCAGGTCCCGCCCGGCTGCCACTGGCGCGACGTGCGCGCCCACACCACCAACGTGGGGCAGGCCTTGCAGAACGCGCTGCGGGGCATCGAGCAGGCCAACCCGCGCACGCTGTACGGCATCTTTGGCGACGCCCAATGGACGAACCGGGAGCGATTGTCGGACGCGCTGCTATGCGACCTGATCGAGCATTTCTCGCGCCTGCCCCTGACCAATCAGGCGGCCCAGACCGATGTGCTCGGGCAGGCCTACGAATACCTGATCAAAAAGTTTGCCGACGCCACCAACAAGAAAGCGGGCGAGTTCTACACCCCCCGCAGCGTGGTCCGGCTGATGGTCAACGTGCTCGACCCGCAGCCGGGTGAGACCATCTACGACCCGGCGTGCGGGACCGGCGGCATGCTGCTGGAAGCGGTGCACCACGTCCGCGAAGCGGGCGGCCGCGTGGAGATGCTGTGGGGCCGGCTGTACGGCCAGGAAAAGAACCTCACCACCTCCGGCATCGCCCGCATCAACCTGTTCCTGCACGGGGTGGAGGATTTCCACGTCGTGCGGGGGGACACGCTACGGCAACCGGCCTTCTTCGAGGGGGACCGCCTGGCGCAGTTTGACTGTGTGATCGCCAACCCGCCGTTCTCGCTGGAGAAGTGGGGCGAGGAGATGTGGGCCAACGATCCGTATGGGCGCAACTTTGCCGGGCTGCCGCCCTCTGGCAGCGGCGACTACGCCTGGGTGCAGCACATGGTCCGGTCCATGGCCCCGGCGACGGGACGCATGGCGGTGGTGCTGCCCCACGGGGTCTTGTTCCGCATGGGGGTGGAGGGAAAAATCCGCCGCCAGATCCTGGAGATGGACCTGCTGGAGGCGGTGATTGGGCTGGGGCCGAACCTGTTCTACGGCACGGGACTGGCGGCCTGCATCCTGGTCTTGCGGGCGCGGAAAGCGCCCGCGCGGCGGGGGCAGGTGCTCGTCGTGGACGGTTCAGCACTGTACCGGCGCGGGCGCAACCAGAACACGCTGGAGGCAGAACACGCGGCGCAAATCTACGCATGGTACAGGGCGTACGAGAGCGTCACGGGCGCGGCGCGAGTGGTAACGCTGGAGGAGATCGCGGAGAACGACTGGAACCTCAACATTCCGCGCTACGTGGAGCCGGTGATGGAGGAGAACACGCTGACCGTGGCCGAGGCGGCACAGAATCTCAAGCAAGCGTTGGACGAGGCCTACGCCGCCGAGGATCGCTTGAAGGCGCTATTGCAGGAAGCGGGGCTGATGGCGGCCTTAAGGTTAAGAAATTAGTCCCGTAACCAGGAGCGCTTCGTCTGCCGGGGACCGCCGGGCGATGAACTCGCCCGGCTTCGGAGCAGCGCCCGGTAAACCGGGCTTTCAAGGGCGCCTTTAGCGCCCGCCGCTCCGCAGGCCGGACACTTTACGTCCGGCTGGGCCAGCATCCGTGTTACGGCGGTATTTTCCTAGTTTTCATCATTCGGCGGTGGCTGAAAGGACAGTACGATGCCTTACCCTGTTCAGAATCTGATCGAAGGGCGCGGAGAGCCCGTGTGCGTGCGGTCTGACGATGCGGTGCAGGAAGCGCTACGGCTGATGACGGAGCACGATTTCAGCCAGTTGCCCGTCGTGGATGAGGACGGAAAGCCGTTAGGTCTAGTCACCCACGAGTCCATCTCGCGGGCACTGAACTACCTCGGCGTCCGGGTGGAAGACCTGCGCGTCTCCAATGCGACCGTTAAAGCCTACCAGTACCGTCTGGAGGATGACCTGTTCGACCTCCTCGATCGCTTGAAAGATACGAATGCAGTTTTGATCGTGGACGGTGAAGGCCGGCTGATCGGCATCGTCACCAGTTATGATTCCACCGAGTACTTCCGGCGACGCGTGGAAGATATGATGCTGGTGGAAGACATCGAAATCATGGTGAAGGAACTCATCATGGTCGCCTTCACCGACCAAGCTGGCGAGGTTGACCAGGAAAGGCTCGCGGCCGCCATTGAAAAGGTCACCAGTTCCAGGCATGCGCTGCTGGAACGGTACAAGCAGGCCGTGCGATGCTACCTTGAGCTCCAGAGCGGAGGGCAATCAGCCGTCAACCGGCAGTGGCTCGAAGAGAGTCTCTCTCACCTGGCTCCCCCAGAAGAACCCAAGGCGTTCGAAGACCTGACCCTGAACGAGTATACCGAGTTGTTGCTGCACAAAGACCGGTGGCACCTCTATCATCCGATCTTCAACCTGGACGCCCAAGCCATGCGCAGGTTGCTCGACAAGGTACGCGGGACGCGCAACGCATTGGCGCATTTCCGAGGCGAAATCTCGCCCACGCAACGCGATGAGCTCAAGTATTGTGCAGAGTGGTTGACACAACATCCGGCCGACGAGGTGCAGGAACACCTGATCGGGATTCCGGTAGCCTGGCCGATTTCAGGAGTGGAAACACGTTTGGAAGGGGTGGCCGTTCGAGAGACAGGACCGTGCTACGAGGTATCTGCCCAAGCCACGGAGGCGATCGTGCCGACCGAGGAGGCGCTAGGGCCGAGCGATAGCCGGTATGCCCCTCTGGCGATCTGGTTACAAAGCCAGCCTTCGAGTCGCGATCGAGTGAGGCTTACCTTTGAGGACATCGAGGAGATCATCGGCGAAGTGCTACCTCCATCAGCGCATCAGCATCGGGCCTGGTGGGCAAATGACACCAGCCACATCCATGCGAAACAGTGGCTGGACGCCGGCTGGCGCGTGGCCCAAGTCAGCGCAGCGGAGCAGCGCGTGGTTTTCGCTCGCATCGCCGGACGGGAAAAGGCCTACATAGACTTCTTCAGCGCCCTACAGGCAGAGGTGCGTGCAAGAACTGGTTTTCCCCTGCGGAGCGTTTCGCCGGATGGGCAAGGCTGGCTGACCGCGGCAGGGCTGCCAGAAGACCGCGCACAGTGCCTGTACTTTAACTTCTCCTTCGCCCGCAACGGACGTTTCCGCGTCGAACTGTACATTGATACCACCGACCAGGCGAAGAACAAGCGTATCTTCGATCTGCTGGATGCAGACCGGGAGCGATTCCACGCTACTATGGGCGAGCAACTGAGCTGGGAGCGCCTGAGCGACAAAGGGGCCTCGCGCATCGCCCTGTACCACCCAGGCTCCATCACAGACGACGAAGAGACGCTTGCAGGGTTAAGAACTTGGGCCGTGGATACCATGGCCCGTTTCTACAAAACGCTTGCAGAGCCGGCTGTGCAAGCGCTGCAGCGTGCCGAGCAAGTTGAGGAATGACCAGCATCCACGGGAGGGAATACGGTGGACAACGTCCAGGCCCACATCACACAGACCCAACTCGAATCCTACCTGTGGGGCGCGGCGACGCTGCTGCGCGGCCTGATTGACGCCGGTGACTATAAGCAGTTCATCTTCCCGCTGCTGCTCTTCAAGCGGCTGTGCGACGTCTACGACGAGGAACGGGCGCAGATCGAGGCCGAGTACGGTGCGGGGGTGGACTATGCCGAGTTCCACCGCTTCCAGGTCCCGCCCCAGGCGCACTGGAACGTGGTCCGCGAGACGGCGACGAACGTGGGCCAGGCCATCCAGGACGCCATGCGCGCCATCGAGCAGGCCAACCCGCGGCGGCTATACGGCATCTTTGGCGACGCGCCGTGGACGAACCGGGAGCGCTTGCCCGACCGCACGCTGCGCGACCTGATCGAGCACTTTTCCACGTTGACGCTCTCGGTGGCGAACGTGCCCGAGGACCTGCTGGGCCAGGCCTACGAGTACCTGATCAAAAAGTTCGCCGACGATAGCGGCCACACGGCGGCCGAGTTCTACACCAACCGCACGGTGGTGCACCTGATGACGCTGCTGGTGGACCCCCAGCCAGGTGAAGCCATCTACGATCCCACGTGCGGCTCGGGCGGCATGCTCCTATCGTGCGTGGCGGAACTCAAGCGCCAGGGGAGGGAGCACCGCAACCTCCAACTGTACGGGCAGGAACTCAACCTGATCACTTCGTCCATCGCGCGCATGAATCTGCTGCTGCACGGCCTGGAGGATTTCCAGGTGGTGCGCGCTGACACGCTCTCCCACCCGGCCTTCCTGGAGGGGGACCGGCTGCGCCAGTTCGACGTGGTGCTGGCCAATCCCCCCTATTCGATCAAGCAGTGGGAGCGCGAGGCGTGGGCGGCCGACCCGTACGGGCGCAACCTGTACGGGGTGCCACCGCAGGGCCGGGCCGACTATGCCTTCTTCCAGCACATCATCGCCAGCCTCAAGCCGGGGACGGGGCGCTGCGCCATTCTCTTCCCCCACGGCGTGCTGTTCCGCGAGGAGGAACGGGAGATGCGCGCGCGGCTGGTGGAGGCGGACCTGGTGGAGGCGGTGATCGGGCTGGGGCCGAACCTCTTTTACAACTCGCCGATGGAGGCGTGCGTGGTGGTATGCCGCACGCACAAGGCACCGGAACGCCGGGGGCGGGTGCTCTTGGTCAACGCGGTGGACGAGGTGACGCGGGAGCGGGCGCAGAGTTTCCTGGAGCGGGAGCACATCGAGCGGATCGTGGGGGCTTACCGGGCCTTCGAGGACGTGGAGGGCCTGGCGCGGGTGGCGACGCTGGACGAGATCCGGGCACAGCGCGACAATCTGAGCATCCCGCTCTACGTGTCACCGTTGGCGAGGGCAGGCGATGGCAGCGCTGCGGAGCGGTCCCTGGCAGAGATCGTTGCCGGGTGGGAGCGCAGTTCGCGGGCGCTGCGGGCGACAACGGCAGACTTGCTCAGGACACTTGAGGAGCTCGGTCTTGAAGAGTTTAATTAACCCAACAGGTTAATCGAATTGACAAAAGGGCAGTAAATGGATATAATGTTCTCGGACCGAAAACTCGACAAGACCTGTAATGATCAGAAACTGC
>Ga0315277_10001033_pt1 | contig 41725 bp, 40 predicted proteins | sample YL17G05_15_MG_FD_203695 | JGI IMG/M metagenome (GOLD analysis project Ga0315277, IMG submission 203695) | Sediment microbial communities from Yellowstone Lake, YNP, Wyoming, USA - YL17G05_15 | ecosystem: Environmental > Aquatic > Freshwater > Lake > Sediment | place: USA: Wyoming | collected... | reverse complement strand
ACTTCGCCGTCGGTTCTTCCTATCCTGGTGGTGCAGCAGCTGCCAAGGGTGGGGTTGTTCGCCCATTAAAAGGGATCGTGAACTGGGTTCAGACCGTCGTGAGACAGGTTTGTTGCTTTTTGCTGGAGGTGTTTTGATGCCTGACGGGAAGGATCCTTTAGTACGAGAGGAACGAGGATTCGTCGCCTCTAGTCTATCAGTTGTCCGGCAGGGCATTGCTGAGCAGCCACGCGATGGTGGATAAAAGCTGAAAGCATCTAAGCTTGAAGCCATCCCGAAAACGAGGCATCTTACAGCCGCCATTACATGATGGCGTTGATAGAGCCGGGATGTAAGTGCAAAGGTTCGCCGATGCATTCAGTCCGCGGCCACTAAAAGCTGTAGCCGCTAAACAACATGCTGACCTAGTAAGTACGGCTCAGCCGTTACTCGTTGTCGCACATGAGACCTGCTGCAACCTTCCACATTTTCATTTCATTTCCGATTTGGCCAGCTTCAGCGCTAGAGATCCTGATTCGACATCATGAACATGACTATCGCGCCCAAGCCCACGAAGAACCCGCCCCAGCCGCCTCCAACCATCCCCAGGACCGCTCCCACGAGCGCGAGCGTGAAATGCTTGCCGCGTATCGCAGATAATCCACCAGCTATCGCGATCATTCCGAAGATGATCACAAGGACGCTGCATATCGTGAGGCGGTTGACGGGGCTGTCAGGACCGATCGCCACGGTGCTTCCGATGGAGGCCCCCATGAGGCCGTTTGCCAACGCCATGATCCCAGCGAGTATCGCGAGATTGCCTCCGAGGAAGAAGAGGAAGTCCAGCGGCGGCTTGTCATCCATCGTTCCGCGCACGTCATTCGAGTCCATCAATCATTCGCAGTTCGGAACCTTAATGACGGAGCATCTCATAGGCCGTTCGAGCGCTGGAACCGACTGGTGGTCTGATTGAAGGCGATTGTTATCGGCAACAACGTCGCTGGAACATCCCTGGCAAAGGCCCTGCGTGATGCGGACGCGAGTGTTGAGATCGACATATTCACGGATGAGGCAGTGCCCTACTATCCGAGACCTAGGCTGATCGATTTCTTGACCGGGACGGTCCAGGAGAAGGACATGCCGTTCTATCCGACGGATTGGTATGCGAAGAACGGACTGAATCTCCATCTCGGGTCGAAGGTCGAGAGACTGGATGTCAAGGAGAAGAAGGTGCTGGCCAAAGGCACTTGGCACTCCTATGACAAGCTCGCACTCGCTACTGGATCCTCATCCTTCATCCCGCCCCTGAAGGGACTTCCGAAGAACAACGTGTTCGTCCTGAGGACGATGGAGGACGCGAAGAGGATCAAGGAAGCCGCCGCAGCATGCAAGCACGTGATTGTGATTGGCGGGGGACTTCTCGGGCTCGAGAGCGCAAGAGCCGTCTGCACTGGCTATCCGCACCTCAGCGTCACGATCCTTGAGTACGCCGAGCACATACTCTCGAGACAGCTGGACCACGAGGGCGCAGAGCTTTTGAAGAAATGGATCGAGAGCACGGGCGCGAGGATCGTCACGAAAGCGGAGACCGAGGAGATACTGGGAGGGGTGTCCGTCGAGGGCGTGAGGCTGAAGGACGGAAGGACGATCAATGGCGACATGGTCATCGTCTCTGCAGGCACGAGGTCCAATGTGGCACTTGCCAGGGATACTGGACTAAAGATCAACAAGGGGATCATCGTCGACTCGTATCTAAGGACCTCAGATCCAGATGTGTTCGCACTCGGTGACGCCTCAGAGTTCAACGGCCAGGTCTGGGCGATGATTCCTCCGGCACTCGACCAGGCGAAGGTCGCAGCAAGGAAGATGCTTGGGCAGGAAGGATCTGAATACAGGGGTACGATTCCGTCAAACACGCTGAAGGTGGTGGGCGTCGATCTCACCTCGATCGGAACTGTCAGGAGCCAGCACGAGCCGCCCGAACCGGGGTTCGAGGAGATCAGGGTTCTCTCCTCTGACGGCAAGGTCTACAAGAAGTTCGTGCTGAAGGATGGCAAGATGATCGGCGCCATCCTTCTCGGCTCCAAGAAGGAGAGCGCAAAGATCACGAAAATCATCAAAGACGGGGAACCCGTGGAAAACATCAAGACGAGGTTGTCGGACCCGTCATTCATGTTCACCTGAGTCAGCATGGGCCAATCCCATAAAAACGGTTATATTCTGAAGACTCATGCAGAAGTCGACGATGGACTCCAAAGACTACGAGCTCGAGTTCTTCAAGAGCAACGGCTTCCAGCGAAAGCAATGCAAGAGCTGCCGCAAGTTCTTCTGGACACTCGGTGACAACGATACCTGCGGCGAGGCACCGTGCGTAGAATACACGTTCATCGGGAAGCCGCTCTTCAGGGAAAAGCAAGGTGTCCACGACATGCGCGAGAGCTTCCTGTCGTTCCTCGAGAAGGAGGGACATCCTAGAATCTCGCGTTATCCGATAACTGCCAGGTGGAGGGATGACGTCTTTTTCACGCAAGCTAGCATCTACGGCTTCCAGCCATGGGTAATACAGGGAGTCGTCGAACCACCGGCGAACCCGCTGGGCATCTCACAGACCTGCGTCAGGTTCAACGACATCGACAATGTGGGCAAGACAGGCTCGCACTTCACGATGTTCGAAATGATGGCACACCATGTTTTCAACAAGAAGGGGAAGGAGATCTACTGGAAGGACCGCACAACAGAGCTCTGTCATGAGTTCCTGACGAAGGTACAAGGCCTCGATCCCAAGATAGTCAACTACTCTGAGGCGTGGTGGGAAGGCGGCGGAAACGCCGGCCCATGCCTGGAAGTGCTCCTCGGAGGGCTCGAGGTCGCGACTCTCGTATTCATGAGCTACTCGATGGAGAACGGCCAGCAGAGACCGATGGACATCCAGGTGGTCGACACTGGATATGGTCTCGAGCGACTGACTTGGATCTCGCAAGGGACACCGTCGGCATACGAAGCCGTTTTCGGGGACGTGCTCGAGGAGCTGAAGAGGCTCTCGGGAACGAAGATCGATGATCGCACTCTCGCGGAGTACGCGAAGGTCGCTGGCTCGATGAAGATCGAGGGCGCAGCGGATGTGCGGACACTTCGCACAGACACTGCCGCGCGTCTCGGGATGAACGTGGACGACTTCATGAGGCAAATCAAGCCCTTCGAGAGCATGTATGTGATCTGCGACCACACGCGGGCACTGATGTTCATGCTCAGCGACGGCGTCATGCCGTCCAACGTCCGCCAGGGATACTTCGCAAGGCTGCTCGTGAGGAGGGCGCTCAGGGAAATGTCCCAGCTGGGCATCGATACGAAGCTCTCGGAGATCGTCGCCCGCCAGGTGGACTTCTTCGCGAACGACTTCCCCGACCTGAAGGAGAACAAGGATGAGATCCTCAAGCTCGTCGATGTCGAGCAGGACAAGTACAAGGAGACGCTGACCAAGGGCAAGGGCTTCGTCCAGAGGCTCGAGGCATCGGCCAGCCAGAACGGAAGGAGCATCTCCGACGAGGATCTCATCGAGCTCTACGATTCGCACGGGCTGAACCCTGAAGTCGTCGCCGAATTCGCCTCAAAGCCAGTCACAATCCCGGACGACTTCTACAAACGCGTCGCGGCAAGACATTCCAAGCCGGAGGACAGGGAATCAGCCCCGGAGATACAGCTGCCGTCCGGTCTGCCCGCAACCAAGCTTCTGTTCTACAAGAACCCCTCGAAGTACAAGTTCCGCGCGAAGGTCCTCGCAGTCAAGGATGACCTGGTCGTCCTGGACAAGACCTACTTCTACGCGGAGAGCGGAGGCCAGGAGAGCGACATCGGCACGATGAAAGAGATGAAGGTCGTCCACGTGGACAAGGTCGGCAACGTTGTGGTCCACAAGGTGGAGGGACAGATGCAGGCCAAGGAGGGCAAGCTCATCACCTCCAATATTGACGAGAGGCGCAGGAAAAGGCTTCAGAGGCACCATACCGCGACTCACATAGTCAATGGTGCCGCGAGGAAGGTCCTCGGCAACCACATATGGCAGACTGGCGCGCACAAGGCCGAGGACATCGCACGGCTGGACATCACTCATTACGCGGATCTCACGCCCGACGAGCTGGAGAAGATCGAGCTCCTTGCGAACGAAACGGTCCTCTCTGCCACGAAGGTCAACAGCTCGTTCATGGAGAGGAATGTCGCCGAGAAGCGGTACGGCTTCCGGCTCTATCAGGGAGGCGCGGTCCCTGGCAAGGAGATCCGGGTGGTCAGGATAGGCGATTTCGACGTCGAGGCGTGCGGAGGCATCCACTGCAAGAACACGCTTGAGGTCGGCGCAATCAAGATACTCAGGACCAAGCGCATCCAGGACGGCGTTGTCAGGCTGGAGTTCGTCTCTGGCATGCCCATGGTCGAGCACATGATCGGATTCTGGAACGCCCTCACGGACGCGAGCGTGAAGCTCAACACGACCCCGGAGAAGATCAACGAGGCGGTCGACAAGCTGATGGCCGACCGGAAGGAGCTCGTCAAGGAGCTCGAGGCGATGAAGAAGGGACGTGTTGGCGAGACGGTCGAAGAGCTAGTGGAGAAGGCCATCCATGTGAAGGGCGTGAAGATAATAAGACACCTCGAATCGGAGGACATGAAGCACCTCGTCGGACTCGCAAGGGAGCTCATCGGACATCCGAAGACCGTCGCGATTCTCGGGTCAGACGAGGGCGGAGCGAAGATCGTGATCGCAAGAAGCGCTGACATTGACCTCGACTGCAGGCAGCTGATTAAGGATGCGATGAAGCTAGTGGGCGGCTCCGGCGGCGGAAAGCCGGACTTCGCGCAAGGAGGGGGCCAGGACGTGACGAAGCTCGAGCAGGCATTGGACGGTCTTGTAGCAGCTTCGAGGGCAGCGCTGGAGAAAGAGTGATTGCCAGATGGCACCCATCTCGGAACGCCTGAAGAAACTGAAGTTCCACTTCGAGCTGACGAAATCGGCGGCGATTGCGAGAAGATATTTCGTCATAGGCGCATTCGACGGCGCACTCACCATCCTCGGAGTGATACTTGGCGCATATGTCTCGGAAGGTCACACACATCCTGAACTGGCGAAGCAGTTGATCCTCGGAGCTGGCTTTGCAGGAGGAATCGCTCTCGCCGTATCCAGCACCGTGGGCGCCTATGAAGCGGAGCGGGTCGAACACGTCCTGGGCCATCAGCATCTCGAGAAGGCCATGCTGAAGCCAGTTGAGGGGACGAGAATTGAGGCGATGAGGGTCAGCATCTCGGTAAGCGCAATAGTGCACGGGGTGGCGCCCTTGCTGGCAGCGTTCATACCGCTCATACCGTTCTTCTTCATGTCGCTGGATGAGGCGGTCGTCACAGCAATAGTGATGACCATAGGGTTCCTGTTCGTACTCGGGGCCTACCTAGGGAGCCTCATCAAAGAGATGATAATCTACACGGGTCTGAGATTCGTCATTGCAGGCTTGGCGACGGCCATCATACTCATCCTGGTCGGCGGACAGCCTTGAAGACATGGGTGGAAGAAGAGTCGAATCAGTGTTCCATTTTTTGCTAAGTCAGATGAAGCATCTTTAGTAACGAGCACAGAAACGGTTCAATCGAACCCACCGTCCGGTATCACCTCACGCGGGGGATGTCAAGAGCTTGAGGGAGAGCACCCCTTTCTGGGATTGAAGGGTCTTGGCCAAGGATCTCACCCTGTCCCCCTCTCCCCTAAACGCGACGACCTCGAGGCACGTGTGCTTCGAGAGGTGGATGTGCATCGTCGCGGTGATGACGTCCGGAAAATCGTGTTGCAGCTCAGTGAGAGCCGCATTTATCCCGCGAGAATGATGGTCATAGGTCAGCAGGATCACGCCAGGCACCTCGCCCTTCTTCCCCAGGTCCCAGCGCCTCGAGGACATGAACTCCCTCATCGCCTCGCTAACGGCCTTCGACCTGTCCGGGTGGCCGAGGTTTCTCGTCAGCGCATCGAATTCCTTGAGGAGCACATCCGAGACGCTCAGCGATATCCTTGCCTTGTTGGCCATCGGTGACCGAAGGGAGCACGACAAGATAAGGGTTGTCGGCCGCGCGTGAGAACTGATTTATAGGAGGGGGCAACTACGTATTACGAAATCACAGAATCGTATTACAGGAGACGAGCTGGATGCATATACCAGACGGCCTGATGGACCCTACTGTGGCCTTCCTTGGCTGGGCAGAGTTCGTGCTGGTTCTCGCAGGGTCGCTATGGTTCGCTCGCAGGAGGATCTCCGAAAGGGACCTGCCGCGCGTTGCGCTCCTATGTGCGGGCATCTTCGTAGCTCAGATGGTCAACTTCCCGATAGGCGGCGGCACGACGGGGCACCTCATCGGCGGCGCGCTCTTTGCTGTGCTTGTTGGCCCTTCTATTGCGATTGCAGGAATGACAGTTGTTGTCCTGATTCAGGCGCTCATGTTCGGTGATGGCGGAATCGCAGCTTTAGGATTGAATGCGCTCAACATGGCGGTCATCGCCCCGCTAACCGGCTGGGGCGTCTACACTATGTTGATTCAGCTTCTTGGGAAACAGGGAACCTTGAGCAAGGGAATGGCGCTGGCTGCCGGTGCATGGGCATCGGTGTTCGTGGCTTCCGCTGCGTGCGCGGCCGAGCTCGCCGTCAGCTATGCGGTGTCCGCGGGACGATACGGCATCGGTGCGCCGATCTCCATTCCAGCCATGCTTGGATTTCACGCGGTGATAGGTCTGGGCGAGGCGATCATCACTGTTGGAGTGATGTCATATCTTTCAAGCGTCGCTCCGAATGCCTTCGTGCTCCGAAAGAGAACAGTTGGTGCGATTGCAGCTCGGATTGGGGTACTCAATTCGCCAATCCTGCTTGCGACCCTCGCCGTGTTGCTCGTCTTCGCGCTCTCAATACCTCTCTACCTAGTATATGCCAGTGAAGGAAAGGACGGCCTTGAGCAGACGATGGACAGGTCAGGAACGGAAATGGATGAGCCGCTCCTGGAATCACCGTTCAGCTATGGCCAGAATTTCTTCACAATGCTCTTCGCTGGCATTCTTGGGTTCCTTCTTGTCTCGCTCCTGTCCATAGGGACAATGAGGCTGCTGGGACTGGCGAGCGGGAGGGACGGTTCGACGTGATCGTCGGTCATACCAGGGGTTCATCCTTCAGGGCAAGGCAGCTCGATGAGCACTCGCGTTCTTCCTGGCTTGGACGAATCGATCCAAGGGCGAAGCTGATCGGGGTGCTTTGTTTCATCGCGGTCGCAGCACTCCTGACGAAGCCCGATCTCGTCATCGCTGCTCTCGCCTGTTCGATCATCTTCGCATCAATCAGCAAGATTCCACTCCGCCACATCGCGAGGGCTTACGCCGCGACGCTGCCGTTCATCCTGCTGGCGTCCGTGTCTGTCTTTCTATTCACTGGTTGGGAGAACGGAGCTACAATGCTCGCGCGGACTTCATCATGCACATTGCCATTGATCGTTCTCGTCAGCGGCACTGAGACCTTCGAGCTGTTCTCCGGCCTCAGAAGGCTGCACGTTCCAGCGTTGCTCACATCCCTGCTGATGCTGGCGCACAGGTACGTATTCCTCCTCTCTGATGAGCTATCCAGAATGACTGTCGCAAGAAAAGCCAGGGGATTCTCTGGCGGGAAGAGTCTGCTCGACAGGTACGGCCTCAGGGTGATCTCCAATACCGCAGGGATGGTCCTCGTGAGGGCTTCTGACAGGGCCGACCGGGTTTTCGAAGGGCTCAGGTCGAGGGGATTTGACACAGAAATGTATGTTTGGAGAGAATCAAGGTTCGGGAGGTCCGGAGTGTCATTCGTGGTCTGTTTCGCAGCTGCATCTGCATTCCTCATCTCGTTCCAGCTGGGAGTGATAGGATGAAGATCCTGGAAGTCAAGGACCTTTCCTTTGGCTATGAGGACGGCACCGTCGCGTTGAAGGACCTCACGTTCTCCGTGGAGCAAGGGGAGAAAGTAGCCATAATCGGACCCAATGGAGCTGGCAAATCGACCCTGCTCCACCTGCTTGCCGGGTTCAGGATGCCTTTCAGCGGATTGGCCGTCGTCGACGGTGAAACGCTCGCGGATGACAACGCAGCTAGGCTCCGCAGGAAGCTCGGCCTGCTGTTCCAGGATCCCGACGACCAGATCTTCATGCCCACAGTCGAGGAGGACGTCGCATTCGGCCCCATCAACCTGAAGATGGACGATATCGATGGCCGAGTTGCTCGAGGCCTGAAGAGCGTCGGGATTGAACACCTGGCAAAGAAACGGCCACACAGGCTCAGCTACGGCATGAAGAAGCGCGTGGCCTTGGCAGGTATCATGGCGATGGACCCGAAGATACTCCTCCTGGACGAGCCGACTTCCGGCCTCGACCCGCGGTCAAGGAGCGAACTTGTCAGGCTCCTGAAGCAGATGGATAGGACGATGCTGATAGCGACCCACGATCTCGAGGCAGCGGCTGAGATAGTCGATCGTGCGATCGTGCTCAATGTGAGCCTGATGATGCGGGGCACGATGAGGGACCTGGTGATGGCGCATGAGGATCTGGAGAAGGTCGGACTTGAGGTACCTCCGGTCTCGAAGTTGTTCAAGGTGCTTGACACGATGGGCTACGCAGTCGACAGCCTTCCCGTGTCGATGGACCAGGCCGTCGCGGAACTCACCAAGGTCATTGACAGGGAGGGGAGGCACGTTCACGCCCACATACACGAGCACATTCACGAGAGACCAAACCACCTGCCCTTGCATGCCCATAATCACCGAGACAAGAGAAAGTCCGCGGGCAAGTGACACATGCTGGCTCGCCGAAAAAGCAAGCTAATCCGCCCTTCGTCAACAGCATAAGTGTTTTATACACCTTAGTGTGTGGGGGAGTCTGCTCTCCAGACAGCACTGGTTGTCTAGTCTGGAGAGGATTGGAATACTCAGCCCGGAGGACACTGTTTGCCCGAGCAGAAAGAGCCCAAGACAAAGGGAGCGCCGAAAGACAAGGATGGAGCGAAAGCTGACAAGAAAGGCGCGCCCGAAGTGAAGAAACCCGTCGAGAAGCGGGACGAGAATTTCAGGTACATCGTCAGGCTGATCAACACCGATATCGACGGGGGCAAGAATATCGTCATCGCGATATCGGGCGTGAAGGGCCTTGGGATCAGGAGCGCGGAGATCATAGCGCGCTTGGCTGGAATCCCCAGGAGCACTAAGATCGGCGACCTGCCGGAGTCGAAAACGGACGAATTGGAGAAGCTCATCAACGAATACTCCGAGAAGGTGCCTCACTGGATGGTCAACAGGCAGAGCGATTGGTCGACCGGAGCCGACTTACACCTTGTGGGCGTGGACGTCGACCTCAACCGGAGGGACGACGTCAACCTGATGAAAATGATCAGGTGCTACAAGGGCATCAGGCACGAGCAGGGACAGAAGGTCCGTGGCCAGAGGACGAGGTCCAACGGAAGGACCGGAATGACCATGGGTGTCATGAGGAAGAAGGAGGAGCCCGGAGCCGGGGCCGCAGCCGAGAAGAAAGAGGAGTAGTGTGACCCATGGGCGACCCGAAGTTCTCCAGAAGGAAGTACGACAAGCCAGCCCACCCGTGGGAGGGCGACAGGATAAAGGAGGAGAATGAGCTCCTCATGAAGTATGGCCTCAAGAACAAGAGTGAACTCTGGCGGGCGAAGTCGTTCGTCGGAGGACTGAGAGCCCAGAGCAGGGAGCTCCAGGCGCGAACCAGGACCGGCGACCCGCAGGCGAAGATCGAGACGGACCAGCTGCTTAAGAGGTGCGCGAGGCTTTCGTTATTGCCGGTCGACGGGGCGACTCTCAACGACGTGCTCTCGCTCGGCACTGAGCAGATCCTACAGAGGAGGCTCCAGACGGTCATCTACAGGAAGGGATTTGCCTACACGCCCAAGCAGGCGAGGCAGTTGATAGTCCACGGCCACACAGCGATCGGCCCAAGGAAGGTCACTATCCCAGGATACATCGTCAAGAGGGGCGAGGAAGAGCTCATCCAATACCACTCAACATCTCCAATAGCAAACGACATGCACCCGATGAGGCCGAAACCGGACGAGCTGAAGGCGAAGCTCGAGGCCGAGACTGCAGCCACGCCGAAACCGGAGGAAGAGAAGATCAAGGTCGCGAAGCCGAAGCTCAAGAAGATCATCACGACCGAGCTGAAAGAGGAAGAGAGCGAGAAGGCGGACATAGACGCCGCCACGCCCGAGCCTCCTGAAGAGGAGAAGTGATCTTGATGGGCAAATGGGGTATCGCGCACATTTTCGCAAGTTACAACAACATCATAATCACGGTCACGGACGTCACCGGCGCAGAGACTATCACGAAGGCGAGTGGCGGTATGGTGGTCAAGCAGGCGAAGGATGAAGCTTCGCCCTACGCCGCGATGAAGGCCGCCGAGAAGGTCGCCGAGATCGCCAAGGAGAAGGGCATTGACAGCATACATGTCAAGGTCCGCGCGCCCGGAGGCAACAAGTCCGCGTCCCCAGGGCCAGGAGCTCAGGCAGCCATAAGAGGACTCGCCAGGGCGGGCTTGAGGATCGGTAGGATCGAGGACGTTACCCCGATACCGCACGACGGTACAAAGAAGAAGGGCGGCAGAAGGGGACGCAGGGTATAGAGTGATCCCGGATGAAGATCGACGTAACCGAGATGACGCCCACAAAGGCGCAGTTTGTCATAACCGACACAAACCCTTCTTTCGCCAATGCGCTTAGGAGGGTCATCGTAGCCGATGTCCCAAAGATGGCCATCGACAACGTCGAGTTCCACCTAGGGCCGATCATGGATGAGAAGGGCACGGCATACGAGAGCGTGTCGCCGATGTTTGACGAGATCGTAGCGCACAGGCTCTCGATGATCCCCGTCCCTACAGACCTGGACGTGCTCAACTTCAGGGCCAAGTGCTCGTGCAAAGGCGAAGGATGCCCGAACTGCACCATCATGTACTCGCTTAACAAGAAGGGGCCGTGCACGGTCTACTCAGGCGACCTCGAACCGATCGGGGACACAAAACTGCGCATCAAGGACGACCTAATACCTATCGTGAAGCTCGCCGACGACCAGGCGCTCCTGATCTATGCGACAGCGGAGCTGGGCACCGGCAAGCAACACGCGAAGTGGCAGGCAGCCATCGGGGCCGGCTACAGATACTTTGCCAAGATCGAGATCGAGCACAGCAAGTGCGACCTAGGCGGAAGCTGCGTCAAGATATGCCCCAAGGGCGTCCTGGCGAAGGAAGACCGCAAGATCGTCGCGAAGCGCCCAGAGAAGTGCAACCTCTGCAACAGCTGCGTTGAGGTGTGCGACGCTGGTGTGATCAAGGTCACGCCCGACCCGACCAAGATACTTTTCAGGTTCGAGACGGACGGCTCGCTTCCAGCCAAGGAAGTACTACTCCAGGGACTCAAGGCCCTTGAGGAGCGCTACGAAGCCCTAAGGGAGCAGATTTCGGCTCTAGAGGAATGATTCAGAGAAACTCGTCCAGCTTCGGGTTCTTAACCTTGTCCGACTGGAACAGCGAGTTGATGGAGTTCTCGAGAAGTGATATCCGCTGAAGCGTATAGGGTGACACGTTGAACGTGTTGCCGATCTCCTTCGCCCGTTCGAGGTACTTGCTAACGCCCGCCTCATGGACGGTAAGTGTGAGTTTGTGCCCGCAGTAGCACTTCCCCTTCAACGGTATTCTCCTGTACTTCGCGCCGCACTTCGGGCACCTGAGCTGCTGACCCGTGAAGCTCTTGAGGCTCCCTTGGATGTCTGGCAGCAAATGTCTCGTTATGATTCTGTGGACCATGTCGCCGACGTCCACTGCTCGAGTCTTGACGCCGAGGGCGATCTGCGCCCTTAGCTTGTCGTCCATTGTCTCGAGCGAGGTATATGCCGAGGAGGTGGGCCCTCCTGCGATGTCCTTCACGTCGTGCGTGAATCCCAAGCCCTCGTACTGCAGCACCGTCCCTATCCTGCTGCTGACGAGGTCCATCATTGACTCGACCTCCTTCGGGTGTGCGTACCTCTGGGTGGCTCGGTGGAATTCTAACGGATATCTCGAGCTCACGTCGATATTGTGGGCTTCCTTGTCCACTTCGTTTGGGTCCAGCTTCGTAGTCAGCACTAGAGGGGCGTCCATGAGTCCGCCCCGTTTCTCTGGTAGGAATGCGCGTGAGAAGTTCAGGAGGCAATCCATAAGGAGGATGATGGAGTCCTCATCACCATCGCAGTTTCTCCTTTTCGCGGCGTGGAAGAATGGATGCGCATATCCCGCATGCGCGTCCGTGAATCCGATTATCCTGGCCAATACTCCGCCAGACGTGTGAGGAGCGAGGCCGACCACGAGATGGCCCACCAGGTCCTCATGCCCCTTGACATTGTAGAACGCTTCCTGACCGTACAGCTTCACGAGAAGATCGTCCAGGAACCTGGATGTCTGGACCAGGTAGTCAACGCAGGCCCTTGAGACGACCATGTCCTGGACCTTCAGCTCTACGACCTGGTCCGGCGTCTCAAGATCCTTCCCGAGGTGGTCCTTGGTGTACCCTAGCGACCTGGCTGTGCGGACATCTATGCCAATCTCATCCGGTCGGAAATGCGTGAGAGGTACGTCCGTGGCATCGACTCGGATCGTCCCGTCCTTGAACACGAACACTCCGTGCTTGGCGCGCAGGATACCCTTCTCAAGAACTTCGGGGGTTTTGTTCTTCGAGATCATCCCCTGGACACCTTTGATCTCGATTGTCCGCCTCTCGTTCAGGTTCTCCAGGGCGTTCTGCAGGATCATGCTGATTGGCACTTCCTGGGCTTCCGATTTACCAGTGGGCACAGTGTGTGAGCCACACTCGCACTTCGTCATGAACGTCCTCTTGCCGCACATGTGGCATATGCGTTCTCCCAAGTCTACGATGACCGGCCCGGCGGTGGCGGCCTCGTTGACGATTCTTTGAGGACCACCGTTCGTTCCCACGGGGAAGAGGCCGTGTGGAGGAGGTTTCATGCGTCTTTCGCGAGCCTTCTCTGGTCTCGCGACTCGCGCGCCAATTCGGGTGACGGCTCTCGCCCTTATCTCGACCCCGGAAAGCGCGGAGACCAACTCCAATGGCTTCGTGGCTTGGGGGACTTCCGTCACTCTCGACCGGATCGTCCCGTCAGAGTCCTCCAGGCCAAGCCCCAGAAGAAGCGGCTTCGAATGCTTCTCAATGACCAGACTGCCGTCCCTTACGCGGTGCAGCGCACCCAGCAGTTCCAAGAGTCCCTTCGTTTTGATCTCGTTCTTGAGCTGCAACGCCCCGTTCTCGATACTACCATGCTCGAGGACTTCCGCTCTCAGATGGACGATGTCGTCCACGCCGGCATCGGACCAGAAGAGATTGTAGATGGGATGAAGGGGGATCTTGAACTCATGGCACATCTCGAGCGCTCGTTCAAAGGTTGGGCTCTCCCAATCGTCGGGCAAGGAACCGCATTTCTCGACGAGCTCCTCCCTGTGCCACTCGAGGCAGTAGCCGCCGGGCATCAGGAGATGGTTGTTCTCGACGAACTCGCCGTAGGGTATGAGGATCTCACCGACGTCGACTATCTCCTTGACGCGCCCTTCAATCGCCTTAGCCTCCTCCCGCGTCTGTACTTGTACGAGGTCGCCGTTGTCCAGCAATGCGATTGGGCCGTCGATCGTTTCGCACGGTGTGATCGCACCAGCCTTGCCGGGCCGCTCGATCTTGACCTGGGTGCCTATCGCGACGAACTCGTCAACCAGCATCATCGTGGCGGGGCTCATGCCCAAGGCTGCGAGACCAGTCGCCCTTGTTCGGCCGTAACGGAGCCTGAACCCGCCGACCCTGGATGGGTACGAGAGCACGGGCCTCCCGGCGAGCATGTCCTTGAGGAACTTGGAGCTGGGAGAGATCTCAGCGCCGCCTTCTTCCATGCCTTTCTTCTTCATGTTGACATATTCGTCCAGGAACTCCCAGCCGTCAATGCCCAGCCTTTTCACGTGCTTCTGCGCCTTGGGAGCCTTGAGACATAGCCCTTCCGCAATCACGAGGCAGGCTCCCCCTCTCACGCGGTTAGTCGCCACTCTAGGCAAATCTCTGTACCCCTGAATCTCGGTGTCTTCCGTGCCTTCGCCGTCTATGCATATCGGGGTGTTCCTGGCGATCAACTCGATCTCCTCATTCGTCGGAGTGTACTGGAGGTGCTGGCACGACTTGTAGAGAGGTATCTCTTCCTTGAACCTCAGGACCTCACCGTTCGTTGGGAGGTATCTTCCGATACCGAGCTCCCGTCTCACGATATCAGCAATCAGGACGCTCATGGCTTGGCCAGTTCCGCCTGCGGATCTGATTGGTCCTGCATAAGACACCGTCAGATAGTCGGTGCCGTCCGAGTTCTTGTTGACGGAAACGCCTGCGATGCCTTCGAGAGGGGCGACAAGGATACCTTCGGTGAGTACTGCGAGACCCACCCTGACGGCTCTCTCAATCGCGAACTCAGTGGACTTCGCGGGCAGTTTCGCGTACTCCTTCGCGATGAGGATGGATACCTCTTCCCTGTTGTGGTCTTCGCTGAGTTCCCTGATACGGGATGCGACACCCTCGACGTCCCACTCGAACAGCAGTTTCTCGACTCGCGCAGCAAGGTCTGAAGCCTGGGGGATCTCCACAACCAGCTCCGGGTCCACGCCCTTCATCCTCGCGCGCTTGGCGACCTCGTAGCAGGAGTCTACCTGTCGCTGGAGACTGGAGAAATAATCTTCCATCGACTCGCTGCACACAACTGCCTTCATGCCTTCCCCCAAAGGAAAACCGCGGAGAATCCGGCTCCCATCCATCCGCGACGACTAATCCCTGTGCGGTCCGAGCATATAATCGTGGCGCCCGACTATAAGGGTTGCTGAGCGCGCAGGATCTTGACGACGGCGTCAATCAGGTCCTCGACTCCCTTTCCAGTGGAAGCGGATATCTTCGGGCGGGGGCTGCTTGTCCGCAGCAGGTCCACCTTGTTCTCCACTTCTATGACCTGAACGCCTCCGAATTCCTTCTTGACGGTCTCTAGCATGTGTTCCTGGTCTCGCATCGGATATCCGCACGTCTCAGTTGGGTCGAACATGAAGACGATGATGTCGGCGAGGTGCCTCACGGCTAGGATCGCCCTCAGCTCGATCGGGTTCCTCTCGCTGAGTTCTCGGTCGAGCAGCCCTGGCGTGTCGATGACCTGATACCTGAAGTATTTCCTCTGGAAGGTGCCGACGGAGATTTCATGGGTCGTAAACGGATAGACAGCCACTCGTGGTTTCGCGGTGGATATCCTTCCCACGAGCTGGCTCTTGCCAACGTTAGGTGCACCGGCGATCACGATCGTCGGGTCACCTGGGTTCACCGTGGGGAACTTGCGCATCTTGTTCCTGGCATCGCCCAGGAATTTCAACTCCTTCTTCACCTGCTTCACGAACGAGGAGATGCGTCCATAGGTTGCCCTCCTCGCCGCATCGATTTCGGAGATGTGCCTCGCGGCCGCCATCTGCCTCATGCCCGCTTTTGCGACCCGCGCTACATTCCCACGGCACCAGTCCATCGCGCCCAGCGACTTCTTGAGCTTGTCCGTGCCCACAGCCAGGTCGATTAGCTCCGAGTAGAACGGGCTGAGCCTGTTTATGCTTGGGAACGCCTTCACGTACTTACCCATTGTGGAGACGATGATGTCGCTGGACGACTTCAGTTTCCCGATGTTGATCTCTCGGACGGACTCCAGCCTCGTACGCCCTTCGTAGTCGACCTTGGAGGCTTGCTTGAACGCCTTGTCCAGGAGCTCGTCAGCAGAGAGCACTGTCGGTATGTTGAACATTTCTTCGCCGTCATAAGCCGTCCCGCTGATAAACCCTCCTGCGGGGTGGTAATCCAAAAGCCTCTTATCCGCCGATTCATCTCTGGAATCTGAATCCGATGAAGAAGATCAAGGCTCGTCGCGGGAAGAAGCTGGTCTGCAAAGGGTGGAGGCAGGAGGCCATACTCCGGATGCTCCAGAACAACCTCGAGAACGCCGAGAAGCCAGAGGAGCTCATAGTATACGGCGGCACGGGCAAAGCGGCGAGGAACTGGGACTGCTACCACGCGATTGTGAGGTCGTTGACGGATCTCGAAGGCGACGAGACCCTGCTGGTTCAATCCGGGAAGCCCGTAGGGGTATTCACGACTACCACATCCGCTCCTAGGGTGCTTATGGCGAACGCGCACCTCGTTCCCAGGTGGTCCACGTGGGAGGTCTTCCACGAGCTGGAGGCGAAGGGACTCATCATGTTCGGCCAGATGACCGCTGGCGGATGGGCCTACATCGGCACTCAGGGGATCGTTCAAGGCACCTTCGAGACCTTTGCTGCTTGCGCAAGACAGAACTTCGGCGGCTCCCTGAAGGGACGGCTCGTGCTTACCGGTGGGCTCGGTGGAATGGGAGGCGCGCAACCACTTTCAGTCACGATGAATGGCGGCGTATGCTTGGTGGTCGAGTGCGATGAGAGCCGGATCAAGAGGAGATTGGACATCGGGTACTGCGATGTCATGGTTGATGATCTTGACAGGGCGGTCAAGATGGCGCTCGATGCGAAGAAGCGCAAGAAACCGCTCTCGATAGGCCTTTTGGGCAACTGCGCCGATACTCACCCCGCACTGGTCGACATGGGGATTGTCCCAGATGTCGTGACAGACCAGACTTCAGCTCACGACGAGCTTGGAGGCTACATACCGAAGGGGCTGAGCGTCCGCCAAGCGACGAAGCTCAGAGGGACAAATCCCGGCGAGTACAGGAAGAGAGCTCTCGAGAGCATTGCGATCCATGTTCAGGCGATGCTCGCTTTTCGGAAGAGGGGGGCCGTCGTCTTCGATTACGGGAACAACATCCGTGCTCAAGCCCAAAAGGGAGGAGTGAGGAATGCCTTCGACTTCCAAGGGTTCGTTCCGCTCTACATCCGCCCGATGTTCTGCGAGGGCAGAGGACCGTTCCGATGGGTCGCTGTAACTGGAGAGAAGGCGGACATCCTCAAGACGGACAAGGTAGTCATGAAGGAGTTCAAGAACAACAACCAGCTAGTCAACTGGATCAAGCTCGCGGAGAAGAAGGTGCCGTTCGAAGGGCTTCCGGCCAGGGTCTGCTGGCTAGGGTACGGCGAGAGGGCGAGGTTCGGGAAGATCATCAACAAGATGGTCGGTACAGGGGAACTCTCCGGACCCATTGTCATAACCCGTGACCATCTTGACTGTGGATCTGTGGCGTCACCGAACAGGGAGACGGAAGGCATGAGGGACGGAAGTGATGCGATTGCCGACTGGCCGCTCCTGAACGCAATGATCAACACGGCTGCGGGAGCAGACCTCGTTGCCATACACAACGGCGGCGGCGTCGGGATAGGCTACTCCACCCACGCCGGACTCCTGGTCGTCGCCGATGGCACAAAGGAAGCCGAACAGAAGATAGAACGAGTGCTCACGACGGACCCAGGAATGGGCATACTTAGGCACGCGGATGCCGGGTATCCTGAGGCCATCAGGCTGGCCAAGAAGAAGAAAGTGAAGATACCGATGCTGGACTGAACATCTCGAAGCGAGGGAGACCCTCAGGTTCTCTCCAGCAGGTATATCGTGATGTTGTCGTCGTCCTCTGGCGGGTCCAGCCAACCGTAGAGCTTGCCTAGCTTGTCCATGAGAGACTGCCTGGTCTCCCCGGGTTTCGCGTCCAGGTCGTACTCGAGGAAGCTCATGGGCACCTTCCCGAGCTTCGTATCCCAGCTTATCAACACTCTTGCCGAGAACCTCTTCGTAGGCGCCATCACGGCGACCTCTTCCCCGGGAATGAACTTCGAATCGCCCTTGTGCAGTCGGACTGTGCTGAAAACACGGTCACCGAGCTTTGTCCAGTCTTGCGAGAACTTCATCGGACGCCCTCTCATCCTATCGTCTCCTTGAGCATACGGAATATACAGTCCCTTAAAGACCTTTTGCGAATGCCTAGTATACCCCGGCCGGCAGGCGCACACTCTGTGAAGTCCCGATGCAGGAAACTATTTGTCCGGCCTCGGCTGATGACGAGCAAGGATCAGTTACGATGTACGACCTGAAGATCCGCATATGGCTCGAGCGAGAAGGGAAGTTCGTGGTCAGCGAGGGAAGGGCGAAGCTCCTCCGCACGATCAAGGACACTGGTTCGCTCTCCAAGGCGGCCCAGGAGATGGGCATGTCGTACAGGCACGCTTGGGGCGTCCTGCACCGCATATCGCAGAGCGCGGGCGGCAAGGTCGTGGAATCCGCCCGCGGCGGGAAGGGGAAGGGTGCTACGAAGCTCACACAGTTCGGCGAGGAGATCCTGAGAGAATACGAGAACAAGGTCGCGTCGCTCCATAGCCAGTTCGAGAATGGTTGGAAGAAGCCCTCCGTGACCGCCGATGGGATAGTTGTCCGAGGCAATGAGATATTGCTGATCAAGAGGGGAAACGAGCCGTTCAAGGGATCATATGCTTTGCCCGGGGGTTTCCTGACCTACGGCGAGGAGCTCGAGGACTGTATCGTCAGGGAAGTCCTCGAGGAGACGGGTGTCAAGGCAAGCATCGTCGACCTCGTGGGGGTATACTCAGCGCCGGACAGGGACCCGCGGGGACACTTCGTGACTGCGGTCTACCATCTAACGCCCATCTCGGGGACCGCTAGAGCAGGAGACGATGCGAGCGAAGTGGAATGGGTTCCTCTCGACCACCTTCCGAAGTTCGCCTTCGACCACGGCAAGATAGTCCAGGACTACCTTTCGAAGAGAAAGAGAAACGCGAAATGAGTTTGTGGTGTCTTCGTTCCGGCTCAGAAGGCTGGGACCAGTCCCTGTGCCGACTTGATGTATGGCAGGTAGACCATCTTCGTGTCGTTGACGGTTAAGGTGTAGTCGAGACGCTGCAGCACCCCCGGCTGCTCCGCCTCCATCGTCACGATGACGAAGTCTCCCATCTCCGCCGCCTCTGCCTTTGAGATTGCGACCGGCAGTCTCGGAATCCCTCCGAAGTTGAGCCTCGTGGCATACCTGGGCGACCTCGAGGTAGTATCCGTCGCCATCTTCCGGAAGCTGCCAGTGTCGAGCTCGGTTGCGGGCACGTAGATGAAGATGTTCCCGCTGTCGTTGTTGCCTTTGAGCCAGTTCGCAAGCCTGAAAAGGTTCCCACCCTCGACGCTCTTTGACCTGATCATGAAGGACGAGTACAGCCTCCAGTAGGGCACGTACACCTTCTCGCCCGCGGCGCTCGGGCTGAACTCGGCAATCTCGAAGTCGACCTTCTCTACGCCTCCGTCCCGGACGTGCATCACATTGCACTTCTCGCAGTAGAACAACCTGTCCAGCTGCTTCATGTATATCGGGCTGTTGCACGAAGGGCACTTGACCTGTATCACCTTCATCTCAATCCCTCCAAGGTCTTGCCGAGGTCCTGCATCTGCTTGACGGCCGATCCGAGCGAGGCTTTCTTCTCCTTGAACTCGCCCTGGACTATCTCAGAGCCGTGCCTGAAGAACCTGTAGGTTAAGAACAGCACGACAGCCCCGACTGCCAGGCCGACGAGCGCAATCCTGTAGTCGCTAGCGGAGAGTATTATTCCAGCAGCAGCAATCAGGCCGCCTATGGATGTTCCGCCAGTGACGGCCATGCTCTGGAACAGCGGGTCTCCTGGAGCCCTGCCGGAGAGGACCTGGCCAGTCACGCCGTCCACAGTGTCCATGTACATCCTGTCCCTATAGTTGTACCTGACCACCCAGACTGGGTAGTAGATCAATGACAGCATCTTGGGGAATATGTGCAGCTTCTCGAAGGTTACATGAGGCACGTGAGCGCTCGATTTCGCCCTTGACAAAGCGTCTGCTTTGGCACGGGTCACGGCATCGTCCTTGCTCGTGGTCGACTCGAATGTGGGGATCATCTCGAAATCGGCGAAGCCGGTGGTTCCCGCGAAGTTCTTCAGCGTACGGATGCCCAGGTCGCCGGGGTCGCACGCAATCTCGGAGAAGGTGTAGTCCTGAAGTATCATGACCTCCTTCGGTATTTTCTCGACGGTCACGTTGCCCTTCTGGTCGGTGCGCCTGCGCTCCTCGTAACCGCATATCCAGCCAGCGACGCGCGTTATCGTCCTCCAGAACGGCAGGTAGATTGGATACGCCTCGAGTATCTTGCCCGTGGACTTAAGGTCCCTCGCCTTGAGCCCGTGCTTCCACCACGACTGCGTTGAGTTCATGGCGTTATCGCGCAGAACCTTGTTCATGAACGCGATCGTGCTCACGCCCTGGTCACCCTCAACGAACAGTGTCGAGTTACAGTAGTTGCAGAGCACGGTGCTCTCTCCCTCGGCCATGGACAAAGCGCCACCGCATGCTGGGCAGTTCAAGCCAACAGACAATTCCGCCATGCTCACATCCTCCTCGCGACGTAGAGCGCAACGACAAACACGCCAACCACCGTCGCCGCCATCAATCCTATGGCAACCGGCAGAGATACTGTTGCCAGCAATCCTTCACCTATGAAAGCCAAGAAGCCTATGCCCGCGACCGCCAAGTAGGCCATCGAACTGCGCGTCGGGAACTCAGCTGAGAAGACCTCGCCCGATGATGCGTCCACAACGACTTGGTATTTCTTCTGATTGAACACGTAGTCTATCTTCCATATAGGGAAATACACGAGCGCCTGCTCCTTCGACTTGCCCGGGAGGGTGTTGAGGTATGAGTTCATCTCGATGTCCGGCTTGATCAGCTCAGCGCCGCCAAGATCGAAAGACGCATCGAATATCTTGAGGTCACCAGCGGGAACCTTGAGGTTGTGGAGCCCGGGCAAGGTGGTCGATCCGGCAGTCTCGATGAACACCTGTTCGACCCCGTTCAAGTCCCTCTTGAGCATGTACACGGGGAAGTACTGTTTCTTCACCCCAGCCAGCTGGGCGAGCTTGTCAAGGTCCTTCGCCTTGGTCGACCCCGAAGCCCAGCGTCGGAAAACACCGACGGAGTCATTCTCGTTCACCATGAACGGCAGGGCGTAGTAGAATCCTGCGCCCGACCTGTCGAGGTATATCTGCGAGCTACAGTACGGGCACTTCACGAACTTCACCCCAGTGTCGAACGGCACTGGGGCGGCGCACTTCGGACATTTGACGGATGCCAAGCTAGCTCAACTCCTTCGAACCGGATACTCCCACTGATTACTCCTGATCACAATTCTTTTCCGCACGATGGACAGAATTTGGATGTGGTTGGAGCGTCTACCCCGCAGGAGCCACACTTCTTCGTGGCGGCCACGGGTTTGCCGCACTCCGGGCAGAACTTGGTGCCTTCAGGCACCGGCGCCTTGCAGTTCGGGCAAGGGACAGTCGCAACGCCTAGCTTGCCCCCGCAGCCCGAGCAGAACTTGGACGTCTGCGGGTTCTGCGTGCTGCACTTCGGACAGATCACCATAGGCACCGACTGAGTCTGGGCGGGCGCGCCGCCTGGACCCTGTCCCTGTTGCCTCATCTGATCGACCATCATCCAGCCCATGCCTAGGCCTGCACCAACGCCGACACCCGCGCCAGCAGCTCCGCCCCCGCCTGCGGGATTCTGAGCCGCCTCACGCATCGCCTGCCCGGTCTGGTATTGCATGTAGTTAGCGCCCAGGATCTGCATCGAAGACCTCTGGTCGACGGCCTTCTGCACTTCCTCCGGGAGCGATATGTACAGCCCGGACAGTTTGTCGATCGTGATTCCGTAAAGGTCGAAATGGTCTTTCGTCCTCGTTAGAACGACTTGCTCGATCGTGGTCAGCTGGGACGCCATGTCCGCGACGCCCATGCCCTGGTTCTTCATGTCTCCAAGCGAGTCGTAGATGAGGATGACCACCTGCTCCTTAATCCTCTCCTCGATCTCAGCGCTCGTGGCGAAGTTGAATGTACCGACGAACTGGTTGACGAAGTTCTCCGGGGACGCGACCTTGTACCTGAACTCGCCGAACACGCGCAAGTTGACCATGCCGAAGTCCTTGTCCCTGAACTGGTACGGTTGCTTGCTGCCGAACTTGCCGTCGATCGCCCTCTTCTGGATATATATGACCTCGGCCTGTTGCTGGACGCCGGAGAGGAACTTCACGATCTTGCCGACAATGGGCGCGTTCAGGGAGCTTAGCGCATACCTGTCCGGCCTGTCGATGTAGGCCAGGGCCTTGCCGTCCCTGAAGAACACCGCTATCTCGTCTTCTCTCACGACTATGTTGTCGTTGAACCTGATGTTTCTTGGCATCCGGTACATGATGTTCTGGCGCTTGTCCGCGTCTTCCCACTTGAATGTATCAGCACCGATTAGACTCATCTACATCACACCTCCGTTCCTTCGATCACGCGCATCCGGCGGTCGAACTGGTTCTCGAAATCTGTGATCCTCGCCCTGATGTTCATCAGGTCTTTGTGGCTCGTTGGCTCATCGGCCGCCATGAGCGAGTTCTTCAATGAGTCTATGCTGGCCGCAATCGCCGTGATGTGGTCCAGCATCGTGACGTCGAACTCATAGAGCTTGTCCAGCTCCTCCTCCTTGATCTGTATGTCGGCTGCGAAACCTGAGTAGCCCATCTCCGCATGTGCGGTCACTCCTTCGACCTTCTTGAACTGATTGATGAGCCCGCCAATCAAATCGAGCTCCGTGGAGCCGTAACTCTGAACGAGCAGGCCCCTGCACTCCTCAAGGCCCCTCCGCTGCTTCGCTAGCTTGTCCGCAAGCTGCATGCGGAGCATCTTGTCGGCATCCCTGAGATCTTCCCGTTTCCTGTAGCCACTGAAGCCCGGGATGACGCTTTGTATCTTCTTCAGAATTCCCTTGTCTTCTTCAACTCTCTCTCTTATGTCTGGCATTGGGGGGACTCCTCCATTCTGCGGGCGCTTATATCGCCCAGCTTGGTTAATAAATATGTCGTTGGAAAACCCGTTCTGGATTTGCTTTATGAACGAGCAATGCCTTATACTTAAAGCGTGGCCTTCAAGATAATTGGAGTGATTGGCTCGAGCAGGGCGGAAGAGAACGTCCTAAGGCTCGCCGAGGAGGTCGGGGCCGAGATTGCCAGGAGAGGATGCGCTGTCGTCTGTGGCGGCCTCACGGGAGTCATGGAAGCCGCCTGCAAGGGCGCCAGAAGGGAAGGCGGATTGACAATCGGCATTATCCCATCGGATGACAAGAAGGACGCGAACCAATACGTCCAAATACCGATCGTGACGGGAATGGGGATGGGCAGGAACGTGATGTTGGTGAAGACCGCCGATGTAGTAATAGCAGTCGGGGGTGAGTATGGGACCCTCTCGGAGATCGCCCACGCGCTCAACCTGGGCAAGAAGGTGATCGGGCTTCACACCTGGAAGCTGGAGAAGGCGCACACGAAGCCGATACCCAATCTAGTTGAGGCTGATTCCCCTCGGCACGCTGTGGACTTGGCAGTGGCCGCAATTCCTGCGAAAACATAAAGACAGACGACCGCGTGAGCACTGCCAGTCAAGAGGTAGAGCGAGAAATGGCCGTTTCCAAGGTGGTTGTTGCACTCGATTCGGATAGGTCTCGTGCGACGAGGAACGTTGTTGCAGCGATCGGCATCCCGAACTTTGGCAACAAGGACGTCCTGTTGAAGCCGAACTTCAACACCGCGGACCCCGCGCCTGGGTCGACTCACATAGACACTCTGCGAACGATGATCGAGCTGGTGAAGGAGCAGCGACCTCGGAAGATCATCGTCGGGGACCGGAGCGGCCCCGCGAAGACCAGCAAGGTGTTTCAGGATAAGGGCGTGTTCGCTCTCTCCGAGGAACTGGGCTTCGAGTGCCTCGTGTTCGACGAGATGCCGAAGGACAGGTGGACCAGGATTGACCCACCAGACAGCCACTGGAGGAACGGATTCCTTTTTGCGAATCCAGTCCTGGAGGCTGACGCGGTGATCAGCCTGTGCTGCCTCAAGACCCACCAGTACGGCGGGCACTTCACGATGTCCCTCAAGCTGACGACGGGCATGGTCCACTCGAGGAACATGGCCGAACTCCACACATCGGTCATCAACCAGAGGAACATGATCGCTGAGATGAACTACGCCTACAGGCCAGCGCTCATCGTGATGGACGGAGTCGAGGCGTTCTACACCGGAGGACCGATGAGCGGTTCACGATGGAAGGCGGACCTGACATTCGCGTCCAAGGACCGGGTAGCGATGGATGCCGTGGGCGTGGCGGCTCTGAAGATGCACGGGACCACCAGCAAGCTCGAGAACAAGCCGATATTCAAGCAGGACCAGATACGGAGAGCTGCGGAGCTCGGACTCGGAGCGGCGAACCCGGAGGAGATAGATCTCGTGCCTGTCGATTACGCCTCCAAAGATGTCGCAGACAGGATCAGAAGCGTGCTGGTGAAAGGATAGCATCACAGGACATCTGGAACGTCTCGAAGTGAGTTGGCATCATGCACTTCACCCGAGGAGCATGAACGCCTCAAGGGCGTCCAGTTCTTGTGAACATTTTCTAATCAAAACCCGCAATACACCCTAATTAGATGCACTTTCCTTAATATACCAGTTGGCCCTTGCGGCCCCCCCTGTGTGATTGACCAGAGGTTCGCCGCCGAAGGGGCACGAATACCTGCCCGGAAGGATTCTGACAATCGAACCCTGCCTCACGACCCTACAATGGGGGGACTGGTACATGGCCGACATCCCGACGGTGGCCCCGCTCGCTCACGGATGAGAGATCAATAGATCGACTGGCCCGCCTTCGGCCACGGACATTGAGGCGTTGTTGAAGGGCGTCTCAGGCGCACGAACCACTACGATCGTACGCAATCTTCATTGCGACGAGCACGGCCGTGAGCGAGGAACCAACCATGTTCGCGACGATTATGGCGACATCCTCGCGGGCGAGCCCGTAGACGAGCCAGAGCAACATTCCGACTCCGAGCACAGCAGGCATCAGGATGGACACGTCCTGGAGTCTCCTTGTTCTCAATCCCTTGACTATCTGAGGTATGTATCCCGTCGACGTCAGAGCTCCGGCAAAGAAGCCGAGGTATGTCCACGCGTCCATGTGCATGCACCCAAGAGGAAAGCATCCCCCATCCTCAAAGCTTCTCCGCTTCCGCCCTCGTCCGTTGCTGATCAGCCCTTCTCGGGAGACGCCATCGCAAGTGCCGCTTCTGACTCGACGAACCTCTTGCCCCTGAACATGCGTGTGGCGAACATGGTGCTCTCGAACCCGAGGTCGCGCACGAGGTCCATGGCCTTCTCGTTCGACGATGGGACGCAGATCCTGAACTTCTCCTGAGGCAAGGTCCCTATCAGACTGGTCACTAGAACCGACCCATACGTCTCATTCCCCGGTTCCACGACGCACGGGCCAATCTGGACCCGCACTTCTCCCCTCCTGGCAAGCACGTATCCGCGGATTCCGGAGGCATCCCTCATGACAAACGCCAGATCAGGTGCGTCACGATGAAACTCTTCGATCACCAGCCCCCGGTCATACCCGACCATCCTCTTGTCGAACCCCATGACCTCGCGAAGGTCGGAATGAGACATGTGCTGGGCAGAGCACCGGAACGCTTCGCCATCCCTGAAGTATCTCCAGGATTGGAACTCGGGCTTGAACCCGAGCTTCTCGTAGAAATCCTCCTGGCCGTGGACGCTGTCAAGTTTCAGCGTCTCCGCGCGCCTCCTCTCGGCTATGTCGATGCATGCTTCGACCAGGGCTCTCCCAATGCCCTCTCCCCGATGTTCCTTCCGGACGATAACCGAGTGTATCCAGGCGACCTTGGCGTAGACGAACAATCCAGCCATTCCTACATCGTCCCCATCCAGCCTAGCCTTGATCATCCCCTTGGGATCGATCCGTAGCAATCGGTGCCAATCCTGCGTCGTCCTGTGCCAGCCTTCGAGGTCGGTCAACTGCTTCCCAAAGGGCATGTCGGAATCAGCCAGTGGGAGTATCTCGAGCCTCATCTGATGTACCCTCAGCGAGCGGTCAACGGATAGCGACGATATCAGTAATTCGGTATCGAGCTGGCGCGAAAAGGGTGAGGCGAGAAAGGGTTTGTGGCAAAGCTCAATGAGCGATGCTCTTCTCGAACTTGCTGATCAACTCGTTACCCTGCTTCTGCACGGAGCGGTCGAGCGGCGGAACCTGGTGCTCCTTCAAGAGCTTCTTGGCCATCGCCTTTGCCTCGGGAACCATCTTAGTCGACAGCGAGGCCTCCCACCTCATGTTCTCCGGGTCCCAGAAGTTGAGCTCCTTCTTGAAGTTCCTGAGCGTGTGCGGGTGCGTCAGGAATGTGTTCCCATGGCCGACGGACTTGACGACGTCGAGCGCGGCCGTCTGTTCATTGAACGCGAACTTCCTCATGTATGCCCTGAGGTTCCCCCACAGGCTTGCGTCGATGACCATCTGCTCCAAGGAAGCGCCCTTGACGGCGTCCAGGCCGCCCATGCCTCCGGCGAGGTCAGTGCCTGACATCGTCGTGAGCACCACGCCGAAGATCTGGGTCATGGAGTGTGGGACTCCTGGTTCCTCCTTGTCGTTAATGCCCCAGTCGCCGACCATGCTCGGGAGCCTGTACTTCTCGGCCATCTGCCCGAGGCTGGCACTTATCAGGGCAGGCTCTGCGGTCATGTAGTTGATCGACCCCGTCCTCATGTCAATCGGCGCGGAAGACGAACAGTAGATGTGCGGCGAGCCCGGGGCTGTGAACTGTGTGATACACAGACTTGCGAGGTTCTCCGTGTTGGCGTTGATGACCGTGCCTGCCATCGTCACCGGGGCAGAACCACCAGACAGCGACATCGACATGGATGCAACAGGGATACCTGCCTTGGCCAGTTCGGCCATGCCCTCGACCGCGCCCTCGTCATATGACAATGGAGCTATCGAGCAGCAGATTGCAGAGAACAGTGGCCTCTTGCGCAGCGCGTCTTCCCCGCCAGCGACGAATGACGCCAACTGGATCTGCTTGCGCGAGTCCTCGATGCTTGACACTTCGACGCTCTGAACATGCTTGGTCGTGTTCTGCATCGCTGTCCAAAGCTCGTGCAATCCATGAGCCTCCTGCGGAACCTCAGTCGCGGTGAGCGAAGTCCAGCAGTAGCTGACGGGGTCAAGCGCGTCCCCGAGCCTGATGAAATCTGCGATGTCCTTCCTCGTGGATGGCCGCTTCTCCCCCGTGTCTATGTCCCTCATGTAGATGCCGAGGCCCGTGGTAGCTATGTTCGGCCAGGAATCGACAGGTATCTGCATGTCGTGCTTCGGGTCCCTCGCGCACATCCGGATGCTCCTAGGGGCTCTCTTGATAGCTTCCGCGACCATGCTCTCGGGAATCTTCGCAATGCCGGTCTTGAGATCGACCTTCGCGCCTGCGTCCCCGAGGGTCTTCAACACCTTGTGACTACGTACCAGGACACCAATCTCTCTCAGCGACTTTATGCTCTGCTCGTGTACAAAATCCACTTCCTCTTTGCTGAGGAATCTCACTCTTGCTACTGCCAACTCCAGTCACCTCCTAATCAGGTCCTCTTCTCGGTCCTGGCAAGAGGTGCAAGGTAATGGATTACTAGAACGTTTGCCTACTATGGCTTAAGGAACTCAGTGGGCTGGTTTGCGAATCTAAATATTGACAATTATATTTAAAGAAGTCAATCTTGAACTGGCCTGCAGTATCGTCACTAGACTTTGATGAAGGTCCCTTTGCGGAGTTGATCGAAGGCCACCTCGAGTTCTTCCTCAGTGTTCATCACAATGGGACCGCCCCAGGCCACGGGCTCACCAATCGGGTTCCCTGAGACCAGCAGGAAACGGATGCCCTCCTTGCCCGATCTGATCATAACCTCATCCCCGTCCTCGAAGATGACAAGGCTCTCCGCGCCCACCAGTTTCTTGCTTTCTTGGTGGAACGAGCCTCCGCCCTCGAAAACGTACGCGAATGCCTTCTTGCCTTTCTCGATTGGGTGAACAATCTCGTTGCTCGGTCCGAGGGTGACGTCAAGATACTCCGAATCCACTACGAGGTCCCGCACTGGTCCCTTCGTGCCATCGACCTGCCCGGCAATCACCTTGACGTGAACACCCTTTCGTGGGGAGAAGTTCGGCATCTGCTTTTCCGTGATTCCACGGTACCTCGGCTTCATCATCTTGTGTGATGCTGGAAGATTGACCCATAGCTGGAAACCCTGCATCGTGCCATGGTACTCCTTGGGCATCTCCTGGTGCATTATCCCGCTCCCAGCCGTCATCCACTGCACGTCACCTGAGTTGATGACGCCTTTGTTCCCGATGCTATCCCCGTGCTCAACGGCGCCGCGGATCATGTACGTGACAGTCTCTATGCCCCTATGGGGATGCCAGGGGAATCCGGCCATATAGTCCTCAGGGTTTTCGGAATGGAAATCATCAAGCATCAGAAATGGGTCCAAAAGCGGCACCTCCGTTGGGCCGAATGCCCGTTTGAGATGCACCCCTGCACCTTCGATCGTCGCCCTACTCAGAAGGAGGCTGTCGATCTTCCTGATAGTCATCTCAGTAACGTTGCACTGTGAAATCGACATATTATGATTACACCTAATGCAGTACAAAACTGCGAGGATCATCTGTTTTCATTGAAGAGACTTGGACCAGGTGCGATTTGCACGGTATTGGGGTTGGACTTTGGTCCATTTCAGTCATATTCTTGGCCATCGCTTGAATCTCGCTATGATGAGAATCACGAAAGAGGCTGCAACAACAGCAGGAACGACATCGAATTCTGGCAAATGTATGCTGGCAACTGGCTCTAGAACCATTAGAAAGAATCTGGAACTGGCAAGGGACACGTTTCCAGAGTGCTCCAACAGAATGCCGTCGCTGGGAGACCAAGCTCTTTCTCGCCAGTCTTGGATCATCTCGTCAGTTCCGTAATAGGTTGAAGTGGCATTGGGGTAAGATGCGAATCTTGTCTCACCGTTGAAGACAATCGGGTTCTGGCCATGGTAGTTGATGGTGCTAATGAGCTTTCCATTGCTCTCCCTGAGCATTATCACAGCGTCCGTGCCACTCGCATCCACTAGTATGCCTGAGCCGCCATAGTAAGTGCAACAGTGCATAGAGTCGGCTCTGAAGTCACCAAACTGGATAATGTCGAAATCGAATGGCAAGGCTTCCGCACTGAAGGAGAAAAACGTACCGTTGTCTCTCTTGATCCTAGTCGTCTCGTTGAGCGTGTACACGATGAACTGATACTCCTTCTCCGTGATGGAGGATCCCTCTGAAGACGTGGGTTGAAGGGAGGCACTGTTGGTCTTGTCGGTGATACCTGTTGAGATGACCAATAGAAACGTCACAATGAATGCAGAGCACAATCCGAGAACTGCCACTAGGCCTCGATTCCCGCGTCTGGAACTGTTCGTACATCTCTTCGAGCGAATGTCGGCAGTGAAGCCATTATCCGACGCGACAAGAGCAGGCACATCACCTCAGTCTCTTCTTGGCCCCAAGAAGCTGAATGTCACGATTATCACCCTATCATTATCGATAAGCGAAAAGACCGTACAGGATGTCTTCGAGCAGATCGGGCGGACTTCGGAAGATGCTGCGGATTCTTCGAGCGCAGTCTTCTCGTGCGTTGATTGGATAGAAACAGCATAGGAATTCGGATTTGAGATTCAAGGTGGACCGAAGGGGATTTCTACCCACATTTCCGACTGGCTCGACTCAAGAAGGTACAAAATCCTTCCAGAATGGCATCTCGGGAAGGGTAACGAAAAGGAGGGGGTCATAGCCCCTCGCAAACCCCTTATCCCTAGCTGCCTTCAGGGATACAGTTGGGGGTCTATGCTAAAATCGCCAAAGCGTTGGGCGTTTCAATTGGGGATTTGTTAAGGTGAAGAAATCAAAGTTGGCCGTTAGGAATCTGCATGAGGGAAAGATCGCCGAGCTTGCAAAGAAGACCGATCACAAGACGCTGGCAACATGGGCTCTCGATTGCGCCGAGCGTGTATTGCCTTACTTTGAGAGTAAACATCCAAAAGATGACCGTCCCAGAGTGGCAATTGAAACAGGACGAGCTTGGGTCAAGACGGGCGTGTTCAGGATGGCGGTTATACGCAAAGCTGCACTTGATTCTCACTCCGCAGCCCGTGAGGTGAAAGATGATGAAGTAGCCCGCTCAGCTGCCCGTGCTGCAGGACAGGCGGTGGCAACGGCACACGTCCCTACACATGCTCTCGCCGCTGCAGTCTACGCAGCCACTGCTATTCGTGACGCTACCCACCCAGCCAATGCTGACGCTGCTACGACCAAAGAACGAGAATGGCAATATCAACATTTGATGAAACTTGGAAGAATGAAGGGAAGAGTATCGAAAAGGAGGGGTTAGTAGCCCCTCCACAAACCCCTTTTCCTTTCAAGAAGAGAGGATAAAAGGAGATTTGGAGCCACCCAAGTCACTGGATAAGAAAAGATGAAAATGAAAGAGGTTTGGATCAGGTTTGGCTCAGGCTTTGAGCAGACCGAACTTGTAGTTGGTTGGCCCGTGGTCGGGTGATATGACGATGTATATGTCCCGATATTCAGCGAAGCCCGCGAGGCTTTGGGTGACTTTCTCCTCAACATCCTCCAGATTCAGATTCACCATCTTGTACGGCAGCGAGATCTCATCGTTGCTGTATGCTGGAGCGTAGATAGTGACCGAGAAGTCAACCTCTACAGGCGGCTGCATCGATGCAAAGGAGTTTATGTCATCGCCATTGTCGACGATCGCTCCATTGATAGCGATGTTGTCCACGAACCAACCCTGCTCTGTGTACCCCCAATCGGTCATGTACCGGAACGCAATCATCACTTTGCCGCCAACATAGTCAGACAGATCAAATTCCATGTTCCCAGAGCCAAATCCGGTGAATCCTGGCAAGTTTGCCAAGATATCAGGGTGCCCATCAGGGACAATGTCATAGGTGGTGTAGTCGTTCTCAAGCGAAATCCACGTATTCCCACCGTCCTTCGATATCTGCACGAAGCCGAAGTCCCAGTTTTCTTCAATCGCATAGGAGGTGTCGAAAGTGAGGGTTGCATCGGCCATTCCGCTCAAATCTACCGTTCCAACGATGGCGACGTCTCTGAGGTCGCTAGCACCTGAGTACCAGACCATGCCTGAGAGTCCTGGGACTGCAGGGGCTGTGGTGAGCTTCCAACCCGGATCGTAGTAGTTATTGCCGTCGAACTTGAAGTTGAGCTTGAGCAGCTGTCCAGCTCTAACCCCTTGGATCTTCAGGTAGTCGGTACCGTAGGGCCCCAGCAGATAAGTCCCGGTATTGTATCCGTCATTGGTCCAGGTGTACTGGAAGGCATAGGACTGGGTAACGAGGCCCATTCCAGGCTTGATCTTCAGGGTGGTAAGCTTCCCCGCTCTGGGATCGTTCAGGTCAATCGACACGTAATTGTACAATCCATCCCCGAAAGCATTGGTATGGATCAAGTTAGCCATTCTCCATGCTAAGAAGACCCTCTCGAAGTCCCAGTCCGTATAGCCAGCAGCGGCAAGGGTCGCGGTCACGCCCTCTTCACCGTTGGCTGGATTAGCAGCCAGGGCAGAGATGAAGTCCGCTCCCCCGAAGTGATCATTAAGGTAGATGGCGAACAACGCAGCAGCGCCGTAATCAGCGAGGCTGTTGATGTCACCCTGGTCGCCCCACTCGGTCAAGGAGTTGTCAGGAGTGTATAGGAAGGACTCAATGTGTCCCCACGGCGCTCCGTAGCCGCAAAGCATCTCCGAGTAATCTGAGCAACCCTCGTTGACAAATGATACTTCATCCTCGTCGAGGTCGTCGTGCAGCAGGTGCTGGTACTCGTGAGCAACCACGGATTCGTATAGGAACGGTTTGGCAACGTCGGCGCCGATCCTGTCTGTCCAGTCCCAGCTATCGAGATGTATGACATTGCGATCATAGTAAGACTCAATAGACGGATCATAGTAACCGGCAACATACCACGGATAGGTCGGATCATAGTATCTTGCATCGACCATATTCCACACCATGATCATGAGCCTTCCTTCAGCATCGCTGAAGAAGGGATATCCATCCTCTTCATAAATGGAATCTGACCCATCGTGGAAATCAGGTGTGCCGAAGTAATCCGACTCAATGGGATAGATCACGGTATCGAATTGATCCATGATATACTCGACCTGCCAGTCATATATCGTGATCTGGTTCGGGTCGTCATTGCGAGGGTCTCCGGCCGGGAAGCTTAGGTCTGTTGCGATCCATACCTCCACTCGGCTGCCCTCTCCCCTCTTCTCAAACTCAATGAAATCATCCAGACCCATTCCGTTCACATAGTACAACTCTTTGTCGCCGACTTCGTATATGTCGGCCGAGCCATACCAACAGGATACCTCTGAGGCTGCAGCCAAGGCCTCGGCCTTGTTAGGCTGCAAGGCCCGGATTTCAGGCCCAATATCCTTCACCGCCACGTCGGCAATGCGTGGGACGCTCGAGACCAGCGCTGCGCAGGGCACGACCAAAGTGGTGAAAGCCCCTACGACCATTAGCGTGACTAACGCTAAACATGCTATCTTTGTTGCTTTCAGTCAAACCCCCCCCTATGATAAGACCCTCGAATAGGGTCCTAGCCTGGCGGAATATACCTAACAATAGTTAATTGTTCTGATTAGTCAGTACGATAATCTGAGGCGTGAGGTCGCATGTCGGGGGGAAATCTGAGGTCGCAAAATCCAATCGTGAAAATGATGTGATATCACGGACCTAAGAAAGTGTGTTGAATGTACCTTTTGTAACCGTGCCAAGAGTCTGAATGGACCGAAGGGGATTTGAACCCCTGACCTCCTGCTTGCAAAGCAGGCGATCTTCCGCTGATCTATCGGCCCGCAACGAGCGATGAGAGAAGCTCATTGGAAATGGCTATTAAATAGCTTTCCTGAGAAAAACAGAATCAAAACGCCAGTGTTACGACCTGAGGACGATCTCGATGTTCACGCCGTCTGGCACCTGGATTCTCATCAGTTGTCTCAACGCGCGCTCGTCGGCGTCGAGATCGATGAGCCTCTTGTGAACGCGCATCTCCCACCGGTCGATGGTACTCGACCCGCCCCCGTCCGGGCCCTTCCTGCAGGGCACGATGAGGCGCTTCGTGGGCAGTGGGATCGGGCCTGATATGGCTACTCCAGTCTTCTCGCTGATCGTCTTGATCTGCTTGCAGACGTTGTCGACCTTCTTGGGGTCGGTCCCGCTCAGCGATATCCTGGCCCTCTGCACCATCCAACAAACCTCATTTCACAAACATATGAAAATCAAAGGGAAGGGGTTTTACATTTCCTTCTTTTCCACATCTATGACCGAGCCGGCAGCGACCGTCTGGCCCATGTCCCTGACGGCGAACCGTCCCAGCTGCGGGAAATCCTTGGCCTTCTCGATCACGAACGGCTTCGTCGGCGTGATCTTCACGATCGCGATGTCGCCAGTCTTGAGGAACTGCGGGTTCTCTTCCTTCGTCTGGCCGGTCTTCGGGTCGATCTTCTTCAACAGTTCGGTGAATGTGCACGCCACCTGCGCCGTGTGGCAGTGGAACACAGGTGTGTAGCCGACAGTCAGGACGCTCGGGTGGTTCAGGACCGCGATCTGGGCCGTGAAGGACTTCGCGACCGTCGGTGGGTTGTCCACCGGGCCTGCGACGTCGCCTCTCTTGATGTCCGTCTTCGCGAGGCCCCTCACGTTGAACCCGACGTTGTCTCCAGGTACTGCCTGGAGCAATGTCTCGTGGTGCATCTCGATGGACTTCACTTCGCCCACCTTGTTCGCGGGCATGAAGATGATCTTCGTCTCAGGCTTCAGCACGCCTGTCTCGATCCTGCCCACGGGGACAGTACCTACGCCGGTGATCGTGTAGACGTCCTGGACGGGCAGCCTCAGCGGCTTGTCGGTCATCTTCGGCGGCTCCTTCAGGGCGTCTAGCGCCTGCAGCAGCGTCGGGCCCTTGTACCAGGGCATGTTCGTGGACGCCTTCGCGACGTTGTCTCCCTTGTAGCCGGATGCCGGCACGAACGGGATATCGTCTGGCTTGAAGCCGACCGTCTTGAGCAGCTCGCTAACGCCCTTCTTGGCCTCATCGTACTTTGACTGCTGCCAGTTGACCGCGTCCATCTTGTTGATATCGATCACGATCTGCTGGACGCCCAGGGTCCTCGCTAGGAAGATGTGTTCCTTGGTCTGTGCCTGCGGGCCTTCAATGGCCGAGCAGACGATGACCGCAGCGTCAGCCTGGCTCGTACCAGTGATCATGTTCTTGACGAAGTCTCTGTGACCAGGTGCGTCGATGATGGTGAAGTAGTACTTCTGGGTGTTGAACCTCTTGTGGGCGACGTCGATGGTGAGACCTCTCTCCCTCTCTTCCTTGAGCCCATCCATGACCCATGCGAACTCGAAAGTCGCCTTGCCCTTCTGCTCGGCCTCCTTCTTGTACTTCTCGATAACGTGGGGCTCGATGTGCCCTGTGTCAAGCAAGAGTCGGCCGACAGTGGTCGACTTTCCGTGGTCGACGTGTCCGATGAACACCAAGTTCAAGTGCGGTTTTTCTGCCATGTTTTCCACTCCATTGGCTTCTCTTTGAGCATGATGCTCTTGGTATATTAGTCTTTTTCCATGTCTCCAGCATGATGGCTAGGCCACTCAGCCGGCGTAGTATGATGCGTCGTATGGCTCGGGCTTGAGGCCTTTCCTCTCCCTGATCTTGAGCACTACCTTATCCTGGACTTCGCGGGGCATCGGTTCAAAGCCTGCGTTCTCAGTGGACCAAAGCGCGCGGCCGCTCGTGGCGCTCCTGATCGACGCGGCGAAGCCGAACATCTCGCCGACGGGGCACTTGCCCTGGACGACGGTGATGTCCCCTTCCTGCTTCATGTCCTCGATCATGCCTCGCCTCTGCTGGATTTCCCTTATCGCATTGCCCATCTGGTCCTCGGGCACGTTGATGAATACCTTCTGGATAGGCTCGTACAAGGCCCTGCCCGCCTGGCACATCGAACCATAGATAGCGGACCTTGCGGCAGGGATGACCTGTGCTGGTCCCCTGTGAATGCTGTCCTCGTGAAGCTTGGCGTCGACCAGCATTACCTTCATAGCCATGCATTTCTCGTTCGCGAGCGGGCCCCGGTTCATGGCCTCTTCGTAGGCCTCCTTCACGAGCTCCATCGTCTCGTGGAGGTACTGAATGCCCTTGGTCATGTCGAGCAGGACATTGGTCCCCTTGAACGACACGATGCCCTTGCCCTCGTCCTTGCTCATGCCGAGCTCCTGGAGCTTCTTGGCCATGCCCTTGGAATCCTTGATCCTGCCCTCCGTCTCTATCTCGCCCGACCTTATGGCCTGGACGACTGCGGGCTGAAGCGGCTCGACCTCTATGTAGAACCTGTTATGCTTGTTCGGGGACTTCCCCTCGAACGGGCCGCCCTTTCCAGAGACGCACTCCCTGTACACGACTATCGGCTCCGAGGTCTTGATCTCCACCTTGTGCTCGTTCACGATCCTGTAGTTGGTGATCTCGAGGTGGAGCTCGCCCATGCCGGACATCAGGTGCTCGCCCGTCTCCGGGTTGATCTCGACCTGGATCGACGGGTCTGCCTTTGCGATGCTCCTGAGGACATCGATCAGCTTCGGCAGGTCCTTCGTGTGTTTCGCCTCCAGCGCGACCGTGACGACTGGGTCGGAGTAGTGGACGATCCTCTCGAACGGGGCCATCAGGGGGTCGCTCGACACGGTTGACCCCGCAATCGCGTCCCTGAGCCCTGACACCGCAACGACGTTGCCTGCGTCGATCTCGTCGACTGGAATCCTGTCGGCCCCGACGGTAAGGGAGACGAGCTGTGCCCGGTTCGGGTTGGGCATGCCGCTGACCCAGAGCTCCTGGCCTTTCACGATCTTGCCGCTGTACAGCCTTCCCACGGCGACTTCGCCAGCATGCGGGTCGACTATGATCTTCGTGACCATGTACGCGACAGGCCCCTCTGGGTCGCAGGTCAGCATCGCCTTGCCGAAGACCGATTCTGGGTCACCGTGCCAGATGACCGGTATCCTGAGCTTCTGGGCCTCGAGCGGGTCCGGGAGGTGAGAGATGACCTCTTCCAGGAGCACCTCGTGCAACGGGGCCTTCTTCGCGAGTGCTTTCTGGTCCTGATTCTTGCAGTGCTCGTAGATCTGCTTGAAGTTGATACCAGTCTTCTTCATGTACGGGACCGTGATTGCCCAGTTGTTGAAGGCTGAGCCGAAGACAACGTTGCCGGTCTCCACCTTCAGCGCCCACTTCTCCTTGAGCTCCGGCGGCAACAGCTTCCTTATCTTCTCGTTCACCTCGTTGACGATGTTCGAAAGGCGTTGCTGCATCTGCTCTGGTGTCACCTGCAGCTCGTTGATGAGCCTGTCCACCTTGTTGATGAACAGGATCGGGTGCACCTTCTCCTTGATGGCCTGCCGGATGACCGTCTCGGTCTGAGGCATCACGCCCTCGACAGCGCAGCATACAATGATGACGCCGTCGATTGCCCTCATCGCCCTTGTGACGTCGCCGCCGAAGTCGACATGCCCAGGCGTGTCGATTAGGTTGATCAGGTACTCCTGTCCCTTGTAGGTGTACACCATCGACGCGCTCGCAGCGTTGATCGTGATCCCTCGCGCCTGCTCCTGCTCGTCGTAGTCGAGCAGCAGCTGCTTGCCAGCGAGCTCTTCGGACATCATGCCCGAGCCTGCGATCAGGTTGTCCGAGAGCGTCGTCTTGCCGTGGTCGATGTGCGCTGCTGTGCCGATGTTCCTGATGAACTTCGTCTGCCTCATCAGCGCTTGAGCCCTGCGAATGTTGTCTTCCTTTCTTCCCATACGATCACCATGGGTTCAGCATTTCATAATGAAATGAAAGTGGAAATTTGGCGAGCGGCTTCGAGCCGATCAGCGCGCTGAGGAGGCCACTCTCTCTATCTCTTCTTTCTTGGCCACCGAGAAACAGCTAAGGTCGTTCTTCGAAGCTGAGATGATCTCGTCCGCGAGGCACTCCTCAATCGGCTTCTTGCTCTTGTGGGACGAGTCGAGGGCGCCTTGGCACACGTACCTGAGAGCCAGGTCGACCCTCCGTGCAGGGGCCACGTCGACCGCCTTCGGCACGGATATGCCTCCGTACTGTAGCCGGGTGACCTCTTCCCTGGGTGCAACGTTCTGCAGGGCGTCGACGAACACCTGCAAGGGGTTCCTCTGGGCCTTCTTCTCGATTATTGCGAAGCTCATCTCGACCGCCTTGTACGACTTGAGCTTCTTGCCCGTGAAGTCCTCGGTCCTCATCATGTTGTTGATGAGGCGCTCCACGACGCTCATCTTGGACTTCGCGAAGGGCTTGTTCGTGTGCTTCCCGCCCGTATGCGGCACAGCGACTGCGGAGATGTCGATGTACCTGGCCATGCCTGCATCCCGCAGAGTCACCATGGAGACATCCCACCTGCCGAACAGGAGGACGTTTCCAACACGAACGACATCCTCCTGCTTGCTGGGGGTCTCCGCAGCCTTGTGCTCTGGCGGCGCAGCTACATGAGCGGCTGGAGCGGCCGGCGCTTCCGGTTGTGCAGGTGGTGCAGCAGCTGCCTTTGGGGCCGTTGCGGCCGGCTCCGGGGCCTTCTCATCCTGAGTGGGCTGATCTCCCTGCTCCATTCGCTCACCTCACGGGTTTCTCTTTTCTGCCCTTAACGAGCTCGTTCAGAGAAACGTTGTTGACCTTGATTACCTTGTACCTCACGCCTGGAATGTCACCGTAGGACCTTCCCATGCGCCCGCCGATCCCCTCGACCAGGACCTCGTCGTGCTCATCTATGAAGTTGATTGCGCCGTCACCGACAGCGAAGGCCGTTATCTGCCTCCCGTTCTTGATCAATTGGATCTTGACGCACTTCCTGATGGCAGAGTTGGGCTGCTTCGCCTCGATGCCCACCTTCTCGAGCACCACGCCCTTCGCCTGGGCGGAGCCCTCCAAGGGGTCGGACTTCTCCTTGAGCCTCAGCGTGTGGCGCTTGTAGTACCTGTCGCTCCAGCGCCTCTTCTGTCGGTCAAGGCTCAGCTTCCTGGCTGTGTAAAGTCCTCTTGGCAATTATTCACCTTTTTCTGCGAGGTAAGCCCTACAAATGAGTCGCCCTATTAAAACTTACGCTTGTACCGTGAGGCGTGCCAGTAGGTGAAAGTTGGCATCATCAGAGCTTCGCACCGCAGCGCTTGCAGAACTTCGCATCGGGGTCAGGCACGGTACCACAGCTCGGGCAGGTCCGCGCAGGCGGAGGCGCTCCCGGTGCGAACGGCTGAACCGACTGTCCCTGGGCCCAAGACGGGAGCGGCACGGGACCGGATGGTGGTTGCGGGTTCTTCGGGAAGGAATAGAGGTAGCTCCAGAACTCGGACATGAGCCTCTGGGCGTCGTTCTCGTACTCGATGTAGGAGACGGCCCCAACAGCGACGGTTATCGGGAGCCATATTATCGCACCTGCGATGCCTACCAAGCCACCAGTGTCCGTGAGCTCAGCTGAGAGCTGCAGGTCCACGCCCACGCTTCCGCCTTCGTCGACTGCGAAGACGTCTATGGACTGCCTCAGGCCTAGCTTGGAATAGAACTGCTCTCCGTGGACGCTGTAGGGTGCGGAGAAGTTGACGCCGAACTGCCTCGACCTCCAGAACCAGCTCGCGGCCTGCATCGCCTGCTCCTTTGTCAGCCCGGAGACGCTCCTGTGGTCCCTCTTCGTGAACAAGTTCTTGATCATATCTGCACCATCTCTCCCTGCAAATCGAGCTGCCACTTCTTCAGGATTGTCACGTACGACGGCATTCATGAACGGCCATATGACTCGCCCCGGACCATGCCCGCGGCTATGAGGTGAGCGATCCTGATAGGTTCTGGGACAACGCCCCGAACGGTCGAGAGTCGGATCAGTTCCACGAGTTCGTCCCAGTCCGCTCCGATGCCGCACACGAACAGCGGCTTGTGTTGGGTCTCGACCTTCCTCAGCTCGAGCTTCGTGACCAGTGCGTACCTCGTCTCCCAGTCCGTGAAGTACTTCATCAGGGCGGACTTCATCTTTGCGAAGTCCGGCTCGTCCCTCGTTATCGTGAGGACAGGGACATCAAGCTCCTTGCTGAGCCTCTCGATATCGATCACGTTGAATCCCGCAAGCGCAATCCCGTCGATCATGATGGCCTTGACCTGGGCCTTGAACCTAGAGCCCGAGATCATCTCGAGGAGCCTGTCTGTGGAATCCGAACCATCAACAGCAACTTCGGTGCTCATCACTCCCTCGAGGTAGTTAGGGACCCTGACCAAAGTGCCTACCACGAGCGCTTTTCCGTCACCGAACTTGAAGGGAGAGTCGTCGATTCCCAGGAGCCTTATCTGCTGCTTCATCGCACCATCACGCCAAAGGCAGGGAGCCCGTTATCGAATCGACTTCCCTCTCCGGTGCAGGGCCTATGCCCAGGCAGGTCGTCGTGCTTGGCGGTAGCTCGGTGAGGCCAGCATCGGTCACAAGCGCGTGAGGAAGCTTCGCCCTGGACGCCAGAGCATTGAGCTCACGCAGCTCTTCGAGGTCCTTCGCGCGAAGAACCACCTTCCGCTGCCCTTCGTTGTACCATTCGGAGAACCACTTTGTCTTCTTCGCTTTCGCCTCGAGAGCGCAAGACACTGCTGCGTGGGCCACCTGTGCCGAGAGCTTCCCGACGGACATCTTCAGGTCATCGCGGACCACAATCACGAGTTTGTACTGCATCTCACCTTTCTTGACGCCCATTCAGGAATCCCCCGGGCTCTGCGAGCGGAGCTCGTTGTTGATATGGTTTATCCTATCCCTTGCCTGCTCCATGCGCTTCGTGTAGTAGAGCTTCCTCTGAGGACTTGATGTGGATGAACGACCCGCGAATGTCTTGAGATCTTTGAGCAGTTGCTCCCTCTCCACGAGCAGCTTCTCCGTACTCTTGTGCCTTTGGTAGTCCGAGCCCTTTCTCCGAGGCGCCCCCGGCACAGCCGGGGCGCGATAGAACATGGGATGGATACGCCCCGCGGACGGGTAAGCCCCTCTCCACCAGCCCACGAAAGTGAAAATGCCCGTGACGGACAGTAGAGAGGCCCATAGCGGCCCCGCTTTCACGTATGCGTGCTCCTCGGTGCTGATTGCGTTGAGTGCGAAGCCCACGATGATAGAAATCACAACGCTCACGCCCATGCCCAACGCGAGACGATACACGATATCGTACTCGGGATCGAGCTCTCCCTTGCGCGGGAACATCATGCAAACCATCGTGAATCCTGGCAGGAAGAAAACGATGGCAATGCCGGCGAGGACCTGTAGCGGGTTGGACATCGTCCCTATTCCACGAGCAGATGCTGGAGCGTATTTAAGCATTTGCTGGCTTGGAGAGATGGGACATCGTCGAAGCGCCATGAAACAATAATTATCATAGATGCGCTACTCAGCCTAGATGTTCGAGCTGAAGGAGCGGGACGGCTTGGCCCGGATCTGCGAGCTTACGACGAAGCACGGCAAGGTCACCACACCCGTCCTGCTACCGGTCGTGAACCCGAACCTGCTCACCATCACCCCGGCCGAGATGCGCGAGCGCATCGGCGTGCAGATGCTGATCACCAATTCCTACATAATCAAGACGAGCGAGGAGCTGCGGGCCAATGCGGAGAAGTCGGGCGTCCACAGACTCCTTGGCTTCGATGGACCGGTGATGACCGACAGCGGAACGTTCCAGGACCACGTGTATGGCGACGTGAAGGTGGATCCTTCCGAGATCGTCAAGTTCCAGGCTGCGATTGGCTCGGACATAGGGACTATCCTTGATGTCTTCTCCGAGCCCGAGTTCACGAAGGACCAGGCAGTGAAGGCGGTCGACGAAACCCTTCGGCGAGCCAAGCTCTCGATCGAGTTCAAGGACGACATGATCCTCGCGGGTACCGTCCAAGGCGGAGTATTTCCAGATGTCCGGGAGAGGTGCGCTCGCGAACTCTCATCACTCGACTTCGGGGTCCATCCGATTGGTGGTGTGGTGCCGCTCCTCGAGAACTACGACTTCACCCAATTGGCCGAGATCATCATCGCGTCGAAGAAAGGCTTGAACCCATCCAGGCCGGTGCATCTCTTCGGAGCTGGACACCCAATGATCTTCCCTCTCGCCGTGCTCCTCGGTTGTGACATGTTCGATTCGGCCTCGTACGCGAAATACGCTCGGGAGGAGCGGCTGATGTACTCGACGGGCACGAGGTTCCTCCGAGACCTCCACGATCTTGCCTGCCACTGCCCTGCCTGCTCCAGCACATCGATCGAAGAGCTGAAGCGCGCGACTCCGCGTGAGCGAACGAAGAAGATAGCGGAGCACAACCTCTTCGTCCTGCTGCGGGAGATCAAGAGCATCAAGAACGCGATCCATGAGGGCTCGATCTGGGAGTACGCGGAGATGCGTGCAAGGGCTCATCCGGCTCTGCTCGAGGCTCTCAAGGCGCTTGAACGACACAGGGACTACCTTGAAAGGTTCGAACCGGTGAGCAGAAGAGGCGCGTTCTTCTACTGTGGACCCGAGAGCTACGACCGCCCCACGGTGTCGAGGTATCAGGAAAGGTACTTCGGAAGATACAGACGACCCGATGCGAAGGTCCT
>Ga0315277_10001032_pt1 | contig 41757 bp, 41 predicted proteins | sample YL17G05_15_MG_FD_203695 | JGI IMG/M metagenome (GOLD analysis project Ga0315277, IMG submission 203695) | Sediment microbial communities from Yellowstone Lake, YNP, Wyoming, USA - YL17G05_15 | ecosystem: Environmental > Aquatic > Freshwater > Lake > Sediment | place: USA: Wyoming | collected... | reverse complement strand
AATCGTCAATCGTCAATCGTCAATCGTCAATCGTCAATCGTCAATCGTCAATCGTCAATCGTCAATCGTCAATCGTCAATCGTCAATCGTCAATCGTCAATCGTCAATCGTCAATCGTCAATCGTCATTTGTGAAGCCGATAGGCAAGCGAAAGCAACAGCAACCAGGGAATGCCTGCAATCCAGGCGATGCGGAGATCGGGGAGGAAGGCCATCGTGGCAAGAACGGCGAAGAGCAGTACAAAGCCGGCAACCGAGCCGTAAGGCACGGACGAACCGCGATAGCGGATGTGCGTTGCGAAAATCATCAGCCAGGTGAAGATCCCTCCAAAGAGCGCCGTCCCCAGCATGTAGACGTAGGCGGTGTCCGCAGACCATAGATAAATGACCGCGGCAATCATCAGGCCCGCGCCTGAAACGAACAGCGCATTGCCCGGGACGCCCTGCCGGCTGAGTCTGCCCAGAGCCTCCGGGGCCTGGCCGGAGCGCGCCAGGGAGAAAAGCATTCTTGAAGCCGTATACAGGTTCGCATTGATGCTGGTCAGCGCCGCCGTCAGAACGACGAAGTTCATCAGGCTCGCCGCACGGGGAACCCCGACCATCTGGTAGATCTTCACGAACGGGCTTTCGCGAATGCCCGTCTCATTCCACGGCACGATCCCCACCAGGATTGCAATGCTTGCGATATAGAAGATCGAGAGACGCACAAGAATCCGGCGCAGCGCGCGCGGCACCGAGGTCTGAGGATCCTTTGCCTCACCCGATGTTACGGCGGCCGCCTCCAATCCATAAAAGCTGAACACGGCCAGCGTAACTCCGGCCCACACCCCGGCGAAACCCCTGGGCAGGAAACCCCCGCGGCTGACAAAAAGCTCCAGGCTTTGCCGCGGCACCCCTATCCCCGCAAAAAGTGCAACGCCAAAGACAATCAGGGCACAAATGGCCAGCACCTTGATCAGCGAGAACCAGTACTCGAACTCGCCGAAGCGCCCCACGTGCATCACGTTCGCGGCCATGAGCAGCAGCGAAAAAACCACGAGCCAGACCCACGACGGCACCGCGGGAAACCAGTAGCGGCAGTAGATCGCCACCGCGACAATCTGGCTCCCGATCGCAATGATCTGTGCAGCGGCGTAGGTATAGCGCGTCACCCACCCCGCCCACGGGCTCACGAAGTGTTCTGCATAGGCGCCAAACGAGCCTGCCATGGGATGCGCCGCCGCCATCTCGGATAGGGCGAGCATGACAAGCAGCGTGATGACGGCGCCGATCATGTAAGAAAAGATGACCCCAGGGCCGGCTATCTGAACCGAAAGGCCGCTGCCGAGAAAAAGGCCCGTGCCGATGGACTGCCCGACGGCGATCATGCCAAGCAGGCGCACGGATAGTTCCCGCTTCAATCCCTCTTCTCTTGTCTCGAATTTTTCCATTGTCCTATCAAAGGCCAACACGAAGACACAAAAGCCACAAGGAATGACATTTTGTTTCTTTGTGTTCTTTGTGTCTTCGTGTTGTCCTTTGATGCCGAGAATAGTATCAAATGCGGGGAAAATCGAATAAAATCAGACGCGTACAACTACAGTTTATGATCCCGTTCCTTTATCGGGAGATACGCATATGTCCGTTGGCGCGATCTACGGCCTTACCTTTGCAATCGGGCTCGGCTATGCCGTCTTTGTCGGCTTGGCGGGACACATGTTCGGCGGCGATGTGGGCCACGACGTCCACATGGACGTAGGGACCGACCTGCCGCTCAGTCCGCTCAGCCCCACCGTGATTGCAACCTTTCTCACCGGTTTCGGCGGCGGGGGCATGCTGGCCAATTCCTATCTGGGCCTTTCGATGGGAAAAGGGGTCCTCGTCGCCATCCTGACCGGTATCCTCCTGAGCGGCGGAACCTACACGATTCTTCTCGTGATGTTCCGCAGCACCCAGGCGGGGGCCGAGTATTCCACAGACGAAATGGTCGGGCGGATCGTCGAGATCATCACGCCCATTCCGGAGAAAGGCATCGGCGAGATCGCGCTCGTGGTGAAGGGAACGCGCGTCACAGGCCCCGCGCGCTCGCTATGCGGGAAGGCCATCTCCCGCAACACGCCGGTCGTAGTCGAGAAGGTGGTCGGCAACCTTTATTACGTGAAGGAAGATAAACCAGAGATTCACGAAGACCACGGAGATTGAGCCCATGACTGATCTCAATGTCGCAACAGTTATCTTGGGAATTGCGGTTGCGTTTATCCTCGCAATTTACGCGGTGGCACGACGCTATAAAAAGGTCGGGCCAAACATGGCAATGGTCATCTCGGGCCGACGCTACAAGATCAAGGGTACCGAGGACGCAGTTGGATTCCGTATCCGACGCGGCGGCGGCGCCTTCATCCTTCCCCTTGTGGAGAAGGTTGACCTCCTGAGCCTGGAAATCATGACGCTCGACATCACCACCCCCGAGGTCTACACCAAGCCGGGCGTGCCTATCATCGTCGACGGCGTCGCGCAAGTGAAAATCGGCGGCGACGAGCAGTCTATCCGGACCGCAGCGGAGCAGTTCCTCGGCAAAACTCCGGATCAGATCAAGGACATCGCACTGCAGACCGTTGAAGGCCACCTGCGCGCGATCATCGGCACGATGTCTGTCGAAGATATCTACAAGAACCGCGACCAGTTCGCTTCCTCGGTACAGGAAGTAGCGGTTTCCGATCTGGCGAACATGGGCATCAAGATTGTCTCCTTCACCATGAAGGACATCCGCGACAGTCACGGCTACCTCGAAGCCCTGGGCAAGCCGCGCACCGCCGAGGTGAAGCGCGACGCCATCATCGCCCAGGCGGAAGCCGACCGCGACTCCGCGATCAAGTCGGCACAGGCGCGCCAGTTGGGGGAGGCGGCCAAGTTCCAGGCGGAGGCGCAGATCGCCGATGCTCAGAAGAATTACTTGCTGAAGAAAGCCGATTTCGACCGCCAGACCAACGAGGCCAAGGCACAGGCCGACCTCGCCTACGACCTGCAGCGCTTCAAAACCAACCAGTCCCTGAAAAAGGAAGAGGTGCAGGTGTTCGTGGTTGAAAAAGAGCAACAGGTGATGGTACAGGAGCGCGAAATCCTGCGGCGCGAGAAGGAATTGGAAGCCACCGTAAAGCGCCAGGCCGACGCAGAGCGCTACCGCGTGCAGACAGAGGCGGAAGCCACCCGCTTCAAGTACGAGGCCGAGGCGCACGGACAGGCCGAAGCAACGAAGGCCAAGGGGCTGGCGCAGGCCGACGTGGTGAAGGCCACCGGAACCGCAGAGGCAGACGTCATCGCACTCAAGGGCGCCGCGGAAGCTGAGGCCATGGCCAAAAAGGCCAACTCATGGAAGGAGTATAACCAGGCCGCGGTCACTCAGCTCATCCTGCAGGCGCTGCCGGAAATCGCCAAAGCCATCGCGGAGCCGCTCAGTAAGACCGACAGGATCACGATCGTGAGCACGGGCGGCGACGGTGCCGGAGCGTCGAAGCTGACAGGGGACGTGACCAAGATTATGGCTCAGCTGCCGCCGATCGTGGAAAGCCTCTCCGGCCTGGATCTGAAGAAGCTTATTGAAGCCATCCCTCAGATGAAAAAATAGCCACGAATTTCACGAAGAAAAGAGGCCACGAATTGCACAAATTGCACGAAACAAAAAAGAATGAATTTTTCGTGTAATTTGTGTAATTCGTGGCAGATTTCTTCGTGTAATTTGTGTAATTCGTGGCAGATTTCTTCGTGCAATTCGTGAAATTCGCGGCTATGAACCGACGGGATGCGCGCATCGCGCTGGCGATACTGACGGCCATCAATTTCCTGAACTACATCGACCGCTATGTCCTCGCGTCCGTCTTCGAGCCGATCAAGCGGGAGCTCCACTTTACGGACGCCGAGCTGGGCTGGACCCTGTCGGCGTTCATGCTTACCTACTCCATCACCTCACCTATCTTCGGGCGGCTGGGAGATCTCTTCACTCGGAAGCGTCTCATAGCTGCCGGTGTTGCGCTTTGGAGCTTCGCCACCGCCGGCGCCGGGCTCGCACGCAACTTCTGGCAGATGTTCCTGCCTCGCTCCATGGTGGGGATCGGTGAGGCCAGTTACGCGACAATCGCGCCCGCAATTATCACGGATTTCTATGAGGAGGAACGCCGCGGGCGCGCCCTCGCCGTATTCTATGCAGCCATCCCGGCCGGCAGCGCGCTCGGGTTCGTCCTCGGCGGCCAGCTGGCCGAACACTATGGCTGGCGCACCGCATTTTTCGTCGTGGGACTGCCCGGGCTGCTCTTCGCGTTGCTCGCGCTGGCGATCCGTGAGCCGAAGCGCGGCGCGAGCGACCGATCGGAGCATGCGTGCGAGCCGGCGCCTTCGCTCCCGGCGGCGTACCGCATGCTCTGGACGAATCGCACCTACGTGGTCGTGACGCTCGGCTTCATCGCCTACACGTTCGCTTTGGGCGGCCTCGTAGGCTGGGTGCCGGCCTTCCTCGAGCGCTATGACGGCATGTCCACCGCGCAGGCCAACCGAATTTTCGGTGCCCTGACCGTCATTGCGGGCTTCGTCGGGACTTTCGTGGGCGGCTTCCTGGGCGACTACTTGCTGCGCTATACGAAGCACGCTTACCTCTGGATCTCGGGACTGTGCATGTTTGCCGGCGCGCCGGCCGCCGTCCTGGCGCTCGCTTCGCGCCAGCCCACGACTTTCCTGCCGGCGATCTTCTTCGCGGAGTTCTTTCTCTTCCTAAACACCGGCCCGCTCAACGCCGTGGTCCTTGGCTGCGTCCCTGCGCAGATTCGCGCGACCGCAATGGCAGTCAACATCTTTTTCATTCACGCGCTGGGCGACGCAATCTCGCCGCCGATCATCGGCATGCTGTCTGACCGCTTCGGATTGTTTCGTGCAACGATGATTACGCCGGTAATGATGGTGATCAGCGGAGCCATCCTGCTATATGCGATGCGCTTTCAAAAGAGGGAACAGAACTTACGATTGACGATTGACGATTGACGATTGCCATTTCGGGAGAATTAAATCGTCAATCGTAAATCGTAAATCGTCAATTGACATGCTGGATCAAGGCAAGGAAACATTCGCCGTTCGGATGCTGCGCGGCAGTCTACTTTTATTGATGCGCATGCTATTCCGGATCGAGCATCACGGCTGGGAGCGAATCCCGCAGGAAGGTCCGCTCCTTCTCGTCTCGAACCATGTCACCTACTTCGACCCGCCCTGGATCTCCGTGCGCGTCTACCGCACCTTGCGCTATATGGCCTGGGACAAGCTCTTCCGGATCCCGCTCGTCGGCCGGATCCTTCGATGGTTCGGCGCCTTCCCCGTCAGCCTGGAAAATCCCGAATCCAGTGCTTACAAAGCCGCATTGAGGATCTTGCAGAAGGGCGAGGCGCTGATGATCTTCCCCGAAGGAGGACGATCTCCGGACGGCAGTCTGAGGCACTTCAAAGTGGGTGCCGCGCGCCTGGCGCTTCGGACCGGGGCGACAATCGTGCCCGTCGCCGTGCAGGGCGGAGAGAGGGTCTGGAGCTCCCGGATGCACCTGCCGCGGCCCGCGAAGGTCCGAGTGGATTACCTGCCCCCAATTACAAAAGAGAATTTCCCGAATAGCACAGAAGAGCTGATCAAGCAGGTACGTGAAGCGATTCTGAGCAGGAAGCGGGCAGCAGGAAGCAGGAAATAAAAACCATCGGTTTTACTCCCGGGCTCTCTGTGATAAAAATCTCTTCGCATGGAATTATTCAATATCCTGGATGAGCAAGTGCCTCGGGACGAGCGCAAGATCGAACAGATCTGCGAGAACTTCGACATGGACTGTGTAGACTTGGATCACGAGGCCTGCTGGCGGGGCGATCGCGGCATTATGCCGTGCTGCGGCCGGGAAGTCGTGTTCGAGCGCGTGCGCGGCATTTGTCCCTTCCTTTGGCTGGAGAAGCAGTAGGCAGCAGGCAGATGGCAGCAGGCAGTAAAAGACTGCCGGCTGCCTGCTTTTTTTCTTGGTGAAATAATGGAACAAATTCGCAGCATCCATCTGATTGGAATATGCGGGACCGGGATGGCGTCCCTCGCTGCGATGCTCAAGGACCGTGGATACGACGTCTCCGGCTCCGACGAAGGCGTCTATCCTCCGATGAGCGATTTCCTGGCCGCGAAAGAAATCCGTGTTCACCAGGGATACAAGGTCACCAACCTCCAGCCGGAACCCGACCTGGCCGTGGTGGGAAACGCCCTCTCACGCGGCAATTCCGAGATAGAGTACGTCCTGAACTTCAAGCTCCTCTACACCTCGTTCCCCGAGTGCCTCAAGAACTTTTTCCTGCGCGACAAGACTTCCGTCGTGGTTACCGGAACTCACGGCAAGACAACCACCACCGCGATGATCTCTTGGGTGCTGCACGCGGCGGGATGGCACCCAGACTTCCTCATCGGCGGCATCGCCGAGAACTTCCAGTCGAGCTACGGGCTGGAAGGCGGACCGCACTTTGTCGTCGAGGGAGACGAGTACGATTCCGCCTACTTTGACAAGGGGCCTAAGTTTCTGCATTACCTTCCCCAGGTCGCCGTCATCGGCAACGTCGAATATGACCATGCCGACATCTATCCAACGCTCGAATCCATCAAGCTCCAGTTCGCGCGCTTCGTCAACTTGATCCCCGGACGCGGCTACCTGGCCGTTGGAACCGACAGTCCTGCCGCCGTGGAAGTCAGCCGGAAAAGTCTCTGTCGAAAGGAAACCTTCGGTATGGACCCGGCCAGCCACTGGAGCGTCCGGAACATTGCACAGGAGCGGGAAAGGCTTTGCTTCGATGTCCTCTACGAACAGAAGCTCTTCCGGCGACTGCGCCTTGCCCTGCACGGAACATTCAACGTGCGCAACGCGCTGGCTGCTACGGCGATCCTTCATCATCTGGGTGTTCCCGAAGACGACATCCGGGACGGCATGGAGACATTCATTGGAGTCCGCCGCCGCCTGCAATTGCGCGCCGAGGTCGGAGACATCCGCATCTACGAGGACTTCGCCCACCATCCCACGGCAGTACGCGAAACCCTGCGGGCCGTGCGCGAAGCGTTTCACCCGGCGCGTCTCTGGGCCATCTATGAGCCACGCTCGGCGACCAGCCGGCGCAACGTCTTCCAGCGCGAAATCGCCGAAGCCCTTGCCATCGCCGACTGCGTGGCGCTTCCCGCGCTCTTCAAGCCCGAGAAAGTGCCCGAAGGAGAACGCCTGGATATCGAGCAGATCATTGAGGATGTGCGCGCAATGGGGCGAGTTGCCTGGAATCTCGGCACGGTGGAGGGTATAATCCAGAAAGTGCGCGAAGAAGCGCGCTCGGGCGATGTTATCGTCATCATGTCCAATGGCGGATTCGGCAGCATCTGCGAGAGACTGCCCGAAAGCATTAAGCGCAGAGACACGGAGATCACAGAGAAATGAAAAAACAGCTGCTTGCTTTTGTACTCGGTGTCTCCGTGGCTGGGTTTTCCCAGCAAAAGCCCCCAGATCAGCAACAAAAAAAAGAGCAGGAAGCGTTCCAGATCAAGGCCGAGGTGAACATGGTCACCGTGCCCGTGACTGTGCGCAAGCCCGGCGGGGGTTTTATAAAGGGCCTCGCGCAGAGCGCCTTCCACGTCGCGGAAGACGGCGAGCCGGAGGAAATCCTGTTATTCGCCCCGGAAGCCGTTCCTACTCGCATCGTCATCGTGCTCGACATCAGCGGCAGCGTCCGAACGGAGTGGGGCTCGATCAAGTTCTCAACCAAGAAATTCCTGGAAAATCTCAAACCGGAGGATCAGTTCGCTCTCGTGACCTTCAACACCGAAGTCCGGTTGAAGATGGACTGGGGCCGGAAATTCGACCGGGTGGACCCCGTCCTGACGTCGGTTTACTGCAAGGACAATACCAAGCTCTGGGATGCGATCTACGTCACGGCCACCGAAGTCATAAAGGGAATCAAGGAAAAAAAGGCGATGATCATCATGAGCGACGGCCTTGACAACGAGAGCTCGGTCTCTTACAACGAGGCGCTGCAAGCTGCCATCCGCTCCGAGGCGGCACTTTACGTCGTCAGCAAAACCGAGGCGGTGCGCCAGATGATACGCTACGACATGGTGCAGCGGGGGATTTACGACAACATCCCCGGAGAGATTTTCGTGCAGGCGGATCTGGCGCTACGCAGGCTCGCCTATGAAACGGGCGGGCGGGTTCTCTACCCAAACAGCTTCGGCCAGCTGGACAATATCTATGCCGAGGTGGATGACGAGTTGCGCAACCAATATACGATCGGCTACGTGTCAACCAACCAAATCAAGGATGGGAGCTACCGGCGCATCCAGGTGAACGTGGACGCGCCCGGCGCGGCCGTCTCGGCCCGCCCGGGCTACTATGCCCCCAACGAAATCCCATCACCACACAAATGACACCACCAAGACACAAAGAACACCAAGATCACAAAGAATGATTCCTTGTTTCTTTGTATCCTTATGTGTTCTTTGCGTCTTGGTGGTGTCATTTTATGACTGACCTATTCCCACGTATTCCCAACCGGCTTTGCGCTGTCGATATTCCAGATTGGAACCCTCTAGATAGGTCTTGACATCCACGAGCTAGCAGAGCTATTTTCCGCACTGCCCTCAATACCTCCTCAAATTCCCAAAACAATACGTTTTGAGAAGGAGGATTGAGGTGTGTTCCACTCCGCCTATACCTGCGCATACCACTACGGGGTTCTGCCGCTCCGCGAAACAGCGCCCGATTACGAACCGCGGTCGTTACTCAGCGACTGCAGCGACGAACAGCTCGCATCCATCCGCCTGGTGCTGCAGCGTCTTACGGCGCTTCGGATCGAAAATGCCGACGACGGCGAGGATCTTGTACAGGAAACCCTGCTGACCGTGACGATGAAATGCCCACCGGAGGAACTGAAAAAGGGACTCCTGGTATGGAGCATGGGCATCCTGCGAAAAAAGATCGGCAATTACTATCGGAAGGCACATCGCTACACTGCGCTCGACGAGAATGTGGCTGCCCGAAAAAAATTAGTACCTCCCTCGCCCGAAGCCCCGATCCGCTATTCCGAACTTCGCGCACTGGTCCAACGCATACTGGCAGGACTTCCTCATCAGGAGCGCCAAGTGATGGACCTCTTGCTGGCGGGACTGCCAGCAAGCCGGATCGCAGAGCTGCTATACCCCGAGCGTTATCAGAACATCATCAACCGGTTGTACAGGGGAAGACACAAGCTGCAGAAGGAGCTCGCGAAGCATGGCTACGGCGTGTCTCGGAAAAGAAGTACGCAGCCGGCAGTAGGCAATCTATAGTTGACAATTTGACTGTGGGGCTATGCATTTGACTCCAGTAAGGACTACCTGAACGGTCCGGCCTGAGCCAGATGAGCCTTTGCGAATCTTCGCGCCTTTGCGTCTTTGTGGTGGGGTTATAAAAAACCACCGCAAAGGCTCAAAGACGCCAAGAATCGCCAAGGATTCCTTTCAGCCCAGGTTGGGGTCGTAACATCGCTAGTTACTGGAGTCATGTGCATACCCCCAATTTGACTATTCTAACAGCAACGGCTTTATACGCTGCCTGCTGCCTGCCGATCCCGAACGTTATCCCGTCAAACACTGCGTAACGCCTCGAGAATGGGCTGGCGGGCGGCCGATCGGGCTGGGAAGAATCCTCCCAGGACGCCTAGCACCCCTGACAAAAACAGCGCCGTAACGATGAGAGGGAAGGTGATCCGGAAGTTGTAGGTCACCTCGCTGAAGGTCATGAAGTTCGCCGATCCCGTGCTCCATCCCTGCACCGGCATGGCCAGCAGGCAGCCTACGCCGCCACCTATCAGCGCCAGCAGCACCGCCTCGATCAGGAACGAAATCAGGATGCTTGCCCGGGAGAATCCCAGAGCCCGGAGCGTGCCAATCTCGCGCGTTCGGCCCGATACCGCGGCGTACATTGTATTCATGGCTGCAAAACAGGCTCCGATCCCCATGAAGATGGTCATCAGCGTGGCCAGCGTCTTGATGCCAATCCCCGCGATGGTCTGCTTGTCATAGTATTCCCGCTCCGAAAGGGCCTCGAGCTGCAGGCGGCGGTCTGCGGCGATCTGGGAGATCAGATCCTTCTGCACCTTGATATCCCGGCAGCGCATCAGCACGGAGGAGTAGCCAAGCCGGTCGAATTCGCTGATTAGGCCGTTGACATCGGCCCACATTTCGCTGTCGAAGGCGGTTCCCTCCGCGTCGAAGTGGCCCACGATCGTCCACATTCCCTTGCCGAACTTCAACTTGCTGCCGACACCGGTGTTTTCGAAGCGCCTGGCCACGCTCTGCGAGACGATCATCTCGCGGAAGCCCGGCCGGAACAGGCGTCCTTCGACGATCTGCAGGTAGGGCCGCAGCTCGAAGCCCTCGGGACCGACGCCGCGCACGATGACGTTGGACTCGCCGCCCTGATTGCGCCGCAGGATGTTCAGCAAGACGATCTCCTCGGGGGAAACCAGCGGCTGTCCGTTCGCGCCCATGTCGATGCCGGGGAGATAGCGCAGGACCTGGTACTCCACTTTGGTTACCACCGACGAGCCTTCGGATTGGGAGCTCTTGCGCAGGACGAGGAGGTTCCGCGGGTCGCCCGAGGAGGTGAAAGTCTTCTCAAGTCCGGCCGCCAGAGCCATGAGCGCCAGGAAGACGGCGACGACCAAGCCAATGGAGAACACCGTCATCGTCGTCGATACTTTACGGACAAACAAGTTACGGATGTTGTACTTCAGCGGAATAGCCATATTCAGTTCCAAGTAGGCAGCAGGCAGAAGAACTTTCGTAAGAGTCAATTCTGATTAATTCAACTGCATGCTGCCAGCTGCTTGCCTCTCACCCTATGCGTCGCAGTCCCTCCGAAACCGTTAATCTCGAGATGTGGAGGGCGGGGATGCCACCGCACACAACGCCCACCAGCAACGCAATCGCAATTCCCATCGCCAGCGTCGGCAGTTCCACCTGGAACGATCTGATAAATCCCATGGTCAACCTGGGGGCGTCCACCCCGGCGAACAGCAACTTCGCCCCCAGGCAACCCAGGAGCCCGCCCATCAGCGAGATGGATGTTGCCTCACCCACCAGCATTCCGATCAACGACTCGTTCTGGAAGCCGAGCGATTTCAAAATGGCGATCTCGTGCGAGCGCTCGCGGATGTTCATCGCCATGGTGTTGCCGACCACGAGCAGGATCATGAACACGACCACGCTGCTGATCGACAGCACAAGCCCTTTGACATTCCCGATCATTATCTGGAAGCTGGACTCGAAGGCGCGTTCGGTTTCGGTTCGGGTTTCAGCGTCGGTGTTGCGAAACATCGAGTCGATGCGGCCTATGACCTTGGGCACAACCTCCGGCGAGCTGCACATCACGAAGAAGACGCCGGCTTTGCCGGGCTTGCCCTGCGCTTCCTCGAAGTAATCCCGGTGGAAGTAGAAAGCGCGTTCGTCGCTGTCGTTCCGATAGGTCCCCACCAGGGTGAAATCCAAATCCATCGGGTAGATGGTGCCGAGCAGGGTAATCTTGTCACCGACCTTCCAGCCGAAGCGCTCCGCCAGTTGGCGGCCGCAGATCGCCGCGCTCTTCTGCGAGAGAAAGGCCTTCTTCGCGGCTTCGTCGAGCTGGATCTCGGGAAACATGGCGAAGAGTTTGTCATGTTCGACGGCGAAGTTCGCAAAGAAGTTCTTGGGTTCCTGGTAGATCCCGCCGAACCAGTCAATTGCAGCCACCAGCTGCACGTCCTGGACCCCTTCGATCTTTCGGCCGTAGGCCTCGGGCATCAACTCTTGAAGCGAGGTCGCGCGCCGGACGACGACGCGGCGCGTGGCCACCGGGTTGGGGTTTTGACGCGACAACTCCAGTACCAGAGTTCGCAAAAACATCACGAGGAAGAGTGAGAACGCTATGCTCAGCACTGTCAGGACGGTCCTCCTCTTATTCCGGCCTACGTTCTTCAGAATGATCTTCCAATATTTCATTGAAACACCCGAGCGCTTTGGGTGGAAAGTAGGCAGCAGGCAGCATGCCGCAGGCAGTTATCAATCAGGTACTGCATGCTGCCGGCAGCCGGCTGCCTGCTCTGTTACGCGGCTGGCAATTCGCCCTCTTTGAGCAATGTCCCCTTGTCGAGATGGCGTATCCGCGTGGCATGGTGCGCCGCGCGAGGATCGTGCGTCACCACGACAATCGACTTGCCGAACTCCCTGTTCAGCTTGTTCAGCAGGTTCATGACCTCTTCGGCCGAACGCGCGTCCAGGTCGCCGGTGGGCTCGTCGGCCAGCAGAAGGGTCGGGTCGGTGGCGATGGCACGTGCGATTGCAACTCGCTGTTCCTGTCCGCCTGAGAGCTGGCGCGGGTAATGCTTCATCCGGTCCTGGAGTCCCACCAGCCGCAGGGCGGTTTCGACGTGGTCTCGGCGCTCCGCCTTGCTGAGCCTCGTCAATAGCAGTGGCAACTCCACGTTCTCGAACGCGGTGAGCACCGGAATCAAATTGAAGGTCTGGAAAACGAACCCGATGTGCTGGTTGCGCCAGTGTGTCAGCTCGCGCTCCGACATGCGCGAGATGTCAGTCCCGTCGATGAGGACCTCCCCGCTGGAGGGCCGGTCGATGCCGGCAATGATGTTCAGCAGAGTGGTCTTACCCGAGCCGGACGGTCCCATCAAAGCTAAAAAGGAACCTGTCTCAATGTCGAGCGTGCAATTCTCAAGCGCTACAATCTGCTCATTATCCCGTTTAAAGACCTTGTTGAGATTCCTGATACGTACAAGAGCTTCCGACATATCTCCCCTTAAAAGAATGACGAATGACGAACATAAAAAGCCGGCAGCAGGCAGCCTGCAGTTGGCAGTAAGCCATCGCTTTGCATTTTACTGCCGGCTGCATACTTCGTTTGTTCGTTATTCGACTTTCGTCACTCCCCTGTCGCGCTATTGCTTTTTTAGGCTGACCTTTTCCCCGTCAGTAAGCCCATCTAAACCACGAATAATGAGCTGTTCCCCACCCGACAAACCCCCAACGACTTCGACCTGGCCCCAGAGCTCCTTCCCGGTCTGGATGCTCTGCCTGACGGCTTTGCCGTCCTTGAGGATGAAGACGGAACCGTTTACGACCGCCGCCTTCGGCACCAGGATGCGGCTTTCCGGGACCGCCTTGGTTTCCTTCACTTCCTCGAGGAAGTTGACCTTGGCGTTGGTCTCCGGCCGGAGATACTCGTCCGGATCGAAGATCGAGACCTTCACCTGGATGGTCGCCTTCTGCCGGTTCGCCTCCGGCGCGATCTCGCGCACGCGTCCTTTATACTTGTGGTCCGGGTAGGAGTCGGGCGACACGATGCAGTTCTGCTTCATGTGCACGCGAGGAATGTCCGCCTCGTTGATGTCCAACTCGACTTCCAGGTCCTTCAGGTCCGCAATGCTCACCAGCGCCGATTTCGCACCGCGGCTGGCGACGTAGCCGGTAGTCACCATCTCGCCCTTCTCGATAAGCCGCTCGAGAATTGTCCCGGGTACGGGCGCTCGAATGATCGTGTTCTCCAGCTGAGTTTCCCACCAGCGGATGGCCGCGTCCGCCTCGGCCAGTTGCGCCCGTGCCAGGTCGATCTCTTCCTTGCGCGGCCCTAACCGTGCCAGCTGAAAATTCTCGCGCGCCACCTTGAGCTGGGCCTCGGCTACATCGTAGGCATTCTGAGCGTCGTCGAGAGCTTGCTTGGCATAGACTCCCGTTTTGTTCAGCTGCCTCGCGCGTTCGAGGTTGGTCTTGGTGGTCCGGACGTTAGCCTCAGCTTGCTCGACCGTTGCCTGGGCGCGCTGAATTTCCTCGGGACGCGAGCCACGCTCTGCTTCCTCAAGGCGCGCGGCAGCGGCGGCGCGATTGGCCTTTGCCTGGGCCAGCTGCGCCAGGATTTCCCTATTGTCCAGGCGTGCAAGCACTTGCCCTGTCTTGACCGTGTCTCCCTTGTCGACGTTCAGCTCTTCAACGCGCCCGCTGGTTTTTGACGACACCTCCACCCGGACGCGCGGGATGATGTATCCGCCGGCGGTCAGGACGATATTCCCAGCTGTGGGTGACTGGCGGGTCACCATCGCGACCTCAACCTCGCGGGCTTTAGTGCCGATGGAAGGCATTTTCGTGTCGGGCATAAAGGCCACACCGGCGGCCACCAAAATGGCGACAAGTCCAAGCACAGCAAGGAGAATCCATCTCTTGCGGCCCCGGTCGCCGGTCTTCTGGCTCCGATCAATCTTCAGCGACTTTAGATCCTGGCTCAGTTTGTCAGACATATCCGAAAATCTTACCATGCGTACACCACAGAGGCACAGAGATCACAAAGAATATCGAAAATAAAATAAAAGAAAAGAACGGCTCGCGAAACATTATAGGTAACGCGCCCGGCGGCGCTCTACAAAGACCCTCCATCCAACCCACCGGACTCAACAACCGCCGCCGGGCCCCGCTTCCGAAACAGGTATATCCCATTTCAGGCGAATCTATTCAGCGCTTTCCGGCGAATGGAGGAATTCGCCGGTCGAATGGCGAAATTGGGCATATAATCAGATCGATGTGGATACGCTTTGAACGAACCGGCGGATTTGCCGGACGCAAGCTTCAGGGATCGCTCGACTCTTCTTCCCTTCCCGAACCCCAGGCACGCCGCCTGCTCGAGCTCCTAGAGCAGTCCCACTTCTTCAATCTCCCCCTGAAGCTGGAATCCGCCTCACCGGGCGCCGACCGCTTCAGTTACAAGGTTACGGTGGAAACCGAATCCGGCAGTCACACTGTCGAGGCGAATGACGCCGCCGTCCCCGCCGGACTCAGACCCTTGCTCACTTGGCTCACCCATTCACTTTCCCTGAAATAAGTTCTCCCTTCACGAAACATTAGGGGTATGAAACGCATGTTACTCGGCGTGGTCCTTATCGGCCCACTGCTGCTTTTTATTCTTGCTAAGAAATCTGTTAAGTGCGGGCTCCAGCCTGGGGATCTTCTGCCCGAGGCGCGGCTTGAGTCGCTGGACGGAGTGCCGGTGCAGACAGTTTCCTGGCGCGGGGCGCCGACGCTGCTGGTGTTGTTTCAGCCGTCCTGCCCGGCCTGCCGGGAGGAGATTCACAGATTGGAGTCGATCGCGCCGCGGCTGCCAGAAGTAAGGATTGTTCTTGTCTCGCTGAATGGTGAATCGCCGCGGGAGGGAGTACCATTCCCGGTCCTTCGCGACCCGCACCACTCCTTTGTGCAACGTACACGCAAGCTTCTTGTGCCGACGCTTTACTGGATCGATTCGACCGGAAAGGTCAGGTATGCCCGAACTGGATTGCGTTCACCTGCTTCCGACCTCAACTTATTCCGTTCTCTGCTTGAGGAAATCCATGACTGACGACTCGCAGTTGGAGCAGGTGGCACACGAGATCATCGGGGCTGGTCTCGACGTTCATCGCAATCTTGGTCCCGGCCTCATGGAGTCAGTTTACGAGATTTGCCTGACATCAGAGATCCAAGGCAGAGGGCTTCGTGTCGAGCGACAGAAGCCGTTTCCCGTGCATTACCGCGGCTTCCGCTTGGATTGCAGTTATCGCTTGGATCTCTTGGTGGAGGATCTAATCATCGTTGAAATCAAGAGCGTCGAGACCATTCTGCCACTCCATAAGGCACAACTTCTTTCATATCTGAGGCTGTCCGGATATCGGCTGGGTCTCCTGATCAATTTCGATGTTTCACGGTTGAAGGATGGGATAAGGAGGATCATCCATGGATATTCGAAATGACAACACGATGACACGAAGGACACGAAGGACACGAAGAACCTTCGTGAGCCTTTGTGTTCTTTGTGCCTTCGTGTTGTCTTGTGGGAAGGTGGCCTATCTGGGGAGGGAGGGGGTGGTGATGCAGAGGTATGGGTGGGACTGCGGGGCGGCGGCGCTCAAGATGATCCTCGACTACCACGGTATCGCCTCCACCTACGATGACCTCCTCTACCAACTGCAGACAACCCCCACCGGCACATCTATGCTCAGCCTGAAGCAGCTATCCGAGCGCCGCGGCCTGCATTGCGAGGGCTGGCGTCTCGTGCCGGACGACTTGCGCCGCGTCCCGCTGCCGGCGATCCTCTTTCTCCACCGCAATCACTTCATTGTCCTGCACTCTTTCATCGCCGGCGGCGAACTGCTTCTCCTCGACCCGTCGCGCGGCAAACTGCGGATTTCACCTCATAGGCTTCATTCAATTTGGGAAGGAGAAATCCTTCTCTTTTATCCACCCGGGAGGGTCGCGGACCGCTACCAGCGCTGGTTCGGCCTCTCCTCTTCTCAAGAAAGGAACCTAAGACCATGAAAGCAATTCTTGCATCTTTGCTGATCCTGTCAGTATTCGCATTGGCTGGATCCCAGTCTGTCTCGCCCGCCGCGAGCGCACCGATGACTCTCGCCCAGCTCTCCTCCGCAGTCGGCACCGGCTTCTGGGGAGGACTGGCCTGCGGGCTCGCTGCTGCCGGAGTGGGTATTGGTGTCGCCGCCGCCATTACAGCCGTAACCGTCGGAACAGGCTCGCCATTAGCTATCGGCATTGGCACTTCCCTGTCTCTGCACGTGGTGGCTGTATGCACGATGCTGTAAAACCTCGAAAAAGGAGGATTGAGATGAACAACCGTCGAATTCAGAACATAGCCGCGTCCTTGCTTCTTATCCTGATACTGATGGCCAATCTCCAACCCGCCTCCATGCCATTGAGTAGTCAGGACCTCTCAAGCCGCCACGGAGTCGGTTTCTGGAATGACCCTTGCACCTGGGACGGTTTTTTTATCGGTGCTGGAACCGCCCTATGTGCTACCGCATCGGCGGGTGGATGTGTTACCGCCATCGTTGGACTGATTAGGGCCATTAAGGTAGATAACTGCTTTTAGCGGACAGTCAATGGTGCTCCGAAGCCGCATCGGAGCACTGGAGGAAGGACCAATGCGCGCTTTGCTCTATTACCGGGCACTCCATGAGATGAGGCGAACCGTACGGTGGACAGGCTCGGTTAGCGGAAAGGTGAAGTCCGCCAGCTATCTCGTGCTCTTACCTTCCAGCATCGTGGTGACGGTGAATATCTACAGGTACATCTTCAACGCCTCTACCACAACTCACGACCCAATTGCAGTATTAGTTCTAGGTATGATGCTTTTGGGCCTTCTCTATTACCTCCTCGTTACACCGGAGCTTTTCAAGGAGATTTCATTCAGCCCTGACTTGGAGTTGCTCTATCTTTCTCCCCTCCCAGCCTCAGCAGTGATCAGAAATCGGGTCATCTTTGCCAATGTGCGCCTGCTGCCACTTCAAATTGTCGTAATCCTGTTCCCGTTATCATTCGCGTCGTACTATCCGGAAAGAACAGCTCGTCAAATCCTGTTGATTGCCTGTGCTGTCGCTTGCTTTGTCTGGGTGCAGATGCTTGCATTCAGAACCGCCGTGAGCCTCGCTGAGAAATCAAATCGATATCGCATTCCTCGCGAAGTCTTATCAGCAATTATCTTTATTATCAGTGTAGTTTCCAGCACGGTCGCCATTTATCCGTTCGTGGACGTCCATCTTTGGCGCTATGGTTTAGCTTTGTTGCGGGGTATTGCAGCGCCCAGTTGGGTCGTCTTGGGCTTCGGTACAGCATTCATGGCAATGTCCGCATGGCTGGGCCGGAACGCTCTGCGACATTGGCCTGCAGCCTCGAAGATACCCGAAGTTAGCAGACGCACCACGAAAGTGCATTCGGGTAACAACTGCTTCTTTGCGGAAAATCTTTCCCTGGCAGTGTTCCAAAAAGACCTCAAGGACTTGGCGAGAAACCCAGCATACAGAACTTTGCTGCCTGGTCTAGCCTTCCTTCTTGCTCTTGCGTTATTTGCGCAATGGAAGGCGGGGAGTGGTGGGCCAGCATCGGGGAGGAGGATGATGGCAACTTTGACACTGATTTACATGGTTCCGCTGTTCTTCAGTGCGAGGGTTGTATCGCTGGAGTATCGCATGATAGGGTTTTATCGGCTCATCCTTCCCCGGATCGAGCGGTTGCTCGACTTGAAATGGCGGGTGCAGGCCGTCGTCAACTGCCTCGTCGCCGGCACGCTGGCCGTGCCCTTCTTTCTCCTGGTGCGCCAGGGAGAGAAGCCTTTCGAACCCGCCTATTACGCGGCCGCAGTCATCATCTACGTTCCGCTGCTGACGAAGCTCGCAATCGCGCTGGGCACTTTCTGCCCCAGCTTGACGAATCCTCCAAATCCGATTGGCATCCGCCCCTGGGGTCTTGGGGTTTACGTCCTCCTTTCGGTAGTTCTGTACAGCTTCCTTCTGAATTACATGTACGTAGGGACGGCGGTGTATACGGTTTTTCTGGTACCGCTGACAATTCTCTTGTTTTTCCGTGCCCGCCGTCATCTCCGTGTTCTCTGAGTCTATGTGGTGATTTCCATGATCTGCATAAACAACCTGAAAAAACGCTACGGCACGAAGGAAGCGCTGAAAGGGATCTCGTTCGAGATCAGGCGCGGCGAAGTCCTCGCTCTGCTAGGCCACAACGGCGCGGGGAAAACCACGACGCTGCGCGTAATCGCGACGCTGCTGGATCCGACGGAAGGTTCCATCGATCGTCCTCCGGATTTCAAGTCGGTGCTCGGCTTCCTCCCAGACAACCCGTTCCTATTCGAATACCTGACCGGCCGCGAGATGCTCTACTTCATGGCAAGCCTCTACGGGATCCCTCGCCCTGAGGTGCAGTCGCGAGCCCAGCACTACCTGGAGCTTTTCGAGCTCGCGAAGCAGGCCGACCAGTTGATCACGACCTACTCGCGCGGTATGCGGCGCAAGATCTCACTAATAGGATCGCTGCTGCACGAACCGGTCTACTGGCTGCTCGATGAGCCAACCGAGTCGCTCGATCCCGTGGCTATCAAGAACCTGAAGGACCTGATAGCCACCCGCAAAGCAGACAATCGCGCGATCCTGATCTCGACGCACCAACTCGCGCTGGCCGAGTCGGTCTGCGACCGACTGATCATTCTTAGCCAGGGAGCGATCGTCTTCGAGGGACCTGTCTCGAACCTCGACACCCCGCTGGAAGATCTTTACCTCACGGTATCATCCAAATCGATTGCGGATTGCGGATTGCGGATTGCGAATTGAGAAAGCCAAAATGGCACTCCGAAATCCGCAATCCGCAATCGTGAAAGGGCCCGTTATGTCTTGGTTACGTTCGAGAATGATGGCGTTCTTCCAGGTCTTGCCCGCACCCGAGGCGGCTTTCGCCCGCGACCTGCGCGGTCCCAGCTTTCTGATTCCTCTGTTGATCCTGAGCTTGGCCTTCACGCTCCTCTCGGTGGCGCAGTACCCGATTCATCTCCAATGGGCCCGGCACCAGATGGAGTCCGCGGGCACCTCCCCGGAGCAGGTCTCGGCTGCCCTAGACCTGCTGCGCCGATCGAGCGCGTGGAGCTTCGTCGGGGTTCCGCTTTTCCTGTTGGCGCACTGGATGCTTTACGCGCTGCTGCTCTGGCTGGCAGCCCAGGCCCTGCTCGAATTCCAGCAAGCTCTGACCATCGTGGCCTTCTCCTACCTGCCAATCCTTTTCCGCGACGGTGTCGTCAGCCTGGTGCTTTTCCTGCGCAGCGATGAGGCGCTCTTGCGCACCGACGGACTCAACGTGGCGCTCGGGCTTAACCTGCTGTTTCCACGGATTCCGCTGCCGTGGTCGACGCTGGCCGCAAGCGTGAACCTGTTTGAAGTCTGGTTCATACTGCTGCTGGTGGTGGGTGTCGCGAAGATGACGCGCTCGCAGTGGCTAAAAGCGCTCGCAGTGGTCTTCCCCTGCTGGATTTTCGTGACCCTGCTGAAGCTCGCCTTTGTCCTACTGAGTACGGAAATACTTAGATCACAGGGTCAGATGTGATAGATTTTGCACTCTATGCGGTGCCCAAACTGCGGTTCCGTTTATGTCCGACGCTCGCTCCGCCGAGGCTTGGGGGAAGGTTTCTTCCTGCGGATTCTCTTTCGCGCCCCCTATCGCTGCTTCGAATGCGGCACGCGCTACTTCGGCACCTCGAACACCTCAGTTTTCCGCCAGCGCAAGAAGCATAATACCCTGGCGGGTTACTTGGGCTTTCCCGGCGGGCAGAAACGCAAGTTTCGGCGGGCGCTCATCTTCGTCGTCCTGTTCGTGTTGCTGAACATCGTGGCCAGCTATCTCCTCCTATTGCTCTCGAAGTCCGGCGCGCCATCGCCCGCTCCGTGATCTCTGTGTTTCCGTGGTGGCACTTATGCCTCGTTGCTGCATTGTTCCTCCATACATTCTTCGTGAAATCCTCAAGAACGGCGACGCCCGCCAACAGGCGCGTGCGTGGTTCACCATGACCGACACAGAGCAAGCCCGCGGCCAGCGCAGAGTCCTCGCCGCCATCGCTCCCTTCGCAACCGTCGCTCCCGGCGTGAAGCGCCGCACCGTATACGACGCCGGTCACGGCTACGATCTTCCGGGCCGGCTGGTGCGGTCCGAAGGCTCGCGGAAGAACAAGGACGCGGCGGTAAACGAAGCATATGACGGCTCGGGCGCCACCTATAACCTGTACTGGGAGGTCTTCGCACGCAATTCGATCGACGGGCGCGGCATGCGCATCGACTCGACCGTTCACTACGGCGAGAACTACGACAACGCCTTCTGGGACGGCCGGCAGATGGTCTACGGAGACGGGGACGGCGAGATCTTCCGGCCGTTCACTAAGGCACTGGAGGTAATCGGCCACGAACTGACCCACGGTGTGACCCAGCACTCTGCAGCGTTGAACTATCGCGGCCAGCCGGGCGCGCTGAGCGAGTCCTTCTCAGATGTCTTCGGAAGCCTGGTGAAGCAGTACCGGCGGGGTCAGACGGCAGAGGAAGCCGACTGGCTGGTAGGCGAGGGATTATTCCTGCCCGGGATCAAGGCGCGCGGGATTCGCTCCATGAAGGAGCCGGGAACCGCGTACGACGATCCGCTGCTGGGTAAGGACCCGCAGCCCGCCGATATGAGCGGCTATGTGGTAACGGAGGAGGACAGCGGCGGGGTGCACATCAACTCGGGTATTCCGAACAGAGCGTTCTACGAAGCTGCGGTGCGGTTGAAAGGACACGCATGGGAGAAGGCGGGGCGGATCTGGTACAAAACCCTCACGGAGAAGCTGCGTCCGGATTCGAGCTTCCGCGACACGATGACGCTGACTGTGACGGCCACGGGAGAGCTTTTCGGCGCAAACAGCCGCGAGCAAAAAGCGGTTCGCTCCGCCTGGTCCGCCGTAGGTCTCTGAGAGAGGACGCGGAAAAACGCCGACGTACGCCGACTAAAGGAATCTCTTGCGGCAGGGTGTCAGATCTCGAACAGTTGGTATAGAGGCAGGTTCAGTTCGGGCAGGAGGGGCGAGGACAGGCGGTCCGATTTTCCGTAGACGCCGGCTGTTACATATCCCAATTCACTCCAGACCAACACCTCCACCTTTGCCGCGCCGGGATCGACAACCCAATACTCTTGTACACCAAAGCTCGCGTAGATCTTCCTCTTGACCTCCAGGTCTGTGTAAAATTCAGGTCAGCAATGGATCGGGGGATTAGCTTCCAAGTTCGAACGGCTTGGCATAGAATTCGGGCTTTCTGGGAGCGATGATGAACAAGCCAACTGCACTTATCACCGGCATCACAGGACAGGACGGTTCGTACCTCGCGGAGTTCCTGCTTGAAAAGGGCTGTCGCGTGCACGGCATTGTGCGAAGGGTAGCGCTGGAAGACCCAGAACATCGTCTCTGGCGAATCCGCCACATTCTAAACGATATCGAACTTCATTCCGGCTCCGTCGAGAGCTTCGCGAGCTTGCATCGCATAGTCCGCTCGGTTCAACCTTCGGAGTGTTACCACTTGGCGGCACAGAGCTTCGTCAGCTACTCTTTTGAGGACGAGTTCTCCACGCTGAACACGAATATCAACGGTACTCACTACATCCTGGCAGCCGTTCACGACCTGGTGCCGAATTGCCGTTTTTATTTCGCCGGTTCAAGCGAAATGTTCGGGCGTGTGTCGGAGGTTCCCCAGAACGAAAACTCCAAGTTTCATCCCCGCTCCGCATACGGGATTTCCAAGGTCGCAGGTTTCGAATTGACCCGCAACTACCGCGAGGCCTACAAGCTCCACGCTTCGAACGGGATCCTGTACAATCACGAATCTCCGCGGCGCGGCTACGAGTTCGTAACCCGCAAGATCACTTCCTATGCAGCTAAGATCAAGCTGGGACTGACGGACACGCTGCCTCTGGGAAACCTCGAAGCTAAGCGAGATTGGGGCCACTCAAGGGATTATGTCCGGGCGATGTGGTTGATGTTGCAGCAGCCTGTCCCGGGAGATTACGTTGTGGCAAGCGGCGAGACCCATTCGGTGCGAGAGTTCGCTGAACTGGCTTTTACCCTATTGGGGATGGACTACAGGAAATTCGTCACAACAGACGCGAATCTTCTCCGGCCGGCAGAAGTTGATATTTTGCAGGGCGATGCCTCACTTGCCAAAAAAGTGCTGGGATGGAACCATAGCGTGACATTTCATGACCTGGTCAAGGAGATGGTTGAACAAGACTTGCAGAGGCTTTCTGCATCGCACGGCCAGCCTTCAACCGTCCAGATCGGGCCTAGGTGAGTAAGCTACCACCCGCAGAGCGGGTGGCTTTAGGAGGCCTCCCAGAGGCAGGCGTTGGGCTTGGTAAAGCGCCGAAAGCAGCCACGAATTCCACGAATAACACGAATCAAACACAGCCACCAATTTCACGAATTGCACGAAATTGAAGCCGACTACTCAGGTTTCGTGCAATTAGTGGAATTCGTGGCTGATTCTCTAATACCGCCGGAACAGCAGAGCTTTGTCGCATCTCACCGCCGGAGGCGGTGGTTTATCTTAATGGAATTGAAAACAACGCGAGGATCGAAGAACTCAGAGGATCGTGACTGAGAGACCTTTCGGATCGACGGCGAAGTCGAAGAAGCGGGCCAATGCGTTTGGAGGGTTCTTCTCGAGCAACGGACGAATGCGCAACGCGCACTCCAGATCGCGCGCGACCATGAAGACAAAACCTCCTCCACCTGCCCCCGGCAGCAACTGCCCCGTGAGATATTTGCTAAGCGGCTTCAAGAGGGTTTCGATTTTTTCGTTGGTCGAGCCGGGGTCCAGTGCCTTTTTCAGCTCCCAGTAGCACTGTACTCCCCGGCCGAACGCATCCACGTCACCCGACGCCAAAGCGCTCTCCATCTTCTCCGCTTCTGCCTTCAACCGGTGAATAATGGCGATTGCCGCCGGATCGCGGGACAGGTAGCGCGCCACGACTTTCTGCAGTATCTGCTTTGCCATGCGCCTATAGCCCGTGTAGTAAAGCAGGAGGCGTGGCCTAAGAGGTCCGGAAGGAGACATGTCGAAAGGTATCCAGTGAATCCCCGGCGTTTGCTGGGGCCCGGGATCCGTGCGGATGAGCTTCACACCGGGCGTGATGCCGCCCACCTGATCCTGCCAGCCACCTCCAGTAGTCATCACCTGCTCCAGGTTGCTGGTGCGAGCGATCAAGGTTTCCTGGCTCAGCGGATCGTCCAGCACGCGCGCCAGGCACGCGAGCATGGCGGCACCCAGGATAGAGCTCGTGCCGAGCCCCGATCCTTTCGGCAGGGCCGAAAACAGCGTGATGTCCAGGCCGCCGCCCAGTTGGCTCAGCCGCGCTTTCAGCGATTGCTTTGCATCGCGCGGGCAGATGCCCGACAGCATCAGCGCCGCCTTGGGGAGCGCCGACCAATCGGCGGGGTTCTGGTACTCCCGAGCTTCCGGAGTCGCCGCGATCTCGACGTGCTGGCTAAGGTCCAGGCTCGTGAGCTTGATCACCGGACGCTCGGTAAGCTTGGCCATCACCTGCACCGGATACTGACCGTTGAGCGTGACGGCCGCGTTGACCACCGCTCCCCCCAGTTCCACGCAGGCAGGCGGCGTGTCGGACCAGCCTCCCGTGAAATCGATGCGCACCGGACAGGTCACCCAGACGACTTGATCCGGCAGGATGCCGTAGTGACGGGGTTTGTGCGGAACTTCGATCTCCTGCGCAACGGCGGACGCCACCGCGTCAAATGCGGCACGCTCGAGGGCTTTGCTGCGAAGCTTCGGCCTGGATGGAAGAACCGTGCGGTAGCTCTGATGAATTAGATGAGCTAACTTAAACAGGCGGGCTTGCTGAAGATAGTCGGCGCCGCGGGAGAGAAGGGTGTCGATCTGCTTCAGGGCGACGGAGGAATCTTCACGGGTACGGATGTGGGAAAGAACGCGGGAGACCGGGAGCCAGGGATCACGCGCGAGGAGATCACCCAGGGTACGTAGTTCGACAATGCGCTGGATTTCTTCCCGTTGTCGGAGCAAGCGTCCGTGATCAACGATGTGTAAGAGTTCGGCAAGGCTGACACGGGGAAGCGACACCGCAGAGGCATAGAGATCATGGAGGACTTCGTCGATCGGCCCGACAGGCCAGAGGCGTGCATCCCACTTTGCCGATGTTTTGAAGTCCTCGTCCAAATTAAACAGGACGGCACTCCAATTCCGGACATAAGTTCGCAGTTCACGGTTCGCAGTGCGCAATCCTCGGCGGACAGGAAGACATACCAGACCCCAGCCTTCCGGGAGGCGAAGAGGGATCTTCGCTTCTCGCGGGTAGCCGACGACTATGTTGCGGCCGGGGAGTTGAAGGGGCTGGTCCGTATGGACCGCTTCTAGAAGTACGCCGTCGCCGGCGGCAATCTGTTTCGAGCTGAGAATGCTGTTGTAGACAAACGCGCCTTCCAGCGAGGCGCGTTCTGCCACCGCTGAGCGGTGGAAGTTTGAAAAGCCGTAGGTGCGCGCCGTGCGGTTGAGCACGCCTATGTTCGACAGCAACTCGCGGCTGCTGCCGATGTGGAAGAACTCACAGTACGGCAGGACATTGACATAAAAAGGCCGGCCGTGCAGAGCACGATAAATATGCTCCAGGCGCCGGCGATGGACCCCATCGCTCCCGGAGGGCTTCACGACCTGGCGCGTGTAGGAAGGCAGATCCAACTGAGGGACCATCGCCATGAAGAACTGCTCGTACAGGTCCAGCACCGGGCACTTCCCCGAGACGATGTCACGCAGGAGACCCGGGGAGCAGTCGAGCTTGCCGTTGCGAAGCCGGACTCCCGCAGCTGTCAGCCAGCTTTCCACCGTGGACGGATCGAGGCTGACAAGGCCGGTGTCCACCAGAACGCGGCCAACGGCGTCCACGGCATGGCGGCTGCGTGCCGTTTCCTCGTCGGGCTTCTGAAGGAAATCATGGACGCGGCCGTCGCGGCCCGCAACGTACACGCCGTGCTTGCTGCCCCGCTCCATGGGGCCCGGATAGGCCACGCCGGTCATGCCCGGACGGTTGAAGTCGATCGCAGCGGGATCGAAGGTGAGAAGGACGTCTCCGGAGGCGATCAGAACCTGGCCGGATTCCGGCACCGGCAATGCGGACAGATTCTTCAGAACCAGGTCGAAGAGAGCAGCGGGATGGCCGCCATCGAGATCGGCCGGAAGCGGAACGAAGATCTTTCCCTGGGCGGCGTAGGCACACAGGCGCCGGCTGTCACCGCCGCTGTGGATGATGAGGATGCGCCGGCCTGCGAAAAGCTCGCCCAGCGAGAGCGCAGCAGGGTGCCCGCGCCTGAGTGCCTTGGCCAGCTCATAAAGGACCCACAAGGTGGAGCCGCCGGAACCCACGCGGCGATTGCCGGGATCGGGAATGACTTTCCAGCGTGCGACTTCTCCAAGCCCCTGCCGGGCCGCGCGCGCTTCGATCTGAGTAGTGTAACCGCGCGCCTGGGCGCGGCTTGCGGCTGTCAGTACCAGCCAGTCAATGGTCTTTGACATGGAACCCATCATAAGAAAAAACACACGGAATCAAAACACAACACGAAGACACGATGCACAAACGCAGGGGCGACCTGGCCGTCGTCCCTACAAAACCTGCGGTTTGATGAGATTGCAGCCGAGGGAGGTGAAGGCTTCGCGCAATATATCGAAATGATCGTCGTCGCGATATATCCCCAGTACCGAGCCCCCCGAGCCCGCATAATGCGCGGGCGCCCCTAACCGCCGCGCCAGCATTACCATCTCCACATTGCGCGGATCCAGCTTCGTCATCCGCGCCCGCGCGTCGAAGTTCTCGTCGATCAGCTCGCTCAACCGCATCCAGTCCCGCCGCAGCAGACATGACCTCCCTTCCAGCGCAATCTCCGCCAGCCGTTTCATCCCCGCCACCAGAACCGGATCCCCTGCCTCCCAGCGCGCCCGGTAGTCACTGTGCACTATCCCCGAGACCTCGCTCAGGTCCGTGCGGTAGGCCACGAATAGCGGCGGCAGCAGACTGGGGTCCAGCGATTCGTAGGACCCGTGTCCTTGGCACTCCATAAGCTGGCGGCCGAAGTCCATGTAGGTCAACCCTTCGAATACCTGGGCCACGCGATCTTGCAGGCCGGCAGCGATGCCGATCTCCTTCGTCTCCACCGTGAGCACCAGGTTGGGAAGAGTTTCCTTCGGGATATCCACGCCGTAGAAGTCCATCAGCGCGCGGAGGGTTGCCGTAACGATCGCACTAGAGCCACCCAAGCCCACCTGGCGTGGAATGTCGCTGTCGTAACGCAAAGAGAAATTCTGTTTGCGCAAGGGGATCCCCTTCTCCGCGCAATGCTCCGCAAAACGTTTGATCGCCGCCTTGACTAAGCGCAGGCCGCCGTAGAGGCCATTCAGCTTGACATCGGCCACCAGGTCAGACAGGCGGTCAAAAATGCAACGATCCTGGCGGGTGAGGATGATTTCGAGCTCCGGCCATTCGTAAAGGACGACCTTCGCTGCAAAGTTCCTGACTATGATCGAAATGGTACGGCCAAAGTAACCATCGGAGGGATTACCGAGAAGTCCCGCGCGAGCATAGGCGGTGGATCGGATGATTTTCATAAAAGAACAACCCTATGGCACGAAGATCACAGAAACTTACGAAGGTGCGGGTATTCCTTCAAAGCAAATTGGATGAAAGCTTCGAAATAGCTCTCGAAGTTTCCTATGTCGTAGCGCTTTTCCTCGGCAGCCAGACGCACGCCGATGATCTTTCGGCCGCGGTCGAGTAGAAGCTTGATCGCGTCAGTGAGCTGGATCTCGCCTCCCTTGCCCGGCAAGGTCTTGTCCAGAGCGGGGTAGATCTCCGGGCCGAACACATAGCGCGCCGCGATCGCCAGGTTGCTCGGGGCGTCCTCCACTGAGGGCTTCTCCACCAAGTCCTCGACTACGAAGGAGCTGTTGACGAGATCAGCGCCGGGCTTCACAACTCCATAAGACGTCACGTTCTCGCGCGGCACCTCCTCCACCGCGATCACACAGGAGGCACCGGTGGAGGTGAAAACTTCGCACATGCGCGAGACAATTGCCGAGGCGCCACCTATGATGCTATCTCCAAGGGCTACGACGAAGGGTGAGTCCTGGGAAAAGTTTCGAGCGCAGAGCACAGCGTCGCCCAGGCCCTTCTGGCGGCGCTGGCGAGTGAAGAAGAACTGCACCGACATACGCTCGAACTCGAGTTCGCCGAGCAGGTCTTCCTTACCGCCTTCGCGCAGATTGCGCATCAGCTCGTGGTCGAAGTCGAAGTGGTTTTCGATCGACGTCTTGTTCTTGCCGGTGATGAATAGGATTTGTTTGATGCCGTTGGCTTCAAGCTCCTCGACGACGTATTGGACTACCGGTTTCTTCGCTACGGGCAGCATCTCCTTAGGCTGAGATTTTGTTGCCGGTAAGAGACGGGTGCCAAGACCGGCAACGGGGACGACGGCAATAGGGACGATCATAAAACACCACCAAAACACGAAGAGTTACAAAGATAAACTGCAGCGTCACGACAGCCGCAGATAATAACACCACAGAGACGCAAAGGACACGAAGACTCACAAAGAAGACTTCGTGTTCTTTGTGCTTTTTTGCCCTCTATTCAGAGAAGACTTCGGCGGAGAAAACTTGGATCGAGGTTTGAGGGTCGCACCAGGCCGACTCGGGAAGCCCAGCCTTGCGGCAGGTCTGCGACAGGAATGTATCCCGGTCCCACTCGTACTGCGTTGCTACCTGAGGTAAAAGCAAGCCCCGGTGCGAACCGCGGATAATGTAAATGCCGTGCTTCCCCACCTCGATCTCCTCGACATTGCGAACGCGCTGGAGGGGCGTCAGAGCCGAGATTTCGATCGTCAACTCGGGCAGCTCCTCGGAGGTTACGGGGTAGAAGCGGCTATCCTCCAACGCCGCGCTCAGGGCGCAGTTCTGCACAATGCGGAAGAGCTCGCGGTCAGCGAAGATCTGGCCGATACAGCCGCGCAGCTCCTCGCCCCGGTGCAGAGAGACGAAGGCGCCCCGGCGCGCCAGAAGCTCCGGGCGGGTCGTGTGGTAGTCGGGTACGCGGTTCTCGGAGAAGTACGTCTCCAGTGTCGTGCGCGCTAACGTAAGGAGTTCAGACTTGTCAGAATCGTCCAGCATGGCTTTAAGAAGCCCCCGACAGAATCGAAAAAAGCAGGCGGCAGGCAGCAGGCAGTTCAAATTGCTACTTCGACTCTTTTGGAGGTTACTCATCGCATGTTGCCAACAGCGCTTTGCTCTTTTACTGCCTGCCGCTTGCTGCCTGCTAAGTTTCTGGGCCGGTTAGCTCTGCCCCTTCCCGCCGCAACCTTTCCAATTTCCGCAGGCGGCGCAGCTCCTGGTGTTCGGCGGCCCACTGGCGGCGCCGCTCCAGGATCTTCAGGCGCCGGCGCTCACGGTACTTGATGCTGCTGTCAAGCTTTGACCAAAACTCGCGGAAGTACTGCACCATCGAAACCAGTGCGAAAAACACCACCGCCCAGAGCAGGGCTCTCGCCGTCTGCATCAGCCAGCCGTGGTACTGGTAGCCCAGGATCAGACCCACGACCGCCGCCACCTGCGTGACCATCTTCCCCTTGCCCATCTTTGAAACGTAGATCGAAAAGCCCTCGTGCGCCGCGATGCTGCGCAGGCCGCTGACGGCAAACTCGCGGCCGATGATGATCACCACCATCCACGCCGGGGCCACGGGGCGACCATCGGGCAGGCGCAGTTGCACGAGCGAAACAAGCGCGGAGCAGATCAGCAGCTTGTCGGCGATCGGATCCAGGAGCGCGCCCAGCGTCGTGACCTGTTTGCGTCGGCGCGCGAAGTAGCCGTCCAGCAGGTCGGTGAGCGCGGCCGCCAGAAAGATGCTCGCGCCCCAAATGGCCCAGTTCTCCGTCTGCCGCGTCAGAAGCATGACGACAACGAGAGGAATGAGGAAGATCCGTGCCAGTGTCAGTGCATTGGGCAGATTCATAATGAGCTACGCTAGTTCTGGTAGCGTAACACAAACACCTGTATTAGAAACAGCAAATCAGTGGCAGGGGAAAGTTCGCGGTTCGCAGTTCGCAGTCTCCAACAGGTACGCCTTGGAATATGCTTTGTGAGATGAAGTCGTCGAAATTAGGCCGTCAAATCTACTACCAAGGCTCACTGCGAACTGCGAACCCTGCTTCCAAGCGGCTGGTGTTTACGACTGCAGAAGGACCGTTGCACCACAGTGCGATAACACTTTTTCGGTGGTACTGCCGAAGAGCATCTCCCTCATAGGAGAGTGACCGTAGGCGCCCATGATCAAAACGTCCGCGCGGGCCGCCGTCGACAGCTCGCAAATCACTTCCGAAGGCTTCGCTCCGGTCACCACCTTCTTCTCCGGCGTCACGCCATGGTGGCAAAGGAACGCCTCCGCTGGGGCCAGTGTCTCGAGGCCGGCCTCCTCCGAGAACGCCACAGTCACCAGCTTGCAGATTACTCCCGGACGGGCGCCAAGCTCGGCTGCGGCCAGCAGAGCGCGTGACGCGTGGATGCTCCCGTCGAAGGCCACCAGAATGGTGCGCAGATCGGTCTCTTCGCGGAAGGTGCGTCCCGCGATAAGGACTGGTCGGATCGAGCCCCGCAGGACCTGAGTCACCAAGGGATCCACCTTCTCCTGGGCGCCCGCGCTACGACTGTAGCCGGTGCGTGCCATCACGATGATGTCGTGCGCGACCGCTTCACGGATGATCAGGTCGCCAGGGACGCCCGTCTTCATGTTGATCGAGCAGGGGATGCCGCGCGCGGCGCACTCCCCAGCGAACTGGTCCAGGCGCTCCTTCGCGGTTGAGGCCATCTCGTCAAGGAGGGCCTGGCTTTCCTCGAGCGGAGGGGTCACCACTGAGGGCATAAAGCCGTCCGGCGTTCCCAGCACGGGGATTTCGAAGGCTTTAACGTCGATGACGGCAAGCGCGTGGATTCGGCTGCCGTCCTTTTTTGCCAGCCAGTAGGCGCAGTCCCGGGCGTTACTTGATATCGGTCCGTCAGCGAGAGGCAGTAAAATGGAACGAATCATGGCAACCTCCCAACTGACACCACCAAGACACCAAGAGCACCAAGGACACCAGGATTCAGATTCCATTTTTCTCTGTGTCCTTGGCGTCCTTGGTGTCTTGGTGGTGTCCTTTCAGGCAAGGCCTAAGTCCGATTTGATTTTGAACAGGTTCATAATATCCCGGCGAGATACGATGCCGACAAGGTGGCCATTCTCGATGACGGGCATGCGTCCCAGGTCGTCGGACACCATCTTCGCCAGGGCCTCCGTCGCGTCGTCAGTCGGCCTCAGGCTCGGAACCTGCTCCACCGGCGTCATGATATCGCGCACCTGCTTGAACGCCCAGAGTTCCTTCGGCACCTGCTTCACTTCGTCGAGCGACACCATCCCCAGGAACTCATCGCGGTTGAACACCGGGAAGTTCGTGAACTGATGCTTGTAGATATAGTCGCGCACCAGTTCGTCCACAGAGGTCAGCCAATCGACGCCCACGATATGTTCGGTCATGATCTGCCGGATCTGCACTCCCGCGAGCGCCTGCTTCAGCACCACGGCCTGATAGCTGCCGGTCGCGGACTGCTTCATGAAAAGTCCAATGAAGATGAACCACAGGCCGGAGATCAGGCTCTGCGTGAGCAGGAACTGGAGCACGCCAAGGACGATCAGGAAGAGGGCAAAGGCGTTGCCGAGCTGGCTCACCACCTTGGTGGCGCGCGCCATGTCGTCCCAGCGGTCCCAGAGGATCGCGCGCAGGATGCGGCCGCCGTCGAGCGGAAAGCCGGGGATCATGTTGAAAAAGGCGAGGATCACGTTTGCCATTGCGAGATACCAGGTAACGGCCGCGACGGGAGCCAAACGTCGGCTAAACAAAAGGACAGCATAAATCATCGCGAAGAAAATCCCCAGCGCCATGCTCGCGGCCGGGCCGGCCAGCGCGATCAGGAACTCGTGGCGCCCCGAGCGCGGCTCGGAGGATACCTGCGCCACGCCGCCGAAGATGAACAGGCGGATGCTGGTAACCTGGATCCCCTGCTTCAGAGCCACGAATGAGTGCGCAAGCTCGTGCAGCAGCACGCAGGCGAAGAGCAGCGTCGCTGCCACGACACCCATGAGCCAGTACTGCGGGGTTGTGAAGTGGCGCTGCGCCGCAGGGAAGTAACTTTCGGCCATGGAGTAGATTACCAGGAAGAAGATGATGAACCACGAGTAGTCAATAATGATCTGAATCCCGCCGATACGTAATAAGTGGAGGCCGCGTAACTGCATAGCTTACATATATCATATCGATAAGGACGGGACTATAGATACAAGTTCGCGGTTCGCGGTTCTCAGTGCGCCTTGGTAGGAGATTTGACGGCCCAAGTCTGGCTACGTCATCTCCCAAATCATGTTATAAAGCGCGCACCTACGGGAGACTGCGAACCGCGAACTGTGAACCCTGTTTTGTGCTATAATTTAGGGTTTTTGGTAGAGCAGGAGGCCCACTTGATAAAAGCACTGATACTGGCTGGGGGGAAGGGCGCGAGGTTGCGTCCCCTGGCGCTGCATACGCCCAAGCCGATTGTCCCGCTCGCAAATATTCCTTTTCTCTTCTTCCAGATCGACCACATCAAACGCGCGAAGATCACCGAAATCATCCTCAGCCTTTCTTACCAGCCCCGCAAAATCACCGACATTTTCGGCGACGGGATGAAGTACGGCGTCACGATGCGGTATACCCATGAGGAGTTGCCGCGCGGCACCGCCGGCGCTTTCAAAGCCGCAGAAAACCTCATCGACGACACTACCATCGTCCTCAACGGCGACGTCCTCACCGACACCGACCTGCTCGCTGTCCTGCGCTACCATAAGGAGAAGCAGGCCGAGGCGACGATCGTCATGGCGCGGGTGATGAATCCAACCGGGTACGGGCTCATCGAGGCCGGCCCCGAGGGGCGCGTCCAGGGCTTCACCGAGAAACCGCCCGAGGACGAAGTCACGGGCGACACAATCAACGCCGGAATCTACATCCTCGAGCGCTCTGTGCTCGAGCGCATCTCGAACGAGGGTGCGGTCAGCTTCGAGCGCGATGTTTTCCCGGCCATGCTACAGAGCGGCGCGCGTTTCTTCGCATACCTCACGCACGCCTATTGGCAGGACATGGGCAGCCCGCAAAAGTATCTCGAAGCCAGCTACGGAATCATCTCGGGAAGGATGAAGCTTCCCAGCTACCCGCAGAAGGCTTGCCCGCCGAACCACTGGGAGAAGACGCAGGTGTCAATCGATCAGTACTCAATCCTGGACGGCAGGTGCATGATCAAGCCCGGGGTGGTTATTGAGAACTCGGTCCTGGGTGAGGACTGCAGAGTCGAGGAAGGGGTGCTGATCAAGGATTCGGTAGTGTGGAGCGGGACGCGTATCTTGCCGAACGCGCGCATCGAGAGGGCGATCGTCGGCAAGCACTGCCACATAGGCGAGGGAGCGAGGCTCCGACCAGGCACGGTCCTCGGCGACAAGTCGGTCGTCTCCGATTTCAGCGTCATCTAAACGGACAACACGAAGACACAAAGGACACGAAGGAAAACTAATCCTGAATCTTCGTGTTCTTTGTGTCTTCGTGTTGTCTTTTGAAGTGCTCGAGGATGTGGGTGGCGGCTTTGGGACCGACATAGGGAGCAAGCTCGTCGAAGCTGGCATGCTTCACGCGCTCCAGGCTGCCGAAGGCGCGCAGCAGCACCTTCTTTCGCACCTCGCCGATGCCGGGTATATCCATCAGCTCCGAGTCGAAGTCCCTCAGCTCGCGCCTCTTGCGATGATAGCTGACCGCAAAGCGGTGTGCCTCGTCACGCATCATTTGCATCAGGTGCAGCAGCGGCGAATCCTTCGGCAGCACGATCGGCTGTTCTTCCCTCCCCCTCACGAACAAGATTTCTTCCTTCTTGGCAATCGCCGCCACCGCTTGGTTCTCCAGGCCCAGGTCGTCCAGTGCAGCCACGGCCGCCGACAGCTGCCCCTTGCCTCCATCGATAAGCACCAGGTCCGGCAGCTTTCCCTCGTCCTCCTCGAGTACGTTCTCGTAGTGCCGGTGCACGACTTCGCGCATCGAGGCAAAGTCGTCCGGCCCTTTTACGTTTTCGATTTTGAACTTGCGGTACCCGCTGCGCTTCATCTCGCCGTTTTCGCACAGGACCATGCTGGCAACGGTATCACTCCCTTGCACGTGCGAGATGTCGAAAATCTCGATGCGCCGCGGCAGGGCGTCGAGCCCAAGGACCCCCTGCAGCGGCTTGAGCAGCTCTTCGCCCTTCGGCTTCAGGATGCGGAAGCGCGTTTCGTAAGCAATCTGCGCATTGCGCATTACGAGGTCGAGCAGGCCCGATTTCAACCCGCGCTTGGGTGAGCGGACATGGACGCGGCTTCCCTTGCGCTCCGAGAGCCAGTCCTCGAGCGCCTCGGCGTCCTCGATGTCGGCGGGGATGTAGATTTCTTTCGGCGTGAAGGTGTCCTGCAGGTAGTACTGCTTCAGGGCTGCGGAGAAGAACTCGCTCGGGTCGAAAGAGATCAAGTCCTCCCAGTAGAACTCGCGCCGGCCGACGACGCGCCCGCCACGCATGGCAAAGACCTCCATGGCGAGCTGGGCGCCCTCCTGGTGGTAGCCGAAAAGGTCGGTGTCGTCCTGGCCTTCGAGGATCATCTTCTGCCGCTCCGAAATGCCACGCACCATGGCGATCCAGTCGCGGTAGATGGCGGCGGCCTCGTAGCGCAGGTCCTCGGCGGCTTGGTTCATGCGGCGCTCGAGCTCGCGGATGAGATCGTCGGTCTTGCCCGAGAGCAGGAGCTTCACGTCTTCCACTGCCTGATCGTACTGTTCCTTCGTGCACAAGCCGGCGACGCACGGGCCGAGGCATCGCTTCATCTGGTAGTCGAGGCATGGGCGTGGCAGTGTGCCGTCGATCTCAAGGTTACAGGTGCGCAGCCTGAAGTACTTGTTGACGAGCTTGATCGTCTGGCGAGCGTAGCTGGCTGGTAGAAAGGGACCGAAGTAGAGCGCGCCGTCCTTTTTGATGCGGCGCGTGATGAAAATGCGCGGGAAGGGCTCATTGACGGTAAGCTTGAGGTAGGGGAAGCTCTTGTCGTCCTTGAGATTGACGTTATAGCGCGGCTGGTTCTTCTTGACCAGCGTCGACTCGAGGATCAGCGCTTCGACCTCGCTGTCGGTGACGATGTACTCGAAGTCGGCTGCTTCGGAGACGAGGCGTTCGGTCTTCGGGTCGAGAGGGCGGCTCTCCTGGAAATAGGAGCGCACTCGCTGGCGTAAAGAGAGCGCCTTGCCGACGTAGATGATCTTCCCCTGCGCATTCTTATAGAGGTAAACGCCTGGGAGGTTGGGCAGACTCTCTATTTTCTGCTGCAGCACATCAAAAACATACCACAGTCGGCAGCAGACAGTAGGCGGCAGACAGTAAAAGAATTAAGCAGTCGGCAGTCCTGCACGGTGAGCACTGCCAACTGCCTGCTGCATGCTGCATGCTATTCCTCGCACACCTTCAGCCAAACCACTCGCGACTATGGAGCTAGAATCAAGGGAGGCACTGCTACGAGGAAATCGGAATCGGTGGAACCGAATACCTCGAAGAGAATGACCGGTACGTCGCTCGTGATCCTGATTGTGCCGCCGTTCTGCTGCGTAAGGCCCGGGACGAGCTGCCCGGACGTTTGCGAAAGGCGCGACCCGGGCTGAATTGTCAGGATACTGGTGTTCAGCACGCGACCATTCGGTGCGCGCGCTTCCACGTTGACGGTCACCTGAAACGGGCTCGGGTTGTAAATCGCGATGCCAGTGTAGTACCCCCTGGGCGGATCGCCAAAGCTCCCTTCGACCAGGTGCCCGAGCCCGAAGCTCTTCCCCGTCTGCGCGTGCAGGCTCGCGGAGGTGAGGAATTTTCCTGAGCGCGCATCGCCATAGATGAGATCTGCGATCAACCCCGGCTTGTCAGCGGTAATCTTGAGCGTACCTGTATAGATTGTCGGATCTTTCAGCGGATCCGGGAATCCGAAGATCTCGTTAGCGTCGCCAGCAAGCGTCTCGTGCGGCTGCAGCGTCCGAACAAGCGGCAGGGCACCGGGTGGGACCCTCCTGCCTTTGTCATCTGTGACTTCGGCCGTTACGGTGATTGTATCCAGCGTGAGCGTATTGACCATGCTCAGGTTGGAAAAATAAAGCAGCGCGTCATCTGCTGAACCCGCGCGCCCGCTCACAAACTGGACCGCGAAGAAGGACGTGTCGCCAGAGCTGCGAAGGCCCGCGAGAATCATCGCGAACGAGTTCCCGATCTTGACGCTCTCCAATCCCTTGATGGCCACCGTGGAGGTCACCTCCAGGTAAAGGTTCTCGCCCGGAAGATACGCGGACGGTATCAGCTGCGATACACGGCTGCGGATCCGGCAGTGCGCAGGAAGCGTCCTATTCTGGTAGGAAGCCAGGTATCCGGGCCCCGAAGGCGAAGTGATGTAAAGAGCCAAGGCTATCTGGGCGTCCGTGTCCGTCGGGTTCTCCAGGATGATCTCGGTCGTGGTCGGAACGCCGAACTTCATGATGCCGTCGGTAATACGGGAAAAACCGAGCACCTTGCTGGTCTGCGAGTCGGCGAGGAAGCCGTCGAGTGTTGTCTGGTCGACGGCGCCCGTAAGGTAGAGGAGCGCGATGCCCTGCGTTAGCGTGTAGGCTTCGATGTAGCCCTCGAGCGTGTCCGCCGGATTGAAGCCGAAGATCTCACCCAGCATGAGTGAGATCTGGTTCCCAGCCGGAATCTGCACGAATCGGGGGTTCTGAGTCCCTTGGATCAGTTCTCCCTTGTTGTTGCGAGCCGTGAGCGCCACAGTCGCCCCCTGGCCGCTGAAATTAGCTATGGCAATGCCGGTGTAATCGGTGAAGTTCTGGACCAGGTGCGGCACATAGAGGGGAGTTGGATTCCTGGCAATCAGGCTCACTACATTGCTGGTGAGATCCAGGGAGGAAATGATGCTGCCGTCCCCATTGCTGTTGAGGATTGTTGGGCCATTGGCGGTAGATATCCGCTTCTTGATCACGGAATTGTCGACGTCCCAAGCGATCACCTCCGCGGTGGAGACGGATGGTATGTAAAGCACGTGTCCGTCAGGGCTGAACACGGGCATCGTGTCGGTATTCAAATCCAATCCGGGGATCGAGATGGTCTTGTAAAAAAAGTTCTCGGGCAAGGTGAAGAGGGCAATATCCTTGCTGGTGCTGTTCACCACGGCAGCGAAGCGGCCGTCCGGAGAGACCGCAATCTTGGCCGGCCCCGTACCCTTGGTGCTAAGAGCGCCGACCGCACCGCTCTTGGTGTTGTAATATACCAGGTGGTTATCGCCAAACGACGGCATCAGCAGAACGAGGCCGCCCGGTGTGCTGGCAATGTTGTTGAACAGCCCCGGGCTGAAGGAGTCGATCACCGCGAAATCGACGATCTGGTAAGGATCCACGATCCACACACCAACGGGATCCCCCTCCTGCTGGCCACTACAGACCACCGCAGCTCTGAAGCGCCCCTTGGGATCCGGAGCCTCGGTCATGTAATTTGGGTTGATACCGGGACCGGGACCAATAAGCCTAATCTGGCTCTGGAGGCTGCCGTCGATCAGGTTGAAGACCGCGATCGAATTGATGGAGGGATCTGCGAAAAAGGCGTGGTGACTATCGGGATCGATGATGATGTTGCTGCGGACGGTGAAGCCCGAGGGGGAGTATCCCGTGTCATACCGGATCTTCAGGGTGCCGGCGTCGATGATGTAGACATGCCGGTTCGAGACGCATAGAACGACGAGCTTCTCTTCGTTTGGGCTCAGCGCGGCCGGACCGATGCCCGCGGGCAGCTGAAGCGAAGCAAGCACGATCCCGCTCGCCGGGTTGAACTTCTGCACTAGCCCGGACCCGGGATTGGTGACGTAAGCAGTTGTGCCGCTCGCCGTGAAGATCACCGTGGACGAGCTGCTGAACGCGCCGGGCGCACCTTGGATCTCCCCTATCTTCACCTGCGAAAATGCGGCACCGACACCAAGGTATGCAAGGGCAGCCAGCAGGATAAGTTTTCGCATCATTGTCATAACACCTCATTTGAAATGACGAATGACGAATGACGAATCAAAGGAAACCACAAGTGCCTGTTAGATTCTCCTTCGTCATTTCTTTCTTGGTAGTTCTCGTGACTATTCTCCCCTGGGCTCCTGGGGTTCAAAACAGCGCCGGCAGCGCGCCTCGTAAATGTCCGCGGCGCCGACGATCACACGCTCCTCGCTTTCGATCAGGCGTTGAGTGCGGTTCGCGGGATTGCCGCAGCGCACGCAAATGGCCAGCGTTTTCGTGATGTACTCAGCAACCGAAAGAAGCTGGGGCATCGGATCGAACGGACGGCCAAGGTAGTCCTGGTCCAGCCCCGCGACGATGACCCGCTTCCCCATGTCGGCCAGGCGGTTGCAGACGTTGACGATGTTCTTGTCGAAGAACTGCGCCTCGTCGATTCCGACGACCTCGGTCCGGATGTCGAGGTTGTCCATGATCTCCTGCGATGTCGACACGACCTGGGAAGCAATTTTCTGCTCGCTGTGCGAAACAATATGGTTCTCGGAGTAGCGCGCGTCGATGCAGGGCTTGAAGATTTGCACGCGCTGGCGAGCTATCTGCGCGCGGCGGAGGCGGCGGATGAGTTCTTCGCTCTTCCCGCTGAACATACTGCCGCATATAACCTCAATCCAACCGATGTTCCCCCTGAGCTGACTATCCATAATAAGTCACCGTATTGCGTTATGTATGAATAATGACGAATGACGAATCAATGAAAATAGCGAATTGAGATCCGTTATTCGTCATTCGTAATTCGTAACTCGTCATTTGTCGCTCTGTCGCGCGTCTTTAAGAATTGCCGCAGCTCCACAAAACTGGTAAAGATGTGGCTGCAACAGCCGATGATCCAGCCGCTGATCTGTTCGACGGGCAGCGGCGTCACCAGATAGACAGGAATGCCGCGCTGGTGCGCGAAGGTTAGTTCCGCGGATGTCCCCCCGCCCTTCGCCCCGTGCTCGTCCCAGTAGCAAATCACATAGTCCGCATGCGCGACAATGTCGAGATCGAAGCCGATGATCTTCCGGACGGCTGTTTGGAAGCGGGGAAGATCGGTTGTCTTCCAGCGGCGCAGATTCTGCTGTTCATCCGCAGTCAGCGACTTGCGCTCGTCCTCGGCAGGATCATAGACCCGGTGTCCAAGATTGTCGCGCAGGAATGGGGTAATCTCCTGCCTCCATCCACGCCCCAAGTCTGGGGCATATTCGATGGCGCCCGCTAAATATACAAGCATATGCCAGATTGCGGATTGTGGAATGCGGATTGCGGATTGATCCGGATCTTAATCCGCAATTCGCAATCCGCAATTACATAACTGTTTTCTCGAGCCGCTCCTTCACAAGTGCATTTACCTTCTTACCATCCACCAGCTTGCCGGAAAAGCGGGACATGCACTCCTTCATGACCCTGCCCATGTCCTTCGGGGAGGAAGCAGCGGTCTCGCGCACCACCTGATCGACCACTGCTGCGATCTCCTCGTCAGTAACTCCTGCCGGCAGATACTCCTCGATAATCTTGATCTCAGCCGATTCCTTGTCCGCCAAGTCGTTACGGCCTCCGCGGGTGAACTGCTCGATCGAATCCTTGCGCTGCTTGATCAGCGTCGAAAGAACCTGCACGACCTGCGCGTCGTCCAGCTCGGCGCGCAAGTCAATCTCCTTGTTCTTGACCGCTGTCTTCATCATGCGCAGGACACTGAGCCGAGCCGCTTCCCTCGCCTTCATCGCAGCCGTCAAGTCCTCATTGATTTTGTCTCTCAGGCGCATAAATAAACCTCTTGGGATACAAGCACGCAGATGGCAGCAGGCAGTTGGCTTGTTACACGCTTGTTCCTAAGGCTCCGTTTGTCTTTGCTGCCTGCTGCCTGCTGCCTACTATTCACCGCATTATGACAGCCCTGTCAAGGATAACGAGCATCGCATAGAACGGTCAGCAATTCCTCATGAATCAGGCCGTTGCTGGCAATACATTCGCGTTCGTGAATGGAGCCTTCCTCGCCGCGATAGTTCGTCACTTTGCCTCCCGCCTCGCGCACCAGCAGGTAGCCGGCGGCACAGTCCCATGGGCTGAGCTTTGGCTCCCAGAAGCCGTCCAGGCGGCCGGCCGCAACGTAGCAGAAGTCCAGCGCTGCCGCGCCTGCACGCCTCACAGCCTGAGCCCGCAGGGCAAACTCCCGAAAGTTGTCGAGGTTGTTGTCTTCGCTGGTGCGAATGTCATACGGGAATCCGGTCGCCAGCAGGCTCGCGTCGAGCCGGCCGGTGCTTGATACGCGGATCGGTTGGCCGTTGCAGGAGGCGCCCCGTCCGCGTCGGGCCGTGAACATCTCATCAAGCACTGGGTTGTAAACCGCGCCGCAGGCCAAATCCCCGTCGATCTCGAGCCCGATGGACACCGCGAACACCGGAAAGCCGTGGGCGTAGTTGGTGGTCCCGTCCAGCGGATCGATGATCCAGGTGTGCGAGCCGCTCTTCGTTGCGGAGTGGTTTTCTTCCGCCAGGATCGCGTGACCGGGAAAGGCTGACCAGATGCGGGAGACGATCAGCTCCTCGGCAGCCAGATCGACTTCCGTTACTAGGTTCACCTCCCCCTTGTGGGAAACTTCGATATCTGTGCGAAACCGGTCCATGAGGAGAAGTCCCGCTTCTCTGGCAACATCTATGGCGAGTTGTGCGAATCGATGGACATCCGTCATATCTTAGTTCGCAGTTCATAGTTCGCGGTTCGCAGTATATCTTGCTGGTGGGTTTCCCAACCTGATCAAAGCTGCTTCATCTCAAAAACCACAGTTGAGAGCGAGTCCATCGAAGACTGCGAACTGCGAACTTCATTTCTCGTCGAGGTGGATGACTTCGACTCCTTTCGGAATCTTGAAGCAAAACTGCTTATCGTCCACCTTCACGTTCGTCTTCAGATTCGCCAGCAGGAATTCGGATGTGCTCCCGGTCCGCTCGCGAATGACGATCCGCCTCACGTCGTAGGTCAGCGCGTCGAGTTCGAGGACGATGTAGTTGTAGTCCAACTCGGGCGCGCCGGGCACCAGCCGGAGCAAAATGGTCCCTTGCAGCTTCGGCTTCAGCTCGGCTTCGAGCGACGCACCAAAGCTGGCGGCAATGTTGCCCTGACCCAAGAGAAACTGCAGCGGCGTGCTGCGCATCTCCGAGGTGCTGAACCGGCTCACCATCACCTGCCGATCCTCCGGCATATAGAGGTACGTGTCGTGGCCGTCGGCGATGAAGAACTTCGTCTCCGGATCGCGATATTCCCAGCGCATCAAGCCAGGCTTTTTCATCCAGAGTACGCCGGACTCGACCTGGTCCACGCCCGGCGCACGGTAGCTCTGCCGGAACTCCGCCGTCACCGTGTTGACGGCACTATACCTTCTTTGCAGGCCTGCAACTGCTGCGCTTACAGATTCCTCGGCAGGAAACAGCAGGCAGAAGGCAGCAGGCAGAAGGCAGAATGAAATGAGGCGGCAGCCGGCAGCTGGCAGCTGGCAGAAAGAAGTACTGTCCGCCGCCTGCCGCCTGCTGCCTGCTTCTTTTCTGATCTGATGCGTATGTAATGTCAATGGGTAGTGGGTCAGCTTTCTAGTTTTGCTGCAACTCCTCTTCCATCTCGGGATTCTTCACCGTGTCAATCAGAAGAAGGGCGATGCCGATCGTGATAGCGGAGTCTGCGACGTTGAAGGTGGGCCAGTGGAACGACTCGTTGACGTGGAACTCGATGAAGTCCACCACGAACCCGTGCATGATACGGTCGCTGAAGTTCCCCAGGATGCCCCCCATGGTGATCGCAAGGGCAAGTTGTAGCAAGGTGCGGTTCAACGGCATGCGAGAGCTGTAAATGAGGATGACAATGACGGCGACGACTGCCATCGCGGCTAGGACGTAAGGCTTCCAGGCGGACTGGAAGTCGGCAAAGAGACCAAACGCCACACCCGAATTCCGCACGAAGGAAATGCGCAAGTAGTTCGGGATGATGTCGATCGGCTCGCGCACATCCATATTGGCCCGCACCACCCATTTGGTAAGGTGATCGAAGATCAGCACCAATAAGGTTATTAGGTAATATTTGTTTTTCATCAATGCTATGTCGATATTGCGGATTGCGGATTGCGGATTGCGGATTTGTGATCGATTTTTTCAATCC